>Ga0207684_10005944_pt1 | contig 11172 bp, 5 predicted proteins | sample KBSK5501metaG_FD_184342 | JGI IMG/M metagenome (GOLD analysis project Ga0207684, IMG submission 184342) | Corn, switchgrass and miscanthus rhizosphere microbial communities from Kellogg Biological Station, Michigan, USA - KBS K5-50-1 metaG... | ecosystem: Host-associated > Plants > Roots >... | reverse complement strand
TTGCGCTGGCCAGCGGTGAATGTAGGTCTGAGCCAACTCGACCGCATCACAGGCCTGCGCGGTGGTCACAATTGGGATCAGCTTCGCCGTCATCTCTTTGGCTGGAGCGGCAGTGGCTTGCCACTCCGCTTCCCACCAGCGCGGATCGGTCCGCTCTCGGTCTGCGTCCCACCGCTGTGGCAGATCCACATCTTCTGGATCAGGTACAACAGGAACGAACCGACGCAGGTCGCGGATCAGCGCCACCTGTAAGCAAAGCTGCTCATCCGGATGGTCAGGACGCGGCAAGATGATACGAGCGGGAGCCACTTCTCGGATGATCTGACCTTTGGCGTCAGTACTCAAGGGAAGAAAGGTTCCTACGTCGCAGAACGAGGTCAAATCCTGGTACTGATTCGTGCGTAAGATCGTCACCACAGTTCGTCCTTCGGCCTGTAAGCTCGCCAGGAATTCAGTGGCCATGCCTTCTCGATCCACGATGATCCCCTTGACCTGGATGTGCTCCTGGTGGTGTTCATAGCGGGCGATGATGGAGGGCAATCCCACCATCAAATGCTGATCCCCGCGATGTGTGGTGGCAAGCAGGGGGTGCCCGTGTTCATCATGAAGCAAGACCAGAGCACGGCAACCAAGAATCGTTCCCAAACGTCCAATCAGTCCACGCGGAATGAGCAAGGCGCTATACACAGGCTTGCGGTGGCCATCGACATAGCAGGTCAGAACACGCTTCGACTCGCATGCTTTCCCTGGGGGATGCCACACATGCGCCGTCCAATGAGCAAGAGCGTCGGTCAACCGCTCCACGCCCTCGCAATGTGCTACCTGTGACAAAAAGGCTTCAGTGTAACGGTATCCATACGCCTGCCTGCGTCCGGTCAGCAGTGCTAGCCCATCAGCCGTGTAGCCGCGTAGCTCCCAGGTACGATGCAGCCCGACAGCCCCAAGAAAGAGTAAGGTCAGCAGCAGTCTCTGGCGCGCCGCCGCCGAACTGCCCACGAGTGGAGGCCGCCCTTCCGCCAGCTCTGCAGGCAATGCTTCTGTCAAATGAGTGATCAACGCGGTCTCGTTGGCAGCAGCCAACAGGAGCAAGCCGCCGACATGCTCGTGGTATCCTGGCTCAAGGAAGAAAGCCGCTTGAGGCTTTTTTTTCTCGCGGCACAGGCTGACGGGAGAGTCCCAGGCGCGCGCGGACGCGGTTGAGTTGGCTAACGCTCGGGGCAGAAGCGAAACGCTCAATGATGGCGCGCTGGAGCACCGAGCTCGCGACACTGGGGGTCGCCTGACAGAACTCGATCAGAAAGGTGAGTACCTCCCCGCGCAGCTTAACCGGGTGCCCATGCCGACCATCGGCAAAGCCGTTGTCTCCTTCGCGCTGCACCCGCTTGAGCAACCGATACACGGTCGTGCGATGCATCGGGACCGCACTGCGAACCCTCGCCTCGCGGGCCGATACTCCTTGCTCAATGTCTCTGACGATCTCTCGTTTGGCTACCTGGCGTTGCTGTGGGGCTATAGTGGCTGGCATGGCAGGGACTCCTCCTTCTTCCTCGCTCTCATGCGTTTTTCCCAGTCTACCAGCATTTCCTGTTGCCGTCCAGATGCGCAGAGCTTCCTTTTACCGTGAGACCCTGATGCATGTGTCAAGCTATGGGAATCATACTATAGAGGGGAGTGAATGTGAACCTTATGCTGATTTGCCCACGAACAAGGGTGAAAGGCGGCATGGACAGATATGCGCTCTCCTATAGTCATGTACAAACAGATCTCTATGACATGCCACTTGGGAGGGAGGTGAAGCATACTCGGCGACTGCGAGGAGATCGGTTCCCGTGTTTACCTGTCGCAGGCTAGAGGGCGTGAGGGGGAGAAAACCTCAATACATGCTCTCGATGTCGCTCGACAGCTCGACCCAGCATCTTCGTCTTAATTTAGCAACCATCCGTCGGTCCACTCGTCTGGCACTCCGTATTGTAAAGCCCCTCGCGGACTGCGATCGAATAGATCCCCATGCACTCAGGAGCCGCTCAGAATCGGCGCGGCTTGCGCAATGTGTAGGAACCTACAGTTATTGCGACTGGCCTGGCTCGGATGGGCCATTTCCCCATTATTATTGCGACTGCGTCCCGCAATTATCGCGATTCCCCGAACGATTCTTGCCTCATATGGCTTCTTTGCAACAGCCCTGGGCTTATGCCACTTCTACCTTGACGTCGAATGAACATCATGATATATTTAATTTAGAATTTCAGTTCTAGTAGGTTCGCCAATTTCTCATGCCTGGATGAGGAGAGGTCAAATGGCTCAAAAACTTAGTAATATGCAACAACGTATTCTATCCTCTATCATAAAATACACCGAGAACAATGACGGTAGGCCTCCCACGTATCGCGAAATTGGTCAGGCAGTAAGAGTTACCTCTCTTGGTCAAATTGCCTATCACCTCAAAGCTCTTGAAGAGAAAGGCTATATCCAGCGTGTGAGGAACATAAGCCGTAGCATTACAGTCGTGAAAGATGGGCAGGGTTCATCACTGTCCGGTTCGACTGCTATTGCTGCTGGCCCCCCACGGACAATTATGAGCGCCATTCAGGAAGAGGTGCTCCTCTTCCCAAAGAAAGCTTTTGTGCTGCCAATTGAAGGCAATTCCATGATCGAAGATGCTATCTTCGATGGTGACTACATTATCGTTGACCCGCGACAACCGATTGCGAATGGTGATATCGTCGTCGCGACGCATCTCACTGCGGTAGGGAGTGAGCTTGGTGCCGCAACAGTCAAACGTTTTTATCAAGAGGGAGAGAGGATACGGTTGCAGCCAGCCAATCCCGAAATGGCTCCACTGTATGTTGATGCCCAGGAGTGGGACAACGAGTGGTGGGTGCAGGGACAAGTGAAAGCGGTCGTCCATCTGCTGAAGAGCAAGCAATAAGTGACCTCATAATGGACATGACTCTCCGTTCAGCTTCGAGGAGTTCATCCACGGTCGTCGATACCCAGGAGGAGCAAGTCACGTGGGGAACCATCTGACGCCATAGCGAATGTTGTGTAACGATGTACAACGAGAAGGCATTAAACCCAGTCTAGACCTAGCTTCCGGGCTTTTCTGCTGTGTACCGTTACACAACATTTGATATGGCATCAACCATCTTCGTGCTCACCCACAAAGAAAAGCGCCTCACTCTGGCGCTCTCCGCGCCGGTAACACCCAAACAGATTGAGGGGATTGCTTATCTCGTCACGATCGGACTGATCTTGGGCTTCGTAGAAGGAGTTTTTTTGGTAACTGCGTTCACAACAGGTTGCGATTGCTGATTGATAGGAGCTAGAAAGAGGGTGAACAATACGCGAAAAAACCACAATGAAGGAAATGGCGAAGTGTTGCGGCAAGAGACGATCACCTTGCTTCACTTTGAGTACGAGGTTCCGGCGCTCTATGTTGCTGACGGCGAAGCTCCCTACATTCCGGTGACCGCGCTGTGCCGGAGGCTTGGGATCAGGTACGACACACGCATAGCTCGATGGCGCACCCTGCTCCTCTGGGAGGACGCACGCAAACTCCCGCTGCGGAGTGAGAAAAGCGGCAGGAGAGTCGTTTGGTGTTTGCCAATAGGGGCTGTCTCTTTTCTTTTCAGTTGTTTTGACTGGAAATACGTCAATCTCGAGTGCCGTCAGCACATGCGGCAGATGATCGACGAATGCGTTGCGGCACTTGATCGAACCCACAAGGAGATGGCAGCCAACTACACCTATATCCGCAGGAGCCTCTTCGAGTTTCTCACAGTCTATGCTGATTTCGAGCCGAAGCTTGCCCGATTTGCCCTGTGCTTGCACATCATCCTCGCCGATTCCGCTGCGAGCAAGCAGCTCGAAACACTGCTCGGGCAGGGAAGGGCCCTCATCGACGAAGCAACTGCCCATGCGCGAGGAATGCTGTTGAACCTGGTAAAGGGTCCTGTTGTTGACGTGGTATCCATGCGTCCAGATGGCGAGGTGATCGAGAAGTTCGCACTGCCGTTCTACACGGCTGTGCCGCGTGAAGACAACGCACGCTTCTTCGCATATCTCAGAAGGCTGACCAAGTGGGATCAGGACCTCACCACATTCCTAGAACAGCATGGCCTCTTCTGGGACAAGGACCAAAAAACATGGCACATGTTATGACAGCACAAGGACTTGAGAGCAGTTGTTAAGCAAGCAGAACCAGTCAATAGACCTCCGGGCTCTGCATGGAGGCTTGCCCTGAAGCATCCTCGATGCTTCGTGTCCAAGCCGGATTGACCAGACTGGGCCTCAGAGACCGACGAGCCGAGCATATGAGCGTCTCGCCTGTCAAAGAAGGGGTCACGATACGATGAAGTATTGCCGTTCGGACCCTGGTGTGCTGCCCCAGCACCAGGCCCTCCAACTGCTGTCCTAACCAGCAATGCGGTCAGTTGCCGTGGTCAGCGGAGAGTACCGCATCGTATCACTGTCGAGGCCGGGTCATGACGGGGGAGTGCGCCTGAGGCGCTGGTCATCGCTGGTGGACGCCGCACCAGCACATCGCTCGGGCAGCGTGGCGCCGACCCGGGGCGATGGACGCGCCACGTCGCTCGAAATGTGAGCAACGGTCCGTCAGGCAAGCGATCTCGGGTCTTGGTCCAGCGGCGCCAGAGCCTCGATCAGGACTGCCTTGCGCAGTTACTGAGGGACCTACTCGTACGTCTCAATCGTACGAGGACACTGAGCAGCCACACCGCCCGTTTGCCGGGCGCGACCGATCGTGGAGTGACCATGGACATTCGAGCATTCACAGAGCTGACGACCCCGGACGAACGGTCTCTCCGATTCGCGCCGCTGGGTCTTGCCGACGGGGGGATGCTAAGCCCCGAGAACGCCGCGGAGTTCCAGCAGCGTTCCATTGCGTCGGCCGATCTCGTTCCAGCGGTCCCGGAGGGCACGCGGAGGAGCTTTGAGCGACTGCGGACCCTGCACACATATGGAGTGCTCTGCTACGACCTCTTCACCACGGTCGCTGATCAGACCTGGATCGTGCTGGAACAAGCGCTTCGCGAGCGGTTCATCGCGTTCTACGGAGGGGTGATCCCACTTGTCCGCAGGGACGGCGCCGAGAGCACCTTTTCAGCATCCGACTTCGAGGCGATCAACGAGGCCTTTCGCAGGCGTGGAAGTCACGCGGGATGGCAGCTCCGGCTCCGCACCCAGGGGACATCAATGCAGCTTCCCCTGTCTCTGGGCCCACTCTTGCGCTGGGCGCGCCAGGAGCGGCTGCTCCATGGACAGCGGAACCGCCGCGTCGAAGATGTCCTCGACGAGATCCGCAACCGGTTCGCCCACGGCGGAGGCTCGGGAGTCGTCATGCCAACTCAATCTGCCCGCGGGATACGCGATCTTGCGGAGATCATCAACCGGCTCTGGGGCGCGATGACGCCCGGGGGACGTCTGTATCCCGCGCCACTGCAGCGGGAAGTGCTAGTCATCGGATGGTCACCGACCTGGTCGACGACGGAAGAGGGAGCTTCTCTGGAGATCATGCGTGCAGAGCAGCTCGCCGAGCAGACCGAGCCGGACGACTGGATGTACCTCGTCGTGCTCGGCGTAGGGAACGACCGGCTATCGGTATTCGACGCTCGCTACGAGCTCACCATGTACCCTGCCGATCTTCTCTGGGGTCCGGGTACCCGTATGGATGCGCTGGCCTGGCTGGAGGCGAACGCACCGGTGGGTGACGAAGTCCACCACCTCGACCGGGTGTTCGCTGTCCGTCGGCATGATGGGAGGGTCTACCCTCCGTGCCGGCCCGCAGTGCTGATGGGGCTGCCGCCCGAACACCAAGCCGGGACCTGGCACGTGCTCCGTGCTGACGTCCCTGACGACTGCTTCACGCACGTCCATCATATCGAGGCTGGGGAGTCGTGCAGCGCTTCGGGTCAGCGACGCACCGGGTGTGCCGTTGACGAGATAGCATACGGATCGTGGGCGGCGGCGGCTGCCCGTGTGATGCAGCTGTGCCCAGGCCTGCAGCCGGCAATCTATTCGGAGGCCCAGGTCCCTCGGCGCTGGCCGTTGGAGGCGCACCAGTGAGCCGTGCCAAACCAAAACCACGCAATCGTTCGAAGAAGGCCCCGAAGGCGCGGGCCATCACGGCGGAGCAGGACCTTGATCAGCTCTGGGCTGCGAGCCGACACGGAGCGCACAACGTCGCAGGCGTCCGGTACCAGATCGTGGTCGGCCTGCACCTGTTGATCGAGGGGTACGCCCGCACATTGCCGATTGTTGCCCTCACCCCCGAGGGGCTGGAGGATCTCGACTGCGAGCTCGACGGTGGAGAGGGCTTGCTGATCCAGGCAAAGGAGCGTTCGGCCCCGGTCGGTTTCTCGCTGGTGGCCGACTTCATCCAGCACGCGGCAGGCTCCGCATCCGTCGGTGGTCGCAAGAGGATCGCCCTGGTCACCAACGCATCGCTTGATCCTGCATGGGGGCCGACTGGCTGGGACACTCCCCTTCTCGCCTCGCTCGGGACGGCGGAGCGCCAACAACTGGCAGCGACCTTCCCAACGCTCCCGTCTTCGCAGCTCGACGACCTCCTGGCACGCACCCACGTAGTGGTCTTGCCCGAGAGGCTCGATGATCACATGGCGCTTCGTCTCGCCGAACTGTTTGGCATGCCTCCTCGTCACGCCGCCATTGCCGTGGCGGAGCTGCTCACCGCCCTGCAGACCGACTCCGCCGCGCAGCAACACACGTCTCCACGAAACGCCGTTCGATGGCTTGTCGATCGCGTCCGCGTCGAATGCGAGATGCTCACAACAACCATCGACCCGACCCAGCTGCACGAGCTTGGGCGTGCGGGATCCATCGCAACGATCGACTTTGGCGAGAGGAGCGACCTCCTCCCTGAACAGTTCCTCGCAGGTGTTGACGTGCGGCCCTTGCATATCGCGGCTGGACTGGACATTGCACGTCCGACGGAGCTGTCCGAGGTTCGCCAGGGCCTGATCGATCGCCGGTACGCGCTCATCGTTGGGCCGAGTGGCTCCGGGAAATCCGGTGTGCTGTGGCGCACCGCGTACGACTTGACCGCGGAACGTGTCCGCGCCTTCTGCGTTCGCTCCCTCTCCTCCGATCAGGTCGGGGCGCTCCTGCGGTACGTCGATCTCCAGCATCCCACCCCGGAGACGCCAGTGCTCATCTGCATCGACGATCTGGGGCGGCCAGGGACGGTGGGGTGGGAGGACGCTGCACAGGAGCTCCTGGAGCGACCCGGCGTCTTGCTTGTGGGCGCGGCACGCGAGGAGGACTTCCGGCCCTCCCTCGCCGTTCGCCAGGGTGTCGTGGTTCGGCCGCGCCTCGATGAGGCGCTCGCGCGGGGAATCGCCGGGACCCTCGTCAGGCGGGCCGTGCCGACACGGCTGGCACCGGAGGAAGCCTTTCCCGCCAGTGAAGGACTCCTGATGGAGTACCTCAGTCTCCTGCTCAGCGGTCAGCGCCTGGAGGCCGTGGTCGGTGAGCAGGCCGATGACCTCCTCCGAGCAGATCGCAGCATCGAGCGTGAGGTGGTGAGAGTGGTGTGCGCAGCAGACGTCTTGGAGACCTCACTCCCGCCGGAAGCGCTCGAGCGCATCGTGTCGGATCTCACGGCACTTCCCGATGCGCTGAACCGGGCGCATCGGGAGCACCTGATCGTGCAGGACGACGACGGCCGATGGGGAGGGCTGCACGAACTGCGGTCTCAGGCGATCATCGATCGGCTGCACGCGGTTCCTCCGCCGACCCTGGAGAAGACCTATGCCACGGTGCTTGAGCTGCTCCCAGCCGCCGAGCGGGCGATGACCCTCGAGATCGCAGCATCGACCGCTGCGATCCGCGGTGATGCGCTGGTTGCCACGGTGGCATCGTTCATCCAACAGCGAGAAGCGACTACAACCGTTGTGGAGGAGCTGATGGTGGCGCTCGCTCGCGCTGATGCAGCCCGGCACGCCCATCTCTGCCTCGACGTCATTGACCGAGCACGCCCGCCGGGGATGAGTTCAACCCAGCTTGCGATGATCGCGTTCCCCGCGCGGTTCGCTGGCGTGGAGATGCCTATGCTTCCTGAGGCGTTCCACCAGCTTGTCAGGGACCTACCGGACGCCCCGACGTCGCTGCGTGCCCTCGTCGCTGCATCAGTTGGCCCGCAACGGTTCGGCGAGCTCGCGGCGCAGGCGAGCCCAGAGGCAGCCGTGGGACTCCTCGAGGCGCTCGAAGGTGCGATGGAACTGCCCCTGCAGGTTGTGCGGCAGGTCCTCGCGGCGCATCAGGGCGGTCCGGAGCGGCAACGGTTTGCGGAGACGCTCCGGCGACTCAGCCCGGCCGCTGGTCCGTTCCTCCAGGAGTGGCTCGGGCCACCTGAGGATCGACTGCACCAACTGTCCGAGTCGAACACGTCACTGTTGGACTGGACCATCGAGTGGGTCGGCGGTGGGGATACGCTCACGGTAGGTGTCCGCCTCCAGAGCACCAACCCGACCACGGTCTATGAGCAGGCTGTGTCCATGGCGGGCACACTCCGGGACCTGTTCCCCGAAGCTGAGGCCATCGACGTGACGACCGTCGGCCTCGACGGTGGCGAGCTGATCGCCATGGGGATGCCGATTGGTTGGATCTCCATGAAGCGTGCAAACATCGTCCGCCATACGGCGATCTCGCCGGTCCCGCTGCTCGTCCGGGCGGCTCAACGCCTCCGCGCTCAGAACTTCTGGACTGAGCGACTGCGCTTGCAGGCTCGACTGGCGAGCGAGCTGATCCGCTTGTTGACTGACATGCCTGCGTTGTTGCTCAATCCCCACTGGAACGCGGGACACGAGCGAGACTGGAAAGCCGCCGTCCAGGCGTTCACCAACGACGTCGCGCAGCTTCCGCCCGTGCTAACTGATCGACGCACGAGGGAGGCCGATGCCGCACCCGAGAAGGCGGATCACGCGGCTCAAGCTCTCCACACCGCCGGCATGGCGCTTGGTCAGGTACGAGACGTGATGGACCGAACGTCAACCAATACCATGGGGGCTGGGGCACAACTGCGCGAAGCGGCGTCCTCCTGGGCGGCTGCGGTGGAAGAGGGCGCTCCTCCCCTGTCTGGAATTGGCGAGTCCGTGCCAGCGAGTCTGCTGACGTTGTTGGATGAAGCAACGGACTTGCTGTACGCACTGTCAGCGCGCACGGCGCTCTTTCGAAACGTGCGACTGCAAGCCGGCGAGACCTGGGGTCTCGCCGCACGACGGATCACAGCGGAGGTCCGCGATGCAGTCGTCGACCATGAGCGGCGCGCTGTTGACCAGATGGCTGCTGCCGCTCCCGGAGTCGCCGAGGTGGCCCGCGTCTCTCCGCGAGCCGCCGACAAACGTACCCTCATGAGCGACCGCTGGGTGATCGTCGTCAACATGGATGGCGGTGGGGACTGGGATCATGGCGCCTTCATGGCAACAACTCCTCTCTCCGACGATGATGCGGTCCGCCTTGCGCATCGAGTGATTGCACTGCCAACGCTTGGTGGTGCCATCGTGGCAGGGGCTGGCTTCGCATTGGGTCATCCCGGCCTGTTCCCGCTGACGTCAGACGATGCACGAGGGATCGCTGAAGAGCTGGGCTGTCCCGTCCTCGAAGGGGGTACCATCGACACGGTCGATCGGGCACTCGGAACACTGCTGGAGATCTCCGCGCTCCTAGCAACGATTCCCGTGGTCAGGGACCCACGACGGGCTGAGGAGCGGCGAGCCCAGGCGGAGGCCTTGGTGCCCACCGCCCACGACCTAATCCGCACGCTGCCGTCAGGAGAGCTCCACGAAGCCCTCACAGCGCTTGCTGCCGACGTTGATGCAGAGGTCCGCGGGACGAACTCCGGGGCTTTGGCCCGCGGTCTCACCGACAATCTCCGCACCGGTACTGCAACCTCCCAGGCCCTACTGTGGAGTTGGATCCGCTGGAGTGCGATCCAAGCAGAGCATCGACGGCGGAAATGCAGTGAGTGACAATCGGTCTCCGGCCTCTTCTTCTGTTACTCGAGGCTCCCCACGGCTGCGTTGACGATGGCGAGGGGCGGCGGGCACGTCCTCGACATCGAGTTTCACATCGACATCACGCCGGCGTGCCTTGCCCTTCTATAGTCCGATAAAAGTTATCCGGTGCTAGGAGGTCGGGACGCTCTGGCAGGAGTGCGCCGCGGCGTACATGAGCCTCTGGGTCCGACACGAGGTGGCCTGTCGGTGTATTCCTGACGAGAAAGGTAGGATAGGCGGCCAGCGCGTTATCTTTTCAGTCACGTTTCCAACCGTCGGGTAAGGAGGCGGTGTTACCATCGCCCTCTCCCCATAAATAAACGCATAGCCCGTCTTAACATAAAAATAGCTGGTTTGCCCCTTAAAAGCGCATCACAGACTTTATTGGAGAGTTTGGTTATAATATCATTGACGATGCATCGGGCTAGTTAAAAGGCTTCAATCTAATTTAACCTTTGTCAAACCAAATTTTTTACGGTAGTAGTTAAACTGCTTTAATTGTTCTCGTCTTGAGTCAATTATCTCAAACCATCGCTGAGGGTTAGTTTCAGGTAAATGTAGTATATAGCTAGTTTGAGCAATGCTATCAAGAATGACCTCAATATCGGACTTACCTACTGAAATATCACTTCGATATTCAAAAGGGAGTGGAGAAAATTTTGATCTGCCAAAAATGACAAGATTATCGAAACAAACATTTAGTTTCTCACATACGGCTTTGATGTCTGATAATAATGAGATGAGCTTGGTGGATAGAATAGTTTTTCTATCAAAGAAATCTTGAACGTATTCTTGTGTTAAATGTGCAATACGGTTATCCCGTAAGTCTTTTGCCTTATCTTTAATAAGACTTCGTATTTGTTTGATGCTTAATTCATTTTCTTTCAGCAACTCTCGGAAAGAAGCTTGATATTCTGGCTTGATCATCTGCAATATTCTTCGTTGAAATCTTATAAGAGTGAATAGATCACTTTTTTGATCTGTGACCAGGCGAGTGATAATAAGAATACTGGTTTCTAAGGGCTCATCCGCAAATAACTTCCAAATGGCGGAGAAATGTGGTAGAATCCAGGAATGACGACACAACAACAGTATGCGATCTTGCGCCACGAATTGAATGAACAGCAATGGCGCTTGT
>Ga0207684_10005943_pt1 | contig 11173 bp, 13 predicted proteins | sample KBSK5501metaG_FD_184342 | JGI IMG/M metagenome (GOLD analysis project Ga0207684, IMG submission 184342) | Corn, switchgrass and miscanthus rhizosphere microbial communities from Kellogg Biological Station, Michigan, USA - KBS K5-50-1 metaG... | ecosystem: Host-associated > Plants > Roots >... | reverse complement strand
ATGCAGACGAACACGAGCCGCGGCATGCAGACGATGGAGCAGTCGCTGGCGGATCTGATCACGCGTGGCGTCGTCGAGCTGGAAGCCGGTCTCACGCGTTCGAGCCGGCCCGCGCAGCTCATCGGTGTGCTCGAGCGCGCCGGCTTCCCGGTCGAACCTCCGGTCGATCTCAGCCAGCCGCAAGAAGAGCCGCAGCTTGGCGCTGGGCTACGCGTCGCCGGGAGCTAGCGATGGACGATCAGTCGATCTGGAAGAAGGAGTTGTCCTTCAAGCGCAAGCCCAAGGACCGGAAAGACGAGGACGATTCGGCGGCATCGGACGAGAAGCCGACGTCGGTTTGGAAGAAGGAGCTTTCGTTCAAGCGCAAGCCGAAGGCCGAAGCGGTCGTCGCTGCGGACGCGGCTGACGACCAACCGGTCGTCGAAGAGTCTGTCCTGGCAGAACCCGTCGCTGCGGAGCCGGAAGTCGTCGATGACAGCGTCTGGAAGAAAGAGATCAGCTTCGGTCCACGCGTGTCGTCCGAGGAAGAGTCGGTGGAAGCCGAGCCGGTCGTCGCGGAGGCGCCCGAGGAGACGGCCTGGACGAAGGAGGTGTCGTTCAGCCGCACGCCCGAGGTCGAGCCTCTCGCGGCGCAGGCCGCGGACGAGACGCCGCTTGCCGAAGAGGAGCCTGTTACACACGAGCAGGTCGAAGCCGAGCCGGTCGTCGCCGAGGCGTCCGAGGAGACGGCCTGGACGAAGGAGGTGTCGTTCAGCCGCACGCCGGAGGTCGAGCCTCTTGCGGCGCAGGCCGCGGACGAGACGCCGCTCGCCGAAGAGGAGCCTGCTACACATGACGCCGAGCCGGTCGTCGCGGAGGCGTCCGAGGAGACGGCCTGGACGAAGGAGGTGTCGTTCAGCCGCACACCAGAGGTCGAGCCTCTTGCGGCGCAGGCCGCGGACGAGACGCCGGTTGCCGAAGAGGAGCCCGAGGAGAAGGCCTGGACGAAAGAGGTGTCGTTCAGCCGCACCCCGGCGGTCGAGCCTCTCATGGCGCAAGTCCCGGGCGAAGCGCCGACGGTCGAAGACGAGCCGGTTGCGGCTGACGAAGTTGTTGCGGCAGAGCCGATCGCGGCCCAGGAGGAGGTCGGCGACGAGCCTGAGGCCGGGGAGACACTGCCGAGCCTCGAGGTCGCGGTCGAGCCATGGGCTGCAGCGCCGTCGCTACCACCCGCCCCTCTGCCCGAGGTCCCGGCCGCGATCGTCCCCGAGTCGATCCCGTCGGCAGAGGTTCACCCACCGGTCGCCGCAGCCGAGCTGCCGCCGCTACCCGACGACGCTCCGAAGGTGCCGTTCTGGAAGAAGGAGCTCTCGTTCGGCGGCAAGAAGAAGCGCGAACAGGGCGACGAGCATCCCATCGCGATCGTCCCCGCTTCGACCCCGTCGGCCGACGTCCACCCCCCGGTCGCGGCAGCTGACCTACCGCCGCTGGCCGACGACGCCCCGAAGGTGCCTTTCTGGAAGAAGGAGCTCTCGGTCGGAGGAAAGAAGCGCGACAAGCCGGTCAAGGAGCGCAAAGAGAAGGCCCCGAAGGTGAAGGCCGAGCGCAGCCCGAAGAGCAAGGACCCCAAGCAACCGAAAGAGCCGAGGCAGCGCAAACAGAAGGCTCCGAAGGTGAAGGTCCCGCGTGGCAGCGGCAAGGGTCAGATCGTCGGCCTGAAGATCGGCGCGTCTCAGCTCGCTGCGGCACGTGTCTCCAACAACGGGTCGGCAGAGTTGCTCCAGACGGCGCGCGAGCCGCTCGCACCGGGCATCGTCGTCGGTGGGGAGCTCCGCGATCCCGACGCGCTCGCCGAGGCGCTCAAAGAGTTCTTCGCGAAGTACGGCCTGCCCAAGAAAGGCGTGCGGCTCGGCCTCGCCAACAACAGGATCGGTGTTCGTACGTTCGAGATCGCGGGGATCGAGGACCAGAAGCAACTCGCCAACGCGATCCGCTTCCGTGCCCAGGAAACGCTGCCGATCCCGATCGACGAGGCGGTGCTCGATTACCACGTCTTGGGTGAAGGCGTCGGTGAGGACGGCCAGCCGACCAAGCGCGTGCTGCTGGTGGTGGCATACCGCGAGCTGATCGACCGTTACGTCGATGCCTGCAAGAAGGCGGGCATCACCCTCGGAGGCATCGACCTCGAGGCGTTCGCGCTGCTGCGCGCGCTACAGGCGCCGCAAGAGGGCGTTGGAACGGATGCGACCGCCGCTCTCGTCGTGGTGGCGATCGGCCACGAGCGTTCGACGTTCGCCGTTTCGGACGGGCGCGTCTGCGAGTTCACGCGTGTCCTCGAATGGGGCGGCTCCGCTCTGAACGTCGCGATTGCGCGGGTCCTGGACGCAGCGCCCTCCGAGGTCGAGGGCGCGAAGCGCGCGCTCGCTTTGACGGACGAGATGATCCCCGAGGGACTGAGCGCCGAACAGTCGAAGAACGCCCGCGACGCCATGCGCCGTGCGATTCAGACGTTCGCGCGCGAGCTCGTTTCCTCACTCCAGTACTACCAGAACCAACCCGGTTCGCTTGGCATCGGCGAGATCGTCCTGACGGGCGGCACCGCTCATCTGCCCGGCCTCTCCGGCGAGCTCGAGCGCCTGATCGGCGTGCACGTTCGCGTCGGCGATCCGCTTGCGCGGATGAAGGTCTCGAAGAAGGTCGGCCAGCCCGAGCAGATCGGTTCGCTCGCCGTCGCCATCGGCCTCGGGATCGAGGACTGACCCCATGCGCGCCGTCAACCTGCTCCCGCGCGACCAAAGCCAGCACGCGATCAGGAAGGAGAGCCTGCCGGTCCTCGTCGGCGCGTGCTCCGGAGTTCTCGTCGCGGCGGTTCTCGGCGCGATGTTCATGATGGGGAGCGGCAAGGTTGCAGCCGAGCAGCGGAAGCTCGACGACCTGAACCGCACCTTCCAAGCACTTCCGCCGCCCCCACCGGGGCCTTCCGCCGCACAGCAGCAGCTCGCCGGCGAACAGAGCGCTCGCGTTGGCGCGCTTAGCACCGCGCTCACGAGCCGCGTGGCCTGGGACCGGGTCTTTCGCGAGTTTTCGCTCGTGCTTCCCAACGACGTCTGGCTGACGACCCTCACCGCGAAGTCGCCGGTCTCTCCGCTCACGAACGCTGCGTCGAGCTCGGGCACAGGCGCTCCTTCGGAGTTCGTCATGCAGGGTCGCACCTATTCGCATGACGGCGTCGCCCGACTGCTCTCTCGACTGCAGGTCGTCCCGGACCTGACGAACGTGCAGCTGCAGAGCTCGACGCTGTCCACGGTCGGCGGGCAGAACGTCGTCGATTTCTCGATCGCAGCCGACATCAAGGTCACAGGGGCCCCGGGCGGATGAAGATCGACCTGAACACGATCCTGAAGCGTGTCAAAGCGCTCCCCCCAGGAGCGTTGATCGGGATCATCGTCGGCGCCGTGCTCGTGTTCGGCCTCGCTGGCTGGTTCCTGCTCGTGCGGCCGCAGGGCGCGAAGGCCACGGCACTCAAGGCCCAGGCGACCGAGGTGAAGGCGAAGATCGACGCCTACCACCAGCAGGTGGCCGCCGTACGGGCGGCGCCGAAGATCGAGGTCGCCGACGTCTACCGGCTGGCGAAGGCGATGCCCGACCGGCTGGACATGCCCGACATGGTGCTCGAGCTCAGCCAGCTCGCCCGCGACACCGGGATCCGTTTCGACTCCATCTCACCGCAGGCGGTCGCTCCGCTCGGGAGTTACGCCGTGGTCCCGATCTCCGTCACGTTCCAGGGCAACTTCTACAACCTGGCGGACTTCCTCTACCGGCTGCGGTCTCTCGTGTCGGTCCACGCCGGCCGTCTCGACGCAACAGGACGACTATTCTCGGTCGACACTCTCACCTTCAACGAGAGCACGTTCAAGTTCCCGCAGATCCAGGCCACGCTGGTCATCGACGCGTTCGTTTACGGATCAGGCATTCCCGCCCAGGCCCCGATCCCGACGACACCGACGACGACGACGTCGACGTCGACGACTTCGACGACGACAACAACGACCTCGACCACGTCCGCGGCGCCCCCGAGCGGCGCGTCGGCATCGGGAGCTCCCTGATGGCGAAGAAGCAAGCCGATCCCCTCAAGGCCAAGCAGAAGAAGCAGAAGATCCTCCTGGCCGTGCTCGGCGTGGTCTTCCTCGGGCTTGTCGCGTTCGAGGTGCCCAAGGTCATGAAGAAGCTTCATCCTGCTCCGCCCGTTCGTCCGTCGGCCAGCGCGTCCACGACCCCGGCTCCCGCGGGCACACCGACGCTTGCCGCGCCGTCGTTGGGCGGCGCGGAGAACCCGGGCTTGACGACGCCGAGCTCGACGGGGTCGCTCGCCGCAGCTCCAGCCCCCACCCTGCAGGACGGCCAGTTGACGTCCTTCAGCAGATTCGCGAGCAAGGATCCGTTCGCGCAGCAGCTCAGCGACACGAACAGCTCCTCGTCTCCGTCGTCGTCGGGCGGCTCCTCGGGCCGAGGCGCCGCTGCACCCACTGTGCCGACCGTCCGCGGCAACGCCCCGGCGCCGGGAACCGCAGTGATCTCGGTGAACGGAACGCTCTACACGGTTGCGACGAAAACCGACTTCCCGCAGCCGACGGCGACCGACCCAGGAGCCGTCCCGGTCTTCCACCTCGTGTCGGTGACCGCCCACAGCGCGAAGATCTCGATCGCAGGAGGCTCGTATGCAACCGGAGCGCAGACGATCACGCTGAGCGAGAACAAGCCCGTCACGCTGATGAACACAGCCGACGGCACGCGTTACACGCTGATTCTGAAGCCCCTCGGCACCCCGGTGGCCGCCGCCAAGCCGGCGAGTAGCAGCGGCAGCACCAGCACCGGTACTGGGACGAGCACGACGCCGACGACGGTCACCCTCCCGCCGGCGAGTCCGTAAGCCAGCGGTCTACGAACCGGTCGACGGATCGAACGTCGAGGTGACGCGTGCGTACATCCGCGTGAGATCGTCGCCGTTGCGGACGACGACGGTGATCGTCTTGAGCTGGTTCCCGCCGCTCGGCGTGTCGAAGTAGAGGTAGGTGTCGACGCGGTAGGAGTGATGGTCGGGGCCGGTGGTCGTGAAGCTCGGATCGCAGGCATTGGTCGGGACGTTCGCCGGACACGAGGTCACGGTCGGGACAAGGGCCTTGGGCGCCACCGGATTCAGCATGTTCTGCTGATAGGTGCTGTCGGCCGTGTAGGTGGAGTCCGCGATCGCGGCGTTCCACTCAGAGGTGATGAAGACGATGTTGTCGTACTTGAGGCCTCGATAGACCTCCATCTGCTTGTTCGCGAGGGTGCCGGCGGTGGAGATCCTGTTGGCCCGGGCCAGAGCGGTGCTGCCCGACGAGAACGCCGCAACGATCGCCAGGATGCCGACGTTCAGCATCACCATGGCCATGAGGAGCTCGAGCATGCCGAAGCCGCTCTCGTCGCGCGCGCGCAGATGCACGTTTCAGCTATCGGCATCCCTCTTTAGCGCCTGAACCCCCCTGCCGATAGCCCTCCAGAGGGACGACTGTGGCTGCATTCACGTACTCCGCGATCAACGCCGCCGGTCTCGAGCTGACCGGCGAGCTCCATGCGCCGGATCTGGCAGGGGCGCGGGAGCAGCTGCGCGTTCGCGGCCTGCTGGCCAACGACCTCGAGGAGCTCCCGGCCTCGGGCGACGAGAGCGCCCGGAACGTCTTCAAGAAGGTCAAGCCGAAGACCCTCCAGATCTTCTCGCGGCAGTTCGCAACGATGATCGAGGCCGGCCTGAATGTCGTCGCGGCGCTCGTGATTCTCGAGCAGCAGACCGACGACAAGTACTTCGCCCTGGTCGTGAAGGAGCTACGCGCAGACGTCGAAGGCGGCCTGCTCCTGTCGCAGGCCATGCACCGTCATCCGAAGATCTTCGACCGCCTGTTCGTCTCGATGGTCGAGGCCGGCGAGGCCGCAGGCATCTTGGACGAGGTGCTCGACCGCGTCGCGTATCAGATCGAGAAGTCGACGCAGATCAAGCGCCGGGTCAAGGGCGCGATGCTCTACCCGACGATGGTGCTGGTGTTCGCGACCCTCGTCCTCAGCGGCCTGCTGATGTTCCTGGTGCCGGTCTTCGTGAAGATCTTCGGCCAGCTCGGCGGCCAGCTCCCGACGCTGACGCAGTACGTCGTGACCGCATCGAACATCCTCCGGACCAAGTACTACATCATCTTTCCCGCAGTCGGGCTCCTGATCTTCGGCCTCAAGAAGTACAAGAAGACGGACGCGGGCCGCCAGCAGTGGGACCGGATCAAGCTCAGGATCCCGATGAAGATCGGGCAAGTCGTCCTGAAGGTGACGATGGCCCGCTTCTCGCGCACGCTGTCGACGCTCGTCTCCGCGGGCGTGGACATCATCCAGGCTCTCGAGATCACGGGTCAGACCGCAGGCAACTGGGTGATCGAGGAAGCGCTCGGCGACGTCCGCGCCAAGGTCTCGGCCGGCGTTCCGATCGCGCAGCCTCTGGTCGACAACCCCATCTTCCCGCCAATGGTCAGCCAGATGGTGAAGATCGGCGAGGAGACCGGCGAGCTCGAGAAGATGCTCGGCAAGATCGCCGACTTCTACGAGGACGAAGTCGACGCCGCGATCCAGTCGCTGACGTCCATCGTCGAGCCGCTGATGATGATCCTGGTCGGACTCATGGTCGGCGTCATCGTCATCGCGATGTACCTGCCGATGTTCAAGATGCTCTCTCTGGTCAAGTAGACCGACCGGAGGGGCGACCAGTCTCTGCGCCGCCAGCCGCTAAAATCGGCCCCACGAGGCGGCGTAGCTCAGTTGGTTAGAGCAGCGGAATCATAATCCGCGTGTCGCAGGTTCGAGTCCTGCCGCCGCTATTCTGGGCATCGGGCGAGGCCCGGCGCCTCTGGCTACACTTACCACCCGCGCGGGTCGAGGCTTGTCTCGGCGTGCGCATTCCCTCTAATTCGAGACTGAAATGGCCACTGGAGTACGAGACAAGATCACGCTGGCTTGCAACGAGTGCAAGCGCCGGAACTACATGAGCACCAAGTCGAAGCGGAACACGCCCGACCGGCTCGAGGTCCGCAAGTACTGCCGCTGGTGCGGCGGTCACACCGTGCATCGGGAGACTCGCTAGATGGCGCGGCAGACCCGCGCGCAGCGGCGCGCCCGCCGGGCGCAGATGAGCCCGGGCAGCGAAGCCGCCCTTCCGGGCGGGCCACCCGCACCACCGAGGCGGCCGACCGCCCGTGCCTCCGCCCGGCCGAGCCGGCGCGCGAGCCGAGAGCCGCACGCGGCGGCGTTGTGAGGTCGTTCGTCGCCGAGTCGTGGGCGGAGCTCAAGAAAGTCGAGTGGCCGACCCAGAACCAGCTGATCCAGGGCGTCGTCGTCGTGCTGATCGCCTGCGTGATCGTCGGCGTCTTCCTGTACGCCGCAGACCTCGTCTTCAAACGCCTAGTGCAGAACGTCCTGTTGTAGCCATGTTCAAGTGGTATGTCATCAACACGTACTCGGGGCACGAGAACAAGGTGAAGACCAATCTCGAGCACCGGATCATGTCCATGAACCAGGCGCCGAAGTTCCGCCGGGTCGTCGTGCCGACCGAACAGGTCATCGAGACGAAGGAAGGCCAGAAGGTCCAGACCGAGAAGCGCGTCCTCCCGGGCTACGTCCTCGTCAACATGGACATGACCGACGAGGCCTGGACGGTGGTCAAGAACACGCCGGGGGTGACCGGGTTCGTCGGCGCCGGCGCCAAGCCGGTGCCGCTGGCCCAGCAGGAGGTCGACCGGATCCTGCACACCGGCCGCGGCGACGGAGAGCGCCCACGCGCCCAGGTCGAGTTCTCGCTCGGCGAGTCGGTGAAGGTAACGTCCGGACCGCTCTCCGACTTCGACGGCGAGGTCGTCGACGTCAACGCCGACCAGCAGAAGCTCAAGGTCCTGGTGGACATCTTCGAGCGGCAGGTTCCCGTGGAGCTCACCTTCGATCAAGTCAAGAAGCTCGACTGATGGCCAAGAAAGTTCTGACGGTCATCAAGCTGCAGATTCCGGGCGGGCAGGCCAATCCGGCGCCGCCGGTCGGTCCTGCGCTCGGCCAGCACGGCGTCAACATCATGGAGTTCTGCAAGGCGTTCAACGCACAGACGCAGCAGGAGAACGGCCGCATCACGCCCGTCGAGATCACGGTCTACGAGGACCGCTCCTTCGACTTCATCACCAAGACGCCGCCCGCCGCCGTCCTGATCAAGGAGGCCCTGCGGGTCGAGAAGGGCTCCGGTGAGCCGAACCGCGAGAAGATCGGCCGGCTCACTCGCGACCAGGTGCGTCAGATCGCCGAGACGAAGATGCCCGATCTGAATGCACGAACCGTCGATCAGGCGATGCGCATCATCGCGGGCACCGCACAGTCCATGGGCGTAGAAACCGACGTTCTCTGATGGCGCACGGCAAGAACTACCGGAACGCGAGGTCGCTCTTCGACCGCGAGCACGAGTACTCGCCTGTCGAGGCCGTCCGTCTGCTCAAGGAGATGCAGACGGCGAAGTTCGACGAGACGGTCGAGGTGCACTTCCGGCTCGGCTTGAACGTCCGCCACGCCGACGAGCAGCTCCGCGGCACGCTCATGCTTCCGCACGGAACCGGCAAGGAAGCGACCGTGGCTGTCTTCGCCGAGGGCGACAAGGCAAAGGAAGCACAAGAGGCGGGCGCCGACGTCGTCGGCTCGGCGGATCTGGCGAAGCGAGTCGAGGAAGGCTTCACCGACTTCGACGTCGCGATCGCGACGCCGGACCAGATGGGGAACGTCGGCAAGCTCGGGCGCATCCTCGGGCCGCGCGGGCTGATGCCGAACCCGAAGACCGGGACGGTGACGATGGACGTGGGAAAGGCAGTTCGCGATGCCAAAGCTGGGAAGCTCGAGTACAGGACCGACCGCGGCGCGTCCGTCCACGTCGCGATCGGCAAGAAGAGCTTCGACCAGCGCCAGCTCGTCGAGAACTACGCGGCGCTCCTCGACGAGATCGTCAAGGCGAAGCCCGCCGCCGCGAAGGGCCGCTACATCCGGCAGATCACGCTCGCCACTACCATGAGCCCAGGCATCCGGGTCGACACGCAGAAGACCCGGGGCATCGTCGAAGAGTTGGAGGAGTCACAGCAAGAAGCAGTTCCGGCTTAAGCAAACACGCCCGTCGCCCTAGACAGGAGGCGACGTCAGGCGCCTGTTCGCGCAAGCGGACCAGGGGAGGGGGTCTGGGGGACCGGGAGGTTCCACCAGCTCCAGCCAGACGCCTTACGTAGAAGTCCTCCCGAGGCGGATCGGTGAAGAGGTTTCCCTCCTTCAGCGAGCCCGCCTGTGTGCGGGCTCGATTCGTTTCGAGGAGGTGAGTACGTGAAGAAAGAGGACAAGGAACGAGTGGTCGCCGAGCTGACCGAGCGGCTCCGCTCGACGGAGACGCTGCTCGTCGCCGACTACCGCGGGCTGACCATGCCCCAGATCGACCAGCTCCGGTCGAAGCTGATCGAACACGGCGCCCGCTTCGCCGTCGTGAAGAACACGCTCACGCGGCGCGCGGCGGAGGCCGCCGGGTCGGACACGCTCCTGGCGCTACTCGAGGGGCCGACCGCGATCGCGGTCCTCGAATCGGACGGGGATCCGGTCGCCGTGGCGAAGGCTCTGGTGGACGCCGCGCGGGAGACTCGTGTGCTCGAAGTTCGCGGCGGAATGCTCGAAGGCCGGCCGATCGAGGCCGCCGAGATCGAATCGCTCGCCAAGCTGCCGCCGCTCGACGCGCTGCGCGGACAGGTGCTCGCGACGGTCATTGCCCCGCTGACGGGGATCCTGGCCCTCTTCACGGCACCGTTGCAGGACCTGTACGGCCTGATCGACGCTCGCATCGAGCAACTGCAAGAGCAAGGTGACACCTCGGGGGGCTCGGCTCCCGAGGCCGAGGCAGCAGCAGAATCCGAAGCAGAAGCAGAAACGCCAACCGAAAATCCACCCGATTCGGATGCGTCATCCGAATCGGAGCAAGAAGAGGAGGAGCAGTAATGGCCGCTAGCGCGACCGACAAGGTGTTCGACGAGCTCGGCAAGATGACCGTGCTCGAGCTCGTCGAGCTGAAGAAGAAGATCGAGGACGAATGGGGCATCACCGCCGCGGCTCCGGTCGCGGTCGCCGCGCCGGGGGCTGCGGGAGCCGGCGGCGACGGAGCCGCAGTCGAGGAGAAGTCGGCTTTCGACGTCGTCCTCACCGCGGCCGGTGGTCAGAAGATCCAGGTGATCAAGGTCGTCCGCGCGATCACCGGGCTCGGCCTGAAGGAGGCGAAGGACCTCGTCGATTCGGCCCCCAAGCCGGTCAAGGAGGGGGTACCTCAGGACGAGGCCGACTCGATCAAGGCCCAGCTCGAGGAGGCCGGGGCGACCGTCGAGGTCAACTAGAGAGGCCTGATGTGAAATTCCGCCGGGCCGGATGACGCACCAGACACGGCGCCGGATCAGCACGGTCGCCCGCGGCACGTAGCGCCGCTACGCACCGCGAACGACCGCACTGCCCGCCTTGGTCTGGAGCGCCCTCCGACGACGGCCGAATTCCACATCAACCCTCTAGCCCCGGCTTCGGGCCATCAGGAGTCTGGCCAGGAGGGCCCCGACCGCGCCCTCTTGGCGTTCTGTGGCCAGGCGCGCTACACTGACCCCAGCATTCGGCGGATTCCGCAGGGTCAGCCTTGCGCAGAAGCGCAGTGGTCGGGTACCCTGGCGGGTTGCGCCGCTATTCCGCTGTCCACGCCCGCCGTTCCAGTTCTCGCTCACATTTTTAAGGGAGGCTTCATCTCTTGACGACCAAGGTCGCTGCGCCTAGCGCGCGCACCACTTTCTCGCGCCTCAAGCACGTCCTAGATCTTCCCAACCTGATCGACATCCAGAAGGCCTCGTTTCAGTGGTTCCTGGACGAAGGTCTCCGCGAGACGATCGACGACATTTCGCCGATCGAGGACTACACCGGCACCCTCGCCGTCGAGTTCGGGGCTTACAAGTTCGGAGAGCCGCAGTTCTCGATCAAGGAGTGCCGGGAGAAGGACCTGACCTACCAGGCTCCGCTCTCGATGACCGTCCGCTTCGTCAACAAGGAGACGGGCGAGATCCGCGAGCAGACGGTCTTCATGGGGGACTTC
>Ga0207684_10005940_pt1 | contig 11175 bp, 9 predicted proteins | sample KBSK5501metaG_FD_184342 | JGI IMG/M metagenome (GOLD analysis project Ga0207684, IMG submission 184342) | Corn, switchgrass and miscanthus rhizosphere microbial communities from Kellogg Biological Station, Michigan, USA - KBS K5-50-1 metaG... | ecosystem: Host-associated > Plants > Roots >... | reverse complement strand
CGTCGACGATCCGGGTGACTGGGGCCGGATCGCCGCCGCGAACGCGCTGTCGGACGTGTACGCGATGGGCGGCCGGCCGCTGATCGCGGTCAACCTGGCCGCGTGGCCCGGCGAGGGCCTGGACCTGGCCCTGCTCGCCGAGGTGCTGCGCGGCGGCGCCGAGGTGGCCGCCGCGGCGGGCTGCTTCGTCGCGGGCGGCCACACCATCGACGACCCGGTGCCCAAGTACGGCCTGGCCGTGACCGGGCTGGCCGACCCGGCGCGGCTGATGACCATCGACCGCGCCGCCCCCGGCGACCGGCTCATCCTGACCAAGGCGATCGGCACCGGCGTGGTCGCCACCGCACTCAAACGCGGCCAGCCCTCCGCCGCCGTGGTTGACGCCGCCGTCGCCTCCATGACCCTGCTCAACGCGGGCGCGAGCCAGGCCGCGCTGCGGTCCGGTGTCCGCGCCGCCACCGACGTAACCGGGTTCGGCCTGCTCGGGCACCTGCACCGGATGCTGGCCGCCAGCAAGGCCGCGGCGCGACTGTACGCCGCGTCGGTCCCGCTGCTGCCCGGTGCCGCCGAACTCGCCGCGGCCGGCTTCGTCTCCGGCGGGACCAGGGCCAACACCGAGCGGATGCGCGGCTTCGCCGCCGTCGACCCGGCCGTTCCGCCCGGGCTGGCCGTGCTGCTGCACGACGCGCAGACCTCCGGCGGCCTGCTCCTGGCCGCGCCACCCGGGGCCGCCCCCGCCCTGCTCGGTGACCTGCGGGCGCAAGGGCTGCCCGCCGCGGTCATCGGCGACATCGTGGCCGGTGAGAGCGGTCACGTCGACGTATACCCGACCCGTTCGGCATAAATTCCCGGATACGGTGAGTCGGTGAGCGTGAGGCCTGCGGCGATCTGGTCGGCGCTGCTGGCCTGCCTGCTCGCGGTCCTGGCCCTGGGGCCGGCCGCGCAAGCCACCACCCCGGCGCCGCCACGATCCCAGCACGTGGTCGTCGTTGGCCTGTCCGGGCTGCGCTGGAGCGACGTGTCCTCGGCCAGGACGCCCGCGCTGTGGCGGCTGGCCGGCCAGGGCTCGGTCGGAAACCTGGTGGACTACGCGGTGCTCCCGCTGACCTGCCCGGCCGACGGCTGGCTCACGCTGAACGCGGCCGCCCGGGCCCAGTCCGACCACACCAACGCCGCCTGCGGCGCCTTCCCCGCCGTCCGGCCCGGTGGCACCGGCGCCACCGTCGCCGCCCTGCCCGCCCTGGAGACCTACAACCAGCGCTTCCACAACAACCCCGACTGGGGCCTGCTGTCCCGGCAGACCCCCGGCTGCGCCACCGCCGCCGGTCCGGGCGCCGCGCTCGCGCTGGCCGACCGCACCGGCCACGTCGCCTCCTACCTGCCCGCTCCAGACCAGATCACCGCGGCGGTGCTGGCCCGCTGCCCGCTGACCGTGGTGGACCTGGGCACGCTCGGATATGCCGAACGGGCCCGGCAACTCGCCGCGGCCGACGCCGAACTCGCCAGGATCGCGGCCGAGCTCCCGCCCGGCACCACGCTCCTGGTCACCGCGCCGGGCGCGCCGTCCAAGCCGCCGCACCTGCAGCTCGCCCTGGCCGACGGCCCCGGCTACTCCTCCGGCCTGCTCAACGCGGCCTCCACCCGGCAGCCGGGCCTGGTCGTGCTCACCGACCTGGCCCCGACCGTGCTCGGCTGGCTAGGCGCAAGCGTGCCGCCGCAGACCGTCGGCGCGCACGTCACCCGCGGCGACCGGGGTTCACTCGCCTCGACGGTCCAGTCCCTGACCGGCCGGGACACCGCGGAGCAGGTGTGGCGGGACACGCACGGCGAGTTCTTCTGGGCCTACTCGCTGGCCGACGCCGCGGCGCTGGCCGCGATCGGCCTGGCGTCCTGGGGCGCGGCGCAGGACAAGCGCCGGCGCCGGGCCCGGGGGTGGCGGGTGGCCGGGGTGTTCGCCGCCGCGGTGCCCGCGGGTACCTTCCTGGCCAACCTGGTGCCCTGGTCGACGACCGCCCACCCGGCCGCCTGGCTGTACGCGGTCTCGGTGGCGCTGGCCGTGGTCATCGCGGGGGCCGCGCTGCTCGGCTCCCGTAACCGCGATCCGCTCGCGCCGTTCGGCGCGATCTGCCTGTTCACCCTGGTCGTGCTGGGGATCGACGTGATGACCGGGTCGCGGCTGCAGCTGGAGACCCCGTTCGGGCTGTCGGTGCTCGAGGCCGGCCGGTTCTACGGGATCGGCAACGAGGCGCTCGGCATCTACGGCCTGTCCGGGCTGCTCGCCGCGGCCTGGCTGGCCCTGGTCCTGCTGCGCAGGTACTCCTCCTCCCGGCGGCCCGCGCTGCTCGCCCTGGCCGTGGTCGCGGTCTTCGCCGTCTTCGCGTCGGGCTGGCCCGGGTTCGGCGGCAAGGTGGGCGGGACCATCGCCATGGTGCCCTGCTTCCTGCTGCTGGCCATGGCGGTGGCCGGGATCAGGCTGAACTGGCGCCGGGTGCTGCTCGCCGCGGTCAGCGGGCTGGCCCTGTTCGCCGTGTTCGCGCTGATCAGCTACCTGGTGCCGGCCACCGGCCACTCCGACATCGGCGTGTTCGCCGGCAACACCGTGCACGGCCGCTCCGGCGGCCTGCTGCTGCGGAAGATCAACTCCAACATCGGCTCGCTGTCGGTCAACGCGTTCAGCCCGCTGAGCCCGATCGCGGTCATCGTGACCGGGCTGATGCTCTGGCGGCCCGCCTGGTTCCGGCTGCACAACGCGCCGCTGGCGTTCGAGGCCCAGCCGCCGCTAGGGCCGCTGCTGCGGCCGGTGCTTGGCGTGCTGTGGCTGATGCCGGTGCTCGGCTGGCTCGCCGACGACTCCGGCGTGATCGTGCCGGCCGCGGTGCTGCCGTTCGCGCTGCCGCTGGGCATCGCCATCCTGGCCGCCGCCGCGTACCCCCCGGACCAGGCACGCTATGGTGAGACGACCCCCAGGCGCCCCACGGTTAGCAGACGGTGACTCGTGCAATACCAGTTGTCCCGCATTCTGGCCGGGCCGTTCTTGCACACCATCTGGCGGCCGAAGGTGACCGGCGCCGGGCACGTGCCCGCGTCCGGCGGCGCCATCCTGGCCGCCAACCACCAGTCCGTGGTCGACTCGGTCTTCCTGCCGCTGATGCTCGACCGCCCGGTGACCTTCTCCGCCAAGGCCGAGTACTTCACCGCCTCGGGTCCCGCCGCCCGGTTGTGGGCCTGGTATCTCAAGGCCACCAACCAGCTGCAGATGGACCGCGACGGCCCGCGCGCCGCCCAGGACACGCTCGAGGCCGCGCTGGCGCTGCTGCAGGCCGGCAGCCTGTTCGGCATCTATCCCGAGGGCACCAGGTCGCCGGACGGGCGGCTGTACCGGGGGCGCCCCGGCGTCGGCTGGCTCGCGCTCAAGTCCGGCCTGCCGGTCATCCCGGTGGGCATCCACGGCACCCGCCGCGTGCTGCCGCCCGGCCGGGTGGTGCCGCGCCCCGGCCGGATCGAGCTCAGGATCGGCGCCCCCCTGGAGTTCCCCGCGTCGGTTACCGGCGCCCCGCCCGGCAAGGCCCGCCAGCTCATCGCCGAGCAGGTCATGGCCGCCATCCGCGAGCTCTCCGGCCAGGAGTACGTCCACATGTACGCCTCCGACCGCAAAGCCGAGCTAGCCGCCGCCACACCCCCCAAACGCAAGCGCAAGCGCCGCTAACCCGCCCGGGCCCCGCGCGGGCGCCCCCGCGCCCCCCTAAATCATGATCACGGGTAGTTTCGGTCGCTATACGTTCGAAACTACCCGTGATCATGAAAGCTAGGCCGCGGCGCACTGGGGGCAGAGGCCGAACAGTTCCACGGTGTGGCCCACGTCGGTGAAGCCCGCCTCGGCGGCGACCTTTTCCGCCCACTGCTCCACCGCCCGGCCCTCCACCTCCACGCTCCGCCCGCAGTTGCGGCAGGTCAGATGGTGGTGGTGCACGCTCGTCTCGCACTGCCGGTAGAGGATCTCGCCGCTGGCGTCGCGGATCGCGTCGACGCTGCCTTCCTCGCTGAGCGCCTGCAGGTGCCGGTAGACGGTGGCCAGTCCCACGTGCTCGCCCTTGCGCCGCAGCGCCGCGTGGATCTCCTGGGCACTGCAGAAGCCCGGCAGGCTCTCCAGCGTGGCCGCCAGGGCCTGCGCCTGCCGGGTCCCGCGCGCCCGGGACCGGGCCCGCACGGGCTCCTCATGCTGCGGCGTCGTCACAGTCGCACGGTACAACCTTCACCCCCGCTCCGCCCAACGCGCGCGCCCCCCGTTGCCTTCCCTCGCCCCGCCGCGCCGCCGAACCCTTCCTCCGATTTCCCGCCGCGATCCCGCAAGTGCCGATTTAATTGGCACGCGTGCGTCAGCCGCGGCCAGGGCGGCCTGTCGGCATTCATCCCGGGAGCGTGCGATCTTCACCAGATACGACAAGCTGCAGGCCGTCCCGTTCGCCGACTTCGGGAACAGGTACGCGCTCACCGGCTCCAGTATCTCCCCCGGCGTCCTGGAACACGAGACCTGGAGCCAGATCGCGGCGGCGATCGAGGACCCGCACGGCATCAGGGCCGGTCCATCCTCGGCACCGTCAACTACATCACCGCCGCCATCTGCCGGCTCACCGGCGACCAGCCCGCCACCGCATGCACCCCAACCGTCAGATCCCTGCTCCCCGGCAACTGAGGCCGCCCCGCGCCGCGCGCCCTCGCCGCGTCGTACATTGAGATGGCGTTGCGAGGAGGGACCATGAATCCTTCACCCAGCCGGCCTGCCGCCGCTCTCGCGGCCATCCTGCTCGCCGCCCTGGGCTTCCTGGCGGGCTGCGCGTCAGCCGACAACGGAGCCGCCACGCCCGCATCGGCCCGCGCCGCCGCCCGGCAGAGCACGGTCGTGGTCGACTGCTCCGGCCAGCAGCAGACCCGCCCGTCGAGCTTCATCCTGACCTGCGCCGACGCGAACGACGCCCTGACCGGCCTGCAGTGGGCCAGCTGGGCGGCCAGCCAGGCGTTCGGCACCGGCACCGAGAAGGTCAACACCTGCACGCCGGACTGCGCGGACGGCAAGCTCGTCTCCTACCCGGCGCTGATCACCCTGTGGCGCCCCGAACCCATCCCCGGCCACCCCGGCGTCCTCTACTTCACCAGGATCACCAGGATTTACCCGGGCAGCCGCCCGCCCCTCTACAACTGCCAGGGCAAGCACACCTGCTATCCGCAGACCAGCACATCCGACCTTGGAGCGCCCCGCTAGTCGCCTGACTCGCCACGGCGCCCAGGCTCCAGGACGCGGCTGTGATGATCGTGGATCGCTGCACCCCTCATAGGGGGTCTGGCGATCCACGATCATCGTGGCCGGTAAGCCGGCGCCATCCGCAGCGAAACGCCCGTGACTCGTGGGTTAGCCGAGGTTGCCGTGAGCAGCCCTGCCGCTCGAGCGCCCAGCCGGGAACGCGTCGCCCGCTCTACGCCCCAAACCCGCCTGAACCCCGCCAACCGCGTTGCAGTCAAGAGTGAGAATCATTATCATTACTAGCAACGCCGACCCGAACAACCCCAGGGGAGAAACCCGCCATGCCACACCGCTGGAAGGGCCTGGCCGCCGCGATCGCCCTGGCGGGCACGGCCCTGCTGGCGGCCGGCTGCTCAGCCTCGTCCGCCGGCACCACCGCCGCGAACGGCACGATCATCGCGGTCGGCGCGGAGAACGAGTACGCGGACGTCATCGCGCAGATCGGCGGGAAGTATGTGCAGGCCAGTGCCATCATGAGCAACCCCAGCACGGACCCGCACACGTTCGAGGCGAGCGCGTCGACCGGCCGCCTGGTCAACGCGGCCCGGCTCGTGGTGCAGAACGGCCTGGGCTACGACACGTTCATGGACACGATCGAGAAGGCGGTCCCAGACTCCGGCCGCCGCGTCATCGTGGTGCAGAAGCTGCTCGGCCTGCCGGACAGCACGCCGAACCCCCACCTGTGGTACGACCCCGCGACGATGCCCAAGGTCGCCGACGCGATCGCCGCGGACCTCGCCGCGCTCCAGCCCAGCCACGCCGCCTACTTCAAGGCCAACGCAAAGACCTTCACGAGCTCCCTGCAAGCCTGGATCAACGCGGTCGGGACATTCAAGCAGCAGTACTCCGGCACGCCCGTGGCCACCACCGAACCCGTCGCCGACTACCTGCTCCAGGCCCTCGGCGCCGACAACCGGACCCCGGGGGCCTTCCAGGCCGACGTGATGAACGGCACCGACCCGTCGGCGCAGGACGTCGCGATCGAGCGGAGCCTGTTCACCCAGCACAAGGTCAAGGCGTTTGTATACAATCAGCAGGTGACGGACTCGCTGACCGAATCCTTCATCTCCCTGGCCCGCGCGAACCACATCCCGGTGGTCGGCGTCTACGAGACCATGCCCGAGCCCGGCTACCACTATCAGTCGTGGATGCTGGCCGAGGTCCGCGCCCTGCAGAAAGCCATCGCCAGCCACGTCTCGAGCGAGCACCTATGACCGCGGAACTACTCAGGCTGGACGGCGTCGGGGTCAGGCTCGGCGGCCGGGAGGTCTTGCGGGACGTCTGGATGACCGTGCACCCCGGTGAGTTCACCGGTCTTATCGGGCCGAACGGGGCGGGGAAGACCACGCTCCTGCGCATCATCTTGGGCCTGCAGCCGGTAAGCCGCGGCTCGGTGCTCTTCGACGGCGCGCCGCGTCCGCCGCGCGATGCCTCGATCGGCTACGTGCCGCAGAAGCTGGGCATCGAGCCGGACACGCCGCTGCGGGTCAGGGACGTGGTCTCGCTCGGGGTCGACGGGCACAAGTTCGGCATCAGGTTGCCGTCGAGGGCCCGCCGTGAGCTGGTCGAGGACATGCTGACCGCGGTCGGCGCGCGGCGCTACGCCGACGCGCGGGTGGGCGAGCTGTCCGGCGGCGAGCAGCAGCGGGTCATGATCGCGCACGCGCTGATCGGCCGGCCGCGGCTGCTGCTGCTCGACGAGCCGCTGGCCAACCTGGACATCTCCAGCGAGCAGGGGATCGTCTCGGTGCTGGCCCGGCTGGCCCGGGCCGAGGGGATCGCGGTGCTGCTCTCGGCGCACGACATGAACCCGCTGATGCCGGTGATGGACCGGATCGTCTACGTGGCCGCGGGCCGGGCGGCGGTGGGCACCGCCGACGAGGTGGTCCAGCCCGAGGTCCTGTCCCGGCTCTACGGCCAGCACGTCGACGTGATCCGGGTGCACGGCCGGGTCCTCGTGGTGGCCGCGCCGGAGGGCATCGACGCCGCCGAAGCCGCCGCCGAGGACCTCGGCGTCATCCGGTGACTCCGTGAACATCCTGCGGCACGTCATCGAGCCCGGCTTCTTCGGCAGCGGGCCGGTGCACATCGCGCTGGCCGTCGGGACCGTCGTGGCCGTCACCTCCGCGGTGACCGGCGTGTTCACGGTGACCAGGGGCCAGTCGTTCGCCGGTCACTCGCTGGCCGACATCGCCACCACCGGCGGGTCCGGCGCCTTCCTGGTGGGCCTGAACCAGTTCTGGGGCTACCTGGCCTTCGGCGCGGGCGCGGCCGCGTTCATGGAGATGATCGGCATCCAGCGCCGCCGCGACCGTGACGTGGCCACCGGGGTGGTGCTCGGCGCCGCGCTCGGCCTGGCCGCGCTGTTCCTGTACCTGGGCAGCCAGTACAGTACCGCGACCGGCGCCTCGTTCACCATCTTGTTCGGCTCGATCTTCGTCATCACCCCCTCCACCGTGCCCGCCCTGCTCGTCTCCGCGCTGCTCGCGCTGGCCACCGTGATCGCGCTGGCCCGGGTGCTGCTGCTCAGCTCGCTTAGCCCGGATCTCGCGGCCGCCCGCGGCGTGCCGGTGCGCGCCGTGGGCGCGGCCTTCCTCATGGCGCTGGCCGTATCTGTGGCGCTGTCCGCGGTGATCATCGGCGCCGTGCTGAGCACCGCGCTGCTGATCGGGCCGGCCGCGACCGCGCTGCGGGTGGCCAGGGGCCCGGTCCGGGCGGCGGCCGTCGCGGCGGGCATCGGGGTGGCGGCCACCTGGCTCGGCATCCTGCTCGCCTACGACAGCTACTACTGGCCGCCCGCGGGCCGCGGCTGGCCGGTCAGCTTCTTCGTGGTGACGCTGATCGTCGGCGGCTACCTGGTCAGCTACCTGCGCCGGCCGGCGGTCCCGGCCGAACCCGCCCCCGATGCGGAGCACGCATGTTCGGCCCTCTGATGATCAACACCTGGATCGCGGCCACCGCGGTGGCGGTGATCGCCGGGGTGACCGGGTTCTTCGCCGTGCTGCGCGGATCCACGTTCGCCGCGCACGCCATCCCCAACGGCGCCTTCGCCGGCGCGGCCGGGGCCAGCCTGCTCGGCCTCAACCCGTTCGCCGGCCTGGCCGTGTTCTCGCTGGCCGGGGCGCTGGGCATCGCCGGGCTCAGCCGCCGCGCGCGGAACGACGTGGCCACCGCGCTGACGTTCGTGCTGATGCTCGGCGTCGGCGCGCTGTTCGTCAGCTGGAGCACCGGCTACGCCCAGGAGGCGTACTCGCTGCTGTTCGGCGAGGTGTTCGGCGTCAGCGCGGACCAGGTGCTGCCCATCCTCGTGCTCGGCGCGATCTCGGTCGCCGCGATCGTGGTCATGTTCCGGCCGCTGATGTTCTCCTCGGCGCTGCCCGAGGTCGCCGCGGCGCGCGGGGTGCAGGCCCGTCGGATGGAGCTCGCGTTCCTGCTCGTCATGGCGCTGGCCACCAGCATGACCGTGCCCGTGGTGGGCGCACTGCTGATGTTCAGCCTGATGATCGGCCCGGCCGCCGCGGCCAGGTCGCTGACGGCCAGGCCCGCCCTGGCGATGACCCTGTCCGTGGTCATCGCCTTGGTCACGGTGTGGGCGGGCATCGCGATCTCGTACCAGTCCGACTGGCCGCTCGGCTTCTTCGTCGGCGTCATCGGCGCCGTATTCTTCCTGGCCGGCCGGGGATACGCCGCGCTGAGCAGCAGCCAGAAAACACCTTCCCGCCTGTCGCCCGGTCGATACGATACCTAGCACTTTCATTCGCTTCCGGGGGTGTCAGGGTGGCGGGGCGCATATTCATCAGCTACCGGCGTGCCGATACGGCGAACCAGGCCGGCTGGCTGGCCGACCGGCTGGCCGGGCACTTCGGCCGGCCGCAGGTGGTCAGGGACGTCGACTCGATCCAGCTCGGCAACGACTTCGCCGACGTGATCGCGGCCGCGGTCACCTCCTGCGACGTGCTCCTCGCGCTCATCGGCCATCAGTGGCTGGCGGCAGCCGCCGGGCCGGACGACTTCGTCCGCGTCGAGATCGAGGCGGCCCTGACACGCGGCGTCCAGGTCATCCCGGTACTGGTCGACGGCGCGCGGATGCCCACGGCCGCGCAACTGCCGCCCAGCCTGGCGCTGCTGGCGCAGCGGCAGGCCCTCAGCCTCGGCGCGGCCAACCCCGAGCTCGACGTCAGCCGCCTGATGCAGGTGCTCAACCAGAGCATCGCCGAACGGCAGGCCACCCGGGGCGGCCTGGCCCAGAACCAGCCCACGGTCACCGGGATGGCCCCGTCCTGGGGGTCCCCGCCGCCCAGCCAGCCCCCGCCCAGCCAGCTCCCGCCCGGCCAGCCTCGGCCCGGCCAGCCCGCGCCAGCACAGAGCGTGACCGGGTACAACGGCCAGAACGAGCTGGCCCGGCCGTCCAGCGCCGGGTCCGGCCTGAGCGGGGTGACCCCGCTGAACCTCGATGTCAGCGTCGACGTGCGCACGCTATCCGGCGCGGCGCAGGGCTACGGCCTGGGCCTGGCGTTCCGCGGGGACGGCAACGGCAACCTCTACGCCTTCCTCATCGAGGACCACGCCGTGGCCATCCAGAAGTGGGTCGGCGACGGGGCCCGGATTACCGGCGATCCCGCCCCGACCAGCGTCAACGCCCTGCACGTGGGCGCGTCCGGCCGGCTGCGGGCCGTGGCCACGACCATCGACGGCGGTCAGGCCGTCCACCTGGAGCTCTGGCTGAACGGCAAGAAGCTGGTCGACTACACCGACCGGGATCACCCGTACACCAGGGGCTACATGGGCCTGTACGTCGAGTCGATCTCCGACTCGCCCTCGACCGCCGCGGCCGAGTTCGACAACTTCACCGCCGCCCAGCTCTGAGGGCTGGTCACCCCGTCAGTACTGTGGATGTGGTGAACCGGCTCAAGGATTCGACCAGCCCGTACCTGCTCCAGCACGCGGACAACCCGGTGGACTGGTGGCCGTGGTGCGATGAGGCGTTCGCCGAGGCCGCGCGGCGCGACGTCCCGGTCATGCTCTCGGTCGGCTACGCCGCCTGTCACTGGTGCCATGTGATGGCGCACGAGTCGTTCGAGGACGCGGAGACGGCGGCGGTGCTCAACGAGCACGTGGTCGCGGTCAAGGTGGACCGGGAGGAGCGGCCCGACGTGGACGCGGTCTACATGACCGCGACCCAGGCCATGACCGGCCAGGGCGGCTGGCCGATGACGGTGTTCATGACGCCGGACAAGGAGCCGTTCTTCTGCGGCACCTACTATCCGCGGGATTACTTCCGGCAGCTGGTACTGAACGTCTCCCAGGCGTGGCACGACCAGCGCGACGACGTGGCCGGCCGGGCCAGGCAGGTGGCCACCGCGCTGGCCGAGAACGCCGCGGCCACCACGGCCGCCCTGCGCGGCCAGGCGGGCGAGCTGGACTCCTCGTTCCGGCAGGCCGCCGAGGTGGCGGTGCAGGGCCTGAGCCAGGATTACGACGCGGCCCGCGGCGGGTTCGGCGGCGCGCCGAAGTTCCCGCCGTCGATGGTGCTGGAGTTCCTGCTCCGCCACCACGAGCGCACACGCGAGGCTGTGCTCGTTCCGGGGGGGGCGACCCTGCTACCCGTGCCGCCTGCGGCGGCGGGCCCGAGCCCCCCCGGAACCGGAGTAGCGCTGCAGCTGGCCGAGGGCACCTGCGAGGCGATGGCCCGCGGCGGCATGTACGACCAGCTCGGCGGCGGGTTCGCCCGGTACTCGGTCGACGCCGGCTGGGTCGTCCCGCACTTCGAGAAGATGCTCTACGACAACGCCCTGCTCGCCCGGGTCTACGCGCACCTGTGGCGGCGGACCGGCTCGGCGCTGGCCCGACGGGTGGCGGAACAGACCTGTGACTGG
>Ga0207684_10005936_pt1 | contig 11180 bp, 9 predicted proteins | sample KBSK5501metaG_FD_184342 | JGI IMG/M metagenome (GOLD analysis project Ga0207684, IMG submission 184342) | Corn, switchgrass and miscanthus rhizosphere microbial communities from Kellogg Biological Station, Michigan, USA - KBS K5-50-1 metaG... | ecosystem: Host-associated > Plants > Roots >... | reverse complement strand
GCAGCGGGCGCGCGGTGGTGCGTGCATGCGTATGGCAGGAAACGAAGCAGAGCGCGACAACAACCGTCGCGAGGGCGTGACCGCAACGAAAGCGATGCACGATCAGGGCGCGCGCGAGCTCAATGAATCGACGTGACGCCGCACCTGGTCGACGTTACTCGCGAGTCGCGGTGGCGCGAGCCTCATGAACGCTGTGTATGCGCGAATCGCTCCGTCCCGATCACCCTGGAGCTCCAGCACTTGGCCGAGCGCATACTGAGCCTCTGGAGCCATTGGGTTTACGCGCAATACGTCCTCGAGGATGTCGCGCGCCTGCGGCGCCAATCCCATAGCGAGGTACTGCTGAGCGAGCCCGATTCGCGCGCCCTGATGCCTGGGATCAATCGTTAGCGCGTGCTGGTAGGCCGCCACGGCGTCGCTGGCGCGGCCCTGCTCGCGTAGTGCTGCTCCGATGTTGTTCCAAATGCCCGCATTCCGAGGCGTCACAGACGCCGCGCGCCTCAAAAGACTCAACGCGCGATCGAATTCATGATCACCCGAAAACAAGACTCCGAGATTGTTGAGCGCGTCGGCATCATTCGGCGAGATCTGCAAAACACGCTCATAGAGCGCACGGGCAACGGCCAGATCACCGGCACGATGGGCTGCGAGGGCCTCAGCGAACAAGCGCGCTGAGTCAGACAGGCGCGGCTCCTCGATCGCGATGCGGAGCCGGCCTCCGGCCAGATTATCACGAGATGCCGCCCCTGAGGCCGGCGAGCCTGTGTCCGCGCTTGGCCGTCCTTGCAGAACGGCTGGACCGTCTCTCTTCACGGCCGCAGGCGCTGAAGGGCTTCGAGCGACGCGCGAGACCGGTCGCTGCAGCCGAGCCGGAAGGGATTGAATCGCCCGCGCCGAATCGCTCGACGCGAGCGCGAGCGCACGGGTCCTGCGTCTGGCGCTCGATCGGGACGAGTCAGCCGCCACCGGCGCTGCGGCAACAGAACTTGTTGCCTGCGGCGACGACGCGGGGCGCGCTGGATTCTTCATGCGCTCGAACATGACCGCGACCGAGACGATGATGATGATGCCGCTGACTGCCATCATCAAAGCGCGTCTCCAACTGAAGCTCGGTTGTTCCTGAACGCGCAAAGGCACGAGCACGGGAGAGATGCTCGCACGGCCGCCCGATTGGCGCCGCTGCTTCTCGCGTTGTGCGGTCTTCAGCGCGTCCGCGATCAGGCTCATGGTTCCTGGTCGCGCTTGAGCGTAGCGCCAGCCGGCCGAACGACGGCCGCTGTGTCGGCGACGCTTCCGTTCGCCGACTGCAACGAATCCGCAGCCTGGACGCGCGCTTCGAATGCAGCGCAATCGCGATTCATCGTGGCGAAGTCAGATTCAAGACTATTAGCGCCGGCCGGGCTCAGTCGTCGCGTCAGGGCGCAGGCGCCTGAGGTATCGGCACCAGCGAGAAGTGCGCGCGCGGTCCAGTATTGTCGCTCCGCGTTCTCTGCACCCGGATAATCGCGTCTCAGGATGTCGAGCCAGCCAAGCGCTTCCCGAGAAGCGCCTCTGGCTATCTGCAGCTGCGCAAGATGAAGCAGAGCGCTCTCGCGCTGTCGTGACCTGCGATGCTCGTGTGCAATTCGGACGTAGGCTTGTTCCGCCGCGCGGGTCGACGCCGCGCGAGCAGCGTTCCAGGCGAGGAGTTCGGCACCTCCGTCCAGTCGCCACCAACCAAACGACAGCACCACCATGGCAGCCGCTACGGCGCCCAGGATCCACGACGTGCGCCGCGCCCTCGGATTGGAGAGAACCTTCGGCGCAGTTGACGCGGCCGTCTCCAAGCCTTCCTCGCCGCGCAACGATGCGAGCGCCTGTCGAACGTGTGTCTCGTTGACGGATTTCGATTGCTCCGCATAGCCCGCGAGTAACGCCCGGTCACAACACAGATTGATCAAGCGCGGCACGCCGCCCGTTGCACGATGGATGAGCCGGACGGCTCGCTCCTGGAATCGCACGTAACCACGCGCGCCGGCAACGTTAAGACGATGATAGATGTAGCGGCCGGTCTCGTCGCCGGAGAGGTGGGTGAGCGTGCATCGCACCGAGACGCGCTGATCCAGCTGCGCCATCTGAGGGGTGCGCACGAGGGCGAGCAACTCCGGTTGTCCCACCAGCACGATCTGGATCAACTTCTCGCGGTCGGTCTCGAGATTCGAAAGAACGCGAATCTGCTCGAGGAACTCGGTCGACAGGTGTTGCGCTTCATCGAAGATCGCGATGCAAGTATGCCCGTTCGCCAGCTGCTGCAACAGATACGTATTCAGGCGATCAAGTAGCTCTTTGCGCGACGTGGTCGTCACGTTGCCCAATCCAACCTCGGAGAGGAGCGCCTGGAGCATCTCCACACCGCTCAGGAACGGGTTGAAGATCAGCGCGACACGATAGCGCAGCGGGTCGAGCTTCTCGAGGAGGTCGCGACACAGCGTCGTTTTGCCCGTGCCCGGTGCGCCGGTCACGAGCATGAATCCTTCCTTTTGCGCTACGCCATAGAGGAGCGCTTCTTCGGCGGCGCGATAGTGCTCCGACTGGAAAACGAACTTTGGATTTGGCGTGAGCGCGAAGGGCTTCTCGCTCAGGCCATAGAATTCTTCATACATCGCGCAACCCGCTGCTGATCCTGGCGAACTTCACCGCGCCGCGACGGGCTGGCCCGCGATGATCGTGGGCGTCAGAAAGATCACGAGCTCGGCCTTCCGCTCCACGTCGCTGTAACTCGTGAACAGGCGACCCAAGAGCGGGATATCACGAAGTCCCGGTACGCCGCTGCGCACTCTTTCTCTTCGGGTCTGCATCAAGCCGCCGATGATGATCGTCTCCCCATTGCGCAGGCGCGCCATCGTGTCCGTTTCCCGCGTGTCGATGACTGGCGCCGAAAACGTGGCACCCTCCGAGGTGGTGAACGTGGCCGTGCGCGCGACACTGGTGACGACGGGGCGAATATTCATTGTTACCGTGTTGTCCGCGCCAATCTGAGGCAACACGTCAAGTACGATGCCGACATTCACCTGCTGTGGCGTCACCTGCGTTTGAGGCGTCGTGGTGCCATTTGGATTTGTCAGCAGTGTCGTCACCACATTGAAGACGATCTCGCCGGTGGTGACATCGAACACGGCGCGTTGATTGTTCAACGCGGACACGCGAGGGCTGGACAGCACGCGCACGTCACCCTGACTGGAGAGCGCATTGAGCACCGCAGTTATCTGTCCCGGCTTACCAGACAACGTGAACTCCACGTTGCCGGTGCGCGGAGTTCCCGGTATCGACGGTGTGCGTAACGTACCCGGCGCCACAGAACTAATGCCGAGACTCGCCGTGCCGGCGTAGGCCAGGACATTCCAGTCGATGCCGAACTGGAAGGTGCGGTCGAGATTCACTTCGACGATCTTCGCCTCGATGAGAACCTGCCGCTGAACGGAGGCCTCGAATGCCCGAATGAAAATGTCGAGTTGCTCGAGTTGCGCGGGAAAGGCGCTGACGGTGATGGTTCCAGCCATCGGATTGATGATCAGCCGGCGTCCGTCCTGTGCCACGCGACTATAGGGCCGCCCGGTGCTTCCCGACAGACCGCCGGAAGCGCTTCCCGTCTGTGCAGTCTGCGCCTGAGTTCCTGTCGCCGGTGCGTCGAACAGCAGCGCCTCCACCGCGACTCGGATCTCCTCCCAGGCGTCGGCGACGGAAATCGCGCTGATTACGTCCGCGCCCGCGCCGAGCGCGCCGCCGGTGCCAAGACCAGACGCGGTCCCTCCGCCTCCGAGCCCTCCTGCTCCAATCGAACTGGAACCCAACCGGCGTTGAATGACGGTGGCGGCGGATCCGAAGCGAGACAGCGCGACGTAATCGAGCGAAAAAATGCGCGTCGCGAGCCGAGTCGGACCAACACGCAACACACCATTCTGAATCTGGTAGGTAATTCCCTGTGGTATGATGGAGGCAAGCGCCTCGGACAGCGTCTTGTCGCGGAGCGTCGTGTTCACGTTGCCGTGAACTTCAGGGTCGATTTGATACTGCAACCCCGATTTCGCCGCGAGCTCACGCACGACTACGCCGAGATCCTGGTTGATCGCTTGCAGGCTCACTCGCCGTTCTGCACCGCCCGAAATGCCGACGTCTCCCGACAGCGAGGGCAAGCTGGGCAGGGGCGCCGTGGGCTCGGCGGCTGGAGACCGCACGGGCTCGAGATGTACTTGGGTTCGCGGCTGCGTCGCCGGTGTGCCGGCGCAGGCAGCAGCAAGGAAAAGGAAGCCGGCCCGGAACAATCCGATACACGACAGTCGACGCCGAGCGTGACTCATCTAATGCCTCGATTCGCCAGTGTGAGCATCCGCCACCGGCCATTCTTGTCGACTACCCATACCCGGTCAGGCTGAATCGCTGAGACTCTCGCACCGTCCCGCAACACGTCTCCGACCCCAACCGTGGCGTCGTCGATCACCGCGACGCGACGATCGTCCGAAACGAGAATGGCGGTCAAGCCACCGCCCGCGGACGATGGGGGAACAGTAGGACGACTCGTGGCAGACGCAACACTCTGTTGCGCGCTGACATCACTGCCGTGTCCGAGCGGGTCGGCCCACACGCTCATGTGAAAGCGGGGAAGGTCCGAGTCGGGACGCAGCGGCGCGACAAAGCCAGCGACGTTCCAGCCGTTGGCGTCCGCGCCCCCCGGCCCGACGGGACGCTTGGGCTCCGCCGTCACGCGTTCAGCCGCCAAAGCGACTGACGCCGACGCCAGGAGAATCGCTGCGTTCCAGAGGTGACCAGAGTGTTGGTGGGCCATTCGAGAATTGGAGCTCGTACACCGCAAGCACGACTCGGTGCCTGGCGCCGCCGTCCTGCCGCACGAGACTCAATGCGATTGGCGCAACGGATGGTGGAAGCTCACCGAGGAATGTGACAACCGCTTGGAGATTTCCGCGACATTCCACCACCAGCCCAAAAGGCGCCGATTGGCGACGAACTCCCTCCGTAGAAAGACGCGCGTCCGACCCAGTCGTATCAGCCGCTCCGATCAATACTCTGACGTCCCGCAGCCCCGCAGCCTCGGCGGCCCTCGAGACGGACTGGGTGACCGCCAACCGCTCGTCGCCAATGACCCCAAGCGCGTGAAGTTCCATCATGGTTCTCCGCCACGCGATCGACTCCGCGGCCACGGCAGGCTCGTATTGACGGCGCCAATTCGCGAACGTCGCGAGCGTCGCTTCTGCCCGTTGTAGATCGGCTCGGTTGGCCGTCCCGGCTCGCGACGCGTTAAGTCCGCCCCATGCGAGGAATCCTGCCCCCAAGACGGCGGCGATTACACGCGTGACCGCTGGATCGATCGCAACGGCCCAAGCTTTCATTGAGGTGACGCTCGTGGCCATTACTTTCTGCGCGGAGTTGGAATGCCGAAGGACATCTGAAAACGCACGACCGAGCCTCCCTCGCCGGACGACGAGTCCGCGTACGCGAGTTGGTCCAGATGCATCGAGTCCGCCAACACGCGCGCTGGCAGCTCCCGATATAAATCGTTGAGCGCCTGGACAGCGCGGGCGTTGGTCGGGCCTGCCACAGAGCCCGCGACGACTGTCCGCCAACGACCAGCGCGGCGATCGAGACGCAAGGTGTCAATCTGCGCGCGCAACCCGAATACCGCGGCGATGTTGCTCAAGCTCTCCTGCAGCTCGACCTGGTCGCGGGCAGCGATCCGTATCGTGTTGACCGCATCTCTCATCAGCTTGCGCTGATCCGCCGTCGATTTGAGGGGACCCAGGCCGAAAGAATCCTGTTCGATCTGTCGCCGCGCAGCCTGTAGCGAGTTGGCGGCGCGTTGTGCTCGGACGGTCTCAGTGATGGTCCACGCGCCGAGAAGAACCAGTAGAAGGACCGCAGCAATCGAGATCGATTGGAGCATCGACAGCGGGCCGGTGGCGCCTGATTTTCGCGTCGCTCCGCCGAGGGAAAGGGGTCTGGCGGCCTTGGCGTCGAGGATCGCGCCGAGCGCCGCGAACGACGCCGTGCTGAGGTCCTCCACTCCGAGACTGACGACGGGAATATGCAGCCGCTCGGAGAGCGCGGATGCCGCGTCCGCCGATGACTCTTTCGAGCCCACGAGAGCGACGCGCTCGATCTGCGCGCCGCGGAACTGCTGGCGAACGAAGATCACTCCTAATTCGACTTCTTCGGCGATGGCGGCCGCGTCGTGGTCGCCATCCACCGCAAGTGGAGGTTCCAGAACCAGCCGAAGGCCAGCGTTTAGCGAGAACCCCAGGAACGCGCCGTCGGGGAGAGGCGCGACGAGGGCAGTTGATTCGGTGCCCGACGCGAACTCCTCGAGCAGCCGCTCCATCGCGCCGGGCAGTGCCGTGAGATGATCCAGGGCGAATCCGGCAGCCTCGAGGCGCTCCTCAAATGCCGTTACGACCTCGGTTGGGGCGCCAACGGTGAGCAGCGATCGCTGAGGCGGACCCTCGGTGCCGCCCTCCATGGGCGGCAGTGGCGTCCAGCTGATTGCTGCGCGCCCAAGTTCGGGCTCCAGTCGCCGGAGTTCGCGTTCGATGATCGGGGCGAGCATCTCGTCGGAGGCGGGCGGCAGTTGCAGCACATGGTGCACGACACCGAATCCGCGGATTGCGATCGCGACGTGACCGCGCGCGATGCGAGCCGAGCGCAAGACTTGGACGAGGTGATCCGCCGCGGCCCCGGTGCTTTCCAGAGGCATAGGAATCTCGAGCGCCCGAGCAATCTCGAGAGATCCGCGAGAGCGCTTGCATTCGATTGTGAAGACGCCGCGCGGACAGACATATGCGCCGACCAAGGGAGCGCGACGGATGAAGCTCATCGCCTCACACCGATGGTGTTGTAGATGTTCAGAATCGGCAGCATGATCGCCAGCGCGACCAACAACACCACGCCGCCGAGGGTCACGATCAACACCGGCTGGATGAGCGTGATGACGCGTCGCACCGCCGCCGGAATTTCCCGACCGTAGTACAACCGCGCGCGCTCGAGCGACTCATCGAGACGTCCCGTGGACTCGCCGAGCGCCAGACTGCGCATCACCACGATCGGCACGAGGGGCGAGCGACCAAACGCATTAGCGATCGTTTCTCCGCCAGTGATCTGTTCACGAGCGTCTCGAACGATGGCGCTCACCACCTTGTTGGTGGCCATGGTCTCCACCAACAGCAACGACTGCAGAAGATCCACGCCCGTGCGGTAGAACAAGCCGAGGTACGTGACCACACGCGCCATGTTGACCTCGAGCACGAGCTCGCCAAGCACGGGGATCTTGAGAATCGCGGAATCGACCAGGAATCGGCCGCGCTCCGTGCGCCGCATGAGCGCGATCGCGATTGCCAGCACGATGACCAGGACGACCAGCGTTATCGCGTTGTGGCGCAGAAAGTCCGACGTCACCATGATGATTCGCGTCGGCAGCGGCAACTCGACGTTGCGGAGCCGCAGGATCGGCAAGATGCGAGGGAAAACGAACCCTACGAGCCCAGTGACGAGCAGACCCACGGCGAGCAGCACGATGATCGGATACATCGTCGCTTGCCGCATGGACGCTGTAATCGTTTCCTGCCAATCGAGATACTCGACGAGCTGCTGCAGCGAGAACGCCAGCTGACCGCTCGCCTCGCCCGCCTGAATCGTGCTGACGTAAATCTGTGGAAAGGCCTTGGGATGTTCGGCGAGCGCTTCCGACAGACTCTTGCCCTCATCGGCGACGGAGAATCGAACCTCGGCGATGATCAGTTTGAGCTTGCGCGATCGGATGCGCCGTTGGACGTCGTCGAGAATCGTCAGCAGCGGCAGTCCCGCCGTGAACGCGCCGGCCATGTACTCGAGAAAGGCCAACAACTCTTTGCGGTCGACGCTTCCGTCGGTGAACTTCTTCGCGCGGCTACGTGCTTCGGCTTTGATGAGAAACACGCCCTTGCGGCGGAGCTGCTGCTCGACGACGATCTCGCTTGCGGCGTTGATCCAGCCTTCTTCTACGGCACCGGTGCCGGTCAGCGCCTGATACCAATAATCCGGCACTGGTTCTTCGCGTCTCAGGCGGTGACGCGGAGGATTTCGTCCAGCGTCGTGATGCCGGCGCGGACTTTCCGGATGCCGTCCTGCAGCAGCGTTGGCCTTCCCGAGTCGCGATGGATCTGATCGGGCGGCGTGCGCTCGTAAATGGCAGCCATGATGTCCGGCGACATTGGCAGGATCTCGAAGATGCCAAGCCGGCCGCGATAGCCGGTGCCGCGGCATTGCGTGCAGCCGCGAGGGCCATACAACGTCGCGTCCTCGATTCCAAACCGTTTTCGCACCGCGGATGGAACGTCCATCTTCGTCTTGCAATGGGAGCACAACACCCGAATCAATCGCTGCGAGACGAACATCGTGACGGCGGACGCGACCACGAAGGGTTCTGCGCCCATGTCGAGCAAGCGCGGGATGGTTCCGGCTGCGGTCGTGGTGTGCAGCGTCGTCAAGACCAGGTGGCCGGTGAGCGCGGCGCTCAGCGCGATCTGCATCGTCTCCTGGTCGCGGATTTCACCAACGAGAATGACGTCGGGATCGTGCCGCAACATGGAGCGCAGACCGGACGCGAAGGTCAGGCCGGCGCGAACGTTGACCTGCGACTGCCGGACCTGCGGCATCTCGTACTCGATCGGATCCTCGAGCGTGATGATTGCGTGATCGCCGGTGTTCAATTCCGACAGCGCAGCGTACAGCGTCGTCGTCTTACCGGAACCGGTCGGACCAGTGACTGGAATGATCCCGTGCGATTTTTGAAGGGCCGTGCGGAACAGCAGCAGATCCTCGGATTCGATACCAAGTTTCTCGAGCTGCAGTGCCACGCGGCCGCGATCGAGGATACGCAGGACGATGTCCTCGCCGTGCAACGTGGGGAACGTCGATACGCGGAGATCGATGCTGCGTCCGCCGAACCGCACGCGTGTGCGACCGTCCTGCGGAAGCCGGGAATCCGCAATGTCGAGTGTCGATAGAATCTTCACGCGACTGATCAGGGCCGACTGAGCGGTCTTCGGAAAGCTGGGACCGTCCGTGAGAAGTCCGTCGATGCGATATCGGAGCTTGATGACGTCGTCCAGCGGTTCGATATGAATGTCCGTCGCCGCCAACTCGACGCCGCGCCGGATGATGTCATCCACCACACCTGCCGCGTTGCCCTGATCCTCCGGCGCGGTGCTCGTCGCGGGCGCGGGCCATCCGGCCCGGTTGAAGGGACGAGATGCGCTCGCGTCGGAGCTGCGCGCCAACTCGAGACGAGGCGCGACGGAGCCGCCGACTGCCGCTGCCGAGCCGGCCACGGCTGCAGCGGCGCCCGCCGATCCGACGTACGCATTCTCGATCGCGCGAAGGACCGAATCCCGCTGCGCACCGATGACGCGAACCGACCGCCCCGCAGCTCGCGTCAGCGCACGAATCGTGAGCAAGTCGAACGGATCAGCCATCGCCAGCACTAGATGTCGGCTCTCGATCCTGAGCGGCACGACGGCGTGCGAGCGCGCCAAGTCCAGCGGAATGAGCGCGATTGCGGCGGGCTCCGGTTGAACCTCCGCCTCACTCAGAAACGGAATACCGGCATCCGCGCAGAGCGTCTGCAGGAGCGCGGCATCAGTGAGGTAGCCGAGAGAGACGAGTGTCTGGCCAAGCTTCTGTCCAGTCGTATTCTGGACGGCGAGGGCTTCGTCGAGCTGCTGGCGGCTGACGAGCCCAGCATTCATCAACGTATCACCCAGCCATCGCCTTACTGCCATATGGGCTTCCTCGCCTCTCGCATGGCGAACCGGGACGAAGCAAACGCGGAGAATTGTTTAACCCGAACGATCAACCCAACGTGCTGAGAATCGCAGGCGTCGAAGGGCGGGCTCAGCGTTGACAAAAGACGAGCAACTCAAACTGACGCAACAATATAGTGCCTGTCGCCTCACCCACCGAATCACGGCATCCAGTCCGCGATGTAGATGTCTGTTCCGCCTGGGTTTGGCGCGTGTCTGTTGGACGCCCAAACTAGCTCGCGGCCATCGGGACTGAACATCGGAAAACCGTCAAACTCCGTATCGGTCGTCACTTGCTCGAGCCCGGAGCCGTCGAGGTTCACGAGGTACAGGTCGAAGTTCCGGCTCCGTGGATTCTTGTAGTTCGACGAAAAAATGATCCGCTTGCCGTCAGGCATGAAGAAGGGCGCGAAGTTGGCGCCTCCAAGGTTCGTGATTTGGCGTTGCCCGCCGCCGTCTGCGTTCATCAACCATATCTCCATCCGATTGGGACGGACGAGTCCCTGCTTGAGAAGATCCTGGTACGCGCGCAGGCTGTCCCCGGAAGGATGCCACGCGCGGTAGACGATCTGTTTTCCGTCCGGGGAGAAAAAGGCGCCGCCGTCGTAACCGGGAGCATCGGTCAGGCGCCGGAGATTGGTTCCGTCGACGTTCATCGTGTAGACGTCGAGGTCGCCGTCCTTGAGAGACGTGAACACGACCGTCCGCCCGTTCGGCGAAAGCGTGGCCTCGGCCGTGTAGACGCCATTGCTCGTGAGACGATGCAGGTTCGATCCGTCGGCGTTCGCCGTATAAATGTCGAACGGGTCGAGCCGCCAGACGTATCCATGAGAGGGATCAGGGCGCGGCGGACACGTCGTGTCGGCCGCATGCGTCGACGCGAACAGAACCTTGCGGCCGTCGTCGAAGAAGTATCCGCAGGTCGTTTTACCCTTCCCGTTCGAGACGCGATGCAGCGACGCGCCATCGGCCGACCGCATGATGTACTGCTGGTCGCACGCCCGTCCGTCGCGTGTGGACTGAAAGATCAGCCAGCGGCCGTCAGGGCTGAAATACGCCTCGGCGTTTTCTCCGCCGTAGGTGAGCTGCCGGATATTGGTGAGATGCGACTCGCCGGGCGCGGGCGAGATGGCTCTCAGCTCTCGGGACACGGCGCTCGGCGAGCCCACCGCGACACGGCGTATCGTGCAAGCGAAAACCACCGTCGCGACGAGCGCGACGGCGGCGAAGGAGTTTCGAGGCATGCGCGAAAGTTACCTCGGCGGGCGCACCTGGACGCGAGGTGAGGTGGCAGCATTCTGATTCGCTGCCGGCTTGGCATCGTTGATCGGCTTGAGTTGCGCCAATGTGAACAGA
>Ga0207684_10005935_pt1 | contig 11180 bp, 11 predicted proteins | sample KBSK5501metaG_FD_184342 | JGI IMG/M metagenome (GOLD analysis project Ga0207684, IMG submission 184342) | Corn, switchgrass and miscanthus rhizosphere microbial communities from Kellogg Biological Station, Michigan, USA - KBS K5-50-1 metaG... | ecosystem: Host-associated > Plants > Roots >... | reverse complement strand
GCCGCGTCCAAGCTTCCTGCGCCGTGATCGCGATTCCTTCCTCCACCGTCGCCGGATAGTGCGTGCGAATCTCCGAGCCGATGCGATCCTTCAGCGGTGTAATAATCTTGCCGCGCGCCGTATAGTCCTCCGGATTTGCGCTGAACACCAGCGCCACATCCAGCGGCAGACGGATCGGATATCCCTTAATCTGCACGTCCCCTTCCTGCATGATGTTGAACAATCCCACCTGAATCTTTCCCGCCAGGTCGGGCAGTTCATTGATGGCGAAGATCCCGCGATTGGCGCGGGGCAGCAAGCCGTAGTGCACCGTCAATTCGCTCGACAACTCATGACCACCACGCGCCGCCTTGATGGGATCGATGTCGCCAATCAAATCCGCAATCGTCACGTCGGGCGTCGCCAGCTTTTCGACATAGCGGTCATCGGGCGAGAGATAAGCAATCGGCGTATCCTCCCCAAGCCGCGCAACTTCCTCGCGGCAGCGCCGGCAAATCGGGATGTAGGGATTATCGTGAACTTCGCATCCCGCGATAAAAGGCATGTGAGGATCGAGCAGCGTCGTCAACGCCCGCAGAATGCGGCTCTTGGCCTGCCCCCGCAGTCCGAGCAAAATGAAATTATGCCTCGAAAGAATCGCGTTGACGATCTGCGGCACAACAGTGTCGTCGTACCCGACAATCCCCTCAAACACCGGAGCGTCGCCATTGGCCCGCAGCCGTGCCGTAAGGTTCTCGCGCAGTTCGTCCTTGACGTGCCGCGTACGCAAACGCTCTTCGGAAAAAATACTGCGCCGCAGTTCACCCAGTGTGCGCGGAAGACTGCTCATGAAAGGAACCCCCACAAACAAACTTTCCCCGATTATACGCGTCGCGGCACTGAAGCGTTTTGAGCCTCGCAGCCCGCCGGCCTAACACCTAACCCCTAACACCGCTCTTTCCGATCAGCCCGCATGCCCATTCCCACCAGCCTTCTCACGCGTCTTCGCCGCGCGCTTGAGATTGGGGAGAATGCTCTCCAGATAAGTCGCCACCGCTTGGATGCGTTCGCTCTCCGACCGCATCGCCAGCAGTCTCTGTTTGAAATCCAGATCGAGCGGCAGAGAGCCCGCGAGATGAAAAGAGAGCGCGCTCTGATCGGCTGCCGACAAATCCTGCACCGCCCCAGCCAGCGACAGAATCTCCAAATGAACCTGAATGGCCCGCGCCCGGTCTTCCGGAGCCGCGGAGCCCGGTTCATCCGGAACCATCAACACGTCCGCTCGCAAAAACGAACGTTCCCGGTTGAGTTCCAGAACCTCAAAGCGCTTGCGGCCTTCCGCAATCAGGTCCAGCCGCCCATCGGGATACTCCTTCGTCACGGTAACAATCTCGGCGGTGCACCCAATTCCCGCGACGCCCTCCTCCAGAGCGCGCACCACGCCGAACGGAGCGCTGTTGGCCAGGCACTCGCCGATCATCTCTTTGTATCGCGGCTCGAAAATGTGCAAGGGCAGGGGAGTGCCCGGGAGCAAGACCACGTCCAGCGGGAACAAGGGAAGGAGTGCCAAGAAATCTCCGACAACAGGCGCAATGCTGTGCGGGCTGTCCGATTGTACGCCATGACTTGTAGGACATGACTTGTATGCCATGACCTTCGCGTCTTGACTTGCAACAGGGCGGAGAATACAACCCCAGCATGGAACTCGTCGGGAAAGTAGTGGTGGTTACGGGCGCTTCGATGGGCATCGGCGAGGCAATCGCCAGGATCTTTGCAGCGAGAGGAGCGAGCGTGGTCCTGCTCTCTCGCGACACAGCACGAGCCGAGGCCGCCCGCGATCGCATCGGTTTTCCCGATCGCACCGTCGCACTTTCCTGCGACGTCCGGCACTCGGAGGAGATCGATCGCGTTCTAGGCCTGACCCAGCATCACTTCAAGCGCGTCGACGTCTGGATCAACAACGCCGGTCATGGCCTGATGGATTCCGTCGCCCAGGTGGAACTGCCCGCCTGCCATGAACTCTTCGAGACCAACTTCTTCGGCGCACTCTCCGCCATGCAGGCGGTCATTCCGGTCATGCGCCAGCAGGGCGGCGGCACGATCATCAATATTTCCAGCGTCATTGGTCACATTCCTATGCCCTTTCACGCCTGCTACAGCGCCAGCAAGTTCGCACTGAATGCCATTGGCAACGCCGCACGGGTCGAGCTGAAAAAAGATGGCATTCATGTGCTTACCGTCTGCCCCGGCTACGTGCGCACGGCGTTCAGCCAAAATGCTGTGCGAGGAAACCAAATAAAGACGGTGCGCCCGCCCGCGATTCGCGGAATCAGCGCCGATCGCGTTGCCCGCGCCACACTGCGCGGATATCTGAAACAGAAACGGGAAGTGATTGTCCCCTGGCCGATGCACGTGCCGGTCAAACTCTATCAGCTGTTCCCGGCGGTAGTTGAGTGGGGAATGGCCAGAATGGCAAAGTGATTCGCCCTCGCTGTCCGGCTAAGCAAGTTCCGTCAGCATCGCTTCCATTTCTGACTGTGCATGTAAATTTCCCGTGCGGCGCGCCGACGCGATGCCGTCCTGTAACATCTTCTTCGCGTCTTCCACTCTCTCCGCCCGCACCAGCGTCTGCGCCGCCATGAAATATCCCGCTGTGTACTCGGGATGGCCCTCCAGCAGAATCGCGAATTCTGCCAGCGCCCGGTCAAAGTCGCCCTGCTTCGAATACTCCATGGCAAGCCCGTAGCGCGCGAACGCGTCCTTGGGATTCTCCGTCAGAATTTCATTTAGAGCATCGATGCGGTCCATAACGTCGAACTATTCCTGCTGTCGAGATTACTACAACCAGCGCGCATCGGCGCAGCTAGCGCATTGACGGATTGTGGGAGTCATCCCGAAGCCCCGCGTTTTCTCCGGCGGGGCGAGGGATCTCGCGCGAACAACGGCAACCATGATCGGGAACTGCGGAAAACTGCAACTGCATATCCCCGATGAAACTGGCCAGACCTCCTCCAACTGTTTACAATTGCCACTCCAACAATCCTGATTCCCAGAACAGCCGAAATGACCTGCCCCTACTTCATGCCGGTGGCAAAACTGGAAAATGGCAACTGGCCGCATCCCGCACGCCTTCCCCTGGGATCAGGATGGAGCGGCCACTGCACCGCTCCCGGCCACGAAGGCCAGAGTCCATCGCAAGATGTTCTGGAAGCATTCTGCAATCTCGGATACGCCAGCAGTTGTGGCTGGGCGCCGCAGGATCGCCTTTGGGACGCAGTGCGATTCGCGGTCTCCGCGCCCGATCCGTCCGCGCGAAACAATCCACGCGATGCCGCTGTGCCTGCCCACATCCTTCTTCTCCGCTATGTGTACGAACGTAATCACCGCCCCGTCGAACATGGCGACTTGGAATTCGATTTGTCGCGAGCCACCTGGCAGCGGCAGCACAGCAATCCCTGCATCCAGAAAATGGCAGAGTGCTTCCTCGACTCGTACCTGAAAAAGAAACTTTAAGGAGCATCGCCCATCAAACAACACCTCGAAAAGAAAGAGAACGACAACATGACAGACGACGCCCTGGCGCCCCGCCCGGTCCGCGATTCGCAATCCGAGATGGCCGAAATCGTTCTGCCCAACGACGCCAATCCACTCGCCGCCCTGCTCGGCGGACGATTGATGCATTGGATCGATCTCGCCGGCGCCATGGCCGCGCATCGTCACTCCCGCAACTACGTCGTGACCGCCGCCGTCGATCACATCGACTTCCTGGTTCCCGTGCGTGTGGGTGATCTCGTTATCCTCCGCTCCTCGGTCAACCGCGTCTTCCAGACTTCCATGGAGGTGGGCGTGAAAGTCTACGTCGAGAACTACATTGCCGACACGGCACAGCACGTTGCCTCCGCCTACCTGACGTTTGTAGCCATCGATGGCGCCAGCAAACACCTGAAGATTGCGCCCGTGATTCCCGAGACCGAAGAGCAACAGCGCCGCTACGACGACGCCGGAAGGCGCCGCGAAATCCGCCGTTCGGAATTGGAACGTCGTCGCAAAGCCCGCTGATTTCCACAGTCGCGTGTGATTCAAGTCACATAAAGACTCTCGGGAAAACGTTTAGCCTACTGGCGAGCTGAGGTTCTTTATGGATAGTGCCCTCTTAGTTCATCGCCTCCACTTCGCGTTCACCATTACCTTCCACTATCTCTTCCCCCAACTCACAATGGGACTTGCCCCGCTCATCGTCGTGCTCAAAACCCTCGGCCTTCGCCGCAACGACGAGACTTACTACCAGGCGGCGCGTTTCTGGGCCAGGATTTTTGGCATCAACTTCGTGTTGGGCGTGGTAACCGGCATCCCCATGGAATTTCAGTTCGGCACGAACTGGTCGCACTTCTCGCGTTTTGCCGGGGGCATCATCGGCCAGACCCTTGCCATGGAAGGCATGTTCGCCTTCTTCCTGGAGTCGGCATTCCTGGGCCTGTTCCTGTACGGAGAAAAACGGCTGAGCCCGCGCGCCCACTGGTGGTCGGCGGTGGCCGTGTTTCTCGGCTCATGGCTTTCCGGATATTTCATCATCGCGACCGACGCCTGGATGCAGCATCCCGTGGGCTACGTGAAAGCCGCCGACGGATCTGTGCAACTCAGCAGCTTCTGGGCTCTAGTTCTGAACCCATGGGCGTGGTGGCAATATGCCCACAATATGAGCGGCGCCGTGATCACCGGAGGATTCGTCATGGCCTCTGTGGGCGCGTTCTACCTGCTCTGGGGAAAGTTTGAAGCCCACGGCCGCATCTTCGTGCGGGTGGGAGTCGTGGCGGGCCTGATCTTCAGCGTCTTGCAACTCTTTCCCACCGGCGACGGCCAGGGCGTCATGATCGCACAGAACCAGCCGGTAACCCTGGCGGCCATGGAAGCCTTGTTCGAAAGCCAGCCAGGAGCACCCTTGGTTCTGATCGGCCAGCCCAATGTAGATCAACGCAAGATCGACAATCCGATCACAATTCCCAACGCTCTCAGTTTTCTGACGTACCGTGCATGGAAAGCAGAAGTGAAGGGCCTGAATGCCTTCGCCGAAGATCAGTGGCCGTCGAACATCGCACTGCTCTACTTCAGCTACCACATCATGGTCGGGCTGGGCACGCTCTTCATCGCTATCTCTGTAGTAGCGGCATTCCTGTTGTGGCGCGGCAAATTATTTTCCACCCACTGGGTGCTGTGGATTTTGCTGCTCGCGCTGCCATTCCCGTATATCGCGAACACTGCCGGCTGGATGACCGCGGAAATCGGCCGGCAGCCATGGCTGGTTTATTCGCTCATGCGCACCGCAGACGGCTACTCGAAAACGGTCTCAGCCGGCAACGGCATGTTCACTCTGCTGGGCTTTATGGGCATGTACACGGTGCTGGGAATCTTGTTCCTGTTCCTGGTCCACCGCGAAATTGAGCAAGGACCAGAAGCAGACACAGGATCGGCACACTAGTAGCGCCGCACTGAGTAGCGCATTAAGTAGCGCCGCCGTCCCGGCGGCTGTCGTGGCGGCGTCTTGCCGCCACACGCGAGGGCGAGACGCCCTCGCGACAGCCGGCAAGATGCCGGAGCTACGAAGAAGGGCCCGGCTTCAGCCCGTGAGCTATTTAGAGTTCTTGGAAGAGCACGGCTTCAGCTGTGGCAGTTCTGCGAGCCTAGGGAAGGGCACGGCTTCAGCTGTGGAAGTTCTGCGAGCCTAAGGAAGGGCGCGGCTTCAGCCACGTGAGCTATTTAGACTTTTGGGAAGGGCCCGGCTTCAGCCGTGCCGCCAGAGCCAGGTAAGAATGGCGGGGCTTTAGCCCCTGAGGGATACGCGACAAGCGAGGAATAACATGCCAACCCTTTGGTTCATGATCGTCGCAGTAATGGTGGCAGCATACGTAGTGCTCGATGGCTTCGACCTCGGCGCCGGTGTGATCTACCTCGGCGCCGCCCGCACGCCCGACGAGCGCCGCAGCATCATGCGAGCCATCGGCCCAGTCTGGGACGGCAACGAAGTCTGGCTGCTCGCCGCCGGAGGCACCCTCTACTTCGCCTTCCCCTTGCTCTACGCCTCCAGCTTCAGCGGCTTCTACCTGCCGCTCATGATGGTCCTCTGGCTGCTGATGCTGCGCGGCATTGGCATTGAACTGCGCACCCACATGCAAAACCCCGTCTGGCGCGGATTCTTCGACGTCATCTTCTGCGTCTCCAGCGTTCTGCTCTGCATTTTCTTCGGGGCCGCTCTGGGAAACGTCGTCCGCGGCGTGCCTCTGGCAGCCGACGAATATTTCTTCGAGCCGCTCTGGACCAACTTCCGCATCGGCCAGAATAACGGCATCCTCGACTGGTACACCGTCCTAACCGGCGTGATCGCGCTGGTCACGCTGACCGCGCACGGTTCCCTGTACATTGCCGTAAAAACGGAAGGCGCTGTGAACCGCCGTGCCCGCGCGACGGCACAATGGGCATGGCCCCTGCAGTTGATCCTGACCATCGTGGGACTGGTGGCCACGATCTACATCCGCCCTGGCGTTCTCGACAATTACAAACAGCATGCCATCGGATTCCTGATTCCTGTGATCGTCTTCGGCAGCCTCGCCGTCATGATCTACGCCATGCGCAAAGGCCAAGACGCCGCGCCAGACCCAGGAAAAGAGAAGCTCGCCTTCGTCGCTTCCGCTCTCTACATCGTGGGCATGCTGGTAGGCGCGGCGTTCGCTCTTTACCCCATAGTGCTTCCCGCGAGCACCGATCCCGCCCGCAACCTCACCATCTACAACACCGCCGCCGGCCAGCACGGCCTCACCGTCGGCCTCACCTGGTGGATTCCCAGCGCGCTCCTAGCCCTCGCCTACTACACCCTTCTGTTCCGCATGTTCAAAGGCAAAGTGCGCCTGGAAGGGGAAGGCTACTGAGGCTGTTGATTCCGCGTCGCAGAGAGGTTCTTGGGAAGGGCGCCGCTCCGGTGTGCCGTGAAAGCCAAGCAGAGCGCGGGGCGCTGACGGATACGCGCGGTTGCGAGGTTTTGGGAAGGGCACGGCTTCAGCCGTGCCGTTAGAGCCAAACAGGAATGCGGGCTTTAGCCCTGAGGTAAGCCTCTCAGGCCAAAGCGGCGTGAATGCCGAGAGCTTCGGCGACCTTGCGGAGCCGCTGATCCCTTGTCCACAGAAGTGTGGGCGCATCGATCAATACAGAGGCGATCAAATGTGCGTCGGTCAGACCGATGCCGAGGTTGTACAAACGACGAGCCTCAATCATCAGCCGCAGTTCGCTCAGTCGTGCCAACCGCACCTGCGGTAAAAGGTCCAGCAGCGCAAGTGTCTTGGCGCGCTCTCTGAGAGATCCCAAGGCAAGTTCCGCAATGATGAACGGATGAATGACAATCTGCCCCTGTTCAAGCTGCCGACGCACTTCTTTGTCGCCCGAACGCAGATGGTCAATCCAAACCGACGTGTCCGCGAGAATCAATGTTTCCCCGGCCGGCGGCGTGGAACGTTTTTCAGTCCCGGCATCGTGCCGCCCAGGGACGCCAATCGGCGAGCGCTTTCCCGCTCAATGAGAGCTTTGAGCGCTTCACGAATCAAGGCTGTTTTCTCCGCCACGCCCGTGAACTCCTGGGCGGTGCGTACGAGATCGTCGTCAAGCGCAACTGTGGTCCTCATGTGAGCTCCAGATGCATCAATTATAGCATCAAATGGTGTCGTAATCTATGCCTAGATGTCATGAGTCGGAAAAGACTCAACCACGAAGGCCGACGAAGTCTCACCGAGGAATTCGCTTCAAGCATTTCCTTCGTGTACCTTCGTGTCCTTCGTGGTGAAGGTTCTCTACAGAGACCTCGCTGAAATCCTAGGATCGCAAGGCCGCCCGCCCTACCCGCTTGTATAATCAAAGAAGGTTCTTCCTCATCTTCGCAAAAATATCGGGAGTGTGATCCTTTGAGCGCACATATGCCGCACCAGCATGGACAAGGTCCAACACCGCAGGGTCCGCAACCGCTGCCGGGCGTGGACGCCATCATCGCCGTCGGTTCGGGAAAGGGCGGCGTCGGCAAGACTACGCTGTCGGTGAACCTGGCCGTGGCTCTGGCCAAGATGGGACACAAAGTCGGCCTGCTCGATGCGGATGTCTACGGTCCCAACGTCCCCCTCATGCTGGGAGTCAGCGACCAGCCGCGCATGGTCGGCGAGAACCGCATTGAGCCGATCCAGGCGTTTGGGTTGAAAGTAATTTCGGTTGGATTTCTCAATCCCGGCGACAAGCCCATCATCTGGCGCGGCCCCATGCTGCACCAGATCGTGCGGCAGTTCCTGGGGCTGGTGGAGTGGGGAAAGCTCGACTATCTCATCGTCGATCTGCCGCCGGGCACCGGCGACATCGCGCTCTCGCTGGTGCAGACCGTGCCGCTCACGGGCGCGATTGTGGTCTCGACTCCCTCCGACGTTTCGCTGCAGGACGCGCGCAAGGCCATCGAAATGTTCCGCCAGATGAAGGTGGACGTGGTGGGCGTGGTCGAGAACATGAGTTATTTCACTTGCCCGCACTGCCAGCACGAAGTGGACATCTTCTCCCGCGGCGGTGCCGAAAAAATGGCGAAGCAGTTTGGAGTCTCGTTTCTGGGCAACATCGCGCTCGACCCCGAAGTCCGCAAGTCCGGCGACGGCGGCACGCCAGTCGTGCTGGAAGGCGAGAATTCGCCACACGCAAAATCCATCTACGAATTCGCGCGAAATGTCGTAACGCGCACGTCGGAGATCAGGGCAAATGCGCCAGCCAGCGTAATCCAGATCCAGTAACCAGCAAAAAAGATCTTAACCACAGAGGACACAGGGTCTCACAGAGTAATTCCTCTGTGGTCCTTTGTGCCCCTCTGGTTAAGATTTCTTGAATCGCCTCAGCCGAAAAATTGCGGCGGGCTCACGATCCTCCAGAATCAGCTCCGCCACCATCTCCCCAATCGCCGGCCCATGCTTGAACCCGTGCCCAGAGCCGCCGCCCACGAGCCACAGGTTCTCCATCGCCGGATGCCGGTCGACAATGAAGTGGCTGTCCGGAGTCTGCTCGTATTGGCACACCCGAGTCTCCACCAGCGGCGCGTTTTTCAGAGCAGGGAAGCGGAAGCCCACATATTCACGAATGTCTTTCAAAGTTTCGTGGCTAACCACGCGCTCGCCGTTCGTAGGATCGAACGTCGCCCCGCGCGTATCGTCCGCGATCTTGAACCCGCGCCGGTCGCTCCCTGGAATTCCAGAGCGAAAGCGTCCCCGGTGATCCGCCCACACCGGCAGACGCGCGTCACTAAAACGATCATCTCCCGCCGGCGTCCCAAAGAAGAAAGCATCCTGCTTGGTGGGCCGCACCAGATCGCCAATCGTCCGAGGAAAAAGTTTTCCAAGCCAAGGCCCACAAGCAAACACGTAAAAGTCGGCCTTGATCCGAGTTCCGTCCGAAAGCGAAAGCCCGCGCAGAGGCCCGCTTTCCAGCCCCTCGCCCAGCACCGCGAGTTGCCGGTACTTACCCCCCGCAGCAACGAAAGCTTCGACAACCGCCTGGCAACTCGCTCGCGCATCCAGATATCCGCATTCCGGTTCGAAAATTCCCCACCGGATCCCCGCAAAGTTGATCTGCGGCCAGAGCTTCTTCATCTGCGCCGCCGACAGTTCCTGAAACTTGATCTTCGCCCGCCGCAACATCTCCACCGACCCGCGCTCGAACCCATCGTCGTTCCCCGAAGCCATCCACAGCACGCCCGTGCGATTCAGAAATCGCCGCTTCCACCTCCGTTCGTATTTTCCCCAGAGCTCGAGCGCGCGCGCCGCCATCTCCGTATAAGGTTGATCGGGCCCGTAGGTGCCGCGCATCACCCGCGTCTCCCCACCCGAAGACGCCCGCGAATTTCCCGGTCCCCAAGCGTCGAGCAGCGTAACTCGCACTCCGCGCTCCAGCAAAGGCAGTCCACCCGCCGAAGGCCCCAGCTCCAACGACTGCAATATGAGGCTTAGTTTTCATCGATTGCGTTCAATGATAGCTGCGCGCGCTAACCGACAACCCAAAAAGCCTTTAACTGCCGAAATCGCAAAGAAAACCCGCTGAGAACGCGAAGACGTGCCGCCCAGAGCGCGAAGAAAGAAAGTCGCATTTCTCTGCGTCCTTCGCGGCCTTTCTCAGCGATCTCCGAGGCTAAAGGCTTTAGGTGTCAAACGCCACCCGATGCTTTGACATCCCCGCGCACCATTCCTATCACCGGAAGAGTCGCAATTTGATCCAAAAGCCAACCTTCTGCATCTAAAATAGTTAGGTAAAATGAATCGGAAGCAGTTTCTCCCCCCGGCCGCCGCTCGTCGGACCGAGACAACTGATACAGTTTTGTATGCCCGCTGACCCCAATATCGGGAATCGCGAACGCGAAATCCTGACCGCCATCGTGGAGACTTTCATTACCACGGGCGAGCCGGTCGGTTCGCGCACGCTCGCGCGCTCCAACCGCGAAGGACTCAGCCCGGCGTCCATCCGCAATGTGATGGCCGATCTTTCCGATGCCGGCTTCCTCGAGCAACCGCACGCCTCCGCCGGTCGCGTGCCTACCACTGAGGCCTATCGCTATTACGTCGAGCAGATTTCCGGCACGGCCCGGCTCGCGCCCCAGGAACAAACCATGATCTCCGAATCGCTCGCCGGCATCACCGATGTGCAGGAGTTCATGGAGCGCACCTCGCATGTGCTCTCGCTGATTTCGCATAACGTCGGCGTGACGGTGGCCACGAGCGGCCCGAAGAATGCTTTGGAGCATGTATATTTCTCGCGCCTCGGCGAGCAGAAAGTATTGGCCGTGCTCGTCACCCGATCCGGCCTGGTGCGGGACCGCGTGTTGCGCCTCGATTTGTCGCAGTCCGACCTGGACCTGGCATCCCGCTACATCAACGAAAATTTCCGTGGCTGGACCATGGAGTCGGTACGCTCCGAACTCGCCCGCCGCCTGGAAAAGGAGCGCAGTGAGTACGACCGCCTGATGAACTCGATCGAGCAGCTTTACAAGCAAGGCGCACTGGCCGCAGAGAAGGGCTCGCAGGTCGTATTCGTCGAAGGCGCTTCGAACCTGATCACCGGAGATCACGACCGCCAGCGTTTGCAGGAGATGCTCAAAACGCTGGAGGAAAAAGAAAAAGTCGTCCAGCTCCTCAGCGCCTATCTCGACG
>Ga0207684_10005933_pt1 | contig 11180 bp, 12 predicted proteins | sample KBSK5501metaG_FD_184342 | JGI IMG/M metagenome (GOLD analysis project Ga0207684, IMG submission 184342) | Corn, switchgrass and miscanthus rhizosphere microbial communities from Kellogg Biological Station, Michigan, USA - KBS K5-50-1 metaG... | ecosystem: Host-associated > Plants > Roots >... | reverse complement strand
CCGGGGTCGAGGTTGCGAAGCCGATGCCCATCTCGCGCAGTGCGCCCTCGAGTCGTTTCGCATGGCCCTTTGGGGTGATGAGCGAGGTCAGCCTTCGGTGAGCCGAAGGTGAACGCGACATCTGCTCGACGAACCACAGGTCCGCGGCTCTCATGTCGTCAAAGTCGCGCGGACTTGGATGCGTGATGGTGGCGTCCACTCCCGAGCCGGGATCGGTCTCGATGAGGACCTGCATAGGACCGTCGAGGCCATCGAGCAATCGTCTGAAGCCGTTCAGCCAACGCGTTCGGTCCGCCTCTGACGCGCCATCGAAACCGAGCGGATGAGTGGCAATCTGTACGACGTCAGTGCTGCCATGCCAGAGGAGCGACGGGCCGCGTTTGGCCACCCGCAATGGGCCCAAACTCAGCTGCTTGATGTCGCTTCTCGCCGTCCTTTCGAATGGGTCCACTCGAAGTGGTAGCGCCTCGCGGTGAAAATCGCGATGTCCGACAGCCACCGGTCGGTGGCTCGGGCACGCCACCGACCCCACGCCATGATGACGCCGAGCGCGATGGCGGCGAGACATGTAACGGCGCGTACTGGTTGCGGCGACCACGGCGATGACCAGAGAGAAAAGCCGCCAAGCAGAGAAACCACAAGGTACGCGAGGCGCATCGGCGTAAGGCCGTAGATGAGCTTGTCCTCGAGGTCGACATCCAAGGGAACGCGAGCCCGCATGCATGGCACGCTAGTTGGATCGGTCGGAGGCTGGAACCCAGGCTGTTAAGTCCCTCGGAACCTTAGAATCGTTTCTCGGCTTTAAGTCACGCTCGCGTAGCTCAACTGGCAGAGCAGGGGACTCTTAATCCCAAGGTTCAGGGTTCGACTCCCTGCGCGAGCACCAACATGTAGTGTCACAGAGTCTCAGAGAGTCTCTCTGTTGTGCACGGAGTCTCAAGCGCAGGCAAGAGGTCGAAGCCCAAGCAGCGTCTGACACCTTGTTTGACACCTTGGCCGTTGAGAATGCGAGCGCCAGACCCAGCCGAACGGGCTCAATCTGATCTCAGCTGATCGACAAAATCGCATCGAAAGGGATGCGGAATCCCATGCTCACCAGAGCTGGCTCAGGAATGGACGAAAGCGGAAATCAAGCCGAACGTGCTGGCCACACAAGCTCTTGACTCTCGACCGGCCCAGAGTTGCAAGCTCATGGCGTGAGTCAATCCGGCGGGGCGGATTTGGAGTCTATAGGTAGGTTCTCCCGGCGCAGTGGCCTTCCGGTAAGTCACCTTCGCCACTATCACGAGGTTGGCCTGTTGCCGCCCGCTTACGTCGACCCTGAATCAGGGTATCGCTACTACTCCGCCGCCCAAAGCGAGGCCGCTGAAGTCATCGGCATTCTTCGGTCGATCGACATGCCCGTTCGAGACATCCAACGCGTGCTGGCTGACCCATCCGAGGCCAACGTCCGAGAGGTCTTGGCAGCGCATCGGGCTCGACTCGAAGATCGTTTGACTCAGGTCGCCGGTCGTCTGGACTCTATCGACCGAATTGTTAAGGAGGGGAGGATCTTGAAGCAGCCGCATGACGTTACCCAATACGGTTTCGTTCCAGTGCGTGTCGAGCAAGTGCAGGCCCAGACTCCCGATGCTGAACGTTGGCGCCAACTGCGGGAGAAGCAGCCGATCCTGCCAGAGCAACCGCAGGAGGTTCACGTTGTTTTGCTCGTTGCGGACAGTGGCCGCCGCGTCCCCTTGTGGGTCGGCAGTTTTGAGGGTTACGCGATGAAGCTCCAACTCGACGGTGTGAAGACTGAGCGACCTCTGACGTACGACCTGATGTTGGATGCACTCGAACGCTATGGAGTTCGCATTGCGAAAGCCGAGGTGCTACGAGTAGTCGATGGGACCTTCTTCGCCCGGCTGACAGTCGAGTCAGATGGCGGAGTCGAAGTATTCGACTGCCGGCCCAGTGATGCCCTCAATCTCGCTCTGCGCGCGGGCGCGCAGATCGCGATCGCCCAGGCGGTACTCGACGAAGCTGGCGTTGACCAAGTGCCCGATACGAGGAGCTAAACCCCGCCTTGACCAACCTTATCCGGTGAAACGCCTGGTAGAAAGGTTCTAGCGCCGGATAAAGCCCATCGCGTCGTACATCATGCGGAGAGTCGGCTCGGCCTCGGCGGCCGCGGTCTCGGCTCCGATACGGAGTAGACGCTGCAACTCAGAAGTGTCCTGTCTCAGCTCTTCGTAGCGCCTCCGAATAGGATCAATCACCGCAATCACGGCTTCGGCGACCGCCTCCTTGAACAAACCATAACCCTGGCCGCTGAACCGCTCCTCAATTGCTTCCATTGTGTCTCCGGTGGCGACCGACATGATTTCGATCAAGTTGGAAATGCCAGGTTTGTCAGGCGTGAGTCGCACTTCGCGGCCCGAGTCGGTGACGGCGGACCGGAACTTCCCGCGGATCACATCGGGCGGGTCGACCATGAGCACGGTGCCCTGCGGGGTGCCGCCGGTGGTTGACATCTTCTTGGCCGGAGCCTGTAGGTCCATGATTCGCGCGCCCACTGTCGGGTACTGGCCCCGCGGCAGCCTGAATGTCTCGCCAAAGCGCGCATTAAACCGCTCGGCCAGGTCCCGAGTAAATTCCAGGTGCTGCTGCTGATCCTCACCGATGGGAACAACGTCCGTTTGGTAAAGCAGAATGTCGGCTGCCATCAGCACCGGGTATGTGAAGAGCCCGCTGGTAATCGAGGCCTGGGACTCCGACTTGTCCTTGAACTGCGTCATACGGCGCAGTTCCCCGAAGGTCGCAACGGCGCCCAACAGCCAGGCTGCCTCGGCATGCGCGCTGACATGGCTCTGCGCGAAGACGATCGAGCGTTTTGGATCGAGCCCAGTCGCGAAGAGCATGGCCGCTAGGTCGCTGCATCGAGCTCGCAGTTCGTCAGCGTCGTAAGCGACCGTGATCGAGTGGAGGTCGACGATGCAGAAGAAGGCCTGACCCATCTGCTGTGTCGCGACGTACTGCCTGAAGCCTCCGCTGTAGTTCCCAAAATGCTTGGCGCCAGTTGGTTGAATTCCGGAGAAGACCCTCAAGGTCCGTCGATTATCGCAACGGATCGAGGGCAGAGCTAAGGCGCTGTGGGTCGAATGCGCAGACCATCTGAGATGTCGTGCTGCGCTGGACGTGCGGACCGCCCGTTTAGCCTGGCTTGGTGGCTTGGATCCAGAATCGTGCTTGACGGACTTCGATCGGACCGTCGCGATCGATGGTCTGCTGAACCTCTCGCAGCTTTCCTCGGTACCGCTCGATAGAAAAGTCCGGCACCATCCAGGCGATCGCCTTTAGGTTCCACGCAAGCGCGCCGACGTCATGGATGACCTGGACAAGCGGCGCTGAGTCGTAGGCAACCACGTGTAGACCAGCAGCTCTGAGCTGCGCGGGTAGCCAACTCGCCCACCGATCAGCAGGAGCGACTTGTCGGGGTTCAAGGCCCATAAGCCGCCAATAGTCATCGTCGTTACCCGCATCCGCCTGCTGAGTGATGAACCAGCCGCCAGGCGCCAGGATTCGCGCGACCTCAGAGACCTCGAAAGCCTCATGTCGGGAGACCGCCAGGTGGAATGCGCTATCGACGAATGGCAATGTCCGCGGCTGGCCGGTGATCGGCTTGCCAGTGTTGTCGCGGGCCGGCTCGACCTGGACCACATGCACGCCTAGTCCCACAAGGCGGTTCCTCGCTACCGCAACGTTCGGCAGCCAAGCCTCGGTAGCCACAGTCAGAGGCGGCCTGTATGCGAGGCTTGACAGCCACTCGCCACCACCGGTCCCCAGATCGAGAAGATCGACCGACTCCTTTGCGCGGACGACCACCGCTTCGGTGTAGTTCCATGGCAGCGGATGGGAATCTAGGCGGCCGCGCAGCCAGGTGAAATCCCAGCCTACAAAGGGTTGCCTCTCGGCCTCGTCGAGCAAGGCATCGATCCTGTCTGGCATCACCCTGAATCGAGATTGTCCGCCGCGCGACCAGGCTTGCGTCACGGAACGGCAGCTGGGCGGAATTGCGTCTATGTCGATCCACTTTCATCCCTGCGTCATCATCAACAGATGATCGAGGGACCTGTTCTGGTAACGGGGATCCGTGTACTTGACCTAATCTGTCCAGTCCCTCTCGGCGGGTCGCTTGCGATCCGCGGTGACCCAGGAAGCGGCGTTGTGGCAGTTGCGATGGAGACGATGAGGAATCTGTGTCAGCGATACGAGGCGAAAGCAATTTGCCGCGTTACTACTAGCGAACCATTCAGCGAATCGAACGTCCGCGGCTGGGTGGAAAAGCTCCGCGTCGGCAGTTTCATCAAAGAGATCGTTCCTGGCAATCGAGCCGAAATCTCGATAGCCAAACCCACTGGGGTTGTTGCCAGTTTGCGTCCATTCGCCCAGAGCGGCGAGGACACCGATGCCTGGGTAGTACTTCGCCGCGATTTGTTCGAAGCTGGGCGATTGCCGGCGGTCGACCTAAACGAAAGCCGCTCAAGACTCGCGGATGATGACCCTGATAGGCTGGCTCAACGGGTGAAGGCAGAGGTCGCTGGCGGAAATGCCGCACTAACGAAGTATCTTTCGCAGCCCTTTTTCGTCGCTGAGCCGTGGACCTCGAGGCCCGGAGAAGTCACGGACCGCCAGGAAACACTTGAGCATGTCCAGAGACTGATGGCCGGCAACTGACCCACGCGGAGCGCGTGCCAAATTGCTTTGAGGCTAGTGAGCCGGTTGGGGGCGCGAGTCACGTGAGACTAGGCCACGCTAGCCGCCTTGTCGTGCCGAAAGCGCCACTGCTCGCGCGGCGGCCTCGCCGAGCAGCTGTGCGATTACCGGCGGGATGCGTTGTCCTGGACTCAGCGGCATGGGTTCTTTAAGGCTATGCGTGCAAATGGGTGAAAGCCGAGTGCGCATGCGCGCAGGATGACACCTTATTTGACACCTCGACCGTAAGACTCCCTGATCTTCCCTGAGACTCCCTGAGACGATTGCGTCATAAGTCCGAGTTCGATTGAGACGCTCTGATCCTCCCTGAGACTCCCTGACACTCGGTGTCGAGAGACTCTTAATCCCAAGGTTCAGGGTTCGACTCCCTGCGCGAGCACCACCAGAGTGTGTAAGTTCGGCTGATAGGTCCCAAAAGACCTTCGCCTGATGCGTCACACACCTTCGGTTGATGTGTCGCAGTTACTTCGGCTGATTTGTCACTCTCCCGCGCATGAGGGAGATGAGCGTGACTGAGCAGAGGTACAAGGTGGTCGTAGCGGTAATTCACGACGGTCTGACGGTGGGCGAGGTGGCCAGGGATTGGGACGTCTCTCGGCCGATAATGCACCGTTGGCTGGCGCGCTACGAAGGCGACGGACTGGAAGGCCTGAATAATCGGTCGCACCGGCCGGCTCACTGCCCACACCAAACCTCGCCTGCTGTCGAAGCCATGGTGCTCGAGATGCGCCGGGCAAAGCCGTATTGGGGAGCGAGTAGACATCTAGCCAGATAAGAGCCTTTGTCTTCTCTTCGCTCTTGGGCCACGTCGAGACTTGGTCGCGGATGTCGCCGAGCTTGTTCACAGCCCCAACAACAAGCACGTGGTCGGGACCCACCGACATTCTGTTGTCCGTAACGCGGATACCGCGACTGAAGGAGCATTCGATCAAGTCAGCGCCCGAGAAGGGCGTGCAGCACTGAGGCCCAATTGAGAGGACTCATAACGCAGGGTGGGCTCAGACCGTTTAGCCATCAAGCGTGCGCAAGCAGGCAGTTGCTGGCATTTTGCTCATTCCGGCGCTCGTCATCGCCGTCGTGGCGGTGTCGGCGGTCGGAACGGCGCTCGATGATCAGGTTGGAGAGACCAATGCTCTCGACCCCATCGTCGACTTCTATGAGAGTCCGAACGACACCCCGCAGCTCTTCTGCAGCTTGCCTGATCCGAGCCCATGGCCCGACGCCAGCGCCACGAGCCTCGTTCTACAGGATTGCGCCGCTGGAAAGACGTTCACCATCGCACGCGGCAAGACGATTGCCCTCGATCTCACGACCTACGGGCTTACGGGATTCGCGATTCACGATCTCACCGTCTCTGATTCGTCGATTCTGCAAACCGTCACCGCTCCAAGAACCGTCTCGACTTTTGGCGATTACTACGCTGTCTACCGGGGGGTTCGCAGCGGACGCGTGGACATAAACGCCCTGTGGAGCTACTGCTTCAACGGCTGCCGTGACAGCATGCGGTGGGAGGCCACCGTCCAGGTCACGTGAAAGGCGTCGCATTGGGGTGTTGGCTCTTCAACGAGATCTGATTGAACATGTGCGCGTGCTCACCTGGCTCACAGTAGTCGCCTGGATCTCCATCGGCATCGCTGTGATTGCTTGCGACGTGATCCTCTTCGACTCTTCATGCGCGGTCATGCCCACCGCTGGCCGCAATATGCGTCGGTCGCTGTGCTCGGGTGCGGGTCCGTGGTGTGCTTCTTCGCTGGCTCCGACGAGTGGACGGAGCAATACACAGAAGGCGTCGCCTCAGTGCACGCACGTTTTGCGATTGAGCTCTGCGCTATCGGAGCGCTCGACCTCCTAGCGTCCATCGTCTTACTTGTTCGCCGATGGGGCTGGGGGTGGTGGCTTGTGATCGGTTTGCAGGTGGGGGTTTTCGTGTTGGCGCAGATCGAGGCACAGCTCATATATCCGTATTCCCCGGGCTGGTCTGTCTTCAGCCGTATCCCTCTGCTGACCCTGTTTCTGCTGTTCGCGGTCCGATTAGCGGAGGCCATGCCGAAGCGCCCAGTTGAGCGCAATGTGACACCTTAATTGACACCTTCACGTAGAGACTCCCTGACACTGGCAGACACTCCCTGACACTGGTGCGTCATAAGGGCAGGCTTGTTTGGCACTCGCTGACACTGCGTGCCCGCAGCCTCTTAATCCCAAGGTTCAGGGTTCGACTCCCTGCGCGAGCACCAGTACATCGTGTAAGGGTTCTGGCACGCCCTAGACGCACCCACCAAGCGGAACCCCGGGAAAGTCACTCATCTTCTGTAATCCTCTAGTTCTGGTGTACAGGAAGATGCCAGCACCATCACCGGACTGTGCGCCACCTATCCAAGTGCCATATCGATCAGAGAAGGCACCTGAGAGTCCACCGGATGCGACTCCGAAAACCTCCTCACCTTTCATTGGCTGAGTCACGCGCCAAACCGTTTCGGAGTTCGAACGCTGTGCGGTCACGAGTGCACTTCCGTCGGATCCTATGGCCAGCAAACGAAGATCAACCCCTGGCTGCATCAACCAAGTTGTCACTGTTCCGTCCACGTCAACGCGCACTAATCGATCCATTGAAGACGTCGTTGTGGTTACGCCTCCCCACGCGGCTCCTCCAGCTATCGACCAGTAGGAGGATAGGTCACTAATCTTGCGAAGAGAACCTGTTCGCTCGTCTAGTGTCCAGAGGCTTGAGCCTCCGGCACCACACTCAAAACAAATCGGCGTCAAGAAGATGATGGGCGGCGCGTATCCCACTGTATCGAGAAACGATGTGCCGGACTCGTACACGACACGGTCAGATCCGTTTCTAAGATTGACTACGTGAACGGCAAGAGAAATGGGCGGCCCACTCGGTCCGTTCGGATTCGTCGGGCCATATTTCGCGGACTCATAGACATAGCTCAGACCGTCGGGAGCCAGCAGGTGAAGGTCGATGGAGTGCCACGAATCACCCATTGGCTTGGGGAGCCAGCCGTCGATTGCAGCGTCATAGACAGGCCGGCCAGCACCGGCTGCAGCAGCTCTCGGGTCGGGAGTGAATTGCCCGCCCGGAATGGTCACGAATCCACCGGCCGCCGGGTTATCACCCCTCGCAAGGTCAATTGCGCTCATCGCGGGCAGCTTGCAAGCGAGCGCCTTTGTCGGTGAAGCGGTCGGGCTCGATTCTGCGATAGTGCTTGGCGCGCCTCCCAGACTGCAGCTACTCGCCAGAATCAGCGCAAGAACGACCATAGCGCGAGGTGTTGTGTGCATCGCCTCGCGACCTTAACGGCACGAAGTGGTTGTCGGTTACAAGAACGTCTATGAGCTCAATGCGTGCGATGGGGACCGAAGGCTGCCAGTCGGGCAACACCTCAATTGACACCTTCACGCAGACACTGTCTGACATTCCCGGACACTGTGTGCCCGCAGCCTCTTAATCCCAAGGTTCAGGGTTCGGCTCCCTGCGCGAGCACCACTATGTCTGCGTCCTGAACTGGACTTGTTTCACGCGGGTCTGAATGCAACATAGTCTGGCGACGCCACCCGGGCTACTGACATGAATCCAGACGTCATGGTTGCCGCTCACAACAACGCGGAGTGGTGCGACATCGTTTGCCGCACACACGGGATTACTGCCGCCTTCTACCCGCATGTCTGGGCAAGCCCAAAGCGAACCCCACCGTTCTACCCAGATGCTGTGACGCTGGATGTGGCTGCACGGGCCGAAGACATTCTTGAACTCGTCGACACTTCCACCGGCTGTTCGGTGAAAGACAGCTTCGCTGGTTTGGATCTGTCGTCTGCTGGATTTCGCATTCTCTTTGAGGGCGAATGGATCCACCTAGCGCAACACAGGTCAGCACCGGCGCACGCGACCACTCTCCAGTGGCGCCGGGTTGGCGACGTTGCCGGTCTACGAGATTGGGAGGCGGCCTGGAGGGGCGAACTTGTGTCGAGCCAAATATTCAGGCCGGCTCTGCTGGATCAGCCCACTGTGGTGATTCTCGGCGGCTATCGACGGGGTCGCATCATGGCCGGAGCCATTGTCAACCGCAGCCGAGCGGCTATAGGTGTCTCGAATCTATTCACGACGACTGTTGGCGACCTAGGCGACGCTTGGTCAGGCTGCATTGCGACCGTCGGCAGAGCCTTCCCGAAACTGCCCATCGTCGGGTACGAGTCGGGGGATGCCATCATTGCTCCCCACAAGCTCGGTTTCAAGTCGATAGGGCGCCTACGTATTTGGAGCAAGGAAGACGGCGGAGGAGGCGGTCGCGCGAAGACGACTAGCTCTTGACACCTCAGATGTCACAGAGTGTCAGGGAGCGTCAGAGAGTGCATGGCTTGAAGCCTCACCACCACTTCTCTTCGAGTGCACGTTCGGTGCCCCCGGTCTCGTCGAGCGAATCGAGCTCCTCCATGGCGCTCCAGGTGCGGCATTGGAGCTATACGATCCAGCGCACCTGGGCTCTTGAGCTTGGTGTTCTTCGGCTTAAGCGCCGCGACTCGTGTTCGCCGCGATTCTTGTCTTCAATCGAATTCTCATGTACCTGTGGGGCAGTAAGGAGTTGGTGAAATTGAGTCGAAAATCTGCAGTCGTTCTGCCGGCATGGGAGCGGACCGCGCTGGGAGTCGCGGCCGCGGCCTATGTCCTGGCTTGGATCATCGGGCTGGGAATCGGCTTCAGCTTTCCGTCACCAGACGCGTCCGGCAACGAGTGGGTGAACTATCTCCAATCCCACCAGTCCCTCGCCGTCTTGCAGGAGTATCTGATTCACGGTATCGCCGCGATCGCCCTGATCATTTTTGCGGCGGCGGTGTACACGATCCTTCGTGGGGGCGGCGCCCTTGGAGCTCTCCCGGCCGTCGCGTTTGGCGGGGCGATCGCCGCTGCCAGCGTCTCGCTCACCCAGGCGACCGTGGGTCAGGTTCTGGCGAGCAAGGCTGCACCGACAGGCGATGCATCGCTGGTTACGTCCCTCGTGGGTCTGGACATCCAGGCCGATACCTACAAGCTGCTCGGCTTGATTCTGCTCGTCGTCTGCGCGTCGGTTGCACTCGCAGGCATTCGAGCTGTGCCAAGGTGGGTCATGTGGGGCGGGATCGTTGTTGGAGTCCTTCTCCTGCTCGGCAGCTGGAGCTCCCCAGTCAACTTCGCTCCATTGGGTTTGGCCCTGGACCTCTCACTTCTAGGGTTGCTGGCATGGGTCGGGGTGGTCGCCTTTTTCTTGATGAGGTCCAAGTCACTGATGGGAGGCGCCTGACGTCGCACAGCGAATCAACTTGTTTCACGCGCGAACCTCAATGACCAGAGAGCTGAGTCACTTCACGTGCTTCAGTTCCGCGTGGCGGTTGCATACAGCGGGCGCCCGGTGGGACGGTAGACCTGGATCGTTACGCCCTTGGGGGTGGCTCGCGAGTCGACCAGCTCAAGCGCTATGTCCGGGCCGGTGGCGGGGAATAGCCGCGTGCCCTGGCCGACGACCACGGGGAAGACGAACAGGGTGATCTCGTCGACAAGTTGGTTGTCGAGCAGCCAGCGGATCAGAGCGCCGCTGCCCTGCACCTGGAGCTCGCGTCCCGGCTTGGCTTTCAGCTCGCCGACTGCGGCCGCGACGTCACCGGAGAGGACGATCGTATTCGGCCACCGCGGGTCGGTGAGCGTGGTCGATGCGACGTACTTGGGCTTCGTGTTCAAGGCCGTCCAGATCGGGCTGTCGCCCGGATCGTCCCACGTTCCCCAGGACCCAGCGAAGATCTCGTAGGTCCGGCGCCCCAACAAGAACGCGTCGGCGCGCTGGAAGATCTCGTTCATTACCGTCCCGGCTTCGTTGTCGAAGTGGGCCCATCCGCCGCGCTCGAATACGCCGCGCTCGTCCTCGTCTGGCCCGCCGGGCCCCTGCATCACTCCGTCAACGGAGACCTGCGTGGTGGTCGTCAGTTTCATGGTCGCAGCTCCCTTCCCGCTGAGTTTGTCGTTGGTTGGTTGGTTGAAGTGGTCACAACGGCTCTCCTCTGGATCTGTCGCTGGATCATTTCTTCGGCGAGGATGGCATCGATCTGGCTGACGGCCTGGCTCAGTCCCTCGTCCGTGCCATTGGCCAGGGCCTGCTCCATGGCCTCGGTGCTGGTGAACACGCTCTCGATCGACATGCGCGTGTGTCCCGGGGCGACCTCCTCGATGTCGACGCGGATCGTGCTTTCCGGGTTGGGCGTGCCGTCAGCGTTGGCACAGGCGTCGCGCAAGAGAATGCGACGGGGCGGCTCGACCTCGAGGACGTCCCAGTAGCCGTGCGGCTGGTCGCCCGCGGGCCCGGTCATGTGGTACTCGACGCGACTGCCGGGCGCCAGATCGTGTTTGGTGAAGGTGGCAGGGTAGGTCGGCGGCCCCCACCAGCGCTCGAGCT
>Ga0207684_10005931_pt1 | contig 11183 bp, 11 predicted proteins | sample KBSK5501metaG_FD_184342 | JGI IMG/M metagenome (GOLD analysis project Ga0207684, IMG submission 184342) | Corn, switchgrass and miscanthus rhizosphere microbial communities from Kellogg Biological Station, Michigan, USA - KBS K5-50-1 metaG... | ecosystem: Host-associated > Plants > Roots >... | reverse complement strand
CACCGCGTCGCGCGGCCGCCCCTGGAACCATCCACGCGGCCGGCCTACATTGATCGCACCGGAGCGATCAGGTCAGGAGTTCGGCCATGGCCCGCAAATCCGCGCGCAAATCTGCGCGCACGTCAGCTGCCCGTCCCGCCGCGCGCCCCGGCAAATCCGAACGCGAGCGCGTCGTCGACGCGTTCATGACGTTGCTCGCCGAAAAGTCGATCGAGCGGATCGGTTTTGCCGAGATCGCCAAGGCAGCGGGCGTCTCGCTCGCCGACCTGCGCGGCACGTTTGCCTCGACGCTCGCCATCCTCGCGGCGCACATGAAGGCGATCGACCGCGCGGTGCTGGCCGGCGGCGACGCCGACATGGACGAGGAGCCGCCGCGCGAGCGCCTGTTCGACGTATTGATGCGGCGGCTCGAAGTGCTCGCCTCGTACAAAGACGCGGTGCGCTCGCTCATGCGCTCGGCGGCGCGCAATCCCGGCCTCGCCTTCGCGCTGAACTCGCTTGCCGTGCGCTCGCAGCAATGGATGTTGACCGCCGCCGATATCGGCGCCTCCGGCCCGCGCGGCCTGCTGCGCGCGCAGGGGCTCGCGCTGTTGTTCGCGTCGGTGCTGCGCACCTGGATCAACGACGAGGACGAGGGGCTGGCGCCCACCATGGCCGCGCTCGACCGCGCGCTCGCGCGCGGACAGCGATGGTCGGGCTTTCTCGACGACCTGTTTCGGATTCCCGCCAGCGCCTGCCGCTTGCGCCCGCGCCGGCGCGGCCGGCGCAACGAGGACGAGGACACGGTGGCGGCTTAGATCGGCACCCGCACGGTCGCGCGCAGCCCGCCGAGCGGGCTATCGGACAAGATGATGTCGCCGCCGTGGGAGCGGGCGATGTCGCGCGCGATCGCGAGCCCGAGGCCGGTGCCGCCTTCGTCCTGATTGCGCGCGTCGTCGAGGCGCAGGAACGGCTTGAACACCTCTTCACGCAGATGCGGTGCGATGCCGGGGCCGTCGTCATCCACGGTGACGGTGAGCCAGCGGTGGTCGCGGTGGCCGGTGATCGAGATCGACGGCGCATGGCGCGCGGCGTTCGAAACCAGATTGGCGAGGCAGCGCTTGAACGCCGCCGGTCGCACGGTGACGATCGGATGGCCGTGGAAATTCACGCTCGACTTGTGGCCGTTGCGCTCGGTGTCGGTCTTGAGCTCGTCGAGGAACGCGCCCATGTCGGTCGGCGCCGACTGCTCACCCGAATCCCCGCGCGCGAAGGCGAGATAGGCCTCCAGCATGCGGCCCATCTCGTCGACGTCCTTCTTCATCGCGTCGACCTCGGGACTGTCGCCGATCAGCGCGAGCTCGAGCTTGAAGCGGGTGAGAATGGTGCGCAGGTCGTGCGAGACCCCCGCCAGCATGGCGGTGCGTTGCTCCAGCGCGCGCTCGATGCGGCGCTTCATCTCGATGAAGGCGACCGCGGCGCGACGAACCTCGCGCGCGCCGCGCGGGCGGAAGTCGGGCACTTCGCGTCCCTTGCCGAAGCTTTCGGCGGCGTCGGCGAGCCGCAGAATCGGCCGGATCTGGTTGCGCAGGAACAGCACCGCCACCGTAATCAGCACCAGCGAGGTGCCGACCATCCATGCCAGGAAGATGTGCGAGTTGGAGACGTAGGCGGCGCGGCGCGGCGCGAACACGCGCATCACCGCGTTGTCGAGCTTGATGCGGATCTCGAGCAGCGCCGAGCGCCCGACGGTATCGATCCAGAACGGCCGGCCGATCTGCTTTCGAACCTCCTCCGACAGCGCCTGGTCCACCAGCGAAAAAAACGGCTTCGGCCCCGGCGGCGGCAGCTCGGTGACCGGCAGAAAGTCGACGACCAGCCCGAGCTTGTCTTGCGCGATGCGCCGCAGCTGGGCGTAATCCTGCGGAAAAACCTTGTCGACCTCGATCAAGGTGGCGATGTCCTGCACCACGCCGGCGGAGAGCCGCTGGGTGACCAGGTTGTAGTGCCGCTCCATGAACATGAAGGCGACGACCGACTGCAGCACCACCATGGGCGCGATGATGATCAACAGCGCGCGCGCATAGAGGCCCGTCGGCATCATGCCTTTGAGCCTGGCGCTGCTACGGTCGTAGAGCTCGTAGCCGCGGTCAGCGGCCGAGCGCAGCGCCGCCATGCTGGGCAGCGCCGCCACACTGGAGCGTAGCGCGGTCAGGCTCGAGCGCAGCGCGGCCATGCTGACGTCGAGGCTGGTCATGGCGTCGTCACCAGCCGGTATCCGATGCCGCGCACGGTCTGCACCAGCAGCGGGTTGGCCGGATCGTGCTCGATCTTGCGGCGCAGGCGGTTGACCTGCACATCGACGGCGCGCTCGCCGGTCGCGCCGTCGTTGCCGGCGAGCGTCTGCCGCGGCACGGTTTCGCCGGGGGTGGCGGCGAGCAGGCGCAGCATGTCGCGCTCGCGATCCGTCAGCCGCACGATCTCCTCGCCGCGCTTGAGCTCCCCGCGCGCGAGATGGAACCGGAACTCGCCGAAGCGCACCGATTCCACCGGCGGAGCCGTGGCCGGGCGGGCGCGGCGCAGAATGCCGGCGATGCGCAGCGAAAGCTCTCGCGGCTCGAACGGCTTGCTGACGTAGTCGTCGGCGCCGATGCTCAGACCCTCGATGCGGCTCTGCGCTTCGTCGCGCGCGGTCAGCATGACGATCGGCACGCTCGAGGACGCGCGCAGATCGCGCGCGAGGTCGAAGCCGGTCTCTCCCGGCATCATGACGTCGAGGATCAGCAGGTCGAAGCGCAGGCCCGCGAGCTTGGCGCGCGCGTCGGCGGCCGTCTCCGCCGTGGTGACGCGGTAGCCTTCGGCAAACAAGAAGCGCGAGAGCAGATCGCGGATGCGGCGGTCGTCGTCGACCACCAGCAAATGGGGGGCATCGTCGGGGAGAGCGGCGGACGCCGTGGCCATGGCCCGCATCCCGGCCTCGGCTCAGCCGCGCGCCCGCCGCGCGCGGTCGGCGCGCGCGATGAAGCGCAGCACGGCGTCGCGATGATCCGCGTTGATCATGGCGGTGAGAAATCGGCAGGCGACCTCGTGCGCGTTCGGCCCCAGCTCGGACAGCGCGCCTGCGATGCGCGCGGTTTGCAGCCCCGCAAGCTTCATCGCCAAGGTCTCGCCTTTCGCCGTGACGTAGAGCAGACGCTGGCGGCGGTCGTTGGCGCCCTCTTTCTGCACCACGTAACCCTGATCGATGAGCTGCTTGAGCACCCGGCCGAGCGACTGCTTGGTGATTTTCAGGACGTCGAGCAGCTCCGCAACCTTCATGCCGGGATTGCGGTTGACGAAATGCAGCACCCGGTGGTGAGCGCGCCCGAAGCCCAATTTCGCCAGCACGTCGTCGGGGTCGCCGATGAAGTCGCGATAGGCGAAGAACAGAAGCTCGATGACGTCCCAGATGGGCTCATTGCCGCGGCCCGCCCGCTCGGCGCCCGAAAATGCCCGATCGGTTGCAACTGGGACGGTTAGGTCAGCCATGTTGACATATTTAGGTCAGATTGTTATCCAACAAGAGGCCGCCACGAAAGGATCGTACCCGCGGCCCCGCCCCGAGCGGATTGCGCCAGAGGCGCAAGCGCGCTCTCATGGTCGGGCCGAAACATACCGAGTGTCGGCCCGCGACGCAAAAGCATAAGGAGAGGGACGGCGCCCGCGGGCGCCGGACCGGCCTCCGAGGAGAACCGCCATGGCAGAAAAACCGTATGACCGCCTCGATGGGGTCATCTGGTACGACGGCAAGCTGGTGCCTTGGGGCGAGGCCACGCTGCACGTGCTCTCCCACGGCTTGCATTACGCGAGCTCGGTGTTCGAGGGCGAGCGCGCCTATGGCGGTGAAATCTTCAAATGCACCGAGCATTCGCAGCGCCTGAAGCGATCGGCTGAGCTGCTCGACTTCGACATCCCCTACTCGGTCGCCGAGATCGACGCCGCCAAGCGCCTGGTGCTGGAAAAGAACGCCCAGACCGACGCCTATGTGCGGCCGATCTCCTGGCGCGGCTCGGAAATGATGGGCGTCTCGGCGCAGCACAACAAGATCCACCTCGCCATCGCCACCTGGCAATGGCCGAGCTATTTCGACCCGGTGCAGCGATTGAAGGGCATCAGGCTCGATCTCGCCGACTACCGGCGGCCGGACCCGAAGACGGCGCCGGCGCTGGCGAAGGCCGCGGGCCTCTACATGATCTGCACCATTTCCAAGCACATTGCCGAGCGCAAAGGCTACGCCGATGCCATGATGCTGGATTGGCAGGGCCGCGTCGCGGAATGCACCGGCGCCAACATCTTCTTCATCAAGGACGGCAAGATTCACACCCCGATCGCGGACTGCTTCCTCGACGGCATCACCCGCCAAACCGCGATCGAGTTGGCGAAGAAGCGCGGCATCGAGGTGATCGAGCGGCGCGTCATGCCGGACGAGCTCACCCAATTCTCCGAGTGCTTCATCACCGGCAGCGCCGCCGAAGTGACGGCGGTGTCGGAGATCGCGCAGTGGAAATTCACTCCCGCGGCGATCACGCAGCAACTCATGGCCGACTACACCGCCGAGGTGCAGCCCAAGGGCAAGAAGAAGGCGGCCTAACTGGGCCGCGCTGGCCGTAGTTGCTCAATCGCGAATCACCACCAGCCGGTCAGTGCCGGATTCTCCGCCCCACGCTTCGCCCGGGCGGCCCAGCATCTGGCGCACATTGGCGCCGCGCTTGTCGCTGGGGAAGGTGGTGAAGGTCTCGGTCTTGGGATCGAAGCGCTGGATGGCATTGGCAGCCCAATCGGTGGCCCATACCCGATCCCTGTCGTCGACATAGATCGAATAGGTGCCCCACTTGCTCTGCGGCATCGGATAAGTCGCCCAAGTCTTGGTCGCCGGGTCGTAGCGCCCGATCGCTCCCGCGTCCCACAGGCTCACCCACAGCACGCCTTTGGAATCCGACCAGATGCGACGCGGCCCGACACCCTTGCGCGGCGGCTCGACCACGGTGGCGGCGCCGGTCGCGGTGTCGATGCGGGCGATGTGGTCGCCGGCAAGCGATGCGTACCAGACATCGCCCGCGGGCGTCGCCGTAATACCGTAGGGGCCGACGCCGCGCGGCGCCTTCCAGGCGTCGACCTTGCCGGTGCGGGGATCGACGCGGCCATAGACTCCGCCCTGGCCCGTGAACCACGCGATGCCGTTCTGGTCGAACGCCATGGTGTTGAGATTGGCGCCCGGGAAGTCCTTCGGCAGGGGAAAGAGCTTGACCTCCCTGCTCCTGGCGTCGACGCGGGCGATTGCGTTCTGCCCGCCTTCGGTGAGCCAGGCATTGCCATCGGGGCCGATGATGACGCCGTGGGGCGCCGCGCCGGGGCCGAGCGGGATCTTTTCGAGCTGACCGGTGTTGGGATCGAACCGGCCGGCGAAGCCCTGCCGCTGGCCGCTGATCCAGACGCTGCCGTCCGGCGCCGGCGCCACGTCGTGGGGATAGGCGCCCGGCGGCAGCTGGTAGAATGTCATCTCGGCCGCGGGCGCAGCCGCGCGCAGGCTCATCGTTATTGTGGCGACGGCGATCAGAACGCGGATCAGGGGCGTGTCCTCCGTCGGTATCCGGTCGCCCTCACTCCGCCGCTTCATCCCGCCCGTCCGGAAGTGTCCAGCGCTCGGCCAGGGCGTCGTCGGACGATTTGGCTTCGACCCAGGTCTTGCGGTCGGCGTATTCCACCTGCTTCCAGAACGGCGCGCGGGTCTTGAGATAATCCATCAGGAACTCGGCGGCGGCGAAGGCCTCCTGCCGATGCGCGGCGGCGGTGACGACGAGGACGATGTCTTCGCCCGGCTCGAGCCGGCCATAGCGGTGGATCACGGTGACGCCGAGGAGCGGCCAGCGCCGCTCGGCCGCCTCCACGTGACGCGCGACCTCGGCCTCGGCCATGCCCGGGTAATGCTCGAGCGTCATGGCCGCGAGCGGGGCACCGCTCTCGTCGCTGCGGCAGATCCCGGTGAAGGTGACGACGGCGCCGATGTCGCCGCGGCCGCGGCGCAGCTTTGCCGCCTCGCTCGCGGCGTCGAATGGCTCGCGCTGCAGTCGGATGGTGGCCGCCATCTGCGTCTCCGACGCGCTAGTGTGGTGGATTTGAAGTTCCTACGAATGTGCGGCGACCTGGCATAGGAACTTCAAATCCAAAAATCACACTAGAGTCAAAGCTTGCTAGTGTCCCTTTGATTCCGAAGTTCGCACGAGATTGCGCCACAACGGCTTGCGAACTTCGCAATCCGGACACTAGCCCCCCGTCATCGGCGGGAAGAAGGCGATCTCGCGTGCGCCGAAAATGGCCGCGTCGCCCCGCACGTGCGTCCGGTCGATGGCGGCGCGGATCACCTTCGGATTCTCGAACGCGTGGGCATATTCCTCGCCGCGACGGCTGAGCCAGGTCATGAGATCGGCGACCGTGGCGATGCCCGCCGGCGGATCGATCTCCTCCTCGGGCTTGCCGATGCGCTCGCGCACCCAGGCGAAATAGCGAAGCTTCAACGCTCAATCCTCGGTCAGATGCCGCACGCCGGCGCGGAAATAGTCCCAGCCAGTGTACAGCGTCAGCAATGCCGACAGCCAGAGCAGGGCAAGCCCGATCGGCGTCACCACCGGCACGACCGCGTCGCCCGCCTTGCCGGCGATGAGGAACCCGACGGCGACGAGCTGCAGCGTCGTCTTCCATTTGGCGAGCTGCGTCACCGGCACGCTCACGCGCAACTCGGCGAGATATTCGCGCAGGCCCGAAACCAGAATCTCGCGGCAGAGGATGACGATCGCCGCCCACAGCGACCAGCCGCGGATGGTGCCGTCGGCGGCCAGCATCAACAGGCACGATGCCACCAAGAGCTTGTCCGCGATCGGGTCGAGCATGCGGCCGAAGGCCGATTGCTCGCCCCATTTGCGGGCGAAATAGCCGTCGAGGACGTCGGTCACTCCGGCGCTGATGAAGATCACCACGGCGACCCAGCGCAGCCACAGCCCGCCCTGCAGAATGTCCTGCCAATAGAGGCACGCCACGACCGCCGGAACCGCGGCGATGCGGGCATAGGTCAAAAGGTTCGGCACCGCGAGCCGCCGCGGCGGAACCTGTCTCGAGGTGACCGTATTCATGGACCGAAGGAATACCCTTCCCGCGCCCGCGTCAAACGGGATGCTGCCGCCGTCCCCATCGCCGCGGCCCGGCCTGGTCCGGAGCCGCCGCGCATGCACGAATTAGAGACACCACTTCCATACATAAATATGACGCGCATTCGCGACTTGCATGCCTGTTCCACCGCTATCGATGCCGCCGCTGCAGGCGCTACCCCGCCCGCTCGTGGAAGAAGTCGTAGATCTTGCGCGCGGTCTCGGCGCTGATCCCGGGCACCTTGGCAAGATCAGCCAGCGCCGCGCGCTCGATCGCCTTGAGCGTGCCGAAATGGTGGAGCAAGGCGCGCTTGCGGGTCGGGCCGATGCCCGGGATCTCCTGCAGTCCCGCCTCGCGGATGTCACGGCGGCGCCGGACGCGGTGCGAGCCGACCGCGAAGCGATGCGCCTCGTCGCGCAGCCGTTCGACGAAATAGAGCGCCGGATCGCGCGGCTTGAGCTTGAACGGCTCGCGTCCGGGCAGGAAGAAAGTCTCCATTCCGGCGTCGCGGTCCGGGCCTTTGGCCACCGCAACGAGCGGCACGTCGATGATGCCGAGCGCCGCCAGCGTCTCCTGCGCCGCGGTCAGCTGCCCGCGGCCGCCGTCGATAATGACGAGATCGGGCCACGGTGAATCGTTGTCCCCATCCCCGATATCGATGGGGGCGCCGGCGTCCGCCGGTGCCATCGCGAGCACCTGCGCCGGAGTGGGCGGCGTGCCCGGCAACGGGCGCGGCGCCTCGTTCATCAGCCGTTTGAAGCGGCGGCTCAGAACCTCCCGCATCATGCCGAAATCGTCGCCGGGCGCGAGATCGGCGGCGCGGATGTTGAACTTGCGGTACTGATTTTTCTCAAACCCCTCCGCCCCGGCGACGATCATGGCGCCGACCGCGTTGCTCCCCTGGATGTGGCTGTTGTCGTAGACCTCGATGCGTCGCGGCGGCCGCGCCAGGACGAAGACCTCGGCCAGCAATTCCAACAGCCGGCGCTGGGACGAACTCTCGGCCAGCTTGCGCGCCAGCGCCTCGCGCGCATTGGCGAGGGCGTGATCGACGAGGTCCTTCTTCTCGCCGCGCTGGGGCACGCCGACCTCGACCTTGCGGCCGCTCTTGATGCTCAAGGCCTCGGCCAGCAGCGCGCGCTCCTCGATCTCGTGGGAGATGAAGATTGCGCGCGGGCTCGGCTTGTCGTCGTAGAACTGGGCGAGAAACGCGCCGAGCACCTCGCCGGCCGAGAGCGAGCGGTCGGCCTTGGGGAAATACGCGCGATTGCCCCAGTTCTGGCCGGTGCGGAAAAAGAACACCTCGACGCAGCTGAAGCCGCCGGCCTGATGCAGGGCGAACACATCGGCCTCCTCGACCCCGTGCGGGTTGATGCCCTGATGCGATTGCACCGCCGAGAGCGCGGCCAGACGATCGCGGTAGATGGCGGCGCGCTCGAAGTCGAGCGCGGCGGAGGCCTTCTCCATCTCCGCCGCCAGCTCGTCCTTCACCGCCTGGCTCTTGCCTGAGAGAAACGCGTTCGCCTCGCGCACCAGCTCGCCGTACTCGGCGAAATCGATCTCGCGCGTGCAGGGGCCGGAGCAGCGCTTGATCTGGTACAGCAAGCACGGGCGCGTGCGGCTCTCGAAGAATCCGTCGGAACAAGAACGCAGCAGAAAGGCGCGCTGCAGCGCCGTGATCGTGCGGTTGACCGCCCAGACCGAGGCGAACGGGCCGTAATAATTGCCCTCGCGGGTGCGCGCGCCGCGATGCTTGAGGATTTGCGGCGCCCAGTGGTCGGCGGTGATCAGGATATGGGGAAACGACTTGTCGTCGCGCAGCAGCACGTTGAAGCGCGGGCGCAAGCGCTTGATCAGGTTGGCTTCGAGCAGAAGCGCCTCGGTCTCGGTCGCGGTCGAGACGAACTCGAGCGCCGCGGTCGCCGCGATCATGCGTTCGATGCGGGGGTCGTAGCCGGTCGGGCGGCCATAGGCGATGATCCGTTTGCGGATGTTCTTGGCCTTGCCGACGTAGAGCACGTCGCCCTTGGCATCGATCATGCGATAGACGCCGGGCGAGGACGGCGCGAGCTTGGCGTGACTCGCGATCACCGCGCGGCCGACGGCGAGCGGGCCGACGGCGGCGAGGTCGAGGTCCTGTTCCGGCTCGGGCAGCGCCTGCTCCTCGTCCTCCTCGAGGAGTTCGCTCGCGGGATCGATGTCGTTCTTGCTGCCGTTCATGCTGCGAAGGTAAGGCGCCGGCGCGGCCGCGGCCACCCGGCGCGAACGGAGGCTTGTGCGCAACGCGGCGTGTTGGCACGCGCGCTCCGCCCCAGCGCGGGAAACGAACCAATCCGCAGTCTGCTTGCCGCATTCGGCTTGCCCCGTTCGGCTGGCGCGGATGCCCCTTGAGCGATGGCGGTTTTGCCCCGGCGAGACCGATTTTCAAAGTATTTTAATTGATCGTTTACCATGATTGAAAGTCGTAAAGTATTTGTTTACTGTATATAAGGCTGATTAGTGACGTATCTAAAGTTAGATTCTGTCGAAATATTAAAAACTTGAGTGTGTCTTTCTTACACTAGACTATTCAAAATTTAATAATACTGTTCGATTCAACTGCTGCAAACGGAGGGCAATCATGTATCGCGTTGTTGTGGCGTGCGTCGGCCTATTGGCGCTGGCGGGAGGGTCGGTGGCTGAAGCCCAGCCGGCGCCCTATTACCAGCCGGGGCCGGCCTACAATCCGATCTACAGTTGGACCGGCTTCTACGTCGGCATCAACGGCGGCGGCGGCTGGGGCAGTTCCCAGTGGGACGCCGTGAACAGCTTCGACCTGTCCGGCGGCCTCATCGGCGGCACCGTCGGCTACAACTGGCAGTTCGGCCAGGTGGTGGTCGGCGCCGAGGGCGACATCGACTGGTCGGGCATCAAAGGGACGACCACCGTGCTGTGCCCTGGGGGCTGCGAGACGCGCAACAAGTGGCTCGCCACCGTGCGCGGGCGGCTAGGCTTGGCCTTCGACCGCTTCCTGCCCTACTTCACCGGCGGGCTCGCGCTCGGCGACATCAATGCCACCCTGCCGCTGTTGCCGGGCGGCAGCATCAGCAACGCCGGCTGGACCGTGGGCGCCGGCGTCGAGGTCGGCGTCGTCAGCAATGTGAGCCTCAAGGCCGAGTATCTCTACGTCGATCTCGGCAACTTCAACTGCGGCCTCAATTGCGGTCTCCCGCCCGGCAGCAACGTGTCGTTCACCACCAACGTCTTTCGCGGCGGGGCGAACCTGCGGTTCTGACGCCTGACCCGCGCGGCGCATGAACAAGCCCCGGACCTCTGGTCCGGGGCTTTTCGTTGGCTCACACCAACGCGGTCTAGCCCTGCGGCTTGGTCGCGGCGAAGGCCGGTACGCGCGCGGCAAATGCATCGAGCCAGGCGACCAGCCGCGAATGATCCCGCCGCCAGGTTCCCTCGAAGCGGAAATCGCGATAGCCGAGCGCGCAAGCAAGCGCGATCTGACCCACATCGGGGGTCGCCGTGAGCGGCGGCGGCGCGGCCTCGAGCGCCGTGAGCGTGCGCGCGACCTTGCCGGCCTGATGATCGACCCATTTCGGCTCGTGCCGCTCGGCCGGCCGCCAACGGCCTTCGTACACCAGCAGGACCGAGGCATCCATCACGCCGTCAGCGAGCGCCTGCAGGCGCAAGGCGGAAAAACGCGCGTCGGCGTCGTGGGGAAGGATGCGGCCGCCGCCGGCGCGATGATCGAGATATTCCAGGATCACCCGGGAATCGAACAGCACCGTGCCGTCCTCGAGCAAAAGCGCCGGGATTTTGCCGAGCGGATTCTGCTGGCGCACGCTGTCGCCCGGACTCATCGTGTCGGCGGGCTCGATCGCGATGTCGCGCTCGAGCCCGAGCACGTTCGCCGCAATCCGGATCTTGCGCACGAACGGGGAGCTGGGAGAACTGCGTAGCGTCAGCATGGAGGCGTGGCGATCGATGACCGGCGTGGAGCCGCGGCGGCGGCTTGCAAAGCGAGCAGTCGG
>Ga0207684_10005930_pt1 | contig 11183 bp, 7 predicted proteins | sample KBSK5501metaG_FD_184342 | JGI IMG/M metagenome (GOLD analysis project Ga0207684, IMG submission 184342) | Corn, switchgrass and miscanthus rhizosphere microbial communities from Kellogg Biological Station, Michigan, USA - KBS K5-50-1 metaG... | ecosystem: Host-associated > Plants > Roots >... | reverse complement strand
TACTTTGATACTAAAGTGGTAAGGCTGGCCCATCTCAAATACAGGTGCATCCAACTCTGGCTGCGAAAGAGGAGTGAGTTCGTGTTCTTTGAGAGCGTCGCGATAGGCCTCGGACATTAAGTCATCGAGCCCCTCCTGATAGATATATTCTTTGCCGAGTTTACGTTCTACCAGTGAACGGGGAGCCTTCCCCCGTCGGAAACCATGTATGTCAACCTTCTGTACAAGCTTACGGTATGCCTTGTCTGAAGCTTTTTCTACTTCATCCCAGGAAAAATCAAATTCAACGAGTGCCTCACTGCCTGGCAACTTTTCAACCGAGACCTTCACATTTCCTCCAACACATGTATCATGCTGCGTTTCCATCTTGTTGATGGTGACAAAGGTAGCCCCTACTTTACTATACTCTGATTATACCTAAGGCAAGCTTCAAATGGGAAGTATTGAGGGGCGAACGCTCCCAATTGACTATCCGAAGCCAGACGAGAAGCACATTTTACCTCTGTGCGAACACAGAGGAACGATTATCATCGCGTATGCGTGCTCATTATAGGCTCAGGTAAACCTGGAGCGGGAGACGGGGATCGAACCCGTGACTTTCTCCTTGGCAAGGAGATGCTCTACCACTGAGCCACTCCCGCATCATTGCGCTTCTACAAAACAAAGGATGAAATACCTGTATATTATTCCAGGTGGGCGGTGAGAGACTCGAACTCTCATGACTTGCGCCAACGGATCCTAAGTCCGTCCTGTCTACCAATTTCAGCAACCGCCCATGATGCTCTTTTGGAAAGTGAAAAAACCTCACTCCACGATGATACATCAGCGCACAAGCTACTGTCAAGACAAACACGGCGCGGCATTCCGTTTGGGCTATGATGTGAGTTAGGCGAGGTTCAATGGTGAAGAAGAGTCTTTGACCGTGTGAACAGGCACACTGTGTCACCCTGAGCCCATTCGCTTCGCTCAGGGGAAGGAAACTCCGCGAAGGGTCTGGAGCACTGGGCACCCAGATGCTTCGCTGCGCTCAGCATGACAGGGCTGGAACTGTCACGTTCATGTGAACCATGCCTTAGTCTTGACTGACCAATTTGCACCACACTCTTCTAGCATGATAGAATGGATGAATTCGTATTCCCCATCCAGGAGTGGAGAGGACAGAGCAGGCTATGCAGAAAAATCCGACAACATCAACTACTTCCGTAGATCTGAATCGACCAGATCTTTATATCAACCGCGAATTGAGTTGGGTCGAGTTTAACCGGCGTGTGCTTGAAGAAGCCCAGGATAGTCGCCATCCATTGCTTGAGCGCGTGAAGTTTCTTTCCATCTTCGAGACCAATCTCGACGAGTTCATCATGATCCGCCTGGCCGGTCTAAAAGATCAGCTTGCCGCTCATGTAACCAATGTCAGCCCGGATGGCCTCACCGCAGAGCAGCAGTTGCGTGCTGTACGTCAATGCATTGCACCTCTCGTGCAGCAGGTGCGACTTTGCTGGCGAGATGAGCTTATGCCATTGCTTGAAGCTCAACATATCCATATTCTTGATTATGAACAACTCGATGCCAAACAACGTGCTGCGATGCGAACCTATTTTGAGCAACAGATTTTTCCGGTCCTGACCCCTCTCGCTGTTGATCCAGGGCATCCTTTCCCACATATCTCTAACCTCAGTCTCAACCTGGCTGTTGTGATTGCTGATGCTACCTATGGTAACAAATTTGCGCGTGTCAAAGTTCCCTCTACCTTGCCGCGTCTGGTACCTGTGCAGTTTGCGGTAAAAACGCCAGCAGTAATAGCCTTTGTATGGATCGAACAGGTCATTGCTGCCAATTTGAGTATACTCTTTCCAGGTTTTGAAATTTGGGAGTCCTATCCTTTTCGCGTGCTGCGAGATGCGGATATCGAACTGAGGGAAGACGATGCTGGTGATCTATTTATCGATAGTATCGAGCAAGGACTTCGCGAGCGGCGATTCGGTTCGGTAGTTGATCTCGCAGTCAATCCGTCAATGCCTTTGCGTATTCGTAGTCTATTGCTTGATGGACTAGAAATTACTCCAGATGATTTGACAGTTATCGATGGTCCCCTCGGTATGGGCGATGTCATGGAATTGCACCGCCTGGATCGACCCGATTTAAAGGATCCACCGTTTACGCCACGCATACCGCTAGAATTTCGAAAAGATCAAGATCTCTTTGCCGCTGTTCGACAGCGTGATCGCTTGATATACCTTCCTTACGATACTTTTGACTCCGTGGTGGAATTCATTCGCATAGCTGCGCGTGATCCTGATGTACTGGCGATAAAACAGACGCTGTATCGCGTCGGGTCGAACTCACCTGTCGTTAATGCGCTGCTGGAGGCGGTCGAAAACGGCAAACAGGTGGCAGTGCTGGTCGAACTGAAGGCGCGTTTCGATGAGGAAAATAATATCGGATGGGCCAGAGCTTTGGTGGATGCCGGCGTGCATGTGGTATATGGCCTGGTAGAGCTACATGGTTTGACAAACTTGAAGACACATGCCAAGATCGCTTTGGTGGTACGTAAGGAAGCGGATGGTTTGCATCGCTACGTCCATTTGGGCACTGGAAACTATAACGCTACGACTGCACGTATCTATGAAGACCTGAGCTTGCTCACCTGTCAGCCGGAGTTCGGAGCAGATGCCTCGGCGCTGTTTAACTTGCTGACCGGATTTTCGCGGCAAAGCTCCTTTAGCAAACTGCTGGTTGCTCCTATGGGAGTGCGGAGGGGCATTGTAGAGCGCGTCGAGCGTGAAATTGCTTTGCATCGTGAGCATGGCAATGGATATCTGATCTTTAAGATGAATGCGTTGGTAGATCCTGAAGTTATCCATGCGCTCTATCGCGCCTCTCAGGCGGGTGTACGCATTGATCTGATCGTACGAGGTATGTGCTGCCTGCGTCCAGGGGTTGAAGGCGTAAGTGAGACAATTCGTGTGAGAAGTATCGTTGGGCGTTTCCTGGAGCATAGTCGTATTTACTATTTTAGGAATGGCGGTGAAGAGGAGATACTTTCGGGCAGCGCTGATATGATGCAACGCAACCTGGATCACCGCGTCGAGACACTCTTCCCAATAGAAGACCCTGTCCTACGTGAGGCAATCCTTGAACGCTTGCTGAAAACAGAGCTCGCTGACACTGTGAATGCGCGTGAGCTATTGTCTGATGGGCACTATGTACGCGTGCAACCAGCGCCCGGAGAGCCGCTATTTGATTGCCAGAAGTGGTTTATTTCGCATCCACTGCTTGGTTCTGATACCGATCCTCATGACCATGTAATCAGTGCGATGCCCTTTGGAGCGCGATGAACCCAGGGCATCACCTGGAAACGTAGGAGAAAAAGGCTACTATAAATGTATTGACGGATCAGTAGGGGAATGCTATAGTGTGGCGCATAGAAATTGTATGCCAAGGTAGCTCAGTTGGTAGAGCACAGCACTGAAAATGCTGGTGTCGTCGGTTCGATTCCGTCCCTTGGCACCAACGGGGAAATGGGCAATGTCTCAAGCTACATGAAAAGCGACTTGAGACATTTTTATGTTGACCGGATTCTCTTCATTACAGCAAAACTGACAGCAAGAGTCGATTATATCCCATATAGCCTTGAAATCTTTTCCATACATTACTCCTATTCACTCGGCAAGCTATCACTCTCCTTTCCATCCCTGCACCATTCACATGAACTTTGCAAAGCTGCGGATGACTTATAAAACGATAGAAAACAAGTAAATAAGACTTTGATTTCGGAAACGAGTTTATGAGACAGGGGATGAGTTTCCCATTCTCGACTCTCTCATAAAGCTGCTCGCTTGTATGAAAAAATGGAGGTTTTTCGAGAACATGGAAGGGTAGCTCATTTTGCTCTCCCATCTTTTCTACGTCATACGTACTGTGGAAAGGAGAGAGGAACTCCTTCAGTACACCTTGAGGGTTAGAAGGAGCGAAGCTGCTCTCTACCGCAAGGTAGGAAGCTGTGACCGTGTTACATGGTATATCTTGTATACATGATGCCGACCCCTGGTGACTAGTACACCTAACAGTGGGTTCACAAGGGACTTTGCTCCTTGTGAAGGTACTACGTTTTCCTATCATGCATTGCCTTTCATGCTGATAGCAAGGTACAGGATGAGTAAGCATTGGAGTGAACCCAAGTGACCAGACCGCCCATCGAGTCAAAAATATGGTAGACTGGTATAAAGAAGATACCGAAGGAGAAAACCGATGAGCGGAAGAGTTCACAGCAGAGAATTGAAGCTGACGATTGTACGACAGTTGGCAAGTGGAGAAAAGCGCCCGGCTCAGATTTGCCGCGAGCATCAACTGGCTTCTAGCGTGGTTTCACGCTGGAGAAATGAGTATGATCAGCGTGGAGAAGAGGCCTTTTTGCCGAAAGCCTCTTCGGAGGCTCCATCAGCAGAAGCAAAAATTGCGGAGTTGGAACGCTTTTGTGGACAATTAGCTTTGGAGAACGCACTGCTAAAAAAAGCATTGGGCAAGCTCCCCTTAAACAGCGACATGCGGTAATCGAGCAGGCATGTCAGGAGAAGCTGCCCATTTCCATCCGTCATCTCTGTGAGCTGTTGCAGGTCAACCGAGCCTGGTTCTATGGCAGGCACCACGTCACAGTCGCTTCATCTAAGCGGGCTGAAGAGGTTGCATTGCGAGATGCGATAGAGCAACTCATCCTGGACTTTGCCGGCTATGGCTATCGTCGAGTGACCCATGCCTTACAGCGAGATGGATGGAAGGTGAACCATAAACGGGTGCTGCGCATTATGCGGGAAGAGTCCTTGTTATGCCATTTGAAACGGCATTTTGCGCAGACGACTGACTCGCATCATCCTTTCCCGATCTATCCGAATCTGGTCAATGGCCGAACGCCTGATGCTCCGAATGTGATCTGGGTTGCCGATCTCACCTACATCCGCTTGAGAAGTGAGTTTGTCTACCTGGCCACGATCCTAGATGCCTATTCGCGTCGGTGTATTGGATGGAATGTGTCGACGCGCATTGATACCAATTTGGCTCTGGGTGCATTGGAAGAGGCGCTAGCGACCCGTGAGGTGAAACCAGGACTCATTCACCATTCGGATCGAGGAGTGCAATATGCCAGTTATGCCTACACCGAACGATTGTTGAGTGTGGGTGTTCAAATCAGTATGTCAGCCAAAGGCAATGTCTACGACAATGCCAAAGCTGAGTCCTTTTTCAAAACGTTGAAACAAGAGGAGGTCTATCTGAAACAGTATCACACCTTTGAAGAGGCATCCACCAATATTGCTCAATTCATCGAGGACGTGTATAACACCAAGCGACTCCATTCCAGTCTTGGGTATGTGCCTCCCATCGAATTTGAAATGGCTTACTTTCAAGATGTAAGATGTTGACTTCGGATGTGGTCTGGTAGTAAGGGGTCACTCCACATTGTATGTTCTATCACCGTCACTTTCCTTGCTCTTCCTGAACCCTGTTAGCTGATCCGCCATCGAAGGCGATCTGCATTCCGTAATACTCGCTCCATGATGGCGCGCCGCAGACGATAGATTTCTTGTACATCACTCCACTCTAGCGGACAGAAACGTATGATCTCGCGAGGCTTGAGACCGCAGTGAAAGAGTAAGTAGGCTACTCGCTGCTCACGCGGATTGGAAAGTACCATTCGAAGGCTTTCCCAGACCTCACTGTTATCAGTACTGTCTTCCACGAGTGGCTCCCCTGGCTCACCTGACTCAGGTAATGAGATTTCTCCTGGCCGCACATATGCCCGCAGCATATCCAGGATGGCTCCATTCAAACTCGCACGCAGATACTGTAACGCAGCAGCAATCGTACTGAATTCCACCTGTTGATTATAGGCAGTAGCCTGCCAGAAGCGCTCAAAGGTCTGTGCGACATAGTTCTCTTCGCTCTCCAGGCGACACGCCACCTCTCGCTGAGGATGACGTTGTAGCCACCTTCGTACCATGCCACCGAAGCAGTGTTGTACCCACGCCCAGGCCTCCTGGTTGTCCTGGAAAGTGGCACGACGTAGCAACTCAAGGCCATATGCATCCGTACATGGCTCACCCCGGCGATAGTTGCCGAGTTCCCTCAGGCACTGTGCTGCGAGTTCTGAGAGACTCATCTCACAGCACAGCGAGTTTGGCGGAAGGGAGACCGGAGAGAACCGCTCGGCAGGGATATGCTCTGCAATATTGGATGGCTCTCCGTCCTCCACACAGCCAGTATCCATTAGATCATAGACCATTGTGATTCTCCTTTAACAGCAACTGCTGCTGATTCCCGTATGTTGAGCTCAACCAATCGGCTTTCCAGGCCAATGGTTGGCAAGATATATGCAAAGTTTTCACAAGAATTTGACATCAGCTGAGGCTCTCTTTCTTGCACACTTAGTCAACTGCAACCGACGTACGAGGCTGCTCAAGCTGTCTCAGTCGGGTGCCAAGGGCTATCAAGCATGTCCCCAGACTTGCAGCCATGTATCGCATCCGATGGGAAGAGTGCGTTGGCAACGCTCCTAGAATCTGCTCGTGTTCTGCCTCGCGCTGCAACTGCTGACGATGTGCGAGCGCCATCTTCTCCAAAGTATATCGATCAGGAACCATGATGTTTCTCCTTCCAATGCACCTCCAGGAGATGCTCAGTACTCTCAGTTCAACAGGTGAACTACTGCTTTGAGTCTACCTGGGATGAGACGAAAACACATCGTTACTATCGGCTAATATTCAAACATCACGTGTAGAGGCTTCTGAGCAGTAGGTAGTTAGAATTAGCTACTCGGTTTGGAGAGGGTAGGCAAAGGAAGCGAATCAATCGGAGAGTAGGATGTCAGCAGGCGAAGTTGGAAGCTGTTTACTGAGATGGTCTTCACACCAACTGGTGCTCAAAGGCATAGCGTGTGGCAGCGCTCCGCGAGGTGACACCCAGCTTGCTGTAGATAGTGCGCAGGTGCGCGTGAATGGTGTGCAGACTCAGCACCAGTTGCTCGGCGATCTGCGCGTCAGTCAATCCCGTTGCGAGCAGGCGTAGCACTTCTAGCTCGCGCGCCGTCAGTCCAGCAGGAGTGGTTGGAGGCTTCACAGGAGTAGCCGATGTTGGCCATGTGGGTATCGCAATGGGTATGATTGCCTTTCCCTGTGCATCGAGCGCTTGCTCTGGGGTCATCATCCGCCCCTCAGCCCACGCGGCGGCAAATGCCTGCTCGCCAAACTGGGCGCGGGTGGCGTCCAGCGAACGGTCATAGTCAGCACGATAGACAGGCGGAATGGGTGCGCCCATCGCTTCGCGCAGGCCTTCTGCTGCACCCCAAAGCCGTGTCGCCCACACTGGATCTCGCTGTGCTGCTACCACGTCCGCCAACCCTTCCAGATAGAAGGCAATGCTCTGCTTCTCACCCACTTCTCTCCCTATCGTCAGGCTCTCCTCGTAGAAGGCACGTGCTGTTGCGTAATCACCCTCGAGAGCCTCCACTCTCCCTAAAACGAAGAGCTCCCAGGCAATGGCCGGATTCCTTATCTCCCTGGAGAGCAGCATACTTTCCTCCAGCAGCGAGCGGGCTTTGACAGTGTCGCCTAGCTGTAGGAACACTTCGCCCAAGGAACTGAGTACTACGGCAATACCCTCCTTGTACCCCACCTCCCTACAGACTGCAAGACTCTCCTTGAGCAGAGTGAGCACTTTGGCCGGATCGCCTTGGGAGCGAAAGAGCGTATATGCCAATCCACAGAGCGCAAAGGCGATGCCCTGGATGTTCCCCAACGCTCTAAAGAGCGCCAGGCTCTCCTCTCTGAACGAAATGGCTCTGGCATACTCCCCTTGCTGGCTGAACATCCACCCCAAGTCGACGAGCGACCAGGCGATACCTTCCTTGTCCCCCGCCTCTCTGAAGAGCGCCAGACTCTTCTCTGAAAGTCGGCGTGCCACTGCAAAGGTGCCCCTCCTCCAGGCTATCGCTCCTAGCCGACGGAGGGAAAGAGCAATACCTGCCGTGTCTCCAAGTTCCCGACACCGTGCCAGGATCTCCTCGTACAGCGCTTCTGCCCGATCATTATCGAATTGGGCGAAAGCCAAGTGCGCAGCGGCCATGAGAGCCTTCACCTGCGCAGGCGCTGCAACTCCTTTGCCTCCAGCTAGCACCCATTCGAGAAAGTTCCACCCCTCACTCCAGTGACCACGGACTTCCCAGAACCGCCCCAGCGCTCCTGCCAACCGCAAAGCCATCTCGATGCGGTGTTCCACCACTCCTGGTTCCAGGGACCACCGCAGCGCTGCGCGCAGGTTGTCGTGCTCCTGCTCCAATCGGGCGAACCACCGGGCTTGCTCGGCCCCCTTAAGATACGGTTCGGCCTGCTCTGCCAGAACCAGGTAATAGTCAGCATGCGCCTGCTGTGTTCTCTCCATCTCCCCAGACGCCGCAAGCACCTCCAACCCATACTCACGGATCGTCTCCAGCATCACGAAGCGTAGCTCCTCTCCATCTTGCTCCCTGTGTTGCAGCAAGCTCTTGTCAATGAGTGAAGCTACTCTATCCAACACCTGTCCCGCTCCATTGCTCTTGTCAAGTGCAGCGCACACCGCTTCTATCTCCTGCAAGATGCAACCACCAACAAAGACGGAAAGCCGCCTGAAGAGCCGCTGTTCTTCTCCATTCAGCAGTTCATAGCTCCACGCAATAGTGTTGCGCAGTGACTGCTGACGCGCTGGCGCGTCCCGTGCCCCGCTTGTCAGGACCTGCAACCGCTGATCCAGTCGAGCCAGGAGTGCCTGGGGTGGGAACAGTTTCACGCGGGCCGCCCCCAATTCGATCGCCAGCGGAAGCCCATCCAGGCACGCACAAATCTCTGCCACGGCTCGTGCGTTCACAGCAGTCACCTGGAAATCAGGCTTGACCGCCTGGGCGCGCTGGAGGAATAGCGCCACCGCCTCATACTGCGTGAGTGCCGCGAGATCGGGTAGCTGTTTCGTATCAGGCAGTGCCAACGGTGGTACGGCGAACTCCTGCTCGGCTCGCACATGCAGCACCTCACGGCTGGTCACCAGCACTTTGAGTCTTGGACAGGCAGCGAGCAGGTCTGCTACCTGTGCAGCAGCGCTCACCACCTGTTCAAAGTTATCGAGCACCAACAGCAGCTGCTTCTGTTGCAGTTCCCCTTTCAGGTGTTCCAACAGGGGCTGACCAGCCACTTCGCGGATGCCAAGCATCTGGGCAATGGTAGGCACAACGAACTCGGCATCGTTGATTGGGGCCAGGTTCACGAAATACACCCCATCGGTGAACAGAACGCTGAGTTCCGCTGCGACCTGCAAACCCAGGCGGGTTTTCCCCGTGCCACCAGGACCCGTCAGGGTCACGAGTCGCGCATTCTCACGTTGCAGGAGGTGCTGAACGGCTGCGACTTCCTGCTCGCGCCCGATGAACGCCGTGGGCTGGACGGGCAAGTTGTTCGGGTGGGTGTCGAGGGTCTTGAGAGGTGGGAAATCAGCAGGCAAACCCACGATGACGAGCTGAAAGAGATGGCTCTTATGCTGTAAGTCCTTGAGGCGGTACGCTCCCAGATCCCGCAGGCTCACCCCGTCGGGCAGGTCATGCTCTACCAGCTCGCGCGTGGTCTGCGAGAGCAGCACCTGTTCCCCGTGCCCAGCACTCATGATCCGTGCAGCGTGATGCACGTCCAGGCCAACATAGCCTTCGCTGACGAGGGACGGCTCACCTGTATGCAGGCCCATGCGCACACGCAATGCCACGCCTTCAGGCCAGGGATGAGTGGCGATGGCACGCTGGGCCGCGACCGCTGCCGAGAGGGCATCGGTGGCTCGGGCAAAGGCCGCGAAGAAAGAATCCCCCTGCGTATCGACTTCGTAGCCGTTCCACTGCTGGAACCTGGCATGCAGGAGCTGACGGCACTGCGCCAACACGTCTGGGTAGCGCTCACCCAACTGCTGGAGTAGGCGCGTCGATCCTTCAATGTCGGTGAAGAGCAACGTGACGGTTCCCGTCGGCAGCTTAGACATGCAAAGCCCTCTTACACCTCAACAGAGTGTGTCGCCATAATTGAGTTCCTGTGCTCACATCAAACATGATGATAAAACCTCAATCAACCACCCCAAGCATTATATCTCATGGTTGAGATGAGAGTAATAAGAGCGGGCGAATACGTGTATGGAGATGTCCAACAGGATGAAGTGTGTGACTTGACACTGGAATGAATGATGTACCGGATGACAGCAACGTCAGGAAAGAAAGAAGATACCTAGAATTCATCTGTTGAGTCTCATATGATGTGTATTCCAAAAACGCACTTTGGGAAAGAGGTAAAAAGTCTCATTAAACCACCGATTTTCGGGACAACTAAACCCTATATTTCAAGAGGCACCCTAACTGGTAGTTGACATGGAACCTCGAACGCCTGCGATACCAAACGTCGAACATTGACGTGGATCATCGAACAGTAGAGTTTTTACGCATAGTAATACAATCTCAAATACGCTAAAACCCGATAATTCGTTGGAGTTGGCGGCCAGGACCGTGCAAGCACAGCAGTTTTTAGATGTTAACACGTTTTTAGATCAAAAACGACTGTTTTCATAAACAGTAGAGATATCAGTAATATCCCATATTTTCATGATTCTGCAAAACAGAAACTCAATTGTTAGCATGTAATTAAGACTCACAATCCCGCTAGATTTCTTTCAATAGCTCTTCGTTAGTCATGGGTGTCTCACGTTTTACATTTTGACCTGTTTGTGGGTCAACGTGACAATAGCGACGGCTATAATTATAACTTGTTGTTCTGGAAGCAAAAGCTTCCCTTGTGGCCTGCACGCAAAGGCGTTCTTTACCATTCAGTTTGTAGGGGTGTTCTAAAGCATATTGTAGTAATCGTACTCCCCACTTCTCACCCTTTGCAATACCCCATAATTCAGGTAGATCATTAGATGCTTTTTTTACTCCTTCTTCAAATATTCTACCTTTATTTGCAGCTTTGGTAGCCTCCAAAAGAATAGGTTTTTTTGTAGTATCTGCTCCCAACTCAAGAGCTATATTCCAAACAATCTCTTGTAGTTCGCTCAAATCAAAATTCTCGAATTCAAAGTCTGGGTCAGAAATAAAAAAGCCGCCACATATTTGATCTTGTAGGGCCGCTGCCTTCACTACT
>Ga0207684_10005928_pt1 | contig 11189 bp, 6 predicted proteins | sample KBSK5501metaG_FD_184342 | JGI IMG/M metagenome (GOLD analysis project Ga0207684, IMG submission 184342) | Corn, switchgrass and miscanthus rhizosphere microbial communities from Kellogg Biological Station, Michigan, USA - KBS K5-50-1 metaG... | ecosystem: Host-associated > Plants > Roots >... | reverse complement strand
CGTGTCTTCGCGGGCGAAGTGGCTTTGATCGCCTTGCAATGCGGCGTAGAGGAGTTCTTCGTAAGGCGTGGGGATTCGCTTTCCCGCGGCGGCGAGGTGCATGTCGAGGTCGACGGTTTGTAGGCCGGGGCCGTCGACGCGTTTGGCGTGCAGGACCATGCGCACGCCGGGATTTGGGTCGATCGAGAGGACGATCTGGTTCGGTTCGGCGTGACGGGCGGTGGTCGAGAAGCCGAGCGGAGGTGCTGCCTTGAACACGATCCGCACCTCGGTTTGAGTGACGGCGAGGGATTTGCCGGCGCGAATGAAGAAGGGGACGCTGGCCCATCGCCAGTTGTCGATGTGCAATCGCAGCGCGCTGTAGGTTTCGGTGCGCGACGCGGGGGCGACGCCGTCGGTTTGTTGGTAGCCGTTGTACTGGCCGCGCACGTAGCTGGTCGGGTCGGCGGGAAGCATCGCGGCGAACACGTCGCGTTTGCCGTCGGACAGCGCGTCGAGACCGCCGCGAGCGGGCGGCTCCATGGCGACCATGGCCAGGACCTGCATCAGATGGTTCTGGACCACATCGCGCAAACAGCCGACCTGGTCATAGAACCGTCCTCGGTCCTGCACCCCGAAGTTCTCGGCCATGGTGATCTGCACGTTGCTGACGTACTGGCGGTTCCACACCGGTTCGAGCACGGCGTTGGCGAACCGCAAATGGAGAATGTCTTGCACCGACAGCTTCCCGAGGAAGTGATCGATGCGGTACAGCTGCGACTCATCGAGCAGCGCACGCAACTGAGCGTTGAGCTCTCGCGCAGAGCTCAGGTCACGACCAAAGGGCTTTTCCACCACCACCCGCGCTGCGACGGTGAGCCCCGCGTTGGCGAGCCCTTGTACGACCGTGCCGAACAACGACGGAGGGATCTCCAGATAGAACACCGGCCGCTGTGCACCGCCGAGCGCGGATTTGACCCGCTCGAATGTTGCCGGGTCCGTGAAGTCACCGCCGACGTACACCATCCGTCTCAACAGACGCGCCACCACGGTCCGGTCCACGTCGGTGCCGGCGAGGGCAGCGGTGATCGCGTCGGCGGCGTGTTTGCGGAGGTCGTCGTCGGTCCAGTTGTCTACCGCGACGCCGATCACCGGGCAAGCCAACAGCTCGCGCCGCTCGAGCTGGTACAGCGACACGAACGTCATCTTGCGAGCGAGATCGCCGCTGACACCGAACGCGACGAACGCATCACCACGTGTTGCGACATGTTGGCTATCGACCATCCGGTTCTGCGCCCTCCAGTTCTGCGCCCTCCACAACCGCCGTTTCCCGCGACGCGTTCAACCTTCGCACGACCGGCGCCACTCCGCTGGTCGGCAGGCACTACGTCCTGCATGACAGGTCGAGGCACGGCGGTCAGATCGATCGAGCGCGTCCCACTCAAGGTCAGGTCGGGGAAGACTGCGGGCGATGACCGTGACGCACCGGGTGCTGCATCCCAAGCCGATCGCCTCTCTGGGGGACTACGTCGCTCACCTGGCCGGGGGCACCGGGCTGCAGCGGGCGCGTTCGTCGGACCCGTGGACGCTCATCAAGACTCTCGAGGAGTCCGGTTTGCGGGGACGGGGCGGCGCGGGGTTCCCGACCGGACGCAAGTGGCGCACAGTGCGCGAGAACCTGTCGGCTTCGTTCCCGTCGACTGTGGTCGTGAACGGCGCCGAGGGCGAGCCGGGAACGTTCAAAGATCGCACCATCCTGCGGCGCAACCCGTACCACGTTCTCGAAGGAGCGCTGATTGCCGCGCACGCCGTGAGCGCTTCGCAGGTCGTCGTCGCACTCAAACGGTCATTCGCGCCGGAGGTCGCCCGGGTGCGATCAGCGATCGAGGAGATCGCGACGGCGGGCTGGGCCGACGGCGTCGTGATGATCGTGTTCGAAGGACCCGACGAATATCTCTTTGGCGAGGAAACCGCGCTGCTGGAAACCCTCGACGGTCGTCTTCCGTTCCCCCGCATATCGCCGCCGTTCCGGCGAGGCGTCACCGAAGTCGTCGAGACTGCAGCCGACCTGCACTCCGGTAGCGGACTGTCAGCGCACGTCGAAATGGCCGGCCCGGACTCCGAATCGGACGCCCCGCCCGCGCTGGTCGACAATGTCGAAACGCTGGCCAACGTGCCCCGCATCATCGAACGGGGCGCACCATGGTTCCGGACCGAAGGCACCGACCAGTCGCCAGGGACAATCGTGTGCACGATCACCGGTTGTGTCGAGACCCCCAGTGTCGGCGAGATCCTGCTCGGCACGACGTTGCGTCAGGCCATCCACGAGATCGGCGGCGGTCCCCTCGCCGGTCACGACATCCTCGCGGTGCTGCCCGGCGTGTCGAGCGCCATCATCCCCGCCGACCAGCTCGACACCCCGCTCACCTATGAGGACATGGCCGCCATCGGGAGCGGCCTCGGATCGGCCGGCTACTACGTGCTGGACACCTCGATCGACCCGGTCGCCGCGATCGCCGGTGTCGCACGCTTCCTCGCGATCGAGTCCTGCGGGCAATGCTCGCCCTGCAAACAAGACGGCCTAGCCCTCAGCGAACTTCTCGCGAGGCTCGCGGGCTCCGACGCCACCGAACGGGACGTCGCGACGATCACCAAGAAGGCCAGCACCGTGGCCGACGGCGCCCGTTGCAGCATCGGCACCCAGCAGCAAGTCGTCGTCAACAGCCTCCTCCAACGCTTCGGGTCCCACGTCGACGACCACGTCACCGGAGCCGCTGCACCGGTCGACCCGCTCCTCGTCGCCGAGCTCATCGACATCCGCGGCGACACCGCACAGATCGACGAACGGCACGCGACAAAACAACCCGACTGGACCTACGAACCCACCTGGCGGGGAGAAACCCCGGTCGAACGATTCACCGACCACCGCGCCGCCGACACCCTCGACACCTGACCACACCAACCCTCACGCCGTTCCCGCGTGCGTCTCTATCCGGCGGTCCGCGACCGTCGTCACCCGATCGAGGTCCTCGAACAATTGGCCGCCACTGTCGGGTTCCGTGCTGCCGGTCGCGCCGACATGAGGTCATGCCCTCAGGCGGCGGGGCAGTCCACGCCCGCGTTGATGCATTGGCCGACCAACTGAGTGAGCCGCGCCTGGTCCCATGCCTGCCACCAGTCCGCGTGCATGGTGGAGGCGGGGCCGATGCCCAGGACTCCGGTGGAGGAGATGACAGCCAGGCCCACGCTGGAGGGCGCGGGGTGAAGCCCCGTCCACTGCAAACGCAGGATGAGGTAGGGCAGGCTCACGGGGTAGTTGGCGGGGCAGCTGCCCGCCGACGAGTAGGCCATGTGGCTCTTGTGGTCGGTGCTGTCCAGGTGCAGGCCGTCCCAGCAGTCGGGGAAGATGACGTGGGCCGTCAGCCCCGTGTCGCCGCTGGTGCACTGGGGGGGCATGTTCACCTTGGACACCGAGGAGCCGTCCCCACAGCCCCAGTACACGACCGAGGTGGACTGCGGCCCGGTGGCCGCGGCGTTGCCCGCGATGATCTTCAGGTCGGGGGGCCAGGTGGCAAGTGGTCCCCGCTTGCCCTCACCCGTGTAGTAGAAGGTCGACTTGGGCACGGGCGCCCGCACACCATCGATATAGAGCGTGGGATGCCAGTAGCTGGCCGTGTCCCCCTTGTCCCCACAGGCCGTCGACCCCGCCACCAGGGAGTCGTAGGTGGCAGTGGGGCTGATGGTCGTATTGCCGTAGAACTCGTGTTGGTGGCTGGAACCGAACTGGCCGGGGTGCACGATGGGATCGACGGGGGCGGAGGCCACCGGACCGCCGCATTGCACGATGAATTGGCCTGTCGGCCCTGAGGTCGCGGGCGAGGTGGTGGTGGGGGCGAGGGCGGTGGTGGTGGGGGCGAGGGTGGTGGTGGGCGAGGTCACGGAGCTGGAGGAATCGGGGGCGGTGGTGCTGGGGGTGGTCGTCGTCGCTGCACCCCCACCGGTGACCACCACCAGTTGGGGCGCGTCGCCCCCCGTCTCGCGGCTGGAGAAGTCGTTCTCGGCGTCGCCGTGGTCGAAGTCCCCGACGCCAGGGCGGGTGACGGCTGCGCCGGTGAGGGCCAAGCTGAGCGGGGCGCCGGCGCGCACCGCCTTGGTCACGTCAAGCTGCACCCAGCTGTCCCGATCGAACGGGGCCGAGACCGCGAGCGTGCTTCCCATCTCCGGTGCAGTGGTGAAGGTGACGACGTGCTCGTCCCAGCCCAGATCGGCCACCGCGCGCACGACCACCCCCGCACCGTTGGCCCGGTTGGCGTGCAGGCGCAGGGCGACCTGACGGATGGGGGCGGAGACGGCCGCCAGGTCGAAGCGCAGGTAGCTCCAGCGCTCGACACCCAGGCCGTCGGTGCGTAACTGTGGCTCGGAGCCAAAGTTGGCCAGGGGCTGATCGGCGTCCACGTAGGTGTCGGCGGTGGGCCGAAACGTTCGCGTCGAGGTGGGCGAATCTTCCTCCGACCTGTCGAGGCCGGCCAGCGACGCGACCGCGAGAGCCAGCGCGAGCGCCACGATGAACGCGCTCCTGGTCCTTTCCGCGACCCGCGATTGCGGCTTGCGGCGAACGATGTCGTCGCGGTCGTGCGCGAAAGACGACGCGTATCGACCCATGTGAGGATCACCTCACTCGTTTGGTTCCCGATCGCTTCAGCGACCCAGGACGTCACCGCGCGCGGCCACAGACTTCCAGCACGCGTGCGGAGCAACCCCTCCTTGGTGTCGACGGTCACCCTGCGCTTGGAGCCCTGACTTGTCAAACAGGGGCTGCACGGAGGTACCAAACAAGATCGTGAAAGTCGTCGAGAAAGAATGAACTCAGCTTCCCCCGGTCGGGACGGACGGGTTGGGTGTTTGGTCGGCCAGCGAGTCGCAGGGGCTCGATTCGCCTGGGCGTGTTGATGCGTCGTAGAGGTCGACGTCGGGGCGTGGGGCGCTGGGGAGCGCGTGTCGAAGCTGACGCTTCGTGATGGGTTGGCTGTTGTCCGAGTGGTTCAGGCTGCTTGGCGCTACTGATTGATGAGTCCGCCGCAGGTGGGGTGTCGTCGGATCGGCTCGCCCGGCCGGTGCGTGACTTCGCGTTTGTCCGGTGCCCGTTGGCCGAGGCTGCGGTGGGGCTGGCGCGTGTTGTAGTGCTCGATGTACTCGCCGGCGCCGGTCGCCCGATCATGCGTAGGGTCTCGCCGAAGTAGCGGATGCGGCCCGGGTTGGGACCGCTAGCCGAGGGCAGCCACGTCGAGGCCCTCGGCTGGCACCCTGGGTTCGACAAGCCGGCCCAAGGCCTCGCGTTCAAACGTATCGATCGCCCGTCGCACCATGTCCACCGCGCCGAGAGGGTCGAGACCGATGGCAGTCTCGGCCGCCAGCACGAGCCCGTGCGCCCCATCGAGCAGGGTGTTGGCGATGTCGTTGACCTCCGCGATCGTGGGCCGGTTGTTGAGCACCATCGACTCCAGCAGGTTCGTCGCGACGTACAGCGGCTTGTGCCAACGGTTCGCCCGCCGAACGATGGCCTTCTGGTAGTACGGCACCTCCTCGAGGGGCACCTCGCGCGACAGGTCGCCTCGGTCGATGAGGACCGCGTCGGAAGCTTCGATGATCTCGTCCATGTTCCTCACGCCGGCCCGGCTCTCGATCTTCGAGATGAGATTGGCCGTGGGAGGAATGAGCTCGCGGATCCGCCGCACGCCCTCGCCCGAGGCCGCGAACGAAAGCGCATAGTCCTCGATGCCCTTACGACGACCGATGGCGATTGCCGCCACGTCCTTCTCCGTCAACGCCGGCAGCGCTGGAGCCGGATCTACGGTCACGGCCTTGTTCGAGCCGATCCGCCCGCCGCGCTCGACGATGGCGCGGGCGCGGTTGGTGCCGGTCTCGAGCACCCGGAGCACGGCCCCGTGGAAGTCGACGCTGAGCACGCTCCCGGGACGGAGGTCTGCGAAGGTGGCGTGCGGGGTGAGCGTCATCCGCTCGGCCGCCCCCTGGACTCGCTCGGCCACGAGCTCGATCTCAGCTCCGGCCCCCAGCACCAGGTCGGCGACGACGGGTCCGCAGCGGACCTGCGCGCCCTCCGTGTCGAGGCTGATCGGCACCCCCGAGTGACGCCGGATGCAGTCGATCGTCGGCTCTACCTCCTCGAGGTCGGTGTGCGACAGGTTGATCCGGAACAGGTCCACCCCCCGGGCGTCGAGCCCGCTGATGATGTCGGGCCGGCGGGAGGCGGGCCCCAGGGTGCAGATCACGCGGATGGTCGCCCCACCGATACGGCGCGGGCGACCGTGGTCAAGCTGCAAGGTCGGCGCTCGGTGGTGCCAAGACCACGCGGCGGGGGTGCCACCGTTCGGGTGCGCGGTCATGGCATAGACCGCGAGGCGCGGAAATCGTCCCCAGACAGACTCTGCAAAGTTTCCCCCCCACTCTCCGTGTTTACTGTACTGTTACCAGAAATGAAGCTGAGGCAACAGGGGGGGCCCAAGATCAGCAATCGAACGCTCAAGCCGTCGTTGAGGCTGTCGCGTCAAGCGCGGAGATCCAACGTTGTGGAGTCCGTCGGAGACCTCCCCAATTTCCTCCTCATCGGGGCCATGAAGGCAGGCACGACCAGCCTGTATCACTACCTTCGGGCCCATCCACAGATCTATATGCCAGCGTTCAAAGCTCCAGAGTTCTTCGCCGGAGAGTTGCACGGGCGCCGCGGCATCGACTGGTACCGCAAGCAGTTCGCAGCAGCGGGACCGGGCGTGGTAGCCATCGGCGAGGCCTCGAACGTCTACACGAAATACCCGCGTTACCAAGGGGTCCCGCAGCGCATCGCCGCGCACATCCCCGACGTTCGGCTCATCTACGTGGTGCGCAATCCCATCGAGCGAATCCGCTCCCACTACCAGACCCGGGTAGCAGAGGGTACCGAGCGGGCACCCTTCGAGGTGGCCGTCTTCGAGAATCCTATCTATCTGGACTACAGCCGCTACAGCCTCCAGATCGAGCAGTACATGAGCTGCTTCCCCCGAGAGCAACTGCTCGTCCTCACGTCCGATGATCTCCGCGCTGCCCGGGCCGCGACGGTTCGAAGGGCGTACGAGTTCCTCGGGGTGGACGTGGGTTTCGTGCCCGCTGAGCTCGATCGAGATTTCTACCTGACCAGTGAGCGGGCTAGTCGCTCTCCGCTCCCGGTGTCGTTGAAAAAGGGTTTGAAGAAGCACTTCCCGGCGACCAAACGCTTCAAGGAGCTCGAAAGCAACGCCGTTCGCGCGCTCAACCGACTTCGGAGCCGCACCGACAATGGACCCGTGCCGGCGAAGTCATTCGCCATCGCAGACGAGACAAGAGCAAAGCTGATCGCGCTGCTGGAGAACGACGTCCGGCGCCTGCGCAGCTTCCTCGGCAGCGAGTTCGACGGCTGGGGAATCGCCTGAGCGAACGCCGAGTCCGGCACTGAAGCTGATCAACCGTCGCCTCCGACGAGGCCTTCGCTCTCGAGGTGGAGGATCACCTGCTGCGCTGCTTCCTCAGCCGTCAGGTAGGTCGTGTCGATCACCACGTCCGCATCGGTGGGTTCCTCATACGGGTCAGAGACCCCGGTGAACTCCCGCACCAAGCCAGCCCGAGCCTTGGCGTAGAGGCCCTTGCGGTCCCTGGCCTCGCACACATCGAGAGGGGTGGCCACCCACACGACCACGAACCGGCCCCCGGGCTCGACCATGGCCTTCACCTCGCCGCGGGTCTTGTGGTACGGAGCGATCGGGGCGCAGAGCGCGATACCACCGTTCTTGGTGATCTCCGAAGCCACGAAGCCGATGCGGCGAATGTTGATGTCGCGGTGCTCGCGAGAGAAGCCCAGCTCAGACGACAGATGTCTCCGCACGAGGTCGCCGTCGAGCAACGTGACCGGCCGTCCACCCATCTCCAGCAGCTTGACCAACAGGACGTTGGCGATCGTGGACTTGCCTGACCCCGAGAGGCCGGTGAAGAACACGGTGAATCCCTGACGCGCCCGCGGTGGATAACTACGGCGCAGCTCGGTCGCAACTGCCGGCGGGGTGAACCACGCCGGCAGTTCGCGCCCCTCGGCCAGGCGGCGCCGCTGCTCGGTCCCCGAGATCGACAGCACCCGAGCGCCCGGCCGCACCTCGTCTTCAGGCACGTACTGATCGAGGTCTTCCACGTAGACCAGGTGACGGAACGGGACGCTCGCAATCCCCAATTCAGCTTCGTGCTCGCGCAGCAGCTCGTGGGCCGCGTACGGCCGGTAGAAGGGTCGGCCGGAGGCGTCATACCCCGGTCCCGCGTGATCGCGCCCCACGATGAAGTGGCTCACGCCGTGGTTCCTGCGGATGATTGCATGCCAGAGAGCCTCGCGGGGACCCGCCATGCGCATAGCCAGAGGAAGCAGCGACAACGTTGCCGTGTTGTGACCGAGGGTCGCCATCGCCGCCTGGTAGCAGCGCACACGGGTGTAGTGGTCGATGTCGCCCGGCCTCGTCATACCCACCACGGGGTGGACGAGCAGATTCGACTCGAGCTCCTTGGCCGCCCGCAGCATCAGCTCGAGGTGAGCGCGGTGGAGCGGGTTGCGGGTCTGGAAGGCCACCACGCGCCGCCAGCCCAACTTGACGAACTGTGCCCGCAGCTCCGTCGGCGTGTGGCGTAGATCGCGATAGTCGTAGTGCACGGGCGGCCGCAGGCCCTCCAGCCCGCCGGCCACGTACCACTCGTGCGACTGTTCGAGCAGGTACGCGACGCCAGGGTGGCTGCTGTCGCTCGTGCCGTACACCGCCTCAGCCTCTGCTGTGCGGTCTGGACGCCAGACATCCGAGACGTGGAATGCCGCCAGCATGACGCCCTCGGGATCGCGCAGTGCGAGCGTGACCCCTGGATCGAGGCCTGCGGCCACCTCCTCCGGCACGTCAAGAGTGATCGGTATCGGCCAGAGGGTCCCGTCCGCCAGCCGGCACGATTCGCAGACGGCCTCGTAGTCGGCTCTGCCCATGAATCCTTGCAGCGGCGAGAACCCGCCCGTGAGCAGAAGCTCGAGATCACAGAGCTGCCGCGGCGTGAGGTCCCACGAGGGCCAGTGGGCCGACTGCTTCCGCAACTCCTCGACGCGGTCGTCGTCGACGAGTAGATGCACGAGCAGGCCGCCGTGGGGAGCGATCAGGTGGTCAAACACGAAGCCTCCGTTTCGGTATGAGTGGCTCGCGCCAGTAGTGCGCCGGGCGTAGCCGTCGCATCACGGCTTTCCGCGCGGCTCGCGCAGGACAACGGGGCGGGGTTGGATCGCGGGTGGCTCGTCAGCGGCACGCAACCCTGCAGAACCAACGCGGCTCTGCGCGTCGTCGGTGAGCAAGCCCCCGCCGCGCCTGAGAATGGCTTCCAGCCAGGAACCGGCGAGCACCGAGGTGACCAGCGCGAGCATGATCAGGACCGTGTAGAAGCCTTCGTCGATGATCCGCGCATCGAACGCCACCGACGCCAGCACGATGCCCGGGCCACCGCGAGCATTCAGCGCCACCGCCAAGTTCCGTGCCCCGGCCCGGGTCTCGCCGGTCATCCGGGCGCCGGCATAGCAGCTGACCGACTTGACCGAACAAGCAAACAGGAGGAAGAAGGCGAAGAACAGCGGCTCGAAGTGGCGTACGAGGTCGAGTCGCAGGCCCACCACCGCGAAGTACAGCGGGATGAAGAAGGCGTAGGAGTAACTCTGGATCGTCTGCCTGGCCCGCTCGACGTCGTCGTGGAGGTCGGCGGCGAGGATGCCGGCGACGAGCGCGCCGAAGATCGGCGAGACGCCCAAGAACGCTGCGAGCCCGCTCAGCCCCAGCACCATCGTCAGTTGGAAGGCGATCGGGCTGCTGCGGTAAAGCACGTTTCCGGGCATGTTCGACAGCCTCTGCACTAGGCCCGGACCGAACTTCGCGGGGAGCGCAAAGAACGTCAGCGTGAGCACTACGTAGTAGCCGTTGGCGATGACGCCGGCGCCGTCGATGCCGAGCATCCCTGGCAAGCCGAACGTCGTTGTCGAGGGCGGCACCACCAGCGCCAGCGCCACGTTCAACACGACATAGACCAGAACGTCCTCGAGTACCGCGACCGACAACACGATGCGCGCGAACCGAGTCCCGAGGATCCCGAGGTCGGCCATGATGCGGGAGATGACCGGGATGCTGGTGATCGCCATTGCCAACGCGAACACGAGCGCGAACGAGGAGCGGTTTCGGGCGGGACCGAGGAAGCGTCCGGTGTCGTAGAGAGCGACAAAGGCGAGTCCGGCCAAGAAGGGCACGACGTTGCCGAGCGCAGCGATGCCGACAGTCGCCTTGCCCTCACCTCGGGCGATGATCGACCGCAGTTGCGCGCCGGAGCAGTACATCAGCAGGAGCAGCCCGAGCTCGTACGCGATGGCCAGTCCGGTCTTGGTGGTCGCGCCCGCGAAGACGGTCGCGTGCCACTCAGGGAGCAGTAAGCCGAGGAGCGTGGGGCCGAGCAGAAGCCCGCCCAGGATCTCCCCGGCCACGCGTGGCTGGCGAAGGTGCACGAACAGTTGGCCCAGGCTGTGCGCCGCAATCAGGAGCAGCACGAAGGCGAGCAGCAAATGCGTGATCTCGCTGTTGGACAGACTCATGTGAGGAACTGCGACGCAGAGAGCGCGGAGCACCATACGAAAAGGCCCGAGCGGTTACCACCGGCAAATGGACGAGATCCGTCACCAATCTCGCAGTGCTTGACGCGGTGGCTGGGTGAGAATCTCGCTCTCAAGGCGTGCGAAACCCCGAGAGGGGTTTTCGCCATGTCGTGGGGCCCGTCGCTCCGCGTATTGCCCTTGAATCCCACTGGCACGATTTTGTTCTTTGCCGCGTTCGGATCAGCCCGGTCATCAACGGGACGCGCCGGCGTATCAGAGCCACGCTCGGGCTGCGACCGTTCTGAAGAGGCGCGAGGCGCCAACGTCCGAGACCCCCCTAGTAGCGCCGCCTCTGCCCCTCTCGTGTGGGCTGAGCCATTTGTACCAGCACGTCCGATTACTGGCAATAACCAGCGAGAGATTCTTCGTCCTAGCAGGGTGCGGAAATTCGTCCTTGAAGTGAGGGTGGAGTGACCGGCGCGTCTTGAGGGACCGCATCGCGGACTGGCGACGGGGTCGGACGTCGGTTTTGGGCGGCCGA
>Ga0207684_10005926_pt1 | contig 11190 bp, 17 predicted proteins | sample KBSK5501metaG_FD_184342 | JGI IMG/M metagenome (GOLD analysis project Ga0207684, IMG submission 184342) | Corn, switchgrass and miscanthus rhizosphere microbial communities from Kellogg Biological Station, Michigan, USA - KBS K5-50-1 metaG... | ecosystem: Host-associated > Plants > Roots >... | reverse complement strand
CGGGCGCCTAAGCGCGGACGGGGCGGGGCGGTGTTAAGACCGTACGTATGTTCGTTGTTGTGATAAAATTGCGTCATGTTGAATGGGGGTTGGGGGGAGGTCTCCACCGCTCCAGCGCACGAGCTCCGCAACGCCATGTTGGAGGAGCTGGAGGCGGTCGACGTCGAGTCCCTGGCGCCTGAGCAGCTCGGTGCCGAGCTCAAGTTCATTCGCGCCACCGTCGACCTGCTCGAGCTCCAGGCCGCACGCCGGCTGGCCGTCTTCGACCGCCGGCAAGCGTTCTATGACCTGGGCGAGCACTCCTCGGTCGACTGGATCCGCACCCACACCCACGTCTCGGGCGCCAGCGCCGACAGCCAGGTCACGCTGGCCCGCCAGCTGGAAACGCTGGAGCCCACGGTCGAGGCGGTCCAGCAGGGCGAGATCTCCTTCGAGCACGCGCTGCTGATCGCGCGCCAGGTCAGCGATCTACCTGAAGCCACCGCGGTGCAGGCTCAGGCCGAGCTGCTGCCGGCCGCCGCCAAGAGCGATCCCCGCGAGCTGCGCAAGCTGGGCCTGGAGATCCGGCATCGCGAGGATCCCGAAGGCGCCGCCCGCCAGGCCTACCGGCAGCACGAGAAGCGGCGGCTGCGGCTCTTCGATCACGCGGATGGAATGTTGGGCCTGGAAGGCGCGCTGCCGGCGCCCGAAGGCATGAAGCTGCGCACCTGCCTGGAGTCGCTGATCGGCATCCCGGTCAAAGGTGATGCGCGCAGCCAGGACCAGCGCCAGGCGGATGCCCTGATCGAGCTCTGCTCAGGGGCGATCGGGTCGGGCAAGCTGCCGCGGCAGGCCGGGCGCCGGCCTCAGCTGTCGGTGATCGTGCGCACCCAGGCCGGTGCCGAGGTGTCAGCCGAGTTGGAAGGCGTCGGCCCCATCAGCCTGGGCACCCTGGCCCGCCTCCGCGGCCAGGACCACGTCGAGCGCCGACAGACCGTGGACGGCGGCGGGGTGACGCTCAACTTCGGTCGGGCGCGGCGCTGCCACAGCGAACCGCAGCGCCAGGAGATCTCCACTCGCTTCTCGCACTGCGTCGCGGGCCGCTGCACGGTGCCCATCCGGGACTGCGAGATCCATCATGTGGTGCCGGTTGCGGTGGGCGGCGGAACCGACGTCCGGGAAGGGGTGCCGCTCTGCCGCCGCATGCACCACCCGCAGGTGACGGAGGGTGGCTACCGGCTCGAACGCGCCGCGGACGGTGGCTTCGATCTGATCGCCCCGCCGGGCGCCGAGTTTCGGCCGGATCGCCGGCAACGGCATTCCACACGCAGCGGACCCTGACGCGCCTGAACTCGCACCAGCGACGAGGTGTCGCTGTCGCCTGAACTCGGAAGCCGTCCACGCTAGCTCCGCTCCATGAGCTCGACCCGGTTGCCGAACGGGTCCTCCGTGAACAGGCGGCGGTAGCCCGGTATCTCCGGCTCGTGCCGGACCGGCCGCTCCGCCTTCTCCAGCGCTTCGCGCGCCCTGTCCAGGTCGTCGACCAGAAGCGCCGGGTGGCGGCGGCCGGGCGTGAGCTCGGCCTCCACGCCGCAGTGGATCTGCTGCGGACCGCACTGGAACCAGACGCCCCCGCGCCCGGCCAGGGAGGCGGGCTTGCGAACTTCAGGCAGGCCCAGTACGCCAGTCCAGAAGCCGCGCGCCAGGTCCTCGCCGCCCGGCGCCATCGGCAGCTGGACGTGGTCGAGGCCGAGCACCCGCATCGCCCACGCACAATAGACGGCCGATGGCGGAGCCAGCCGAGCGCAGCGCGGGCCTCTGGGGCCGGGTCGCGCAGCGCACGCGGACCCTCTTCCAGGAAGGGCTGCGCGCGGCCGGCATGCCGCTCGACTCGGGCTTCTACCAGGAGCTCGAGGAGCTGCTGATCGCCGGCGACCTGGGCCCCAAGCTGGCGGCCCGCGTAACCGGGGGGGTCCGCCGCAAACAGCCGAACACCCTGAAGCTCGCGCAACTCTTCCTGGAGCAGGAGCTGGTGGCCGCCATGTCCCAGCAGCCGCGCTGGCTGAAGATCGCCGCCCAGCCCTCGGTGATCCTGCTCTACGGGATCAACGGGGCCGGCAAGACCACCACTGCCGGCAAGCTGGCCCACGGCCTGGCCCGCGACCAGCGCAAGGTCCTGCTGGTGGCGGCGGACACCTACCGGGCGGCGGGGATCGAGCAGGCCCAGGCCTGGGCGCAGCGCGCGGGCGTCGAGAGCTTCGCGGGCAAGCCGGGCGGCGACGCCGCGGCGGCCGTCTTCGACGGCCTCCAGCTGGCCCAGGCCCGCGGCTTCGACGTGGCGGTCGTCGACACCGCGGGCCGCCTGCACTCGCAGCAGAACCTGCTCTCCGAGCTGGCCAAGGTGGGCCGGGTAGCGGGCCGGGCGCTGGAGGGCGCCCCCCACGAGTCGCTGCTGGTCCTGGACGGGGTGCTGGGGCAGTCCAGCCTGGCCCAGGCCCGGGCTTTCCACGACGCGGTTCCCATCACCGGCCTGATCTTGACCAAGATGGACGGCACGGCCAAGGGGGGCGCCGTGGTGGCGATCGAGGAGGCGCTCGGGGTGCCGACCAAGATGATCGGGGTGGGGGAGGGGATCGACGACCTCTACGCCTTCGACCCGGCGCGCTTCGCGGCCGCGCTCTTCGAAGGTTAGAGACGTGGGCCGCGCCGACCCCCACTGCCACACCTACGCCTCCGACGGCATGGTGGGACCCGCCGAGCTGGTGGCGGCGGCCTGCGAGATGAAGCTCGACCTGATCGCGGTCACCGACCACGACACCATGGCCTCCGTCCGCGAAACCGCCGCCCTCGGCGAGGCGGCCGGGCTGGCCGTGGTGCCCGGGCAGGAGGTGACCACCGCCTGGCCGGCCCAGACCCACGTCGTGGGCTGGTTCCTGGAGCGCCCGGTCCGGATGGGCATGTCGCTGGCTGACACGGTGGCGGCGATCCACGACCAGGACGGCCTGGTCATGATCCCGCACCCCTTCATGCCGACCTGGTTCGCCTCCTGCCAGGAGGGCATGCTGGCGCGCCTGATCGAGATCGAGACAGTCGACGCGGTCGAGATCGAGCACACGGCGCCGACCACGGCCGGCCGCCGGGCCGCCCTGCATGCCTTCTACCGTGCGCATCAGGAACGGCTGGGGGCGGCGGTCGGCGGCTCCGACAGCCATTTCGGCCGCCACGACCTGGGCCGGCTGATCACCGAGTTCGGGGGCACGAGCGCCGCCGACTTCCGGAAGGCGGTACTGGCGCGTGCCACCCGGCCGGTGACCGGCGTCCGCCAGGCCCGCGTCCCGCTCGCACTGGTCGCCCGCCAGCAGGCTCGCAGCCTGGTCGAGCTACCCCTCCGGCGCCTGCGCGGCCAGCTCCAGGAGCGCTGAGTGGACGGCCGGCGAGCCGGCGATCAGGTCGCCGCTCACCAGCCAGGCGCCGGGGTCGCCGCTCCAGTCCGTGACCCGCCCACCCGTCTCGGCGACCACCAGGGCCCCCGCCGCCACATCCCAGGTGTTGAGGCCCAGCTCGAAGAAGCCATCGAAGGCGCCGGCCCCGGTCCAGGCCAGGTCCAGGGCCGCCGCGCCCGCACGCCGGAGGTCTTCGAAGCGGTCCAGGGCGCCCGCGAAAACCGATAGGTAGCGCCCCGAACGCTGCTTGCGCCGGAAGGGAAAGCCGGTGGCGACCAGCGCTGAGCGGGGGTCGACCAGAGCCGGTATCGGGAGCAGGTCGCCGTTGCGGCGGGCGCCGCGGCCGCGCTGGGCGCTGAACTCGAGATTGAGCCACGGCGCCAGGACCACGCCGACCTCGGGCCGGCCGCCGTCGATCAGCGCCACCGACACTCCGACCACCGGAAAGCCGCGGGTGTAGTTCCGGGTCCCGTCCAGCGGGTCGACCGCCCACATCGTGCCTGCCCGCCCGCCCCCTGTCTCCTCGGCCAGCACCGCGATCCCGGGCGCCCGCCGGGCGAGCACCTCCAGGATGGCGTGCTCGCTGGCCAGGTCGGCCGCCGTCACCCAGTCGCCCGGTCTCTTCTCGAAGGCGGGACCGCCCGGCAGGGGCAGGCCGTGCTCGCGCAGGACGCGGGCGCCGGCGTGCGCCGCCTCCAGGGCTACTGCGAGGATTCCATCCCCAGGCCGAACATGGCCTCCAGGTCGTGAGAGGAGAACTGCTGGAAGGCGACCATGGTGCTCGTCTTCTCGATGCCCTCCTGCCCGAGCAGGCCCTGGGTCACGGTCTTGGCCACCTCCTCGTGCTCGCGGACGCGCACGATGGCGACGAAGTCCCAGTCCCCGGTCACCGTGTAGACCTCGGCCACGCCCTCGACCTCGGCCAGCCTGGGGCCCAGCTCGCGAATGCCCTGGCGGGTCGCCTTGACGAGCACGACGGCGGTGACCATCGGGAAGATCCTAATCGCGTGCCACGCATGGTCGACGATCCCCGCCATCCCGACCCGCTGTTCGCTGAGGCCTATGCCCGGCTGTCCGATGCCACGGAGCTGGAGCCGTGGCTGACCTGGTGCCGGGAGGCCGAGCCGCCGGTCCTCTACCTCGGCATCGGCGCCGGCCGGCTGGCGGCGCCCCTGGCCGCCGCCGGCGTGGAGCTGGTGGGCGTCGACGCCCATCCCGGGATGCTGGAGGCCGTGGCCCGGCGCCTGCCCGGAATCGAGCTCCGCGAGTCGCTGATCGCCGACCTCGACGTGGAGCGCCGTTTCGACCTGGTGATCGGGCCCTCCAGCGTGCTCGGCAGCCGGGCCAACCTGCGTGCCGCCGCCCGTCACGCGCGGCCCGGCGGACGCGTCGGGTTCGAGCTCATGAACCCGCACTGGCTCCTCTCCGGCAGGACCCCCGGCGTCCGCGTCCTGGAGCGCCGGGGCGACCTGGTCCGGATGGAGGTCGACTATCCGGGCGGCTACGTGCAGGAGGCCCGCGTCCGGCTGCGCTGGCCGGAGCGGGTCGAGGACCTGCTGCGGGGCGCCGGGCTGCGCCTGCTGCGCCTCGACGCCGGCTCCTCGCTGGCCGGCAGCCCGACCTACACCGTGCTTGCGGTTAGACTGTCAAGGCGTGGCACTTGACAGCCTGACCTCCCGCGAGCGGCAGGTGGCGCTCTTCGAGCGCTACGGCGCGCTGCTCACGGAGCACCAGCGCAAGGTCCTCGACCTGTACCTGCGCAGTGACTGGTCGCTGTCCGAGGTGGCGGCCCGCCAGGAGACGTCCCGGGCGGCGGTGCACGACCTGCTCCGCCGCAGCACCCAGGCCATGGAGGACTTCGAGCGCCGTCTGGGCCTCCTCGCCGAGGACCGGCGCCGGCGCGACGAGGCGGCCGCGCTCACCCGCGAGCTGGATTCGCTGCGCCGGCGCGTGGAGAGAATCACGTAGGTGTTCGACTCCCTCAGCGATCGCCTCACCTCGGCCCTGCGCAAGCTCAGCGGACGCGGCGTGCTGCGCCCCGAGGACATCGAGGCCGCCCTGCGCGAGGTCCGAATGGCGCTGCTGGAGGCGGACGTCAACTACAAGGTGGTCAAGGACTTCCAGGAGCGCATCCGCACGCAGCTGGCCGGGGCCGACCTGGAGAAGCACTTGAACCCGGCCCAGCAGGTGGTCAAGGTCGTCCACGACCAGCTGGTGGAGATGCTGGGCGCCAACACCGAAGGGCTGCGCTGGGCGCCCGCGCCGCCCACGATCGTGATGCTGGCCGGGCTCCAGGGCTCGGGCAAGACCACCACTGCCGTCAAGCTCGCGCTCTGGGCCCGGCGCCAGGGGCGCCAGCCGCTGGTGGTGGCGTTGGACCTCCGCCGGCCCGCCGCCATCGACCAGCTGCGGCTGCTGGCGGAGCGCGAGAAGGTGGACTTCCACTCGGGCGGCGGCCCGGTCGAACAGATCGCTCGCGGGGCGGTGGCTGAGGCGAAGCGGCGGGGCGACGACCTGGTCGTGCTCGACACCGCCGGCCGCCTCCACGTCGATGCCAATCTGCTCGACGAGCTGAAGCGGCTGAAGGCGGCGGTCCCGGTCAGCGAGACGCTGCTGGTCGCCGACGCCATGACGGGCCAGGAGGCCGTCGCCGTCGGGCAGGCCTTCGCCGCGGCGGTGGGCCTGGATGGGGTGATCCTCACCAAGCTGGATGGAGATGCTCGGGGCGGGGCCGCGCTCTCGCTGCGCTTCGCGACGGGTCAGCGGATCCGCTTCGCCGGCATCGGCGAGAAGCCGGCCGACCTCGAGGTCTTCCACGCCGACCGGATGGCGTCCCGGATCCTCGGCATGGGCGACGTGCTCAGCCTGATCGAGAAGGCGGAGCGCTCGGTCGACCAGGAGGCCGCCCAGCGGGTGGAGAAGAACCTGCGCGCGGGGACGGTGAGCTTCGATGATTTCCTGGTCAATATCCGCCAGCTGAAGTCGATGGGCAGCGTGGCCGGGGTCCTCGAGATGATGCCGGGCGCGGGCCAGCTGAAGGGCGCGCTGGCGGCCAGCGACCCCGAGGCGGAGATCAAGCGGATGGAAGCCGTCATCCTGTCCATGACCGGGCGCGAACGCCAGCACCCGGAGCTGATCGACGGCAGCCGGCGCCGGCGCATCGCGCGCGGCAGCGGCACCCAGGTCAGCGACGTCAACAAGGTGCTGAAGGCCCGCGAGGCCATGCAGCAGCTGCTGCGCCAGTTGGGCGGGGGGCAGCGCAAGGGCAAGGGCGCCGCCGCGCTGGCCGGTCCCGGCAACCTGGGCGGCCTGGGCCGTCTGTTCGGCAGATAACGAGGAGGAATCACTTGGTAAAGATCAGGCTGCGGCGGATGGGGGCCAAGAAGCGGCCCTTCTACCGCCTGGTCGTTGCCGACGCGCGGTCGCCGCGCGACGGTCGCTTCATCGAGCAGCTGGGCTACTACGACCCGCTGACCGATCCCGCCACCATCAAGATCGACGCGGAGAAGGTGAGCCGCTGGCTGGCGCAGGGCGCCCAGCCGTCGGACGCGGCTCGCAGCCTGCTCCAGAGGGAGGGAATCCTTGAGCGAACAGCAGCGACCAGGAAGCCCGGACCGGCCGTTTAGGTCCGACCGCCCGTTCGGGGGCGGCGGAGGACGGTACGGCGGCGGCGGCGGTGGCGGTGGGCGCTTCGGCGACCGCGGCGGTGACCGCGGTGGCTTCCGGCGCGCGTACGGCGGACCCGGGGGGCCGCCCGGACCGGCGGTCGACTACAAGGCGATGGTCGAGTTCGTGGCCCGGTCCATCTCGGACAAGCCGGAGCAGGTCGAGATCACCGCTTTCGAGCGCGGCCACGGGACCGTCGCGATCAAGATCAAGCTGGCCGACGAGGACATGGGCCGCCTGATCGGCAAGGGGGGCCGCAACATCGAGGCGCTGCGCACGCTGGTCAGGGTGGCATCCCTGCGCGAGCGCAAGCGCGTGTTCGTGGACATGGCCAACAGCACCAGATGATCAGGGTCGGGCAGGTCACGGGCGCTTTCGGGCTCCAGGGCGCTGTCAAGGTCCTTCCCTTGACAGACTTCGACGATCGCTTCCGAGCCGGATCGTCCCTGATCGTGGATGGCGTCACGCGCCGCGTCGAATGGAGCCGCGAGCAGACCAACGGGCTGGTCATCAAGCTCACCGGCCTCGACAGCCGCACCCTGGCCGAGCTGTACCGGGGACGCTACCTGGAGGTTCCGGTCGACGCCGTGCACCGGCTGCCCGAGGGCGAGTTCTACCACCACCAGCTGGTCGGGCTCGAGGTGGTCACCGCCTCTGGAGCCGAGCTCGGCCGCCTGAGCGAGGTCCTGGAGCGCCCCGCCAACGACGTCTGGCTGGCTCGCTCCGGCAACGTCGAGCACCTGGTGCCGGCCACCCGGGAGGCGGTCCTGGAGGTCGACCTCGAGACCAGGCGGGTGGTGGTCGCGGACTGGCTCCTGGAGGTCGAAGAGGGCTAGTGGGCCCCCAGCGCTACGACGTCCTGACCATTTTCCCGGGCCTGTTCGGCGCCGTTTTCGGCGCCGGCATCGTGGGGCGGGCAGTGCATAAGGGACTGCTCGAGATTCACGCGCACGACCTGCGCGACTTCACCCATGATCGCCACCGGCAGGTCGACGACGCGCCCTTCGGGGGCGGCGCCGGGATGGTCCTCAAGCCGGAACCGATCTTCGAGGCGGTCGAGCACGTCCGGCGCTTCAACAGCGGCCCCGTGGTCCTGATGGAGCCCTGGGGCGAGCGCCTGACGCAGGAGCTGGCCGTCGAGCTGGCCGCGCAGCCGGGGCTGATCATCGTCTGCGGGCGCTACGAGGGCGTCGACGACCGCGTTCGGGAGGGTCTGGGCGCCCGCGAGGTGTCGATCGGCGACTATGTCCTGAGCGGCGCGGAGATCCCGGCCATGGTCCTGGTCGACGCCGTGGCCCGCCTGGTGCCAGGCGTGGTCGGCGACCCTGGCTCCCTAGACCAGGACTCGTTCACCGCCGATTTCGGCGGCTTTCCCCAGTTCACCCGGCCGGCGGAGTTTCGCGGCATGAAAGTGCCCGAGGTGCTTCTGACCGGCGATCACCGGCGTATCCGCGAGTGGCGCATGACCGCCGCGCGCCGCCGCGCGAGGAGTTGAGAGGCAGATGAATGTGATCGATGAGCTCGAGCTCGAGCAGCAGAAGGAATCGGTGCCGGCGCTCCGGCCGGGCGACACGGTCAAGGTTCACGCCAAGGTCGTGGAAGGCACCCGCGAGCGCATCCAGGTCTTCGAGGGCCTCGTGATCCGGGTCACGGGGGGCGGTCTGCGCCGCAACTTCACGGTCCGGCGCGTCACGCACGGGGTGGGTGTCGAGCGCACCTTCCTGATCCACTCGCCGCGCCTCGACAAGATCGAGGTCGTGCGCCACGGCGAGGTGCGGCAGGCGCGCCTCTACTACCTGCGCGGGAAGGTCGGCAAGGAAGCCCGCATCCGCGAGCGCAGGGCCAAGGAGGCTCCGGCTGCCGCTGTGGCGGCCGAGGAGCCGGCTGTCAACGGCGGCACCGCCAAGGCGGCGGCCGGGCGCCGGGGCCGGGCCAAGGCGGCGGCGGGAAGCAAGGAGGAGCCGGCCCAGTCCTGACCTGCGCGTCTTCACAACCTCCGTTGCCGTCACCCGCGCGTCCTGAGTAGGCTCGCGGCGATGGCGGTGAAGGCGACGCCGGGGAGGCCGCGCAAGCGCACGCGGCGTCCGTTCCTGTGGGCGTCGGAAAAAATGGTGCGCGGCATGGGCTACCTGGTGGTGGCCGGGCTCGACGAGGTCGGACTGGGACCTCTGGCCGGGCCGGCGGTGGCCGCCGCCTGCGTGCTGCCGATCGGAGCGCGGTTGCCGGGCCTCGACGACTCCAAGAAGCTGACGCCCGAGCAGCGGCGGCGGCTGGACCGCCAGATCCGGCGGGCGGCGATCGCCTGGGGGGTCGGCGAGGTGCCGCCCGAGGACATCGACCGCCAGGGCCTCACCTACGCCCGCCAGCGGGCCATGGAGCTGGCGGTCAACCGCCTCGATCCCGCCGCCCAGTACCTGCTGATCGACGCCTGGGACGTCCCCGAGCTGCCGCTGCCGCAGATGGCCGTGATCAAGGGCGACGGGGTGTGCGCCTCGATCATGGCCGCCTCGATCCTGGCCAAGGTGCATCGCGACCGGCTGATGGTCGACTACGACGCCGTCTATCCCGGATACGGGTTCGCGCTCCACAAGGGCTATGCGACCTCGTTTCACCGCGCCGCCCTGATGCGCTTGGGGCCCAGCCCCATCCACCGCATGTCCTGGCGTCCGGTGCGCAAAGCGCTGGGCCTGGCGGGCGGGGTCGACCCGGAGCCACTGATCCCGGCCGGCGCCCCGGCCGATGTCTAGCCTCACCACCCGCCAGCTGCTCGGCCGCCGCGGCGAACGCCTGGCCGCCGAATACCTCGACAAGCGGGGCTGGAAGGTGATCGGCTCGGGCTTTCTGGCGCGCCGCGGGGAGGTCGACCTGGTCTGCCGGCGCGGCGAAAGCCTGGTGCTGGTCGAGGTCAAGACGCGCTCGGGCGAAGCCTTCGGCACGCCGGCCGAGGCGGTGGGCCCGCGCAAGCGCAAGGCCCTGGGCGCGGCCGCGGCCGAGTACCGGGCCCTGGCCGGCTGGCGGGGCGAGGTGCGCTTCGCGGTGGTCTCGCTGCTGCTGGATCGCGCAGGCGAGGTGCGCTCGATCGAGCTGATCGAGGATCCTTTCTAGATCGGCATCTCCTTCGACCCCATCGCGGAGCGGTACGACAAAACCCGGGGCGGCGAGGAGCGGGGGGCCAACTTCGCCGCCGAGCTGGCGCCGCAGCTGCCGCCCGGTCCGCTACTGGAGCTGGGCGTCGGTACGGGGATCGTGGCCCAGGCGCTGCACGCGTACGGCCGGCAGCCTTTGGGAGTCGATATCGCCGCCGCCATGCTGACGCGCGCGCACCAGCGCCTGGGCCCGCGGGTAGCGCAATACGACGGACGGCGCCTGCCCTTTCGCGACGCCGCTTTCGCGGCGGCCTATGCGGTCTGGGTGATGCACCTGGTGGAGGACCAGGAGGGCGTCCTGCGCGAGCTGGCGCGGGTCCTCAGGCCAGGCGGCCGCTTCGTGATCGAGCCGCTCAACTACCGGGTCGACGACGAGATCGAGCGCATCACCTGGCCGATGCTGCAGGCGCTGCTCGGGGAGCGGGCCGGGCGGGATGACCTCGACCGCCTGAGTGGGCTTGCGGACTCCGCCGGGCTGCTGGTGGTGGGCCGCGTTCCCGGCCGGCGACTCAAGCTGCGCACGACGGCGGCCCAGGAGGTGGCCACGATCGAGCGCCGGGACGCGGCCATCTATTGGGACCTGGATGAGGAGCGCTGGCGGGAGGTGGTCGAGCCGGCGCTCGACCGCCTGCGGGCCCTGGGCGACTACGAGGTCGAGCGCGACGCCTGGCACGAGCTCCTGGTACTGGAAAGAGAAGCGGGCTAAGCCGTTCTGGCGAAGCTGGGTCCGCGCGGCCAGGGGCCGAAGGTGGGCGGCGGTCGCAGGGTGCTGATCCGGCCATTGGCCTCGCGGAAGATCTGCCAGCCCCCCTCATGCACCCGGCGGTGAGGGGCTGTTGCCGAACTCGACTATCTGAGGCAGAATCTGGCCTACCTTCCTGTCGCCGTCCACGTCTTAGCCGGAGGGGTCGCCCATGATGGGCAGCAAGGCCGTCGAGCCGAAGCTGTACTACAGC
>Ga0207684_10005925_pt1 | contig 11190 bp, 12 predicted proteins | sample KBSK5501metaG_FD_184342 | JGI IMG/M metagenome (GOLD analysis project Ga0207684, IMG submission 184342) | Corn, switchgrass and miscanthus rhizosphere microbial communities from Kellogg Biological Station, Michigan, USA - KBS K5-50-1 metaG... | ecosystem: Host-associated > Plants > Roots >... | reverse complement strand
GTCCTCGCGCGTGATTCGGCACGGGCCCGGCAGTGAGCGGCGCGGGCGTGTGGCTCCGGCTCATGCGTCGCCTCGCGCGGATCGTCGGCGTCGCTCGCCTGGAGCTTCTGCACCTGGTGAGGGACCGGACTACCATCGCTCTGATCACGACGCTTCCGGCCATCCAGATTCTCTTGTTCGGGTACGCGGTCAATCTGGACCCGCGCGGCATCCGGATCGCCATCGCCGGCGACGCCGGCGCCGCCGTGGACGGCGTGCGACGTAGCGTGGAGAGCACGGGCTACTTCGTCGTCGTCGCCGATCATCTCGCGCCTGGCGCAGCGGCACGGATGGTCGCGGACGGTCGCGCGCTCGTCGGTCTCGAGCTGGCAGGGTCACCACCGGCGCTTCACGGCGGGCCGCCGACCCGGCCGCGAATCGTCGCCGACGCGACCGATCCTTCCGCCGTACGACCGGCGCTGGCGGCCCTCGAATCGGCCTACTGGGAGCACGTTGTGCGGGCGTCGGGGCTCGGAGCCCGGCGTCCGGCCGAGGTCGAGTGGCTCTACAACCCGGACGGCCGCACGGCGTGGACGATCGTCCCTGGACTCGCCGGGGTCGTCGTCATGATCAGCATGCTGATGCTGGGCGCCCTGACGCTCGTGCGTGAGCGCGAGCAGGGCACCTGGGAAAGCTTGCTGGCGACGCCGGTCGATGCGGCGGATGCGCTGATCGGAAAGCTCTCGCCCTATGTGCTCGTCGGCACGCTGCAGGCCGCGGTGGTCCTCGGGATCGCCCGCGTGCTCTTCGACCTCCCGTTGACGGGAAGCGTCGCCGCCCTGCTCGCGGCAGTGCCGATCTATGCGGCGGCCCACCTCGTGCTCGGCTTCGCGTTCTCGGCGCTCGCCGACAGCCAGATGCAGGCGGTGCAGGGGGCGGTGCTCTTTTATCTACCCTCCATGCTGCTGTCCGGATTCATGTTCCCGTTCCAGGGCATGCCGGGCTGGGCGCAGACAGCCGGCAATCTCCTGCCGCTCACCCATTTCGTTCGCGCCACGCGCGGCGTGCTGCTCAAAAGCGATGGCGCGCCGACCGTGTTCGCCGAGATGTCGCCGGTCGCCATCTTCGCCCTGCTGGCTGCCGCGGTCGCGCTCTGGGCGTATCGACGTCGCATCGAATGAAGACATGGCAATCGTCGTCGCGCGCTTCACGGGCCTCAGCTTCCGGCCGGGCTGCGCGGGCGATCTGCTAGCTTTGGCTCGATGAGACAGACGCTGCCGGTCTGGCCGCTGCAAGCGCTGGGCGCGCCGACGGCGCCGTTCGTCGGCCTCGACGCGCTGTGGATCCAGCTCGCTGGCACCTGGTGCAACCTGGAGTGCGCCCACTGCCTGAACGCCAGCGGGCCGCGCGACCCGTGGCTCAAGCCCCTCGCGCCCGCGGTCGTGCGCGCCGCGATCGCCGCGGCCGAGCGTCTCGGCGTCCGGGAGATCTACTTCACCGGCGGTGAGCCGTTCCTGCACGCCGAGGCGCTCTCGCTGATCGGTGAGAGTCTCGCCGTCGCTGCGACGACGGTCCTCACCAACGGCACGCTCGTCACCGACGACGTGGCCGACGCCCTCGCGGCGCTCGCCCGCGACTCGCGCTACAGCCTGGAGATCCGGGTGAGCCTGGACGATATCGAGGAAACTGTTAACGACGCCATTCGCGGCGCCGGCGCATGGGCCGGCGCGCTGGCGGCGATCACCCGGCTCGTCGCCCGGGGGCTCCTCCCGATCGTGACCGCCACCGACGTCACCGCCACCAGCATCTCCACGCGCTACGACCGACTTCACCAGTTCCTGGTCTCCCGCGGCGTGCCGCGGCCCCGTGTGAAGCTGATGCCGACGTTCGCGCTCGGCCGCCACTCTGGCGGTAGCGCTGAGCGCCTCACCGAGACGGCCCTGCACGGATTCGACCGGACGACGCTGCAGTGCTCGCGCGCCCGGGTTGTCGCCGACGCCGGTGTCTACGCGTGCCCGATCCTCGCCGGGCTCGACGGCGCCCGGCTCTCGACGGGGTCGCTGGAAGCCGCCTTCCGGCCCGCCGCGCTCTACCACCCGGCGTGCGTGACGTGCCACCAGAGCGGTATGACGTGCGCGAACGGATGATCGAGACGCTGCCGGACTATCGCCGCGTCGCCGTCTTCGGCGGGGTGTACAGCAACGCGCCGGCGCTGGCCGCGGCGATCGCCGACGCGCGCGGCCGGGGCGTGGATGCGATGTACTGCCTCGGCGACCTCGGCGGCTTCGGACCGTGGCCCGACCGCGTCTTTCCGCTGCTGCGCGAGGCCGGCGTCCGCGTGAGCCGCGGGAACTACGACGAGTCCATCGCGGCCGGCCTGGACGATTGCGGCTGCGGCTACGCCGACCCGCGCGACAATCACTACGCGCAGATCTCGTACGTCTACACCTACGAGCACACCGCGTCCGAGCACCGGGCGTGGCTCGGCACGCTGCCGGCGCATCAGCGCGTGCAGCTGGGCCCGCACCGGGTGCTGATGTGCCACGGCTCCCCCCGCCGTGTGAACGAGTTCCTCTGGGAGTCGACCACGCCGGACGGTCTGCTGCGCCAGCTGCTCGCCGACAACGCCGCGGACGTGCTCTTGTGCACGCACACGGGGATCAAGTGGCATCGAGATCTCCGGGGCAATGGCCACGCGGTCAACGTCGGCGTGCTCGGCCGGCCCGAGAACGACGCGCGCACGAACGTGTGGTACACGCTGCTCAGCGCGGAGCCGGATCTCCGCGTGGAGTTCGTCCCTGTCGCCTACGACCATGAGTCGCACGCGCGCGACATCGAGCGCGTGGGCCTGCCGATCGAGTTCGCCGAGACCATTCGCACCGGCTGGTGGACGACATGCCTAGAGAACCTGCCGGCGCGCGAGCGTGCGCGCGGCCGCTTCTAGCCGACAGTGGCGCGTCTCGCCAATCGTGTTGCCGTCCAGCTGTTCCGGCGACTGCCGTGGCTCGGCGACCTGTGGGCCGCGCGACGCTCGTTCGTCGAGGGAGGCGGGATCCCGTGGGCACCACTGCGGCGACCGCTCGCACAATGCACCGTGTCGCTCGTCACGACGGCCGGCGTGCACGTCACCGGCGACACGCCATTCGACATGCGTGACCGCACCGGCGACGCCACGTTCCGTGTCATACCCATAGGGACACCGGCGGCAGCCATGACGATCACCCACGACTACTACGACCACTCCGCGGCCGACCGCGATATTAACGTCGTGCTCCCCGTCGATCGGCTCCGCGAGGCGCACACGGCCGGGCGCGTGGGCGGCGTCGGTCCGCGTATGTATAGCTTCATGGGCCACGTCAACGGTCGGCACGTCAAGACGCTGCTCGAGGTCACGGCGCCGCAGGTGGCCAGGCAGCTCGTCGAGGATGGCGCCGACGCCGTCGTCATGACGCCCGCGTGAGGGCTCTGCAACCAGACCGTGGGTCTGGTGCAGCGCGCCGTGGAAGCGGCCGGGATTCCGACGGTGGGCGTCACGCTCAACCGAAGCGTGACCGCGCGAGTGCGCCCGCCGCGAGCGGTGTTCCTGCGCTATCCATTCGGGCACCCGATGGGGGAGCCGTTAGCGGTCGCTCAGCAGACGGCGATCCTCGAGGACTTGCTGCGGACACTGGAGACCGCGGGGCCGGGGACGATCGTGGAGCCGGGATATATATGGAAGCGACACCGGTTCGCATAACGGGGACGCGTCGGGTCTGGAAGGTGGCCGCCATCGTGGCCGTGGGCCTGACCCTGCTCCTCGCCACGCAGGTCAGCGACGCTCGCGGATGGCTGGCCTCGGCCGTGGAGACGCTTGCGGGCCTGGGCCGATGGGGACTCCTGCTCTTCGTCGGTCTCTACGTCGGCGCCGCCGTGCTGCTGCTGCCCGCGGTGGTGCTGACGCTCGGCGGCGGCGCCGTGTTCGGGGTGGCGCGCGGTGCGCTCGTCGTATGGGTCGGCGCCACACTTGGCGCGACGGCGGCCTTTCTCATCGGGCGCTACCTCGCCCGAGACTGGGTAGGGCGGCGGCTTGCCCGCTATCCCGGCTCTCGCGCGATCGACGATGCCGTCGCGCGCGAGGGCTGGAAGATCGTCATCCTCACGCGGCTCTCGCCAGCGTTCCCGTTCGTCCTGCTGAACTACGCCTTCGGGCTGACACGCGTCTCCCTGCGCTCGTACGTGGCGGCGTCGGCGATCGGAATGATTCCGGGAATCATCATGTACGCGTATCTCGGATCGCTGGCGGGGAGTCTCGCCACGGCGCTCGCGGGAACGACGGCGCGCACCCCAGCCCAGTGGGTTCTCTTCGCCGTCGGATTGCTCGCGACCATCGTGGTGACCGTGTACGTCACGCGGCTGGCCCGGGCCGCGCTCGCGCGGCGGACGGCGACGACATGAGAGCCGACGACATCCACGACCGCGCGCTCATCGACAACGTGCGCCCGCCACGCTGGGTGAATCCGAGCCCGGCGTCGCGCTACAACCTGGTCGTGCTCGGGGCCGGCACCGCCGGCCTGGTCTGTGCAGCCGGTGCCGCCGGCCTCGGCGCCCGCGTGGCGCTCGTCGAGCGTGAGCTCATGGGTGGCGACTGCCTCAACGTCGGGTGCGTGCCGTCCAAGGCGCTGCTACGCGCGGCGCGCGCCGTTGCCGACGCGCGCGGGGCCGCGCGCTTCGGCGTTTCGACCACGGGCGTCGGCGTCGACTTCCCGGCGGCGATGACGCGCATGCGTGAGCTTCGGGCCCATCTCAGTTCTGTCGACTCGGCGCGCCGCTTCCGCGACCTCGGCGTGGACGTGTTCCTCGGGCAGGCCCGATTCACAGGCCCTGACACTGTTTCGGTCGGCGGCGCGAACCTGCGCTTCAGCCGTGCTGTGATCGCCACGGGCGCGCGCGCGGCCGTGCCGCCGATCCCGGGACTCGCGGAGGCCGGCTATCTGACCAACGAGTCGATCTTCGACCTCGTCGACCTGCCGCGGCATCTGGTGGTGATCGGCGGCGGGCCGCTCGGCTGTGAACTGGCGCAGGCGTTCGCGCGGTTCGGCGCCGCGGTGACGCTCGTCCAGCGCGCGCCGAGCGTTCTGGAACGCGAGGATCCGGATGCCGCCGGCATCGTCGAGCGTGCGCTGCGCGCGGACGGCGTCCAGCTACGGCTCAATGCCAGCGTCGAGCGGGTCAAGCCCGACGGCTCGCAGATGGTGCTCGACACACTGGGCGGCGGCGTTGGCGCGCAGCTGCGCGCCGATCGGGTGCTGGTGGCGGTGGGTCGGACGCCGAACGTCGAGGGGCTCGACCTGCCGGCAGCCGGCGTGGCGGCCGATGTAAGGACCGGCGTGATCGTGGATGATCGGCTGCGCACCACGAACCCGCGTGTGTTCGCGGCGGGGGATGTCTGCTCGGAGCTGAAGTTCACCCACAACTCCGATGCGCAGGCGCGCGTGGTGCTGCGCAACGCGCTCTTCCTGGGTCAGGCCCGGGCCAGCGCGCTCACGATTCCGCGGTGCACCTACACGGATCCGGAGATCGGCCACGTGGGCCTCGACGAGGCGCGGGCCCGTGCGCGTGGCGTGGCCGTGCGGGCGTTCGTGCAACGCTTCGACGAGGTCGACCGCGCCGTGCTCGACGGCGAGCCCGACGGCTTCGTGAAAGTCCTCGTGCAGAGCGGGAGCGACCGGATCGTGGGCGCCACCGTGGTCGCTCGCCACGCGGGCGAGATGCTCCCCGCGCTCACGCTGGCCGTCACGCGCGAGATCGGTCTTGGCGCGCTTGCGTCCGTCGTGCACGCCTATCCGACGCAGGCGGACGCCGTCCGTCGCCTGGGCGACGCGTACAACCGCACGCGGCTTACGCCGCTGGCGAAGCGAGTGCTCGGCGCCTGGCTCGCTTGGCGACGCTGACCATCGCCCCCACGCTCGCGGCGCTGGCGAAGTCCACCGGGCGCGCATGGCCTTGCGAGAGCAGCTGACCCGGCATCTAGGCCCACGCGCATGACGTGCCAAGAAGCCATCGCGAAGCTCGGGGAATATCTCGACGCTGAGCTCACACCAGCCGTACTCCAGCAGATTGACGCACATCTCGAGATCTGCGCGGCGTGCCGCGCCTACCTCGCGACCTATCGGAAGACGACGGAGCTCGTAGCGAGGCTACGTCGCGTCGACCTGCCCAAGGATGTTGCGATGCGTCTCCGAGCGTTTCTCGTCGATCATATGGCGAATCCTGAGACCGACAGACGCGTGTCTCAACGGCGGGACCTTGGATCGGTCTGACGTGGTCAAACGGAGGCCGGCATGACGCCTGAGATCAAGGCGCTGACGTTCGATGTCGGTGGGACGGTCCTCGACTGGCATCGAGGCCTGAGTGAGGCGTTCGCGGACGCTGGCGCCCGTCGGGGCATGAGCGCTGACTGGTCCCAGATCGCCAACGAGTATCGCCGGCGCTCACTCCAGGCCATGGTGGGGCAGACCCGCCCCTCCTTCAACATCGATGACGTGCATCGCGAAATGCTCGACGCGGTGATTCAGGCCCATGACCTGTCGAAATTCACACTGGACGATCGCGAAACCATCCGACGCACGTGGCATGAGCTCGACGCCTGGCCGGATTTTCCTGCGGCGCTCACTCGTTTGCGACAAAAGTATGCGGTCGTCGCATTCACGATCCTGAGTACCTCGCTGATCGTCGACGTGTCACGGCGGAACGGGCTGACCTGGGATGCTGTCGTCTCATGCGAGATGATCGGCGCCTACAAAACCCGCCCGGAGGCCTATGACACCTGCGCGAAGTGGCTCTGCCACCGGCCGGCCGAGCTTCTGATGGTCGCGTGCCACAACTTCGATCTGCTGGCGGCGCGTGGTGCAGGTTACCGAAGCGCTTTCGTGAAACGTCCGGCCGAATGGGGTCCGGCCGGCCCGCCGGACCCGCTGCCGGACCCCGCCCACGACATCGTCGTGTCGGATTTCGGCCAGCTGGCCGAGCTGCTCGGCGTCTAGGGAGACTTGACCTTGTGGCTCCCTGCACTCATGTGTCTCGCCTCGCCCACGCGACCTTCATCAATCGGATCGCGGCGTCGAATCGCCGGCGCGCCTCGCCCTGTCTAATGAGCATGTCAACGCGCATGAGTCGAGCGATCGTGACAGTACAGAAAGGAGAGTCCAACACATGAAGATGTCCCAGTTCCTCATCGCCTCCGCCGTGGCCGCTGCGCTCGCGGTGCCGATCGTCTCGCAGGCAGGCCCGGCGCCGAAGCCCAAGTTCCAGGCTGAAAAGTGTTACGGCATTGCGAAGGCGGGCAACAACGACTGCCAGACCGCCAACTCCTCGTGCGCCGGCACGAGCAGGCGCGACAATCAGGGCGACGCATGGATCTACATGCCGGCCGGCGCATGCGACAAGGTCGTCGGCGGGAGCACACAACCGAAGGCGTGATCGGTACGGGGCGGGCCTCCGCGCCCGCCCCGCCACCCCAGCCGGATCGCACGGGTTATCGATCGCCTTGGATCCTTTTCGGTAATGGAGACCGCTTTTCGCGCCAGGCCAAGATGTTGGAGATCCGGGCGGCGGTGATCGCGCTCCCGGGGAATACGGGAGAGACGAACAAGTAATTTCGTGGCACATCGCCACGAAATTGGCCTTCGGCTCCGGAATTCAGCTCCGACTCGCCACGAAATTGGCCTCCGTATTAGCTGGCCGATATTGCGCCGATATTGCGTCTGCTTCCCGTTTTGCCCCCGTTCTCGTTGTGCGACCGCCGACGATCCGGTAGACGCCCTCGCGCGACAACGCGATCCTGACGGGACGTCCCGAGAGCTTCAACGCGGCGGCAGCCAGGATCTGGTGCTGCCACAGGTATTTGCTGCCGAAGCCGAGCACGATGACGACTTTGACTTCAACTTCCTCGTGGTGAAGACACAACCGCGAGCATTCGACGAGCGCCTAGGCGCCCTCGCTCTGGAGCTGGCGGACAATATGGTGCCATCCGGCCGCGAGCTAAGTGACTCTAGTTGATCGCCGGAGAGCGTGAGGGTCCGTCGGACGATCGATCGGTGGACTGCGCCGGACAGCGAACACCCTCGCGTGCATGCCTCCCAAGCTGCTGCGTCAAGTGCTCGCGCACGGCCATACGCGCCTGATGAAGGCACCTCTTCACCTCGGAGACTGTGCAGCCGACGATTTCGGCGACTTCTTCGTTTGACAGCTCTTCAACGTCCCTGAGCACGAGCATAGCCCGATGCACGTCCGGCAAGCGGCTGATCGCCTCTTCCAGCACGTGACGCGACTCGCCGCCCAGTATCTGCCGTTCAGGCATTCCGGACCAGTCGGTCAGGAGATAATCACGGTCGCCCTCGCGGTGACCGTCGGCCGTGTAGCGCGGTAGCAGCTCCTCCAACGAGGTTTTGGCGTGTCGGCACTTTCCCCGCGTTTTGTCCAGGCTCGCGCTGAACGCGATCGTGTACACCCAGGTCTCGGCCGCCGCGTGGCCCTCGACGCCGATATTTTTGTCGACGAGTCGGGCGAAGACCTCGTGCACGATCTCCTCGGCGTCGGTGTCGCTGCGTGTAATGCCATAGGCGAGCCGGTAGATGCCCGGAGCATAGCGACTGATCAGCGCCTCGATCGCATCACTGCCACCCGGCGTGACCTGTGCCAACTGAATACGATCGTCACTATTCACCTCGGCACTTTATCGCCCGAATGCACTGACCTCGCGCGGTGTGGCGTGCGCAAGCCCCACTCCGGTCGCGAGGAAGAACAGACCGCTTTGCCGATGACTCCGATTCGTGTTCTGCGTTGCATGGGCTCCTCCTCTTCGTGGGTCGAGCTCGCTTCCAGCCACGCGAGCAGGATACGAAGCGGAGGTTACGCGAGTTCCTAGAGGGCGAGTGTTACAACGCTGTCAATTTTCGTGTGGCTGTTGCGACCGGAATCATGCCACGCGGAACTTGTAGCCTTGTCCGTGCACCGTTTCGATCCACGTCGGCCGGTCTGGATCGATCTCGAACTTCCGGCGCAGCCGCAGCACATGCGTGTCGACGGTGCGCGTGGTGGGGAAACGCTCGTACCCCCAGACCTCGTCCAGCAGCCGTTCCCGCGTAACGATCTCTCCGCGGTGCCCGACGAGGTATGCGAGTAGGTCGAACTCCTTGCGCGTAAGGCGCACCTCGACGCCGGATTTGAAGACACGACGGGCCCGCAGTTGGACCCGGACATCGCCGAACGCGAGCTCTTGGGCCTTCTGCCGCGGCCCTGGGCGTCGCAGCACGGCGCGCACGCGTGCCAGGACCTCGCGGAGGGAGAAGGGCTTGGCGATGTAGTCGTCGGCGCCGAGCTCGAGGCCGTGCACGCGGTCAGTCTCCTCCCCGCGTGCCGTCAACATGATCACCGGCACGTCGAGGCCGCGGCGGCGAAGCTCGCGGCAGACATCCCAGCCCGACAGCCGCGGCAGCATAACATCGAGCAGCACGAGATCTGGCGCCTCGGTCGTGGCACGTCTCAGCGCTTCGTCGCCGTCGAAGGCGGCGCTCGTGTCGTAGCCCTCGAAGCGCAGGTTGTCCTCGAGCCCGCGCACGATTTCCGGCTCGTCGTCCACGATGAGGATCCTAGGCACCGGCGCCTCCGCGCCGCTCCGCCAGCGGCAGACGCAGCGTGAAGCGGCTGCCCTCGCCGGGTGCGCTCTGGACGATTACCCGCCCGCCATGGGCCTCGGCCACGTGACGGACGAGCGCCAGTCCGACGCCGCTGCCGCGCCGCCCCTGCGTCTCGCTGCGGCCCACCCGGTAGAACTTGTCGAAGATGCGCGCCTGCTCGGCGGGCGGGATGCCGATGCCCCGATCGGTGACGCTGACCGCGAGCTCACCGCCCTCGACGCGCGCCTCCACGCTCAGCGCGCGGTCGTCGGCGGAGTACTTGATCGCGTTGTCCACGAGGTTCGCGAGCGCCTGGCCCACGGCATGGGCATCCAACGGCACCTCGGGCAGGTCCGGCGCACAGGTAACCTCGACTTTGAAGCCCTGCTGCGCCAGTGGGTACGCGAACGCTTCAAGTGTCTCGCGCACGAGGGGCTCCACCGGCCTCCGTATGATGTCGTAGCGACGGCGGCCGCCTTCGATGCGTGAGAAGTCGAGGACGTTCTCGATCAGGCGCGACAGTCGCTCCGCCTCGCGCGTGATGACGCGATAGTACTCCTGCCGCCGCGCCTCCTCCGGCACACGACCCATCTCCAGCGTCTCGCCGAACATGCGGATGACGGACAGCGGCGTCTTCAGGTCGTGGGAGACGTTGGCGACAAAGTCGGACTTGAGTCGGGCCATCTCGGTTTCTCGCCGAATGAGCCGCCATGTCACGACGCTGCCGGCCACGATCACGCCGCAGAGGACGACGAACGCGACCATGAAGACGGTAACCTGACGGCGCACGGCGGCTCGGGTCGCGTCATCGACGCGCGCATAGACCGCCATCTGCCACTGCGGCAGACCTTGGCGGAAACTAACGGCGAGCACTCGTTCGGCTTGGTCGAGCGGGCTCCGCGCGTACACGGGCTGGCCTTGTTCGTCGATGACGGCGAGGACGACCCCCGACTCCAGCGACGCGAGGGAGGCGGCGAGCACGTCGCGGCGGAGGACGTCTTGGTCCCGCGCGAACGCCGCCAGCAGCGGACCGGCGTCGCGGGCGTTGACCATGGTCACGACACACAGCTGGCCAGCCATCAGCAGCTCGCGCCTGTCACTGCGTCCCCACGTGTCGCGCGACGCGTCGGCGAGGCGTCGTGCGAACTCGCGGTCGGCGTCCGACGCTTGTGGTGAGTGCCAATGACGCGGGTAGAGAAGCTGGCCGCGGCCGTTGACGAGATACAAGCTCCGGATGAGCGGTTCGCCGACCACCACCCGGTCCAGCGCAGCCGCGTCAACGTCGCCCGCCGCGACGGCCGTCTGTAGGCGCTGGACGAAGCGGTCCTCGATCTGGCGCAGCGCCATCTCGACCTTCTCGGCGGCCATGGTCGCCATGTCGCGTGCCTGCTCACGCCGCAAGAGCTCTGCCGACCGCTCCCACTGGCGTAACGAGACCCAGCCTAGGGCTGCGACAATGATGGCCGGCACCACGATGGCGACGAGCGCCAGCACGGAGAACCGCACCGACGGCGAGCGCAGCCCGATCGTCAGCCCCCCTCGGCGCGCAGGCGCC
>Ga0207684_10005924_pt1 | contig 11191 bp, 16 predicted proteins | sample KBSK5501metaG_FD_184342 | JGI IMG/M metagenome (GOLD analysis project Ga0207684, IMG submission 184342) | Corn, switchgrass and miscanthus rhizosphere microbial communities from Kellogg Biological Station, Michigan, USA - KBS K5-50-1 metaG... | ecosystem: Host-associated > Plants > Roots >... | reverse complement strand
TCGACGACTTGGGGTGGCCGGCAGACGGGGAGGATCTCGCAGAAGGAACTGTCGAGACTCTTCTGAAATCGATGAAACCGGCCCTGGCCAAGCGCGACGTTCGGCTCCGAGTCAAGACGATTGACAGTCCCCACCGAACAGGCAGTCCCGGCTATGCGATTGAAGTGAACGGGGAGATCATTGACCTCTACCGCTTGAATCCCTCTGAGCCGTGACTTCCGCTCAGCGAAGATCCATGGCTCGATTGCACCATGCTCCCGCTGCGGCGCGTAAACGAGCTCCTAGCTGAGGTCGGGAGCGGTGATCGGGTGGTCATCTTTGAGCCAGGCGGTAATGACGGATTCGCCATCCTTGCAACACCCGCAGTGCTCGAGTCTTTGCTTGCGGCGCCGACGCCGACCGAACGACCGGTCATGCCATGAATCTGATGGCATGCCTGAGATGGTGTGACCTGGTGTGGACCCAAGTTCCCACAATACGAACCCACCCGGCGTGTTCGGCGGGCCGTCCCTCGAGTGGCTGACCGAAGACGCCGCCCGCAGCGCCGAGGCTCTCGACGCCGTCAGCCGTTTCATCGAACTGCATGGTCAGGCGCCGACTCAGGACTCGTGGACGGCGGCTGGCATGAGTCCGTGCGAGCGGACGGTTAGAGCAAGGTTCGGCAGCTTCCGTGCAGCAGCAGAGGTTGCCGGGTTGACCGTCCACCGCTGACTCCATGCCTTATCGGAGGGCCACCAATCATTGGACAAGTAGGGAAGGCCGATTGGGGTGTCGGGGCATCTGCCGACTTGCACGTGTTCTTGCGCATGGGTGACGTTGATCCTAAAGGTATCTTTATGGAGGAAGAGTGGGGCCCGCATTGGTAACGAACACTCAAGGTCGGTCCGATCATCTTCCATCGGATTGAGTGATCGATTTGACGACGAAGTTTTCCCGCCCTCGACCCAACGTGATTGAGTCTGACGCGGGTTACTCTGTCGAACGGGTGGGGCGGGACGGGCTGCGATATCAGGAGGGCGGCCGTTCGATCCTTATTAGCTCCGAGATGCTGGGCCACGATAATTTATTCAAGGGTTTTGTCATTTATACGGACTCTATAAAGAACTGGGACCTACCGGATGGATCGAGGATCACCAAGCAAGAGCGAGATCGAATCGTTAACAATATTCGCCTTGCTCTGGTTTCACAAGACGAATCGCTAGAGATCGACTACTGATTCCCGCATGGTTCAGCCGCTATTTGGCAACGTTCCGTTAGAGGCCCTCGAAATCCTCCCCGCTCCGGGAGAGCCCTGGCATTCGTTTGCCAATGCTCGCAATCAGTTAGCTCACGGCGACCAAGCCGCGGCTCTTCGCAGCGCCATCGGCAGGAAGCTCGTCGACGGCTCGCCGGGTGACCACCTTGCCGCCCACCTGATGTGGTGTCACCTTGAGGCCGGGAACGAAAGGGCAGCCGAGGCTATCTTGCTCTGGGCCAGAGACCTGTCATCGAGGACCTCCTCCGATCCGCGGACCCACGCGGTCGGGGCTTACAACTTGGCGTGCTTCTATGCGCGCACGGGGCAGGCCGCCGAGGCGCTGCCCCTTCTCCGCGAGAGCTTCGAAGTCGCTCCCGACCTCAAGGATTGGTCTCACAAAGACCCCGACCTCGACCCGATTCGCGACGAGCCCCGGATCGTCGAACTGCTCGGAACCCCAGCCTAGATCCAGCGCTCGGCCCAGAAACCATGATGGGCCGCGGTTTCCTAACGCAAACCGCGCGCACATTGGGAGCACGGTCATCAAACTAACGCCGAATACGAGCGACGATGGCGGATTGCATCGAGCTCTGGAGGGAAGGAATGGCAGCACTGTTGATTGCCCGATTTGACGGTGATGTCGAAGAGTTGAAGCGCTCGTACGACCGCGGACACGCGGTGATCATGAGCCGAGGAGGGGCCACATCGTTCGGCGAGCTTCGCCATCACTGCGCGGTGGGAGACGGCGCTCTTTACATCGTGGGCGTCTGGGATTCTGAGGAGCACGCGCGAAGCCGTTGGTCAAGTGATGAGTTAGAGAAAGTTTTGACCTCGGTCGGGTTTCCGGCTCCCAAGAGCGCCGATTTGACGATTCTCGAGCTGCACGCGGTCGAACCGCCCCTCTGAGTCCCAATGGGTGGTGGGCCGTAGTTTCCGAAACGCGAACCAACCGACCGCGGCCGGGAGCCCAATTCGCCTTTCGGGATGAGAGTCGTCGGTGTTTGGTCGGAACCCGTCGCAAACGAGGCCCAGGACCTGCACCGGAGAGCAGGCGAGCTGGTTCGAGCCGCTTGCATGGCGCCGGCACGCAGTACGAACTCTCTCACGAGTTCGAATCGGGGCAGGCTTCTCGCGCGCCAGTCAGGCTTGAACTGGCACCTCAAAAACCTGATCGGTAGGGTGACCGGCTCGTTCGTGGATCCGCTTGACGGCTTCAGCATTCGGCGCCTCGGACAAGCAGAAGACCTTGCCGGATTTAGGGTCGGCCCAAGCGTGCTTGAAGTTAACTCCTTCTTGGTCCTGAATGTCGAGGTCCGCCTGATGAGCTTCCGCCAACTGCTCGGGCGTGATCCCGCTCATTCCCTCGTGAACGTCCATGAATTCCGGCAAGGTGCTTCCTCCCTGAGTAGCGCAGACAGTGGTCTTCCTGAGTCTATCGCGTGCGAAAAACTCCGACATGACTGTGTACCTTGCAGACCGTGGTGGGCCGTAGGCTCCCTAACGCGAACCAGGCGACCGTTGTTGCCGCGGCGATCAGCCTCGGCGTGCCCGACGGTACACGTCTGCGCGATGCGCGACGGCGATGACCGTGATCGTGTCATTCGAGTCATCGATCGAGTAGATGATCCGGTACGGGCCGCGCCTGGCGGACCACTGACCTGCCAGCTCAAGGTGCAGCGGCTTGCCCATTCGCCGGGGATCGGCCGCGATCGACTGAATCGCCTCGAGAGCAGCAGCCGCAACCTTCATAGGAAGGCGATCGATGTCGCGTGCGGCAGGCGAGGCGATGACTACACGCCATCGCCGCTGATTCATGGAACCTTCAGGCGCCTCTTCACGTCTTCGAGCGGGATCGTGTCGCCCTTCTCGACGGCGGTCATTCCGGCTCGTATCTTTCGCATCAGATTCCTATCCGAGAGGATTTCGAGGGTTTCCTCGAGCCCCTCAATGTCGTCTATGGCGACGATCATGGCGACGGGCCGGCCATTCCTCGTGATGGTGACGCGGTCTTGTTCACGCTCAACTCGGTCCACGACCTCAGAGAGCTTGGCCTTGACAGCTGCCAACGGAAGAGTCTCCATAGACCAGAATTATAGTCCATTGGGAGGGGTGGAGCCGTCGGTACGCTCAAACCGCAGCACTGCGCCAGATGGAGCCTGTTCACAGACTGAGTTGCGCCCAGCTCCGGTTCATCCATGCTGTTAGTCATGGATGAGCTTGAACGCAGCTCCCTCGATCCAGCGAACGGCGCGGAACTCCGGTAATCAGGGTCTGATTTAAGACCCGGCGTCCACAATTACGCATCGATGGACGCTGCCGGCGGGTACCAGGAGCTGGCGCCAACCGGGGCCGGTCGGGGCCCGGCGCAAGTTTTCCTCAGCGCCCTCGTCGTCATCGGCCTGATGCTCGGCCTTCTCTATATGGCTGGGGGCAACTCTCCCGTTCTCGGCGTCGTTGTGGCGTTGTTGGGCGCTGCGGGATTGGGTTACGTCTGGCTGTGGCCGGCCAACACTCGGCTGCTGACCGGCCCAGGCTTTGTGGGGTACCAGAACATCTTCATGCAGCGGACCTTCTGGCCCACGTCTGACATCTCGCGAACGGTCGAGCTCACGATCGTTTATCACTCGCCCAAAGCCGGCTATCAGTCGAAGCCGTATTTGCTGCTCATCGGAGCCAACGGCCGCTGCCTCCGCAAGGTAAGGCGGAGCGCCTGGACCGATGCGGACATCCGGGCGTTCGAGGCAGCCACCGGGCGTGCGGCCCAGGACGCCGGTTTCTACAGTTCGGATCAGGCGGGCAGGGAATTTCCGGGTTCGGTCGGCTGGATGTATGCGCATCCTTCGGCATCGCTGGCAATCACGGGCGGGATAGTTGTGGCCATTGGCGTCCTGGTCGTGGTCGCCAAGCTCATCGCCGGATAGGCAAGTCGACAACGTCATGACGAGACCACCGCGCTGCTTGGTGCGTGGTGGGCCTATAGACATTCGGTTGATGTGTCGTGGTGGGCCATCGTTTCCGTAACGCGCCTATGATCGTCGTCATGGCAACGAGTCGGCTCGCACAGGTTCTGCTTCTTGCCACGGGAGGTCCGGGAACCTAGAGCGAACGCTCGGCTCCGCCGGACCTCCCGATCTCAGATCGGGAGGTTTTTTTATGGCTAGAGACAGAACAGAACTCGACCCGATCGAGTACGAACCCCGTTGGCGAGAACGTTGGCGGAAGGACCGCCTGTTCGACGCGGACCTCGACCGCCCGGCATCCAAGTTCTACAACCTCGTCGAGTTCCCATACCCCTCAGCCGAGGGACTACACGTTGGCCACGTTTACACCTACTGCGGTGCAGACACCTACGGCCGGTTCCAGCGCATGCGGGGACGCCACGTGTTCCAGCCCATTGGGTTCGATTCCTTCGGAATCCACACTGAGAACTTCGCCCTCAAGGTCGGTGAAAACCCGACCAATCTGACTGTGCGAACTATTGAAAACTACCGCCGCCAACTCGGACGGCTAGGCGCGGCTTGGTCCTGGGGTGCGGAGGTCGTGACCAGCAGCCCCGATTACTACCGGTGGACTCAGTGGATCTTCGTCCAGCTGTTCAAAGCTGGTCTCGCGGTACGTCAAACCGCGCCAGTGATCTGGTGTCCCTCATGCCTGACGGTGCTCGCGCAGGAACAACTCGAGGGCGATCGGTGCGAGCGCTGCGGGAGCGAGGTTACGGAGAGGGTCATGCCTCAATGGTTCCTGAAGATCACGAAGTACGCAGACCAGCTTGTGGACGGCCTAGATGATCTCGACTGGCCTGAGGTTGCGAAGGTGATGCAGCGGGACTGGATAGGCCGTTCACGCGGCGCCGAGATCGACTTCAAGGTCGAAGGCAGCGAGCTCAGGCTGACCGCGTTCACAACCCGACCCGACACCATTTTCGGCGCGACATTCGTGGCTGTAGCCCCTGACCTTCCGATCGCCGCGGAGGTGAGCGGCCGGCGAGCCGTAAACCCGGCCAGTGGTGTGGCGGTCCCCATCGTTACGGCCGAGCATGTGGTCGCTGGCTACGGCACGGGGGTCGTAATGGGCGTGCCGGCGCACGACCAGCGCGATCTGGAGTTTGCACGTGCCCATGGGTTGCCTGTCGTCACTGTGGTCGAGTCACCCGGACCAATAGCGGTTGAGGCCTGGACCGGGGAAGGTCGCCTCGTGGACTCTGGCGCCTTCACTGGCATGCCCTCGGCAACCGCCCGAAAGGCCATCGTCGAATGGCTCGGGTCACAAGGACTCGGCCGACCTGCGACCCGGTATCGGCTGCATGACTGGCTTATCTCGCGCCAGCGCTATTGGGGGCCGCCGATCCCGATCGTTCACTGCGACGGCTGCGGTCCGGTGCCTGTTCCTGAGGACCAACTGCCCGTCTTGCTCCCTGCGGTGGAGGAGTTCCGGCCTACCGGCACCGGACTCTCGCCGCTGGCAGCGGTGCATGAGTTCGTCGAGACGACTTGTCCGAAGTGCGGGGCGTCCGGCCGCCGGGAAACGGACGTCTCCGACGCATTCTTGGACTCGGCTTGGTACTTCTTGCGGTATCCATCCAGCCGCGAAGCCGAGCGTGCCTGGAACCCGGAAAGGACACGAGCGTGGTTGCCGGTCGACCTGTACGCAGGTGGCCACGAGCACGTGAGGCGCCATCACTTGTACGCCCGCTTCCTGATGCGCGCCCTCTACGATCTGGGCCTTGTGCCGTTCGCCGAGCCCTTTCCTCGGCTGCGCTTGCACGGCCTCCTACTCCAGGACGGCGCGAAGATGAGCAAGTCGCGCGGGAACGTAGTTAACCCCGACGACTACATCGACCTGGTCGGAGCGGACAACCTGCGGATGTACTTGCTCTTCTGCGGACCTTGGGAGGAGGGCGGCGACTTCAGCGACAAAGGGCTGCAGGGAATCGTTCGGTTCAACCGGCGGCTTACCTCATTGATTCTCGACGAATCTCCCGCGGGTGTCGGCATCGAAGACCTATCGGTTGTCGATCAGGCAATTGCCCGCGTCCAGAGGGAGATCGAGAGTTTCAAGTTCAACACTGCCATCGCGGCGCTGATGGAACTGACCAACTGGGCGTCGGAGCAGTGGACAGCGATGACAGGTCCCCAGCGCGAGCACGTCGCCGCGACGCTCACGCTTCTCGTTGCCCCATTCGCGCCGCACTTGGCCGAGGAGCTTTGGGCGCGCATCGGGCACGAATACTCGGTCCATGACCGTGCATGGCCTGCCTACCGCCCGGAGGCGCTCGCGAAGGCGGAGATCACCTTGGTTGTCCAAGTCAACGGCAAGTTGAAGGCAAAGGTGAAAGCGCAATCCGGCCTAAGTAGAAGCGCCGCCCTGGAGCTGGCCCTGTCTCAGCCAGCTGTTCGGCAGCATCTACCGAATGGGCAGCCGGATCAGGTCGTATATGTGCCGGATCGCTTAATCAACCTGGTAACGGGTGGCATGAGGTAATAGCGTTCAGGCGACTTCGGTTCGCGTTATGGAAAGGGGCCGTAGTTTCCGTAACCCGAACCAAATTGAGCTGAGGGGCGAACCTATCCGACTGGGATGACCCACCCGAGAGCTAGGCCAACGTCAAGCTTCCTCAGCCCACTGCTCCATTTCAGCGTCCGTTGCCCCTCGCCAAAGGCCCGTTTGATCGTCTTGAATCAGAGTGGGCTGATAGAGCCTGCCGTCGATCCATTTCTCGAGCCACCCACCCAATCCGACGTAGCTCGGGAATAGCGCAGTCTCATCAGTGGGACCGGGGTTCGGATCCCAGCCCCACATAGGACCGTCGACAGCCGAACAGTCAACGAATGAATAGATCGCACAGCCCCAGTGACAAATCGGTAGGAGGCTGGGCGCCAAGAATGGCCACCACGCCTCGGGACCTTCATGAGCTTGACGGTAAAGGTCTAATGCTGTCCGCCTCGTATCACGATGGCCCCCGCGGAGTCCGAGGATTCCATACCCGGGACCGACTCCCCCGTTCGCGACTTCCAGATAGAGGCGTCGAAGCAAGGGCGGCAACGGCTGTCCAATGGTTGCTTCGGCCTCAGCCACCGCCTCCGGCAGAGCCACAGCCAAGGCTGGCAGTCTGTCAACTAGCCCTCGGCGCGCCGCTTGTATGTGCTCGGGAGAGCCCCTCGTATACATGCGACGCATCTCGTCAGAGGGCGATCGCTGGAACGCACCACCTCCGGTGAGCGCTGCCCCGGGGACCCCGGGGATGCTGTCAAGGTACTCGCCACGTGACACCATCTCGGCGAGTGTCGCGAGAACAGCGTCGTCGCTCATTCTTGCCACGAGGTCAGTATGCGACCGGAGCCGGCAGGCGGCCCCCTGACTTACTTGGTGAACTCCTTGTCGATCGACACTCCAGTTGCAGGATCGAGACGCACCCGCCAGCAGCTCCACGAGTTCGCTACGAGGCCTTCATCGGGGACCATTTCAACTGCGACCCAGCTATCGCCGGCGCTTGGCTCAAGTGGTTCCGCTTTCCAGACCACCCCACCATCCGCTCGCATACGCACAAGGTTGTCCTGCGTTTTCGGTCCTCCGGCCTTGTACCTGAACAGCAGGATCCTGTCCCCATCCGCGAGAAAGATCTCAGCCTCGATTTCCGGACCGCGCTCGTTCATCTGACTTTGAGTATCCCGCGATGGGCGACTTCGGTTCGCGTTATGTAAAGCCCGTCGAATTGGTGTGGCCGTAGTTTCCGTAACGCGAACCAACCTTGCATCGTGGGAAGTGCGATCTCGTTGGCATAACGGCCATGCATAGCAAGCCCGCCGGCTAGGTCGACAGCCTGATAACCCGCTTAAAGCGCGTCCAGTGACCCGACACGCACCGACACGCCGATTGCTGAGTCACGCAGTTTCCCGGATCAGCCGCACGATGGGAATCTCCCGATCGGTCTTCTCCTGGTAAGCACCAATTCGGGGCGCGATCGCCGCGATCCTTGCCAGCGCCTCAGTTCGCTCGGTCCCTTCCAGCGACTCGCCGCGAACCCTGAATCGCTCGTGCCCGACCTCCAGCCAGATCTCGTCTGGGTGCTTCGCCATGTTGAGGAACCAAGCTGGGTGGCGGGCGGCTCCGGCCAACGCGGCGACCACGAGCCAGGCATTCTCTCCGTCCGGGAACGCGCCGACCGCTGTCGTCCGCAACTCCCCCGACTTGGCCCCGCGCGTGGTCACGAGGACAACGGGGAACCCCATCCTCTTGCTCGCGCTCTGGCCGCCGTCGCGCCGGTACATCCGGATCTGCTGACCGCCGAAGAGCTTGAAGACCTTCATGAGCACTCGCGGGAAACCTCTGCCACGAGTGCCGCGCGGCGTGACGCGAATGGTCATCGCCTCGTCTCGGCAGCGTCCGTCGGATGGCCTGAATTCGGAGCTTGGCTCCGCCCCGCTCTAGCGTCGCGACAGGAGCCCCAATCCCCCTTCGCCAAGGCCCACGCGATTCCGTTCGCAGCCATCAAATGCGATGCTATCAGAATAGTTCAGCAATTCAAGTATCGAAAAATTCAATGGTCGGAAGGTTGGATGACCTCGTTCGATCTCGGATACCATCGGAGTGACCATGGCCGCCTCACGTTCTCGGACCAGGAAGCGGGCCCTGGCCGGTGAGGTGTGGAGATTGATGGCGGAGTTCTCGTCAGCCAACTTCCGCCGTCGGGCTCAAAGCGAGCAAATGCGGGAGTTGGGGATGACGCCCGCGCATTACCGGGCCCTCTCGATGCTCGATCCCGACGAGCCGAGGCCGATGCGGGCCATGGCCGACGGGCTCGCCTGCGATGCATCGATGGCCACCTGGCTCGTGGATCGCCTCGAGGAACGTGGCTTGGTCGAGCGGCGCACGCCGCCCAACGACCGGCGGGTCAAGACCGTAGTGCTGACGGCTCTCGGGATCAAGACCAGGGAGATGCTGCGCGAATCGTTCTGGGATCCTCCTCAGGAGTTGGTGGATCTCGACATCCAAACCTTGGAAGCCCTCAGCGCCGCGCTGAAAAAGCTTCCGGCGCGGCGGGGCCACGGGGGGATGGGATGCTGAGCAGCGGCAGCTGAGCTCCCACCGCCGCGGTGGACTCGAATCAACCATCCGTGCGTGAGTAGCCGTATCGAGTGCCCCGGAATCGATCACTTGGGCCCGAATGGCGGGCCCCGGAGGCGTTGGTGGGCCGTAGTTTCCGTAACGCGAACCGAATCGAGATCTATGGGCCGACCATCAGACTCGGCGTGTCGATAGACGTCCGGCCCGATGATCGATCGTCACGATCTCGACCATGTGCCGGCGGGACGTGCGAAAACCCGTATTCACCGTGAGCCTCCTACCCATCGTTGGTGCAGTGGGGCGCCGGACCCCTGCCCAACGCCGACCCTATCCCGGTAACAGTGAATGTCCAACTCCCATAGGCGTCGACCACGAAGTAGACAGTTCCGCTGGAGTGGTAGTGGGTGACGCCGTGGTCCGCTGCACCGTGTCGGGTGATGCCGGGATTCTGCTGCGAGACCTCGCAATCGGAATACTGTTTGACTGTCAGGAAGAAGTCACACTGATCAAGCTTTGGGTACTGGCTGCCGAGGCTGGACGAGCATTCATAAGACCACCGTAGATCCCAATCGCCGTCCACTGTGAACACTTCCGTCGTCTCACCGCCGGGTCCTGAACCGTTCTGATGCACCAGGCCGCCGGTAGCTGGCCAAGCCCCGCTCTCACGGTAGATGTAGGCACCCGCGAGGATCAGCACAATCAGGGCTCCGAGGGCACCAAGAACGAACAGCTGCCGCCGGCGAGGTTCATCCGGCATGTCGGTGGAACGCTCTGGAAGCTGGTGGGTTACGAAGCTCTAGACGGGACATATGGTGTGGGCCGTAGTTTCCGTAACGCGAACCAGCTCACGATAGAGGGCCGTAGGATTTCAGTGCATTGATGCTCCGCCCCGTATCGAAGCCCCAAGACCGGGCATCTGCCCTTCAGCGATCCTGTTGGAGTAGCTCTATGTCAGACGTCCCAAGACCGATTCCCGTGAGAAGTTGCGTCCGTAGGTAGAGCGGCTCGTTTTGCTTGGTTCCCTACCCGCTGAAGCCGGCGCGGTCGTGTCAAAGATCGAAGAATTCCAGAGAGCACTTGAAGCAATCGCTCCACCTGTCTCGACGGAAGAAGCTGAACGATTGACGACGGTTTTCGGACCAGACGACTGTTTCGGACTAGCTTGGGCGCTCCTTCACCTAATTGAGTCTGCGCCTGAACTACCGCTCAGAAGTGAGCCACCGAGCGACGCCAACGAGTGGATCAGGGACCTCTGGTCGCGCGCCCACAGCTGAGCGCTGCATTGGAGCAGTGCCGATTTCATGATCTGCGCGAGAGCGCTCCGGCAGAGTGAATAGGAGTTGACGGTGGAATCCGATCAGTTGGTCATCCGTCAGTTTGCCGATACGCTGATGCAGTTTGTGAGAGACGAATCCATTTCAAACTGCGACCGTCTCGCGGATGGACGGACCAGGGGACCGCAGGGTGATCGCTGGAGACACGCACTCGGCGAGTTGACAGCACAGGACGCCGTCAGCCTCTTGATCCCGGATATCGTCGATCAGGTTCTGTTCCACCTGATGGACGCCATCGACAATGACCAGCTACCGCTTGCCTGGCAGCGCCAGGATCAGTCCCATGTTTCTTTGGCTCGAGCAGGACACGGCGAAATGGCTGGCTGGGTTGCCATGGGTAAGGGTGGTTGGATTGAGAGATTCTCCAAGCAGCGCTTCAACGACTATCTGGCCGACTTGCCCTGACAAACTGAGCCAAGTGTGGGCCGAAGTTTCCGTAACGCGAACCAGCCGACAGTGACCGCTGGGCGAATCAGCCTTGATCCGGCGCGCAAGAGCAGCAGCGTATCGGGAGAAGCCTAAAGGTCAGACGTCATCGACACCGACATCACGGAGG
>Ga0207684_10005922_pt1 | contig 11192 bp, 9 predicted proteins | sample KBSK5501metaG_FD_184342 | JGI IMG/M metagenome (GOLD analysis project Ga0207684, IMG submission 184342) | Corn, switchgrass and miscanthus rhizosphere microbial communities from Kellogg Biological Station, Michigan, USA - KBS K5-50-1 metaG... | ecosystem: Host-associated > Plants > Roots >... | reverse complement strand
GCCGGGTCCCAGTTCCGTATGTATATCGTAGGCGTGCTTCAATATTGACGTACCGATTTCATTTTCAGTCATAATAAGTAACACGATATCGATATGTTATAAATTGAATCAAATAAATTCCTCTGCGTTCCTCCGCGGACCTCTGCGCGAGACTTTTCGTGGTCTGCCAGCTAACTCGAGGCTTGCGTCGGCGACGTAGAGCGACCAAGATGAAAAACCCTTTCTAACAAACGCATCAATCGAATGAGAATCAGAGCTCTTTTGGCCTTTTTCGCTGCTGCTAGTCTTGTTGCACCGGCGATAGCGGCGGACAAACAACTGAAGTCAGTCGCGGTGACTGTAGGCGATCTGGGGAATCCGTTCTTTGTCCAGGTCGCGCACGGTGCGGAAGCGAAAGCAAAGGAAATTAACCCGGACGTCAAGTTTACCGCACTATCGAGCAATTACGACGCGAACAATCAGACTAACCAGATGGACAATTTCATTTCCTCTGGAGTCGATTTAATTCTTCTGAATGCCGCCGACAGTAAAGGAATGGCGCCGGCGGTTAAGCGAGCGAAAGCGGCAGGCATTACCGTTGTAGCAGTCGACGTCGGCGCAGAAGGTGGCGTCGATGCGACAGTAACGTCGAATAACAAACAGGCCGGCGAACAGGCTGGTCAATACATCGTCGATAAGCTGAAAGGAAAAGGGGACGTCATCATAGTGAACGGGCCGCCGGTTACAGCTGTCACCGACCGAGTAGCGGGTGCTCTCGAGGTTTTCAAAAAGAACCCTGGTATTAAGATCCTGTCACAGGATCAGAACGCGGGCGGCAGCCGCGATGGCGGTCTACGAGTAATGACCGATCTACTCACGGCTTTTCCAAAGATCGATGCCGTATTTGCGATTAACGATCCGACTGGGATCGGGTGCGACCTGGCAGCAAAACAAGCTAACCGAAGCGAGTTCTTTATTGTTGGAGTGGACGGTTCACCGGATGCTTCAGCGATTCTGAAAGCAAAACAAGGACTGTTCGAAGCAAGTCCTGCGCAGGATCCCTTTGCTATGGCGCAGAAGGCGGTTGAGGTCGGATATGATATCATGCAAGGAAAGAAACCTGCAGAAACTACCATCTTGATTCCGGTAAAGTTGATCACTCGTGACAACGTGAACGAGTACACCGGTTGGACGCGGTGACCGCGCCTTTGGCGCGGTCGTTTTCCGTCGACCGTCGACCGTCTACCGTTGCGCTGAACAAACGGAGGACCGAAAACGGCAGATCGAAGACGGAAGACCGAAAACGGAAGACTGAAAACCGACAAACGCAGCGCTGTAATTGCCGCGCTCTCTATGCCAGCTGACCCTGTTCTCGAAGTTCGTGGTGTGACAAAGAGCTTCCCTGGTGTTCGCGCACTCAAAGGGGTAAGCCTCAAGGTTCGAACCGGAGAGATTCATGCGCTGGTCGGTGAGAACGGCGCTGGCAAGAGCACTTTAATGAAAATCCTCGCCGGCGCCTATCGGCCGGATGGCGGCGAAGTCCTTCTAGATGGCAAGCCGGTACATTTTCATACGCCCCACGAAGCGCGCGCTGCCGGTATCGGCATAATTTATCAAGAGTTAACAGTAGCCCCGAATCTAACTGTGGCAGAAAACGTATTCCTCGGGTCCGAACCGCGGAAATTCGGTTTCATCAAGGATACGTCGGAAATGGAGCGCCGTACACAGGAGGTATTGGATAGGCTTGGCGCCGGATTCAAAGCGAACCGGCGAGCGGCGCATCTCTCGGTTGCTGAACAACAGCAGATCGAAATTGCGCGCGCCTTGTTTTATCGGAGCCGGATTCTGGTGATGGATGAGCCGACTGCCGCGTTGTCTGATCGCGAGACGGAACGCCTTTTTGATGTGGTAAAACAATTACGAGCTGGTGGGTTGGCAATCATCTATATCAGCCATCGGATGGCGGAGATTTATGATCTTGCCGATAGGTTGTCGGTTTTTCGGGATGGCGAATTCGTCGGTGAGTTGGAGCGGGCAGAGTTTTCCAGCGAGCGAGTGATTGAAATGATGGTGGGAAGGCGGCTCGAGGATTTTTACAAACGCAACGAGATGGCCGTTGGAGATCAGATTCTCGAAGTGCGCGGCCTTGGGGACGGTGAGCGGGTGAAGTCGGCCAGCTTTCGGCTGCGCCGCGGAGAAGTCGTGGGGCTGGCAGGTCTTGTCGGGGCAGGGCGCACTGAGCTTGCTCGATTAATTTTTGGCGCCGACAAAAAAAGAACAGGCGAAGTCTGGTTGGATGGCAAGAAACTGACGATTGATCATCCACTAGACGCTGTTCGTGCAGGAATCGGCTATGTCCCTGAGGATCGGAAGCTGCAAGGTGTTTTTCTCCAGATGTCGTGCCGGGACAACATCGCAATGAATATTCTTGGCCGGACGGCGACCGCGGGAGTTATTAACTTCCAAACGGTAAACGAAAGAGCCACCGGACAAGCGAAATCGCTCAGGCTACGCGCCGCATCGCTCGCGACGAAGGCGGGCGGATTATCGGGAGGCAACCAGCAGAAGCTCCTGCTTGCGCGTTGGCTGGAGATCAATCCTCGGGTCCTGATCCTGGATGAACCGACCCGCGGAGTGGATGTGGGATCGAAAGCAGAAATTTACGGGTTGATTCAAAAGTTGGTCGAAAAAGGGATGGGAGTTCTTTTCATTTCGAGCGAGCTACCTGAGATCGTTGGTATCTGTGATCGGGTACTGGTAATGCGCGAAGGCGAAATCACGGGAGAGGTTGGGGGTGAAACCGGAGTGGAAATCACGCAGCAGAATATTATGAAACTAGCGACGGCATTGTAGTGGGATCATGAGGCAAGATTGAATCAATATTTTCGCAACTTAATCGCATGATCGGTAGGGCTGAGCTTCAGCTCAGCCTCATGGGGCTGCCATACGCACGAGGCTGAGCTGAAGCTCAGCCCTACCGGCGTTCGGCTACGATTTCACGCTTACATTAATCAAGCATGACTAACGGTACTCGGACCCAAACCGCTCCGGCGAACAACGTCGCTCATCGGGAAATGATCCGTGGGCTTATTCAACTGGCCGGGATGTTGCCGGTGTTAGTTTTGATCTGTCTGTTGTTTTCGTTTTTGACGCCGAGGTTTTGGAGTGTCGGCAACGGGATCAATGTGGTGCGGCAGGCCTCGATCAATATTGTGCTGGCTGCAGGGATGACATTTGTCATTTTAACCGGCGGCATCGACTTGGCCGTGGGATCGGTTCTGGGCGTGACGGCAGTAATTTCGGTTCTTGTTTCGTTGATGCCCGGCATAAGCTGGGCGGCGGTACCGATCGCGCTGTTGGTTGGATTGGCAATTGGAGTCGGGACCGGCGGGTTAGTCGCCTACGTTGGATTGGTTCCTTTTATTGTTACGCTGGGAACTTATACAGCGTTGCGTGGCGCAGCTTATCTTGCGGCGAACGGAACAACTGTCATTAATAGTTCGATCTCGTTTGCCTGGATTGGCAACGATTCTGTTTGGACGATTCCTTGGCTGGTCATCATTGCGCTGCTCGTGATCCTGGCCAGCGCATTTGTACTTCATCGGACTGTTCTCGGCGTACACGTTTACGCCGTTGGCGGAAACATTCAGGCCGCGCGACTCACTGGAATTCCGGTCTCACTCGTGCTGCTGTTCGTTTACGGTGTAAGCGGACTATTGTCCGGCTTGGCGGGCGCGATGAGCGCGAGCAGGCTTTATAGCGCCTCCGGGAAGCTTGGAGAAGGTTTCGAGCTTGATGCAATCGCAGCGGTTATTCTGGGTGGAACGAGTTTCTCCGGCGGCACCGGAACGGTCTTCGGGACGTTAATCGGCGCATTGATCATCGCGGTTCTGAACAACGGTTTGACGCTGATGAATGTGTCGTTTTTCTGGCAGTTGTGCATCAAAGGATTGGTGATCATCCTTGCCGCAACGTTGGATAAATTGCGGACGCGAGGTCAAGGCTAGCCCCTCGATAATCGCACGCAGAGGCCGCGGAGGAGGTCTTAGAATTCTGGTCCTCAGCGTCACTCAGCGGCCTCTGCGCGAGAATTCATTTCGCTCGACTCGCTTCAAGACTCGAACTGTCTCATCAACGTTGCGGTCGATGGTGTATTGGGCGGCAAGCGCTTTGCATGCGTTGCTGGCTTGGGAACGCTTTTCCGGAATGGACCAGGATTCGATTGCTGCGCGCAGCGCGTCGATATTGTCGGGACGATCGATCGTTTCGCCATGAATACCGGGAACGATGATCTCAGAGAAGCCATTGGCTGTGGTGGTGATCACTGGCAGGCCGAATGACAGGGCCTCCAAACACGCGTTAGAAAAGGGATCGTAGATAGTGGGTAGAAGAAAAACGTCAGCTGCTGCAAATGCCTGACTCATGTCGTCGACCGGCCCAAGAAAGATGACGTTCCCGGGTTTGTGCGACGGTTTCTTGCCGCTTCCGGCTATGATGAGTTGAATGGAATTGAGCCCGCGCACGGCTTGTATCGCATATCGCAGGCCTTTTCGTTCCCACCCTGAACCAGCAAAAAGTATGGTCGGTCGACGCAAGCCCCATCGGCGGCGCGCTTCTTCTCTTGCGTTTAAGTCTAACGGAGAGCGTGTTGCTGGGAGACCGTTATAAATGACGCTGATCTTTTCTTCTGGATAGGCGAATTCTCGAACGATCTCGCTTTTCACTAAATGCGAATTCGTGATGACGTGGCGTGCGCCTCGTTGTTTGAACAGGGACTCTTCCAACTCAAGAATTCGCGAATGTTTCGGGTTCAAGAATCGGAGATGTTTTTTCAGGGCTGGTTCGAATTCAGCGCGCCTGGTCAGCCACGCGCGGTGGAGCCCATCGCCTGCGCGATAACAGTCGCACTCCCAGATGCGCTCGAGGCTAAACAGGAATGATCCAGGGTCCAGATGGCGGCGGACTGCATTTGCGAATTGGATGGGAGTTGATGCTTTAAGCCGCACTACTTGCCCAAACAGCCATTCTGCGTCCGGCCAATCGCCCGTGCAGAGCAATGACGCGGTGTGCCCACCCTCGCTCAGTGCTTTCCCGAACCGCTTTAGATAGTTCTCCGCGCCGCCGGTAGGCGAGTAACCGCGTCGGACAAGAGTGATATTCATCGAGTCGATTCCGGGAATAGAACCGCAGATTCCACAGATTTCGCAGATTCTTATCACCTGACCCGCAGATCAAATCCAATTCCTAATCTGCGTAATCTGTGGTTCCCTCAATCCGCGGTATACGGTTTACGCTCCACGGATTACGGGTTACGGTGCCCCTAAAGGCTGGATGGAGACTGAACCGCACCGAATACTTTACGCCACATCTGCCCGAATTGGAGGAGTGGGGCTGGATGCCGTTGCCCATGAAACATTGCGCGGAATCCAGAATGAGCTTGGGCTAGCGATCGCCTACGCGAACCGGGCGCCAGACATTGATCCAGCCAAGGTTCGGACGTTGCGGTGGCATCCGGTGCGATTACTTTCGAATCTCGAACGGCAATACTATTACGCAGCTAAGAAAAAAGCGCTCGACCGCGTCGCAAGCAGAGTCTTGCGCGATGGCGCATTTGATCTGTTTCACGGCTGGGCTGGAGACGCGCTGCTGTCATTGCGAGCGGCGCGGATGCTCGGTATCCCTTCTGTGCTCGAAGTACCAACCTGGCATCGGCACAAGGGAAACGTGGTCCCGCCAAAAACAGACCACGAAATACAGATGGAGCGCGCGCCGATCCCGCAGCGCTGGCTGAACCGGCTGTTGATCAGCCGGCAACAGTCGCTGGAAGAGTATGACACGGCTGATTTGCTTCTCGTCTTGTCACAAAAAGCGGAAGAGACCTTTTTGTTTGCTGGAATTCCCAAGGAGAAGTTGTTTCGGATGACGCGCGGAGTCGACACGAATCGGTTTCATCCAGGAACCAAGCCGCCGATTTTCCGCGCGCTGTTTGTCGGTGCGCTGATCAAAAGAAAAGGAGTTCATTTGCTGCTCGAAGCCTGGAAGAGACTGCGTTTACCGAAAGCAGAACTTTGGCTGGTGGGCCATCCGCATCCTGAGATCGAGCCTGATCTGAAGGAACTGCCCGAATCGGTCAAAATTCTGGGGTTCAGTCGTAAGGTCGAAGAGCTCTATCGACAGAGCAGTGTCTTTGTCTTTCCCTCCGAATGCGAAGGAAGTGCGAAGGCAACTTACGAAGCAGCCGCCTCCGGTCTTGCGCAGATTACTACCCGTGAATCGGGTGATGTGGTGACCGACGACTTCAATGGAATCATTATCCCGCCAAACAATATGGAAGCTTTATCTGAGGCGATCCTGAAACTTTACCGATCGCCGGAGCTAGTCGATCGAATGGGGAGCGCCGGACGAGAGCGTGCGGTAAATGAGCTGACGTGGGATCATTTTCGTCAACGGGTGCACGAGGCGTATAGGACTGTGTTCGCGATGCGGGCGGGACGTGTTGTTTCTGCCCGCTAGTATGGAGAAGCGTTTGGCGGCTGGCGTTTGGCGTTTGGCGGCTGAGAGCTTAGCGTTGCGAACGCTGCGCTGTAGGGCGGCAGGCCCTGCCGCCCTACAGCGCACCACTCCTAGCGGCAGAGTCGACGTCGCGAAACGCGAAACGCCGAACGCGAAACGCGAAACGCCATGACTTCCATTCTCGTCATCCAACTCAAACGGCTCGGAGACCTGATCCTGACTACGCCGGCATTAAAGGGTCTTCGGCAACTATATCCCAAAGCAAGTATAACCTTGCTGATTGATCAGCATTCGCGCGAGTTAGCTCCAGCGATTGCGCAAGTCGATCATGTATGGATTTATCAGCGGCGGGAATCCTTCCAGCTATGGGTGAACCTGATTCGTACCGGGTTCGATCTCTGTCTCGATTTCACCGGAAACGACCGTTCAGCCGTATTGACTTTTCTTTCCAAGGCAGAGCGAAGGATCGGGTTCGCGTTCGTAGCAAAGCGCGCAATTCGATCGTGGGTCTACACCGAACTTGTTTCATCGGCGGTACGCGAAAAGCACACAGTCGATCATTATATCGATTTGATCAGAGCCTTAGGTGATCCAGGCACCGACTTGCCAGTCAGCCTTACGCTTCCGGAGAGCGCCGAGCCTTCGGCAAAAAAGCTGCGAGAGCAGATGGGGCTGCGAGACCGTTATTGTGTCATTCATCCAGGGACGGCGCGTCCCGAGAAGTATTGGCCGGCGGACCGCTGGGCAAAGGTAATCAGCCACCTGCACCGGCGTTACAAACTTCCCTGCCTTATTACGGGCGGGAAAGATTCAGGGGAGCTGAGACACGTCGCTGAAATAAAAGCGCACCTCCCTGCGGAGCTCTTTTTTTCTGTGGCGGGAAAAATCGATTTCCTGATGACGGCGGCGATGATTCAGCGAGCGTCTTTGTTCGTCGGTGTAGACACGGCCGGCGCGCATCTAGCTTCTGCGTTCTCCGTTCCTGAGTTGGTTCTGTTTGGTCCAACCAATCCTTTTCATTGGCGACCACGACATAAAACAGGGGCGGTCGCCAGGGCTGGATTCGACGTTCCCTATGATCATTTTGAGCCTCGGCAGAAAGGCTCGGCGATGACCGAGCTGTCGACCGAGGCGGTAATCCGTGCTATGGAAGCGGTTTTAGAGGTGGCGAGTCCACGAGGCTGAGCTCACCCCGAAAGCATTCGGGGCGGCACTACCGATCGGGGGCTTCGAGTAGCCCTATGTCGGGTCACAATTAGATTCATGGCAAATCAGAAATTCAGCATTCGCCAATTTGTTCGCGTTGCTATCGGTCCATATCGCGATCTGTATCCCTACCTCAGACCATATCTCTGGCGTTTTGTACTGGCATTGGTCTTCGGCGTGCTTTTTGCCGGAACGACTGCGTTGATCCCGTTGGTCATGCGGCATGTGAACAAGGGAGTGCTTCCTGGCGCCAACCTTCTGGGTGGTTCACAAAATCCGGGAAACTGGCCTCCAGTTGATATAGTCAGCGCACTTCAGCTCTGCTCGCTGATCCCGCTAATCATGATCGTGCGCAGTGTGTTCGATTACTTGAACGCCTACTATATGGCGTGGGTTAGTTTGCGCGTCCTGGCCGACATTCGAACCAAGCTCTATACGCATATCATCGGGCAGTCGCTGGATTTTTTTAACAAGGAACGCTCTGGCAACCTGATTTCGCGGGTTATTAATGATACGCGCGTCGCCCAGAACGCACTCACAAACATCAGCAGCGACGTCATCAAACAACCAGTCGCGATTATCGGGACAATCAGTGTTCTTTTGTACCTGGACTGGAAGTTCGCGCTTTTCAGTTTGGTGCTCTTTCCTGTCTGCCTGGTACCAATCGTTGTCTTCGGCAGAAAAGTGAGAAAACAGGGCAAGCTGGAAGAGCAGAAAGTTGGCTCGATGATGGCGCTGCTGCAGGAGAGTTTTGCTGGTATCCGGGTAATTAAATCCTTCGCCAGGGAGCAGCGAGAATCGAAGCAGTTCGAGAAATTGAACCTCGAGCAGTTTCGGAGCGGGATCAAAGTGCGGAAAGCGATCGAGATTGTCGGACCAACGATTGAAGGCGTATCGGCGATTGGTGTTGGGCTGGCGTTGCTCTATGTCTGGTGGTCGCATCTGGACGCGCCACGGCTGTTGTCGCTTTTGGCCTGTGTGTTTCTGCTGTATGACCCGGTGAAGAAACTCAGCAGGATTCATCTCATGATGCAGCAGTGCTTCAACGCGACTCATAACATTTTCGAGATCATGAATCGTCAGCCGACGATTGTGGATCGTCCCGGCGCCGTGCAGTTAGAAAGTTGCACGGGTGATATTCTGCTTGAGAACGTGACGTTTCGCTACCGGCCTGGGCTGTCGCCCGCGATACGGAATCTGAGTCTGCATATCGAGCCGGGTAAATATTTCGCCCTGGTTGGTTCCAGCGGAGCCGGTAAGAGCACAATTCTGTCGCTGCTTCTCCACTTCTATGAACCGGAGTCAGGGACGATCCGGCTCGATGGGCGAGACATTAACACGATTAAGCAGACCTCTTTGCGTGAGCGGATTGGGATGGTTTCTCAGGATACGTTCCTTTTCCATGATTCGATACTGACCAATATTCGCTATGGGCGATTAGACGCCACGACAGAGGAAGTCGTAGAGGCGGCGAAACAGGCTTACGCTCATGACTTCATTGTGCAGCAGCCGAACAGCTACGAAACAGTGATTGGCGACAAAGGATGTCTTCTTTCCGGTGGCCAGCAGCAACGGGTTTCGATTGCACGAGCGTTATTGAAGAATGCTCCGGTACTCCTGCTTGATGAGGCGATGTCCGCTCTGGATTCAGAGGCAGAGCGCGAGATTCAGGCAGCGCTTGATCGACTTTCCGAAGGTAGAACGGTGATAGCAATTGCCCATCGTTTGTCTACCGTGCTGAAGGCCGACCAGATTGTTGTCATGCATCTGGGGGAGATTCAGGAGATTGGTACACATCGAGAGCTGTTGGAGAGCTCAGCGATTTATCGGAAGCTGTACGATCTGCAGTTCAATGTGCAGGTCGAAGAGCTGGCGGGCGTCGCGTAGCGCAAAGGCCGGAGGCCTTTTGCGGTTATCCGTTTTCCGTTCACCGTCGACCGTTTGGAACTATCAAGCCTTCTTTGTCTTCGGCGTTGGTGGTCTTTGTGGACTCACACGTCCTCGAAAGTCACCACAAGTCGCGACCCTGCAAATGAATCGCTGATGGCGTCCAACGCTGGACGGTAGACTGTCGACGGTTGACGGAAAACGGCAGCGGCGAAGGCCGCTACCGTTGATGTCCCCAATGTTACGACTCTGATGGCTGGCTGAGCTTGTCGATCATTTGCTGCATGTGAGTGAGGTGCTCTTGATGCAACTGATTCAACTTCTGCTGCTGGTCAGGCGTAAGGATCTTACTAATTTGCGAGAGCAATTGCGCATGGTTCATGATCTGCGCGCTGACGGCGTTACTAATCGCCGCTGCTTTGGTTCGAAGGGCAGCTTCATCGTTCGGGTTTGCGAACAGCGCGGTCGCTATATCTTTGCGCGCGGTCAGCATGTCCTTCTCGATTGAGCGCATGTTCTGGCGATTGCTTTGCATGATTTGTTTCACCTGTTGCTTTTGGGCATCGGTGAGATTCAACTGCTTGAGCTCATGCCAGAACGGCGCACCGTGATGATGCCATTCGTGTTTTTGGGGCTCGGAATTTGTTTCCGTTGAGTCTTGAGCGATCAAATTGCCAAACATTCCTAGAGAAAGTAAGGCAGTTACTATAAATCTTGATTTCATACTGTTCAGTGAGACGAAAGGCCGACCAGGCGGTTACTGCGATCGCAGTAATAAAATTGATTCGGGTAAAACGCAGAATTGGTTGGTTGCAACCTGCAAGTGTGAACGCCGTCATCGCCGACAGCGCCGGCAACTGAAGAATGGGAAACGGCGAGAAGGAGGCTGCAACAAGAATCAAGTCCGACGGATTTTCGCGACTACAATGTGTCTTCGCACGTCCCCCGGCGGGTGTCGGCGATGACGGCGTGAGCCGTTACGGTGTTGCGCCTTCTCGTTGTTTATCGATCGCCTTTTGGAGATCAGCTCGGCGATCGATTCGGAATTTTTCGAGGCGCCTTTGTTGGTCGGGATCCAGGCTTCGTTCGATATCAGCGATGGTAGCATCGAATACGTCGCTGCCCTGTTGCATTGATTGGGCGCGGATGGATTGCATTTGACGGACAGCAGCCTCGACCCGAGGCCGGATTTTTTCAGCCTGATCGGGAGTGAGCTTTGCGATCCTGTTCAGTTTTTCGACAAGGTGATTTGTCCAGGAATGGACATTGCGCGTCGGATTTGGCGGAGCCCATTTGTGTTCGAATCGACAAGGGGCCAGCCAGAACCCAGCGACCGCGCCAATCAGGAACAGAATTGCGAAGACGACGATCAGTTTCCAGTTGGATCCCATAGAGCGTAGGCTAACTCGGCCGTAGACTCCGAATCGTCGGAACTCGCAGCTCCAGAGCCTAAACCGAGAGCGGCGCCGAGGACTATCAGGGATGCCGAGATTGACAGAATCGATGCCCTAACGAAGGCTCGGTTCTCCTGAATTCGGGCCTGTCGTTTCTGCAGGACCCGCTCGGCAAATCCCGCAGGCGCCCGTCCAGAATCGCTATCAGGCGAT
>Ga0207684_10005918_pt1 | contig 11199 bp, 6 predicted proteins | sample KBSK5501metaG_FD_184342 | JGI IMG/M metagenome (GOLD analysis project Ga0207684, IMG submission 184342) | Corn, switchgrass and miscanthus rhizosphere microbial communities from Kellogg Biological Station, Michigan, USA - KBS K5-50-1 metaG... | ecosystem: Host-associated > Plants > Roots >... | reverse complement strand
TCATGCCTCTTTGCCCCTTCCCCTTGCCCGCTTCTAGAACATCTGCGTGAAACGAAACTGAATCTGTCCCTGATGCAGACGAAAGATCGCCGTGGTAGGCGAGTTAGTATTGAGATTCTGAGGAATCAAAAATCTCGGCGGATTCAACAGATAACCATAATCAACTGCCAGTGCGCCGCCGAACGGCGTCTTGACCCGAAAGCCGAGGCCCACAGTGTTAGTCCAGTGCGCGCGCAAATTCTCAGCATTCACGTCTTCCAGAAAATTTCCCGTTGGGACGATCGGTTTCGCATGGAAGATATCGCTGATGCTGCGAAACACGTTGCCGCCATCGTAAAAGGGAACGGTCTGCAAATTTCTCGTGACTGGAATACGTGCTTCCAGGTTCATCACCACCATGGCATTGCCGCCAATCGGAACAGTAAACGGATTCAGACCAATCAATTTTCCCTGACGGTTACGAAACTGACCTTGCGGAACGATGACTCGCCGTGGGCCGGCTTCTTCAAATGCAAACCCGCGCAAAGTCGACGAACCTCCGGAAAAGAAACGCTCGCTGATTGGCAGCAGTCTATCGAAATCGTCGATGCGACCGTTACCATTGCGATCGCGCGCAGAGAACAACTGGGCCAGTCCCACCGTCAAGTTTCCAGCGAATACGGTCTGTCGGGCTTGAGCAACTTTGTAGTAAGTGTGATATGTGGAGAGAAAACGGCCGAATGAAGTGTTGCCGCCGAGGGCCCGCGACGCCACGCTGTAGTCGGCCGACAGATACTGGCCGCGTGTCGCGTCCAACTGGTTGTAGCGACAAACTTCACCGGAGCGCGAAATTCCTCCTCGACGGCGCCGCCGGGCAATCGCCGCTCGCAACGCTCGCGCGTGTCATAGACAAACGAGGTGCCTAATCGCGACAGTCGTACCACCTGATCGGGCTGTAGGATGTCCTGAATCAAAAGGCTTTTAATGTTGCGCAAGCGAACGTCTTCGTAGTTGTAGCGGAAAAAAACGACGCTATGCGATTGTTGACTCAACACTCTCTGAGTTTCGACGCTGAACGTCAGGCGGTCGATCGTAGGTTGGCCGACACGGTTTCCCAGCACATCAATTGGATTTCCCTTCGCGTCCAGCCGCTGCACGATACCAAAAGTTCCACGATCAATCGTCGAGCGAAAGAAGCGCGTGATTGTCGAGTCACGCAGATACTGAGCGGACAGGGCCAGCGGAGCGAATTGCTTCTTGCCATACCTGGCAAAGCGCGGATCGAGAAATTCAAAGCGTATCAGCTCTTGCCGCTGGCTGGCGCGAACGCGGATTGCCCCCTGGCGTAGCTTATTCATGAAATTGACGTTGGTCAGCTCCAGCAGTCCCAGTGCGCCCGTATCCGTCGAATAACCGCCACCGTACTCGACCACGCGCGGCCTTTTTTCTTCCACGTCGATGATCACGTCATATCTCTTCGTGCCGTTTGGGCCATCGCCAGCCGGCAACTGGCTGATCAGAACCTGCCGGAACGCATCGGTGACATACAGTGCTCGTTCGGCTTCGGTAATCCGATCCGCGCGCAGCACGTCGCCTTCCGAGAGAGGGATAGCACGAACAATTGCATCGCGCTTCGTGCGCTGAGTTGCGGCACTGCCGGTCACGCCGTTGACGATGATTTCATTTACGATGGCTTTGGCGCCTTCTTTGGTTATGGTGAAAACCACGCGCACCTGTTCATCCTCGCCCTTGTTTGGCAAGTCGTCAGTTGACGCCTGCAACTCGGCTTCGATGTACCCTTCACGCGCGTAAAGATTGAGCAGTCGATCGCTGTCCGCGCGCTTCTGCGAGGGAGAGTAGGGCGCACCTTGCACCGTGTTGATTTCTTTGCGCAAGCGATCTTCGGTAAATGCTGTCTCGCCGCGAACCTGGATTTCAGCGACGCGCGTCAACGGTCCTTCTTCGACATTGAAGGTGATGATCAAATTGTCCTGGTTGGGCGAGATACCTTGCAGCACAGTGACCTCGTTGCGCCGGTAGCCCAAATCCCGCATAAGCGCCTTGATAGTGCGACGATCTTCTTCGAGCATCGCGTTGTTGGTAAATCCGCGACCATAGCCGCCCAGAAAAGGAATGAAGCCCGCAGGACTCGCCTTTTGCGACTTCAACTCGGGCGCGACGTCGGCAAACGTCAGTTTATTCGTGCCGGTGATGCGAATGTCTGCCAATTTCAAGCGGCGTCTAAGGTCGACGTCATAGGTGATATTGACCGTGTGGCCGTTCAGCTCTTCCGGATTCAGATTTCGGCAGGTTTCTTCCGTGCCGTTGTCCACGGTGCCCTTCGTCGGCGGTGTAACCGTACAAAGCGGCATCACATCGGCGAAAAAGTAACCTTGCTGCTGAAGTTGGTTTTTCACGCGCCGCGCGCCCTCTTCTAATACCGAATAGTCAATGTTCCCTTCGCGCTTGATTGGCAACAACTGCTGCTGCTTCTTTTCGCTCAGGCTATAGTTCTTGAAGGCGACGGCGACCTTCGGACCAACCTGGCCTCCCAACTTGATATTGATTTCGTTCTTGTCCTTATCAAACTCGACGCGCGGATCCTTCAGTGTCGGCGCAAGATAATTTTGCGCAATCAGCGCCTGTCGAATACGATTCACATCGTCACCCAGAACGTCGCGCGTGAACAGGGCGCCGGGCTGAAGTTTCAATGTAGGACGCACGGCTTGAGTGTCAAAGTTCGGCTGGATGTCGATATTGAAAACGCCTACGTGCGACGGTTCGCCCGGCGTAATTGTGTAGATCACGTGCCGTCGCGTGCCGGTTGCGTCGGACGGATCCGGCTCTTCGGTGTGCTCAACCGTAGCATTGTAGTAACCGCGGTCGCGCAAATAGGCTTGAATCTCGTCGGCGTTGCGCTCGATCGCCGGCACTGAGAATCGCCGTCCCGGCTCCAGCAGATTCAGCCGCGCGCGTATCTCATCCGTGGCGATTGGCGTTCCGGTAGTGGCGCCGATTCTCAGTGTGACGCCGGCAATTACAGATTGGCGCTTGACGACAAAACGGACACGGATCGCACCATTGCGTCGAGCGGCGGGGTCCACTTCAGTGATTTCGACGCGGGCTGAGGCAATGCGATTGGAAGCGAAAAGATCCTGTAACGACTGACGTGCCAGCACCGCCGAGTAATCGCTGTTCGGCTGAATCTTGAGCGTTGACTGAAACTCTGCCTGATCGGCGGGATCGGCGGGCGAACCTTCAAAAACTACCTCCACGGCCGCAACGCGTCGCCCTTCGTAATCGCCGATCTGGGCCAGCGAGGTGCCAGCAGCCAACACCAAAACGAGCAGGCAGTAGGCAGTAGGCAGTCGGCAGAAAACCCGGATCCATCTCCTGCTTGCTGCCTTCTGCTTTCTGCTTACTGCTTGCTGCCTTCTGCTCACTCTTTTTAGAATCTGCGACTACTAAAACCGCTTCCGGAACCTAACCTCAAAACTGTAGTTATTGTTTCGCGTGCTCAGATTTCTCAACGATCCTTGTTCGTATTCGGCAATGAAAGACAAGCGGTCCGATAAACGGTACTCGACCGCAAGCACCTGGTTCGGATCCGAAGCGATGTTGGTCGAATATGTAACGGTAAGGTCCTTGCTGATTCGTCGCGCTACCGTCAGGCGCGCCGTCGGTGTCGCGCTGGTGCCCGCGATCACAGGACTGATCTCCAGCCGGCTCAGACCGAACAATTTGTTCGTGGCTCGTGAAACGGGCGCATTGATAAGCGCGTCCGTAAGCAAGCTGGCCGCGGTGCCCAGTCCGGATTGCGCCAGCACTGACGTGCTCGTGTCAGTGGAGCTTAACGTTCCAGTCAGAATCAAAGACACCACGTCAGCCTGCGGCAGCGCCGGTTCTGAACTTACGTTTGTCTGCGGGTGCGACAGCGGGCCTTCAATCGCCGCCGTTACCCGATAGCCGCGAATCACTGCCTGGCCCTCGATATTCAAGATCGGATCGGCGCCCAGCCGCGCGGGATAGTAGATGAGTCCGCGCGTAATCTCGTACGGATTGTTTCGGAAATTCAACGTGCCGCGAGTGGCTGTGATACGGCCTTCGATGAGCGGATCCTTGACCGGCCCGCTCAGTTGCAGCGACACCGAGGCGACGACATCACCGAGATTGTTGTGCATCACCAGAGCATTGCGGCCTTCGACCCGCACCTTGTCGAGGACGGCAGTTTCGCTGAATTTGAACTCGCCGCCTTCCTCAATCGAGGGCTTCGGGCGTTGATTGATCAGCTCCGCCAGATCGATGTCTTTCGTATATTCCGTGCGACGGACGTGCACATCACCGCGAATGAATTGGATCTTCGGATTGCCGCGCAGCTCCAGATCGGCGTCAACAGTCGAGCGAAAGTCCTCGGGATAATTCAGCGTCACATTCTCGCCGTGCGCGTTGAAGAGAAACTGCGAAAGCGAGAATCCCGCAATTTGCGCGCCCCCGGTAACGGTTACTTTCCCACCGCCGAGCGTGCCTTTGAGGTTCTCAATTTGGGCCTGCCTGGCATTGAACAGAATTGCACCGTCGAGATTTGAGAGCGTCAGGCGCTGATCTCCCAGCAACAGAGAAACTGAAGCACCGCTGACCGAAGCCCTGCCGGTGACTCGTGGATTCTCGTACGTGCCGCCAACGTTTATCGCCAGCACCGCAATGCCTGTGGAGAAAACGTCTTTCGAGAACAAGCTTAAAATACGCAGATTAATCTCGCCATTAACCGCCAGGGTATTGTGTCCGCCGGAATTCGTAGCGACAGTTCCACCCAGCGTTACATTGCTGCCCGTGCCGGTAAACCGAGCATCACGGAAGTTAATTTCGTTTGGCGCCAAGTCAACTACCAACGGACCGGCGGCCGAGAGCGTTATCTCGCCGACATTGATGGACAGCTCGGTAAAAGCTGCCCTCCCGACTAAGCCTCGAAGTGAAAGCGATTCCTCGCCCTGTTCATTCTCGGTCATTAAATTGCCCGTGAGCTTGAGAGTGCCACTGAGGCGACCGTTGACCGCAACGTCGCTTTCCGGCAGAAGGATTTTGAGGAGTTGTGTCAAGTCGGCGCCGATGATTGTAGATTCAACAACCGCCGGAAGTTTTTCATTCGAAAGATCGACACGCGCCGTCACCAGCTGAGGCTGGCCGCCCACCAGTCCGGTCGAAGTGAAAGTGACGTTGAGCTGTTTGTTCTCTGTGCGGCCAACTAAACTTACAGTTCCGGCTGAACGCCCGTTGATCGTCACATCGCTGCTTTCGCCATCGAACGTGATCTGATACGTCGAAACATCCGTCAAGATGCCGCTGGCCTTCAGATTCCTGATTACGGCGGTTCCGGCCAGCTTGGGCAAGTTGGGACGGTTCGCGAAAGCTTCGAGACGCTCGAGTTGAACTCGGTCGCCGCTGGCCGTCAGGTCAAAAGCTTTCGTCGCCGTATCGTACCGGCCGGTCGCAATAATGTGACCCGCGTTGAAATTCGCGTCCAGCTTGTCCACTCTCACGGATGATCCGCTGAACGTTGCGTGCGCGGTCAACCCTTGCAGCGGTTCACCTGCAAGTCGACCCTGTCCGGAACGCAGATCGGCGACGCCGTTCATTGCGTTGGGCATGCCGGTGATTTTCAACGTGCCGGAAACATCTGCTTGCGTTTCGCCGATTTGATTGCGCGTTTCTTTCTTCAAGGGCAGCGCCACAATTAGATTGCCCAAATTCATGCGATCAAGCGTCGCATCAATTGAAGCGTTGTTCTCGCCCGTGCGCGGCACCACGAGCGAGAATTGCGCGCCGCCACCGTTCGCCTGAACCAGCCGCCCCTGGCTCACGCGTGTCTCGGTTGCAGTCGAAGCGAAGTTCGCCGTCAACGAACCCAAATCGCGTTCATTCACAATTAGTGAGCCTAGTTCAGCGTGACCATTGACGATCGGATCGTTCAGCGCACCGTTCAACGTACCGTTGAAAGTGAGCTTGCCGGCGAGATCGATGCTGTAGGTGCGGAATTGCTCCTCGATAGCCGGAATCGCGCCGGACGAAATCAACAGCCGCTGAAGTTCCGCAGCATCGGATGAGGCTATATCGACCCGCAGATTTGAAGTCGGCTGTTCGACAGAGAACTGGCCACTCGCATTCAGCGTGGTCGCAGCGGTTCGCAAACTGGCTCGCTGAATCTGAAACAGACCATGGTTAGCCATGAGCGCCAGCTCGCCCGACAACGGAGCGAGATCGCTACCGGCCGCTGAGGTCTGTCCGGTCAGTTGAGCATTAACACTGCCGGTGGCCGTGCTGAGATCGGTTCCGGTAAACGCCAGATCCGCTTTGCCCGTAGCTTTACTGGCAATCGGCAATACGCGACCGGTCAGCGCCGTAATCGCGCCCGGGAGATTGAAATTAGTAAAGTCGGCGCTGAGATGCGAGGCGCCATTCTTGCGTAGCGAAATCGTCGCGTTGCCAGCGGCGCGGCCATCCAGAGCCTCAGCAACAAAGTTATTAAGTTGAATCTGATCGCTGGTCGCGACGACCGCGGCACGCGCCGGTCCCAGTTTCATTTCGCCGAGTACGCCGCCGCCTAAACTCAAATCCGCGCTCGCGCGATAGCGACCCGACGGTTCGACAGTGAAGACGGGACGTACAAGTTTCACATTTTCCACGCGGCCATTTTCCAGCGTCACCGTTCCGGCATTGATATCACTCGTTGAGCCTTCGACGCGGCCATTGCGAATCGCCAGACGGACACCGGCGATATTGATGCTCCCAGTCTGGGCGCCAAAAGCATTCGCCGTGCCTACCTGAGCTTCCTTGACAGTCACATTCGTTACTCCGCCGCGACCATTGATATCGATCGTCTTAGCGGTTACGCCGTTGACGGTTGTGTTTGCCGCTTGGATCTTGCCCGCCTTTGCGGTGGCAATCGACGCGGTGGTAACGCCGTTTTTAACTTTCACGCGCAGGTCGTTGGCTTGAATGCCTTGCTGAACTTTTGCGGTTGAGGTGGTAAGACTGTTTCCGGTCATTTGAGGAGCAGATGCGATGAGCGTTCCATCTCGATACTCGGCGCGCGCGTCGCGCAAAATCAAACCCGTAATGGTCGTGCCGTAACTCTTCTCGGCCGCGGCACGCAGTTCGCCGATCCAACGAAAGTCCGATCCAATTCCCATCACGCCACCGGTCAATTGCACTGCATTCAGTTGAAAGTCGCCGGCGGTGAGAAGCTGAGCCACTGCGCGCCCATTGAAGTCATAGCTTTTGCCCTGCCCGGATCCTTTCGCGGTGACGTTCAGTGCCTGCAGGCGCACGCCATCCGCGGCCAGAGCGTCAGACTTAATGCCGCCAGTAATCTGGTAGCGATCGCCCTCGCCGCTAATAGTGCCCGCAAAGTTGCCCGCGCCCCGCAGGGTCGTGCCCGTTTGCAGAATGTCGGAAGCCTGCGTGAGATCGACAGTCGAAGTTACGTTTAGGTGATATCGCAGGGCGCGCCAATCATCCATCACGCCTTGCAGATGCGCTTCGGCTATCGGCGATCGCAGTATCACTTCCTGAATCTCAGCGCGCGTTTGGTTCACCCTGCCCCGAGCTTCAATGTCGATGTTGTTAACCGGCCGGTTGTCGTAAGTGAACCTGGAGTTCGACGCGCTTAAAACCACCGCATTCATCCAGCTCGCCGCCGGCGCGTTGGGATCGTCCGGTTGAATCGTCGCGCGCAGGTTGAGTGCTTCGCCCGATAGACTATGCTGCAAGTCGCCATAGTGGATGTGCGAGTTTTTGATTTCAATGCGCGCGGTGGAATAGGCGAACAGGATTCGCTCGTTTGGCTCAGGCGGCGGAATATGAATGTTGCGAAAGTTTGAGCGCCCCTGCGAATCAAAGTTAACCCATACTTCGAGACCTTCGATTTGCAAATCTTTCAAATTGATGTTGCGGCGCAGGTTGAAAGCGTAAAGATCCTCGATTCGCACGGTGGCCAGCAGTCGGCCAATCTTGCCGAGTTGCTCGCCGCTCTTGACGTCATAAAGTTCCACGCCGACCATCTCGACGGTCTGCGGTGAGAAGGCCGTGTGAAATTCTTTGATTTCCGCCCGCACGCCATAAGTCGCGAGCGTATTCTTGATTTGCCCGGCAACATAATGGTCAACGTAGCCGAGTCGATAAGCCAGTAGTCCGAGAAAGATTAAGGCGACAATTCCCAGACCGATGACAATGCCCAGGATAATCGCGTTGCGGCGAGTCACGAAGCGACGCCGGCGCGGCGGGCGCGCGTTTGAACCGGAGCCCTTGATCTGGCTGGAGTTCGCGGCGCGGTTCTCCTTCACCGGCAGCGAATCGGGGGAAGCGTTGTCTGCATTAAAAGGCATAGCGCTCAGCCACCAACGCGGCTTTCGAAAAGTTCATAGTGTCGAAGGAGAGCCCCGAAAGCAGAGGTCAGAGGGTTAGACGTCAGATGCTAGTTCGCCCATGCCCGGTAGCTCGCTAAGATCTATCATCTGACATCTAACCTCTGCTTTGTTTGTAAACTGAAATCAGTGGAATTTCAAGGCTCGTTGCGCACACCTGCCAACTCATTCAACACCGACGATTGTTCAGACTCCGGTGAGCCGAGGGGCACGTTGCCGACGACCTCCAATTCGAAACCTTCGAGGGCAGTTACTTTGGGGGGGTGATTGGTGAGCAATAGAATACGGCGCAGCCCCAGTTCGTGCAATATCTGGGCCCCGACGCCGTAATCGCGATTGAGGCCGTAGCCGGTCTCAGCGCTCGCTTCTGCTTTGCCGATATTGTGTTCCTGCATCAATGCATAGGTTCGCAGTTGGTGAATCAGATCGAGGCCGTGCTCGCTCTGGCGAAGGTAAAGGACTACGCCCTGTCCCGCTTCCGAGATCTTTTCCAGCGCCCGCCGCAACTGATAACCCGTGTCGTCAATGGTCGAGCCGAACATGTCGCAGGTGACATTTTCAGTGTGCACGCGCACCAGCACCGGATCGTCCGTACGAACGTCGCCCATTATCATCGCCAGGTGCACGTCGCCGTTGATCGTGTTCTCGAACGCGATGGCTCGCCAGCGCCCATAGACCGTCGGCAGATCGGTTTCGATCGCCCACCGCACCAGCACTTCCTTGCGGATGCGATAGCGAACCAGGTCGGCGACCGTGATGATCTTCAAGCCGTGCACCACGGCGAAGTCTCGCAGTTGCGGCATGCGCGCCATAGTCCCATCTTCGTTCATGATCTCGCAGATGACTCCGGCGGGATAAAGTCCGGCAATGCGCGCGATGTCTACGGCGGCTTCTGTTTGTCCGGGACGCACCAGGACGCCGCCCTTCTTGGCGCGCAGCGGAAAGATGTGGCCGGGCCGTGCCAGATCCTGCGGCTTTGTTCGCGAATCTACCGCCGTCAGAATCGTCGTCGCTCGATCGGCGGCTGAGATTCCGGTGGTCACTCCGCGCCGTGCTTCGATCGAAATCGTGAACGCGGTACCCAAACGTGAAGTGTTTTCGGCAACCTGCGGCGGCAGATGCAGTTCGTCGCAGCGTTCTTCCGTTAGCGGAAGGCAGATAAGCCCGCGGGCATGGCGCGCCATGAAATTAATGATTTCCGGCGTGACCTTTTCAGCCGCGCAAACGAGGTCGCCTTCGTTCTCGCGGTCTTCGTCATCGACGATAATGATCATTCGCCCTTCGCGAATGTCTGCCGCGGCGTCAGGAATGGAAGCGAATGCCATCTTTGAATCTCTAATCTCAAATTTCCAATCTGGAATTTGGGGGCTGCTAATGTTACCGCGCCAGGCTGGGATTTGGCGACTCAAGAGGCGGCAGAGTCCGTTTTGAGGCCTTGAGTAGCCAGAATCCGTTCGACGTACTTGGCAATCACGTCAACTTCCAGGTTCACCTGATCGCCCGGTTTCAGATGGGAAAAGTTTGTGACTTTCCAAGTCTTTGGAATCACAGCAATTTCGAAATAATCGTCAGTTAAACCGGCGATTGTCAGGCTGATACCTTCTAATGCAATCGAGCCTTTGAAAACCAGATAGCGCCCGATTTCTTTCGGGTAAGCGATGCGCACCGTCCATGATTCGCCTTGGCTCTCAGCGCTGAGAAGCCGCCCGCGCGCATCGACATGGCCTTGTACGATGTGGCCGCCCAAGCGCGTTGCCGGTGTCACGGCGCGCTCCAGATTTACCAGCGATCCCGCTTCCAAATGTCCGAGCGTCGAACGCAAGAGCGTCTCTTTTGAAAGATCCGCAGCAAATGACTCTGGCTGAACATCGAGTGTCGTCAGACAGACGCCGTTGACGGCAATCGAATCACCATCGCGCGAGCCTTCCGTTACCGTGCGTGCTTCGATCACGATGCGCGCATCTGCACCGCGCTTCTCAATCGAGCGCACGCTACCAAGCTCTTCGATGATTCCGGTGAACATCTGTTCCTCGCTAGCCCTCCCTAACGGTCGGGCTACTGACACGCGCTCGTTACCGTAGGTGTGTCGGTAGCCCGCGCGTCAGCAAGGGCCAGTTACAACACTACCGACGCACGAGCCAAACGATCAAGATGATCAGAATTCCGATTAGGGCCGGCACGAACGTGAAAAGCATCAACCACATTGCCTCGTTCTTAAAGGAAAAGCCATAAAACTTCATGCCCAACCTCCAGCGGTTTAGCTCCGCTGTTTGATTTCCTGCATCATCCGCTGAAAGACTTGCTCGATTGGTTGGCCCGTTGAATCGATCACAATGGCATCGTCGGCAGCAACCAGAGGCGAGTCGGCGCGCGTCGTATCACGGCGGTCGCGTTCGGTGATGTCAGCCAGCGTCTGTTCATAGGTGGCGGCCGGATTGTGTTCGCGTTCTTCGGCCAGACGCCGCTCAGCCCGCTCTTCCAACGCCGCCGTCAGAAAGAATTTCACATCCGCATCGGGAAAAACTACGGTGCCGATGTCGCGGCCATTCATCACCGCTCCACGTTTTCCGAGCTCGCGTTGTCGCTTGACCATTGCCCGGCGCACCTCGGGAATCGTCGAAATGATCGAAGACATCTGCGTCACATCTTCATCGCGGATGCGATCCGACACGTCGCGGCCGTCGAGCGTCACTCGCAGCGAACCCGGGTCGCCTGCGAGATCAATGTCGATGCGTTCCGCCAGCGAGCCAACCGCCACATCATCGGTCTCGTTGACGGTGGACTCGATTACTGCCAGAGC
>Ga0207684_10005916_pt1 | contig 11203 bp, 9 predicted proteins | sample KBSK5501metaG_FD_184342 | JGI IMG/M metagenome (GOLD analysis project Ga0207684, IMG submission 184342) | Corn, switchgrass and miscanthus rhizosphere microbial communities from Kellogg Biological Station, Michigan, USA - KBS K5-50-1 metaG... | ecosystem: Host-associated > Plants > Roots >... | reverse complement strand
AAGACGCAGAACAAAGAGCAGTTTCGCATTCGCGCCGCATGGGAGGTCCCTCACCATCAAATCCCCCACCTTCAAACCCCTCACCCGACCCTCTCCCCAGAGGGCAGGGTGAGGGGGCCGGCGGGAAAGGGGCGGTAGGATGCCGGCGCTCAGCGTGCGCGAGCGGATCGGCATCGGCGCCGGCGCCGCGGTCGCGGTCGTCATCGCCGGCTATCTCTTCCTCGTCGAGCCGCTCGTGATGCGCTCGCGCTCCGCCGAGGCCACCGTGCCGGCGCGTGAGGCCGCGCTCGAGCGGCGGCGGCTACTCGTGAGCCAGCGGCCGCGCCTCACCGAGGAGCTGGTGGCCGTCAACGCGCGCCTCGAGAAGGAGTCCGCGCGCCTGCTCCGCGGCCCGACGCCGCCACTGGCCGCGTCGGAGCTTCAGAAAGTGATCAAGGACCTGCTTCCGGCCGGGAGCGTCGAGATCCGGAGCGAGCGCGTCCTGCCTCCGTCGGATCTACAGGGTCTGCAGGAGGTCGGCATCGAGCTGACCCTCGTCGGCAGCATCCGGGACACGGTCGCCGCGCTCGCGCGCCTGGAGGGCGCCGACCGGCTGCTCGCGCTCCGGGACGTCAAGATCCGGGTGGTCGCGCCCGGGCAGCCACGCGAGCTGCTGACGACGCTCACCGTGGCCGGCTACCTCCTGCCCGGCGCGACGGCTCCGGGCTCCACGGCGACCAAGGTCGACGCGAAGACCTCCGGCGCCTCGGGCGACGACTAGCCCGTGACGAGACGGCTCCTTCTTCTGAACGTCGTGGTGGGCCTGCTCGGCTGTGTCTTCGCGGTCGGGCTCACCCGTGAGCTGCTCGCGGTGGATACGCTCCCGAGCCCGCCCGAGCCACGCGGCGCGCGGCCGGCGGCGGTCTCGGCGTCGGCGAGCCCGGCCTCCGCGCCGGCGCCGCCGGCGTATGGCTTCATTGCGGCGAAGAACCTCTTCAGCCCGAGCCGCTCGGAAGCTCCGGCGGGACCGGTCGCCGCCGTGGGCCCCAAGCCACTGCTCCACGGCGTGGTCGTGGACGGTGCGAAGAGCCGCGCGTGCGTACCTTCGGCTACGCCGTGGGCGACACGATCGGCGGGGGCCGAGTCGAGGCGATCGGCGTGGACCGGGTCGTAATTGGTCGGAGCGACGGGCTCGTGGAGGTGCTGCTCCAGGATCCCGCCAAGCCAAAGGGTCCGGCGGCGGCCGAGGCGCGGCCGCCCACTGCGCCGGTCCCCGCAGCTCCGCCGCCGCGAGTGCCCAATCCCGAATCGAGGGTGAGTGAGCGATGATCCGGCCGGGGCGCGGCGCATGCTGGCTCCTCCTGGCGTCGCTCGTGGCGGGCTGCGCTTCCGCGGCCTCGCCGCCAGGCGGCCCGGCGGCCAGCGGCTCACCGGCCGAGCCTGGTCGGCCGCGGGTCGAGATCACGACCGAGCCGGCTCCCGCGCCCACCGCTCCCGCGCCGCCTCCCGCGACCCCGGCGGCGCCTTCGCCGCCGCCCGGGGCCCCGAGGGCCGCGTCGCCTCCGCCGGAGGCGGACGCGGCGGCGTCTCCGCCCGCCGCGACGACCGAAACCTCGGTGGCGCCGGTGGCGCGGCCGCCGAGCCGGCAGCTCGTGCTCAACTTCGACAATGCCGACGTCGAGATCGTGATCCAGGCCGCCGCCGAGATCGTGGGCTTCAACTATGTGCTCGCCCCCACCGCCCGCGGGCGAAAGATCACCGTCCAGACCGTGGGGAAGATCTCCAGCGACGAGGTCTTCGCGGTGCTGCTGACCATTCTCGACGTCAACGGCCTGGCCGCAGTGCGCTCGGGCAATCTCTATCGCATCATTCCGCGCGAGGGCGCGCCCCAGACGTCGGTGAAGACACTCGTCGGCCGCGAGGTCGGGGCCGCGCTGCCTTCCGACGAGGTGGTGACGCAGATCGTCCCGCTCCAGTTCATCAACGCCCAGGATGCGGTGACGCTCCTGCGGCCGTTCGTTCCCGCCCAGGGCGCCATCGCAGCCCATCGCGAGACGAATCTCCTGATCCTCACCGACACCGCGTCCAACATCCGCCGGCTCCTCGACGTGCTGAAGCTGGTGGACGTGGAGGTGGCGCTGAACGAGCTGCAGATCATTCCGCTCAAGCACGCCGACGCCCAAGAGCTGGCGCAGATCCTCGCTCAGCTCTTCGCCAGCGGCCGCCTGGGCGCGGCGCCGACCGTGCCAGGTCCGCCGGCGCCGCCACCCCCGCCCGCGGGCCCGGCGCCGCCGCCGTCCGGGCCCGCGGGCTCGGGAGCGCCGGCCGCCGATCGCCCGCTCATCGTCCCCGAGCGCCGCTCCAACTCGCTCGTCGTTCACGCGCGCAAGCAGGACATGGAGACGATCCGCCGGCTGGTCGAGCGGCTCGACGTGGACATCTACGGCGGGCAGCGCGTCTTCATCCACTTCGCGGAGAACACCAAGGCCCGCGACCTGGCCACGACGCTCGACGCGATCTACGGGCGTGGCGATCGGGGCCCAGCCATCACGGGCACTCAGCAGTACCAGCCCGGCTCCACGAGCATCTCCGGGCCGTCCGGGTCCTACCCGGGCCGGCTCTCCTCCCCACCGCTCTCTCCGCCACCGCTGCTGCCGCAAGCGCCGCCTCTCCTGGCAACGGGGCCGCGCGGCGCGGCCGGGCCCGCCGCCTTCCCGGGCGTCTCCGGCGAGGGCGCGCCGCCCGTCGTGGAGATCCGCTTCGTCGCCGACGAGGTCACCAACGCGATCATCGTGACCACCTACCCGCGGCTCTGGAAAGAGATCGAGGAGACGATCAAGAAGCTCGACAAGATGCCGCGCCAGGTGCTGATCGAGGTGATGGCCGCCGAGGTCACCCTCACCGACGACACCAAGCTCGGCGTCGAGTGGGCCGTCCGTTCCGGGCGCTTCGACGTCAGCTCGTCGCCTTCCGGGCTGATCCCCGGCCGCCCCGCCCCGTCGATCATCCCCTTCGGGGGCGCGGCGCCGGTCGGGTTCAACTTCTTCACCTTCGCGGCCGACAAGTTCCTGGCCGCTCTCAATGCGCTGGCCAGCGAGAACCGGGTCAACGTGCTGTCGAACCCCTCCATCATGACCGCCGAGAACCGCAAGGCAGTCATCAACGTGTCGACGTCGGTGCCCATCGTCACCTCGCAGCAGGTGCCGGTGGCGACGGGCGGCATCACCGGCAACGCGATCACCCAGACCGTGGAGTACCGGGACGCGGGCATCATCCTGACCGTGACCCCGCGCATCGGGGAGCAGGGCACGGTGGCGCTGGACGTCAAGCAGGAGGTCAACGAGGTCGGCGAGAACGAGCCGCCGCCGATCAACTCGCCCCGCTTCACCAAGCGCGAGGCCGAGACCTCGGTGGTGCTGCTGAACGACCAGACGCTGGTGCTGGGCGGCCTCATCCAGAACAAGCGCACCCGCATCCGCGTCGGCATCCCGTGGCTCAGCCGCATCCCGATCCTGGGCTACCTCTTCGGCTCCGTCGAGCACAAGATCGAGAAGACCGAGCTGCTGCTCCTGATCACGCCCCGCACGGTGGGCACCGCGCTGGACGCCGCGCGCATCACCGAGCAGATGCGACGCGTGACGCCGGAGCTGGAGCAGTCGATGCGCCTGGCGCCGCGGCAGGCGCCGGCGACGCCGCCACCACCGCCGCCGTCTCAGTAGGACGCGAACAGCCCCTCTCCCCAGGGGGGAGAGGGAGATGTATCCTGAGGGGCGATGCCTTCCCCCGCCGACGTGAGCACCCGGCTCGATGAGCTACGCGAGCAGATCAACCGCCACAACTACCTCTACTACGCCGAGAGCCGGCCCGAGATCAGCGACGCCGAGTACGACCGCCTCTGGCGCGAGCTGGTGGCGCTGGAGGAGAAACATCCCGAGCTGGTGACGCCGGACAGCCCCACCCAGCGGCCGGGGGGCCGCCGCGCCGAGCTCTTCGCGCCCGTCGAGCACCAGGTGGCGATGCTCTCGCTCGACAACGCGATGGCGCCCGAGGATCTCCACGAGTTCGAGGCGCGGATCAAGCGAGCCCTGCCGGGAGTGGCCTTCGCGTACGTGTGCGAGCCCAAGATCGACGGGCTCGGCGTGGCGCTGCTCTACGAGCGCGGCCGCTTCGTGCGGGGCGCCACCCGGGGCGATGGGCGCATCGGCGAGGACATCACCCAGAACCTGCGGACGATCAAGTCCATCCCGGCCACGCTCGGGGGCCCCCTCAAAGGGGCGACCAAGCTCGAGGTCCGTGGCGAGGTCTACATGCCGCGCGACGCCTTCGCCCGGCTCAACGCGGGGCTGGAGGAGGCGGGGCAGCCCGTCTTCGCCAACCCCCGCAACGCGGCGGCGGGCGCGGTGCGCCAGAAGGATCCGGCGGTGACCGCCGCGCGGCCGCTCGAGATCTTCCTCTACCACGTGAGCGTGCTCGAACCGCCCGCCTTCCACTCCCAGTGGGAGCGGCTCGAGGCCCTGAAGAAGAGCGGCTTCCGGGTGAACCCGCGCTCCGAGCGCTGCCCGGACATCGACGCGGTTCTGGCTTACTTCGGCCGCCTCGAGGCCGAGCGGGACGCGCTCGGCTACGACGCCGACGGCGCGGTCGTCAAGGTGGACGATCTCGAGCAGCAGCGCCGCCTCGGGGCCACCGCGCATCACCCGCGCTGGGCCATCGCCTACAAGTTCGCGGCGCGCCAGGCCACCACGCGCGTGGTCTCCATCACGATCAACGTGGGCAAGTCGGGCGCGCTCACGCCCACCGCGCAGCTCGAGCCGGTGGAGCTGGCGGGCGTCACGGTGTCCAACGTGAGCCTGCACAACGAGGACGAGGTGCGCCGCAAGGACGTGCGGGTGGGCGACACCGTGCTGATCGAGCGGGCGGGGGACGTCATCCCGTACCTGGTCCAGGTCGTCACGTCGAAGCGGCCGGAGCCCGAGCCCGAGCCGTTCCGGATGCCGAGCCACTGCCCGGCGTGCGGCGGTGCCGCCCTCCGCGTCGAAGGCGAGGCGGTGTGGCGCTGCACGAACACCGCCTGCCCCGCCCAGCTCCGGGAGCGCCTCTTTCACTGGGGCTCGCGGCGGGCCATGGACATCGAGGGCCTGGGCGAGGTGATCATCCGCCAGCTCGTGGACCGCGGGCTCGTCCGAGACTTCGCCGATCTCTACGGGCTGTCGGTGGAGACGCTCGCCGACCTCGAGCGGATGGCCGAGAAGTCGGCCCAGAATCTCCACCGCGCCATCGAAGCCTCGAAGAGCCGCGGCCTCTCGCGCCTGCTCAACGCGCTCGGCATCCGCATGGTGGGCGAGCGGGCCGCCCAGCTCCTGGCCGCGCGCTTCGGCACCATGGAGCGGCTGCTCGCCGCCACCGAGGCCGACATCAACGAGATCTACGGCATCGGTCCCCAGATCGCCCAGGCGGTGACCAGCTTCTTCGCCGAGCCGCGCAACCGCGCGACCATCGAGCGGCTGGCCGCGGCGGGCGTGACGATGACCGAGGAGGGCCACACCGAGGGGCCGCGGCCGCTCGAGGGCAAGAGCCTGGTGCTGACCGGGGGCCTCGCCACCCTGAGCCGCGATCAGGCCAAGGACCTGATCATCCGCCTGGGCGGCCGGGTCACCGGCTCGGTGTCGAAGAAGACGGACTACGTGATCGTCGGGGAGGACGCGGGCTCGAAGGCGGACGACGCCAAGCGCCTGGGCGTCGCCACGCTCGACGAGGACGCGTTCCTGAAGCTGGTGGGGCGGGCGTGAGCCGCGCCGTCGTCGCCCTCGCCGCGCTCGCGCTGCTCCTGGGGCTGCTCGCCCCCGGCGCCGCCGCGCAGCCCACCGGGCCGCTCACCCGCGAGGAGGCGCTGGCCGACATCAAGAAGCCCGATCTGGAGGCGCGCCGCCGCGCCGCGGCCTGGTTGGGCGAGGTCGGCCGCTTGGCCGATGCGCCCCTCCTGCTCCGCGCGCTCTCCGACGACGACGAGGTGGTGCGGGTGCTCGCCGAGCACTCCATCTGGAAGGTCTGGAGCCGCTCCGGCGACGCGGAGGCGGACGGCCTGCTCCAGATCGGCATCGAGCAGATGAGCCACGGAGACGGCCCCGCCGCGGTGGAGACGTTCACCAAGGTGATCGAGCGCAAGCCCGAGTTCGCCGAGGCCTGGAACAAGCGCGCGACCGTCTACTTCCTCATGGGCGAGCACGAGAAGTCGCTCAGGGACTGCGACGAAGTGATGAAGCGCAACCCGGCCCACTTCGGGGCCCTGGCCGGCTACGGGCAGATCTACCTCCGGCTCGACCAGCCCGAGCGCGCGCTCGAGTACTTCCGCCGCGCGCTGCGCATCAATCCCAACCTGCGCGGCGTGGCCGAGATGATCCCTCAGCTCGAGGAGTTGCTCACCGAGCGGCGAAAGGGCACTATCTGACGCGACCCCCACGCCAACCCACAACGCCAATCCACAATGGAGGATACGGTGCCCCTCACCACACAAGAGGTCGAAGCCCTCAAGAAGATCACCAGCCCCAGCGTCGCCAACGCGATCGAGACCTTCAAGGTGCGCCCGCGCGAGCAGGGCAACCTCTCCTCGGCCATCCGCGCGCTCTTCCCCGAGATGGGGCCGATGGTCGGCTACGCGGTCCCCTGTATCATCCGGGCCGAGGCCGGGCCCATCGAGGGGCACCGGGCCAGCACCTACGGCTGGTGGGACTATGTCCAGACGATCCCGGCCCCACGGGTGATCGTGGTGCACGACCTCGACGACCCGCGCGGCCAGGGTGCCCAGTGGGGCGAGGTGCAGGCCAATATCCACCGCGCGCTCGGCTGCGTGGGCGTGGTCACCGACGGCTCGGTGCGCGATCTGGACGAGGTGCGCGCCCTGGGCTTCCAGTTCTGCGCCGCCCACGTGTCGGTCTCGCACGCCAACGTGCACATGGTGGACTTCGGCATCCCGGTCAAGGTGGGCGGGGTGTGGGTCAAGCCGGGCGACCTGATCCACGGCGACCAGCACGGCGTCTGCACCATCCCCCACGACATCGCGGCCAAGATCCCCGAGGCCATCGCCAAGGTGGAGGCCGACGAGCGCAAGATCATCTCGGTCTGCCAGAGCCCCGGCTTCACCGCCGACAAGCTCAAGGAGCTCTACAAGCAGATCCGTCCCGGCACCTATTAGTGATCGAGATCCGGCTGCCGCGGGTGGCGGACGAGGTGGGCTGCACCACGCTCGCCGCCCAGGTCATCGGGGAGGAGCGCGCGGGCGCCTTCATCCGCTCCCACATGGAGCGGCATCACCTGGTCGTGGCGGAGGCGGAGGGCGAGGTGATCGGCTTCCTCGCCTACCGGGTCGACTTCTTCCAGTGCACGTTCGTCAGCCTGGTCGTGGTGCGCGAGGATTTTCGCCGCAAGGGCATCGCGCGCGAGTTCTTCAAGTCGGTGGAGGCGGTCTCGCCCACCCCGCGCCTGTTCTCCTCCACCGAGGAGACCAACGTCGCCTCGATCCGGATGCACACCGCGCTCGGCTTCACACCCAGCGGCCACATCGACAACCTGCCTCAGGGCGTCCGCGAGCTGCTCTTCTACAAGCGCGTCCCCCCGCGCGGCGCCTGACCCCACGGAGGAGCCCATGTCGGAGAAGACGACCTTGCTGAGTGAAGCGGAGGCCGAGTTCATCGCCTTCAAGCGGGCGCTCGCGGGCTTGAGCGAGCCGCAGATGCGCGAGGTCTGGCTCGGGACCTGGAGCGCGCGCGACGTCGTCGCCCACATCTCGGGCTGGCACCGCGAGTTGGGGCCGGCCCTGGGGCGCATGCAGAAGGGCGAGCGCCCGATTCCCGAGGGCGTGTCCTATGACGACGTCGACGCGTGGAATGCCCGCTTCACCGATGCCAGGAAGGCCGTGGCCACCGCCGACATCCTCAAGGAGCTCGACGCCTCCCACGCCGCCTTCATGCAGGCGGCGGCCGGCGTGCCGGACGAGCGCTACGTGCCGGGCAAGACCGCCCACAAGATCGTCGACTTCAACAGCCGGCATCACTATCACGAGCATCGCCAGCAGATCGAGGAGTGGCGCAAGCGCAAGAGCGTCTAGTGAAGGGCCAGGACGAGGCAGTCAGGAGCAGGTGGCGAGCCAGCGCGGCAACTGTCCGATTCTTGCGGAAACATGCCAGTGCGCCAGGCCGCACATTCACCGCCGCACGTCCTACAGACAGGTGACGTATCCTCGGTGATCCTTGGAGGTGCGGCATGAACAGGTTGGTAGCTGCCGTCATGCTTTTGTTCGGTGCGGCCCAATTCGCTCACGCGGCCGAGCACGTCTATGTGACGTCGGCTGGACCGGACAGGTACAAGGTATCCGTCGAGCGCGAGTACCTCAAGACGCAGTACTGCTATGAACGAGCCGACCATACCGCCGCGATCATCGATGGCCGACGCATCATCTTCGTGGACAGCGGCGACGCCTGCAACATTGAGGAGGTCGTAAGGGGACACTAGGTTAGGCGTTTCGCGAGGTACTTCGGGCTGGGTAGTGGGCCCGCCTGGTCGTTGACGGTATCGTGGTCCCGGGCTAGCATCACGATCCCCTGACTCGTTGTCCCCGAACTCCTTTGTGTTTCCTACGCTCCGGCGGAGCGAGGTGATAGGCTCGCCGTCGTGGTGAGTGCGCCCCGGTCGTTGAGCTCGACGCTCGTGTTCTGGTGGGGCGTCTGTCTCGTCATCCAGAGTGCCGAGCGCATGTTCCTGGTGGCCACGACCATCACCCGCGAGCCGCCGACCGCCGCCACCCTCGCCACGACCCTGAGGGCAGGATTCCGTGCGGATCTCATGGGCGCGGCCGGCGGGATCGTCATCGCCGTGGTCCTCGGCCTGGTCATCGGCGCCGGCCTGGCCATCGCCAACCGCTGGCGCAAGGGCCAGGCGGTCCCGGGGTCGCCGTGGAATGTCGGTATCACGGTTGGCGCGGTCGTGGTGGCGCTGCTGATGCTGGCGGTGGCGACGGCGGACATGGGGTACTACCGCTACAGCCAGCGGCGTGTGGATACCGTGTTCCTGGAATCCGTGATCGACGTGTTCTCGCCGCCGACCCGCGCGCGTCTGGACAGCGGCCCGGCCGACCGCCAGACCGCTGCCCAGCTGGCGGACGGCGCCAGGTGGGTTGGGTACGCGGTGACGTTCGCGGGCGCCATGGCCGCGGCCATCGTGGCGTGGTGGCTGGCGTTCACGCGGGCGGCCGGGCCGCTGCTGCGCCGCTGCATCGCGGCGGCGCCGCGGACCAGCGCGGCCGTGCTGGTGCTGGCGCTGATCGCCACGGGCACCAGTTTCGACCTCGACTCCAGGCTCGAAGTCCACCGCGTTTCGGTCGTGAGCTCGACGTACTACATGCTGGCCCAGAATCCATTCTGGTCCATCTGGAACACCCTGGAGCAGGTGATCGGGGCGCGGGTGGCCGGCACCGAGGCCGCGTTGCTGCGGACGGTTCCGGAGGAGACGGCCGTCCGAGTGACCCGAGAGACGGTGGCCCCGGGCGCAACGTTCCCGTCGCCGCGCTATCCGCTGGTCCACACCACGGTGGGCGATTCGGGCGTGCGACTCGGGCGACCCGACCGGCGTGATGGCCGGCGTCCCACCATCCTGGTGATCTTCGTCGAGGGACTCGATCGGCGGTTTCTGGGCCGGACGGTCCGCGGCATCCGTGTGACACCGTTCCTCGACCGCCTCCGCGGTGAGACCGTCTACTTCGAGCACTTCTTCTCGAATGGCTCCTCGACGTTTCACGGCCTGTTCGCCTCGTTTTGCTCCGCGCTTCCGCGCTTTGGCTTTTCGCCCATCCGGACGCACTACGGGAGCGACTTCCTCTGCTTGCCGGAAGCGCTGAAGCGTGGCGGGTACCGGAGCGAGATGATCATCGGACAGGGTCGCGACCGGGGCCAGTCCCACCTGGGGCTGTTCATGGCGCGCAACCGCCTGGACGCCCTCCACGACGAAGGGAATTTCGCGCCCAAGACGCCCCGGAACCGGCTCGGCGTCCTCGACGGCGCGCTGTTCGATCTCGTGCGCTCACGCGTCGAGACCCTGCACGCCGCCGACCGGCCCTTTTTCCTGGCGACCCTCACCACGGGCACCCATCATCCGTTCCAGGTTCCCCAGGACCATCCGGAGGTGCGAGCGCTGCGCGAGCAGTCGGATGGCTACGTGACGGCGATGCGCTACCTCGACATCGAGCTCGAGCGATTCTTCTCGGGACTGCGCCGCGATGGGCTGCTCAGGAATACCGTGGTGCTGATCCTGGGTGATCACGGCCGGCACGGAAGGACCCGACGTACCGACGCCGAGGCGATGGTCGGAGATTTTCTGGCCCCGCTGTTCGTGTGGATGGACGAATCACTGGGCGACCCGACCATCTTTCGACCACGGACGGTCTCGCCAGTGGCCAGCCAGGTCGACCTTCTGCCCACCATTCTGTCGATGACGGGTCTCATGCCCGCGCTCACGCCGTTCGTCGGCCGCGACCTGAGCTGCGCCTTCGTCCGGGATTGTCTGGCGGACAACGTCGCGTACCTGAGCAACGTCACCGAGAACCTGCTCGGCCTGGTCGACCGCGACGGGATCTGGATGTATCCGGTCCGGGCGCGGACGGGCCACGAGATGGATCTCGGGGTGACCGGAGCGTCCCGTGAGCGCGCGGTGACCGACCCCCAGGTGGCGCCACGGCAGCAGCGCCTGCTGTCCCTCTATGTGACCGGCAACCTGCTCCTCGTGCGAAACCGGCTATGGTCCACCCGGGAGTTCTCGGACCCGGGTGACGGCGTCACCGCACCTTCTCGACCCACGCCCTGAGCGTCGTGATGATCTGCGGGTTGAACTCGCCACCGGACGAATTCGCCTTCGCCCAGTACTCCGGCAAGTGCCGGCTGGCGAGCGGCGACTGTGCCATCGGCTCCTGTACATGAGATCCAAAGGGGCGGCCACGATCACATCGCACTTGAGCGCGACCGCCCGCGGCAGTTAGGCCTAGCGCCGTCGCCTGCTCTTCGGCTTAGCCTTCGACGCCCGGTTGGTTGCTCGTTTCGATGCGGCGGGAGGAGCGGGGGCGGACTTCCTCACATCAACCACGACCTCATGCCACCAGTGCTCGGCTGGTCCGCTCTCTAACCCGTCGAGCCGCCCGCGCGTCGCGGCGAATTGCTGGTCGTGGTGCCACGCCTCCCAA
>Ga0207684_10005913_pt1 | contig 11205 bp, 8 predicted proteins | sample KBSK5501metaG_FD_184342 | JGI IMG/M metagenome (GOLD analysis project Ga0207684, IMG submission 184342) | Corn, switchgrass and miscanthus rhizosphere microbial communities from Kellogg Biological Station, Michigan, USA - KBS K5-50-1 metaG... | ecosystem: Host-associated > Plants > Roots >... | reverse complement strand
AGAGTTTATTTGGCAAGAGGGCGGTCTCTTCGGGGTGGTGATCATCTCACGTGAGCTGCGAAAGGAAGGAACGCAATTCGAAGGCGTCGAAGAGCAACTTGCGGGCTATTGCCCCATGAGTGGAAACCGCGCTATTTCCGGGTGCACTGGTTCACCAAGCCGATACCAGGGAGTCGCGGAAGGGTTAGTGTCGAGGAGATCCGCACGATCACTGAGGACGAGTACGCGGCTTCCCTAAGGCGGGCAGTTTCGTCGCGCCCGAGACCGTAGCTGCTAGGCGCCCAGCGGCCGCCTGCTGACGCTGGGCCCAGCTTTGAAGATTCGGTAAAAGGTAGCAAAAGCAGCATCGGCCACTCCCGATGTGTTGGAAGTGGCCGACGTGTTTGGTGGGCCGTCAAGGACTCGAACCTTGGACCCGCTGATTAAGAGTTGCCCCGAGCCACGTACTCAGGAGACCCAAGAGAACCTAAACCCTACCGGCCAAAGCGATCCGGACTAGGTGAATGTCTTCCAAGGTACTCCTGGCACGGCTGGTTCTGGTAGCAGCGTGGTAGCACCAACTCGGTTCTCGAGAACCGGCCCTGCTGACGCCGTATCGTCACTCGAGCACAGAAGTCGTCCCCCGGTGCCCACGACTGGAGCCGGGGGTTCTGCGTATTCAAGGAATATGACCCAGAAGTGCTCCTTGTCGTCGGGAGTTGAGCCCGCGACCTACTGAGGTGCTCAGCGGCGGCGCTCAGGCTCTCCGCCGCGGCGGGTTGTCCGAGTCCGGCCCTAGTGTAGGAGACCTAACAGCGCACCCGCAGCCCGGATATCCGGAGTGTCATCATGACCAGCAAGCTCCTGATGAAGCCGGCGGAGGCGGTTGCGATCGTCGCCGACCAGGCCGTCGGGGTGGATCCGCGCGAGGCGCAGAAGGCCCCGCAGCGCGAACACCGGGGTGTGCTGGTCCTCGGCGAGCGCGATGGCGTTCTGGAGCATGGTGAGCGCGAGATCGAAGGCCCCGAGTCTCGCGAGAGCCTCGGCTTTGATCGCGAGGAGGTCAGAGTGGTAGGCGAGCTCACCGAAACGGGCGGAGAAGGCGACGTATTCATCGACCACCTCGATTGCCCCGGCAGGCTGATTCGCTTCGAGCAGGGCCTGGGCCAGAAACGAGGCGCAGATCGAGCTGCCGATGTCGACGCCAGCAGCGCGGTACAGCGTAAGGCCCTCACGCATCTTCGCCAGTCCCGCCGCCGTGTGCGACTGACGGCACTCCACCCATCCCAAAAATTGCAGGGCGCTCCCTCTCCAGAACGGGAAGGCTTGTTCCTCGGAAATTGCAAGCTGCTCACCGGCATCTCGCGCTGCCGCGACGGCATCGTGGCGGATTAGGTGCACGAGCGTTGCCGAGTGTAGCGCAAACGCCAGGGTGAACGGATGCCGACGTTCGCGGGCGATTTCCACGGAGCGCTGCGCGTGCTCGCTAGCCGCGCGTCCCTGACCGAGCAACGCGAGGGTCCAGGCCAAATAGCTCATCGCGCCGACGGCAGGGTCCTGGCCAAAGGTCGCGTTGTCGTAGAGGTGCGTACGGGAGTCGTAGATCGAGAGCGATGCGATGAGATGTCGCCTCGCGTCCAGGAACTCGCCATTGTAAAATAGCGGGATACCGGCCATCGCGGCCGCGACTACGTGTAGCGACTGGTCAGCCGCCGCGATGGCAACACGCAACATGTCGCTGGCGAGCTCCTGGGTGCGCTTGTACTGCGCGCGCACGAGATGATAGCGGAACAGTCCAAAGAGGACGGGCGCAGATTCCGCAGTAGGGCCGAGCTCGAGGCAGATCGCGTGGGCACGCGACAGATGCTGCTCGACTTCTGGCATGCCGTATCCTCGGAGCATTACAAGCGGGGAAGCCAGAGCTGTTCGAAGGGTGAGCTCTTGCAAGAGGCGCAGCGGCGACTCGGGCAGAACCTCGAGCAGCAACAGTCCGGCCTCCAGATGCTGAATGGCTTCGGCATTCGCGGACCGCTCGACTGCCCGCTGGCCGGCGAGATGCCAGTACGCGATCGCGAGTTGATTCAGTCCGGCCCGAGTGTAGTGGTGGGCTAGGAGCTCAGGGCGCCGTTCGCGCGTCTCCGGCGCTAGTTCCTCGATGGCAGTCGCGGCGCGAGCATGGAGCTCAAGGCGCTGTTCGTCGACCAGGCTCAGGTAGGCAACGTCCTGCGTGAGCGCGTGCTTGAACGTAAACTCATGCACCGGCTCAAGGTTCGTCTCCACGATGAAATCGGCGGCCTGGAGACGGCGGAGTGCCAGCGAAACTTCAGCGGGAGGGAGATCAGTGAGCTGCCGTAGAAGCAAAACGGGAATGTCTTTTCCCAGAATTGCTGCAGCCTGGAGGAGCGAGCGGTCTTCCGGAAGCAGCCGATCCAGGCGAGCGTTGAGCACGCCTTGGATCGTGTCTGGCACCTCGATACGGGAGTCCGATTCCGGATGATCGAGGACTGAGCGCGTCAGCTCTTCGATAAAGAATGGTACCCCGTCGGAATGGGCAACAATGGTGTCTAGCAGCCCTTTTGACAGCGAACAGCCCTCTGTTAAGGCCTGGACGAGGGCCAGGCTGTCGCTGGCTGGCAAGCGGCGAAGCACTAACTGCGTTGCATAGGAGCGACCTAGCCATGGCGCCTGGTAGCCCGGGCGGGACGTGGCGAGCAGGAGAATACGCGCGGCGGCGAGCATGTCGGCCAGAGCGGCGAGGCATTCTTCGGAGCTCGGATCGATCCAGTGGAGATCCTCGACGGCAATCACTAGGGGTCGGCGCCGACTCCCAGCAAGCGTGAGCTGACGCAGAACCTCGATGGTGCGCTGTTTGATGGCTTCTGGGCTGAGCGCCGCGAGCTCTGCCGACTCTTCCTTGATGCCGAGCAGGTATAGAAGAAAGGGGATATTGGCGTCGACAGGTAGACGGAGCCCCGCCAGACCGTTCTGGACCTTGGTACGGACTGCATCGGGCGTGTCCGTCTCGAGAATCGCAAAGGTGTGGCTGAGTAGCTGGACGAGCGGCAGGTAGGGCATCGAACTACCGTACGAGACGCACCGGCCCTCCAGGTACGTCACGCGATCGTGGACAAGAGCCCGACGGAACTCCTCGACAAGACGTGACTTGCCTACACCGGGCTCGCCGATGATGACGATAACTTGGCCCTGGCCCGCTTCGGCAAGTCCGAGGAGGTCATCCAGCGCGGTTAGATCGCGGTCGCGACCGATAAAAGCGGTGGTCGCTTGCGTCTCGACCCGCCCCTCCCGGACCACAGAGTACCCAGGCACGGAGGTAGGGCTGCGGCTCGTCAAGAGCTCCATCACGAATCGCCCGTGGAGGAACCGTGCCGCGGCGGCGCTGACCACGACAAGTTCCGAGCCAGGTTCGCTGGCGAGATGCTCAAGCGTGGTGGAAATCGTGCGCTTGTCAGCGGGGTCGAGCCCCATGGTGTCGAAGCTCCGCGCGATCAGACCCTCGGCGACGTGAATGGCGCACCGAATAACGGGGGCGCTTTCCTCCTGGCGGCGCTCGCGCCATCTAACCAGGCTCAGTGCTGTTTGGACGGCGAGCGTGGGAGCGTCCTCTACTGGAACCACGCCGAAAGCCGCCACGACACTTCGCGGGGATAGCTCCTCGATATGGGCCTGAAGGACCTTGAGACGGTTGACTATACTCTGGAGCCAGGGTGCCGCCTCCTCAATTGATGAGCCCTGGCTGGACACAATCTCAACCCGGAGTGCCGCCACGATGCGGCGTTCCCAGCGCAGATGATCCTGCCGCGGCGCGGGAGCGTCACCTGACTGCTGACCTGGCGATCTAATCTGTGGGGTCAGGTGCGCAGCCAGCGACTCGTGGTCGCCGGCGGGCTCGTTTCTCTGCTCGGCGCTTGGACGGAGGCGCAGCTTCTCCATCCGGTAGCGGAGCGTATTCCTCGGGATGTTGAGCCGCGCGGCAGCTCTCGAAAGGTTCCACTTAGTCGCCTCTAGAGCACCCAGCAGATCATCGCGCTCGAGAACGCTCGGTGGGGCTGACCGATCGGGCGACTCGCCGGACACGGCGCGCCCCTGACGGGGGCCACCTGAGACCGCATCCCGCTCGACTGGCAGGCCAAGATCCCTAGCCGTCAGCGCATCATCACCGGCAAGCAGTGCGGTGCGCTCTAGGAGATTGATGAGCTCGCGGACATTGCCGGGCCACGCATACGCCAGCAGAGCACGCCGAGCATCCGCCGTGAGGTGCTTTGGAGCAAGGCCGTAGTCTCGACAAGCCCGGTCGAGGTAGTGATCGGCCAGGAGCAGGACGTCGCCGGCACGGGCGCGCAGTGGCGGGAGTTCGAGCGTGAGCGCTGAAAGGCGATGGTAGAGATCGGGTCGGAAGCGACCGGCGCCGACTGCGGCGGGGAGCGAGTCATTGGATGCGCTAAGGATCCAAACGTCGACCGATTCAGGGCGGGTGCTGCCGAGTCGGCGCACTTGGCGCTCCTCGATTGCGGTGAGGAGCTTCGCTTGCAGAGCGAGAGGTAAGGTGCCGATCTCGTCGAGGAAAAGGGAGCCTCGGTGGGCGGCCTGAAATAGCCCTGGTTTTGCCTGCCGGGCGTCGGTGAAGGCACCGCGTTCGTAGCCGAACAGTTCGGCCTCGACGAGGGTTTCGGGGACAGCGGCACAGTTGATCGCCACGAAAGCGGCCGTGCGGCGGTCGCTCGCATCGTGCATTGCTCGGGCCAGTAGGCCCTTCCCGACGCCTGTTTCGCCGGTAATCAGCACTGCCGGGAGGCGGCGCGTCCCCTGAGGGCGATCGAGGAGGCGCGTGACCTGGATTCGAAGATCATGGATCAGGGCGCTGTCGCCTAAGAGTCCCTCGAGACTCCTCATGGTGCGCCGGATATTACTCCACGCCGACCGCTAGTTTCAAGGCAAGGGCTCCAAGTTATCTGTGTTGAGGCTAGTGAAACACATCACGCGCGGTGGCTTGTTCTTCCGTTGACTCCCCACGCAGTAAGCACACTAGGCCGATAGATTATCCCCTAAGCACATAATCCCTCTATCACGGCGCCGTGTTCGCCGTCAGCGCAAATTCGAGTGCGGGGTCCGGTAAGTACTGCCGCGCCGGTTCACCGCAAGATTTTGGGCATGGCCGAGGGCCCTATCCAATTAAGGTGGACCCCGAACGAACCCGCTGGCAAGCCCGGCGGCGGTGAAGCGCGGAGCAGAGCCTCACGAATCTGACACCGAAAACCCCTGAGTTAGGTCTCCTCGGGCACCCCTGCATGGGTGTGGAAGCGGCTACCGGCGCCGGAAGAGACGCGAGTCCGGTCACCGCCCTGGCCCCTTCACGCGGGCCCTGAGTACGGGTCAGCCGACACGGCCCAATGAGCAGCGGCAGCCTGACGGCAGTTATTACTTCGTCGTCGCGAGTCTAGTACTACCTGATCTCTGTCTTCGATCAGCGAGGTTCCGCAGAACCGTCGAGTGGACGGGCGTCCCGCAGGCGACGATGGGTGCCGCGGAGCCGCCTAGTGACCGATCACGGCTCCAGTCACGAAGCGGCCCTCGCGGTCTTTCGACCTGCAAGGGCCGCTGTCCTCGCCTCGCCGTCAGCCTCCCTACCGACCAGCGCCCCTGGATCCCGAGCGAGTGGAGTAACCGTTGGAGTTGAAGTTGTTGATCCGGTCTCCCACGTGGTCCAGAGCGCAGTTAATGCAGTTCTTCAGGGCGTCGCGGACGCTCTCCGCCCGCTTGAATGTGTCGTCGTAGTCAGAGCCGCCATAGCGCAGGGTATTGCGCAGCCCGCTTCGGAGCTCCTCGCCGCACCGCGCGTAAATGTTCGTATCACCGTCGCACGACTGAGCGGACGCCATTGTCGGCGTGAATGCTAATGACGCACCGACGACGATAGTGCAAACGAAGAGGGCCACTACTCGCGATCGAACGTTCGAACTCGGGCTCAGCTCCATGGCTTTTCTCCCTAGCTGGTGTCATGTTCACCGCCTAGTTCCTCCCCTCCGGCGGTTTCTTGCCGGCACACACCAACCTGATTCGCAAGTGACGGGCCAACCCAACAACCGGTGATCGAACAAGGCTTTACACTGGACTGCTGGGTGTCGAACGAGGGCGGTCGACACCCCTTCGACTCTGTCGAAAGCTGGCGGCCCGCGATTGACGAGCGCGATACTCGGCTAGCGTCGGGGCGTGATGCGCAGCACCGCCGTGGCACCGTCCGCAGTGATCTGCCCTAGCCGTCTGGCAGAAGAGGACGTCCCGGGTACGAAGTCCGTTTGGCCGGCCCTTGCTAGCCGAGCCACCTGTCGACCCGCACCCGAGTGGGTCCGGGTATCGGTGCCCTCCCGTTGCCCGATGGTTGAGCGCCGCGTCCTTCCCCGACACCTGACCCTCGACGACGTCGAGGGCCTCCACTTGCGGCCACAAGACGCGGTCGGTGTCGCCCGCTAGGCGACCACCATCGGTTACGGCGTGCGCAACGCAATGGAGTGGGTCTCCTGTTAGTTCGCGGAGAGCACACTGAGATTGACGGGGGGTCACGACGTATCAGCGCCTCGTAACCCTTCCCTGTGTTTAGTGGGCCGTCAAGGCCTCGGACCCGCAGACTAAGAGTTGCATCGAGCGAATAGCTAAGTGAATAGCTAAATGTCTTCCTGGTAGCTGCCTGGTAGCAAACGATCGACCATGAACCTGGCGACACAGCTTCGAATTCCTGCCGATTGCCTTCGAGGCGTGGCGTTAGCTCTACAACCCTCGCGGCATCTACTCTTGGGAGCGGCCCCAGCGTGGCCAAGGCGCGGCTAGTTCGAGAAGCCTCGTCATACGCGCCGCTAGCGAACGCGTGCCCAGGCAGAGCGTTCGACAGTGTCGAATCACCGTCGAACAACTAGCGAGGCCTGTCGAAACCGCCTTTCCACTCGCAAGTATTGAATATTACGGCCAAATACACTTGGCAGCCATCCTGCTAATACCGTCCCTTGAAACGTGCCCTGGTGACGGTGGGAAGTTATCTCGACCCCGAACAAGGAGGAGAGACATGAGAATCGGACCCGGAGTTGCGATGACTCTAGTGCTCGGCACCCTCGTAGCTGGTTCGATGCTGATCAGTCCCACAGTCGCCGCTGCCCAGGACCCTAACGCAGCGCGCCGCCAGTATGAACTCCAGCGCTACCAGATGGACCTGGAGCGATGGAAGCTACAGCAGGAGGAACAGAGAGCTAATCGCCAACAGCAAATGGAACAGCTGCAACGAGACCGAGAGTATCAGCTTCAACAGCAGAAGCGGGCTGATTGGCAGAACGAACAGCAACAGCAGCGCGCAGTCGAATCATACAAGATCAACGAAGAGCGGCGGCGCTATCAACAGGAGCGTAGCGATGCTCTGGAAAGGGAAGAAGACGCAAGACACGAGGGAGATCCCAACTATCAACTCGGAAAGGACATTGGCAACGTCATCAAGACCTTCCGCCGCAAGTGAATCCAATGAGACGGAGGAACATTCTGATGCGCCCAACTCTTATCACGGGATGTGTTGCAAGTGGTCTGGCGATCCTGGTGTCTCACGGTAGCCTGGCCGCACAAGCTAGATACGGGGAAAACTATCGTGATACGCGCCGGGACTCCCAGATCTGTGGTGCAAGTTGTGGATGGGCAATTGATACGGGTGCCTCGTTTGTACTGCCACGCGGAGTCCCGACGCTTACTACGCCGTTGACGGGGGCCGAACCTCGGGACATCAGCGACGGCATCCAGGGTGTCTACCGCCAAGGTAGAACGGGTACTACCAACAAGAATGCCGCCGATATCCTCGAACGATTGGATAGAGAGGAACGAAGCTCCTACGGCGCTAAAAGAGTCCCATAGAGACCTACTATGGCTGTTCTCGGAAAGTCGCATCCCCCAGGCGTTCATGCGTGACATTGCGTAAAGCACATTGGATGTCACCATTGGAAACCGGCTACGACAGGTGAACGGCGAGGATCTAGCGCGGCGGCGAATCGGGCAATCGCAAGCGCCCCATGACCGGCGAGAACCGTGGGGGGAGTTGAGTGGCGGGCTCGGCAGTGCGACGAGGCGCCTCGTAGTTCTCCAGCGTCTCTTCGAGCCCCGAGCCCGCGCCACCGATCTCCGGTGGCGAAAAACTCGACGCCAGGCAGTTGGCCCGCGCCCAACGGCCTCTCGTGATACCTCGATCGTTTGGGGTTCATCGAGCAGCCTCAACCCAGCTTCAAAGTGGCGAATGGCTTCGGCATTTGCGGATCGTTCAGTGGCGCGCAGTCCAGCTAGATGCCAGTAAACTGTCGATCAAACAACCTCGGGCATAACCAAGCCCATGCGATTCAGAGTTCTGACACCTGACGATTGCATCGCTCATTCTCTGCCATGTGGCCGGCAAGCACCGCTACAAACCGCCCAGCGATCCGCGTTCCCCTAGGCATGACAGAGTCCTTGGACCTGCACGGGTCGACCACGTCGCCTTCAGGGACCCTCCAGAAAGCGTCGCTCACGCCGCGAGCAGTCGCGATCCTCAATTCATTCTCCGAGGCCGGACTTAGGCACACTTCACCTTGATCGTTCCAGATGTAGCCAGAGGCCGCCTGCTGAAGCCGCTGAGCCCAGGTTGAAGATTCGCTAGGGACCCCCCTAGGAGACCCACTCCGGCGATCCGGCTTCAGCCTGGGGGCACCCAGGCAGTCTGCGGTGCGGTCCCGCCGATTTCCGTACGGCCGGCAGATAGCGACCCACTAATTTCTAATTAGATAGCAGCCAGAAAGGAACTGCCAGCCGGAGAAGGAAGCTGAACGTGCGACCTACTGATTACGAACTGTTCCGCTCCACGTACTCAGGGTACCCGAGGAGACCTAAGCGTACGGGAAGCAAGCAGCGCGGCATAGCTCAATGTCTTCCAGGATACACCTGGTACCGGCTGTTCTGGTAGCAGCATGGTAGCAGACTAACCCCTCAAATGGGTTGCCGGTCCTAGACTCAGGCCCTCACTTCTTCTCGATCCACTGTTGGGCGGGCTAAGTCCTTGCGGGGGAGAGAAGAATGGTGGGCGGGGACGGATTGAACCGCCGACACCAGGATTTTCAGACCCCGCGCCGTCCCCGCTCCGGCGCCCGTCATGCCCCACCATCGCCAGCATCCCTGCAACTTTCCTGCAGTCCCGGCGCTCCCCTTTGAGCGCGATACCCCGGATGCCGACGCATGACTTTAGCCGAGTGATAGCCGAGTCGCCGAGAGGGTTCCAGGCCGAGGTCCACTTCGGCTGACCGCCTCACGCACCGGTCCGCCAAGCCAGCTACTGAATGAGCAAAGACCGCGAGGAGGATAGGCCCCACGTGCGTGCAATTTCGGTCATGGCGGGGTCTGCAACCGCGGGCGCACTACGGACGACAAATCATTGGATCGTTGAGTTCTCTTCTAAGGATGAGGGCCTGTCGGACTACAAGGAGTTTGGTGGCGCCGGGACATCGGCAGCGAAGACGAACGGGAAAGCCGTCTGGCCAGGCGGCTTCTTGATTTGTCGCCAGGATGTAGACCTGACTGTCCTCCTTGTGGCCGTCGATGACGCCATGGTGCCACATGGGTGATCCCGTGTCCTTCTCTCAATGGCGGCAGTCTACGCCACCGGAAGGTACTCCATTGGGGCATTTTGCCCCGCCGTGGCTTAAAAGGGGATCTTGCAGTGGGCGCCTCGCACAACCGCTCGCGGAGGAATTCGCGGCCCCCGCCGTTGTTGTAGGTGACGCTCTCAGGATATTGCCAAGGCTGGTCCATATAACGTATGGTGAGGCCGCCAATGTGGACGTCTGGCTCGGACCACCGATCGCGCTACCAAGGCAGGCGGGTCGTCTGCTTTGTGCTGACGCTGGCCCTGTTAGCATTCGGCCTGACTGTTTCCGCGTCGGGCCACACGCACGCCCGCCCATCCAACGGATGGTACAACGCCGAATGTCCCCTCGCCGAACTGACCGCAAGGGCAGGGCTCGTGTCTGTGCTGTCAACCCCTCCGTCCGTATGCACAGGGTTGATCGCCAGCGGGACGGTGCACGCAGCGGCCCCTTACGTCCCGGCACCCGATGTCCTCATCGCAGCATCCCGCGCTCCTCCACTCGCCTAGGCTGATTCGGTCGCACCTGTAGTCCGCTTCTTAACGGGCGCTCGGCGCCCCTAGGCGACCTTTCATCGATCGGGAGGAGTACCGCTATGCACGGATCTTTCCAACGAGACCCCTTCTGGGCGCTTGTCACGATTGGCTTGCTGGTCTGCGCGGTTGTCAGCGGCGTCCCGCCCGTCGCCGCGCAGACCGGCCAGGTCACCGGCACGGCCAAGGACGCGCTCGGCCGGCCGCTGAGCCGCGCCCAGGTTCGGCTGGAGAGCAGCGACGGCAGGGTCGTCGGCCAGACCATCGCGGACGACCAGGGGATGTTCAGTTTCTCGAACGTCACGCCGGGCTCCTATGTCGTCGTCGGCGAGAAGGAAGGATTCGACACCGCCACCTCCGTCGTGACGGTCTCCGAGACCGGCGCGACGGGTGTGGATCTCCACCTCGCCTCGAAACAGGCGCTCGACCTCGCGGTCGCGGCCAAACGCCTGGAAGAGGCCCGCATCAGCATCCAGCCGCGCATCGGCGCGTCGACCTTCGAGTTCAACCGCCAGGCCATCGAGACGCTGCCCCAGGGCGACAATGCCCCCCTGAGCCAACTCATCCTGCAGGCGCCCGGTGTGACCCAGGACTCGACCGGCGGGGGCTTCCTGCACGTGCGCAACGAGCACGCCAACGTCCAGTACCGCATCAACGGCATCGCGCTGCCGGACGGGGTCAGCTTCTTCGGGCAGGGCGGCGGCCTGAGCCCGCGGCTGGCCAGCTCGGTGGAGCTCATCACCGGCGCATTGCCGGCGGAGTTCGGCCTCCGCACCGCGGGCATCGTGGACGTGAATACCAAGAGCGGCGCCTTCGACCCCGGGGGCTATGTCGGACTGTACGGGGGCAGCCACTCCTGGATCCAGCCGAGCGCCGAGTACCGCGGCTCGCTCGGCCGGTTCAACTACTACCTGTCGGGCGACTTCCTCCACAACAACATCGGTATCTCGCCGGCCACGCCGGATACCCCGATCCACGACTCGACCAAGCAGGGGCACGGCTTCGGCTACTTCGAGTACCTGATCGACTCGACCAGCAAG
>Ga0207684_10005911_pt1 | contig 11206 bp, 9 predicted proteins | sample KBSK5501metaG_FD_184342 | JGI IMG/M metagenome (GOLD analysis project Ga0207684, IMG submission 184342) | Corn, switchgrass and miscanthus rhizosphere microbial communities from Kellogg Biological Station, Michigan, USA - KBS K5-50-1 metaG... | ecosystem: Host-associated > Plants > Roots >... | reverse complement strand
TAGCGAGTCTCGAGCTGGCGAAGACCCGGGCCGACCTCGAACGGGACGAGGACGTAGCGCATGCGGTCCGCCTCGACGAACCGCCCTTCGAGGACGATGTCCGGAGACCCGCCCGCCGCGAACCCCGGATCGGTCACCGCAGGGCGGCTCCGCTCGATCGGTCGAACAGGCGGACCGCGGACGGGTCGGCTCGAAGGGAGATGCTGCTGCCGGGCGCCGGCCGGACGTCGGGGGCGGCCCGGATCTTCAGCGCCTGCTCCCCGATCCGGACGTCGACGATCACCTCGCTGCCGAACGGTTCGACGGCGATCACTTCGGCCGCTTGCCCGTCGGCGACGATCTCGATCCCCTCCGGGCGCAGTCCGACGGTCAGGGATCCGTCGCCGGCCGTCGTCCCACCGCCACCGGTTGGCCCTCCGCGCGGCGCGGGGATTCGCCAGCCACCCGCGGCGACCACCGAGTCGCCGTCAGGGGTCGCCTCCAGGAGGTTCATCGGCGGGCTGCCGATGAACTCGGCGACGAAGACGTTCGCCGGGTGGTCGTAGACCTCGTCCGGGGTCCCGATCTGCTGGAGCTCGCCCTTGTTCAGGACCGCGATGCGATGCGCGAGGCTCATCGCCTCCGCCTGATCGTGGGTCACGAAGACCATCGTCGTGCCGAGCTCCCGCTGGAGGGTCTTCAGCTCCGTGCGGGTGTGGACCCGCAGCTTCGCGTCCAGGTTCGACAGCGGCTCGTCCATCAGGAACACCCGCGGTTCGCGGACGATCGCCCGAGCGAGCGCGACCCGTTGCTGCTCGCCGCCCGACAGCTGGGCCGGGCGGCGCGGCAGGAGGTGCCCGATCCCGAGCATCTCGGCGACTCGCTCGACCTTCGCCTGCTGCTCGGCCCTGGAAAGGTTCCGGACCTTGAGCGGGTAGCCGATGTTGTCGCGGGCGGAGAGGTGGGGGTACAGCGCATAGCTCTGGAAGACGAGGGCGACGTCGCGATCCTTTGGCTCGAGACCGACGACGCTCTTGCCGCCGATCCGGATGTCGCCGCCGTCTGGCTCCTCGAGGCCCGCGAGCATCCGCAGGGCCGTCGTCTTGCCGCAGCCGGACGGCCCCAGGAGGACGAGCAGCTCGCGATCGGGAATCGACAGCGACAGGCCGCGGACGGCCGCCTCGGCCTGGGACGCGAAGCGTTTCCAGACCTCGTCGAACTCGACGTTCGACACGCTACAGGCCCCTCGTGCTGCTCATCAGGCCCCGGACCATGAGCCGTCGCGCGGCGAAGAAGACGACCATGACCGGCAACAGGTAGATCACCGCCATCGCCGCGATCACGCCGTACTGGACCTCCGTGTAGCCGCCCTGTGTCCGCATCGCCTCGTAGAACGCGAGCGGAACGGTCTTCAGGTTGTCCTGGTCGATGAGGATGATGACCATCAGGACCTCGGCCCAGGCGCTCAGGAACGCGAGGCCGGCGGCGATCCCGAGGCCGGGCCGGGCGAGCGGCAGGACGATCTCGATCAGCGCCCGGAACTTCGAGCGACCGTCCAGCCAGGCGGCCTCCTCGAGATGGCGCGGGATCGAGTCGAAGAAGCCCTTCATCAGCCAGATGAGGAACGGCAGCTCGATCGCGGCGTGGATGAGGATGAGACCGAGGTAGCTGTTCCGGAGGCCCAGCTGGCGCGCGAGGCCGTAGATCGGAACCATCGTCGCCGAGATCGGCATCGTCTGGAGCAGGAGCACGGCGTACGTGATCCAGTCCTTCCGGCGCAGGTCGAGCCGGGACAGCGAGTAGCCGGCGAGGGAGACGGTGAAGACCACGAGGATCATCGTGGCGACCGCGACGAAGACGCTGTTGGCGAGGACCCGGGCGAAGTCGTGCTCGGTGAAGATCTTGACGAAGTTCATGATCGTCGGCTCGACCGGGAACTGGATGTAGGCGCTCGCCTTCGCGTCGAAGGCGGCGCTCAACAGCCACAGGAACGGGACGAGGAAGAACGCCACGACCACGAGGAACGCGATGTGGACGAGGATCCACTCGAGCGGGCCAGCCCGGGCCTTCGGCCGCGGCGGCGGCTCGGTCGTCGCGCGCCGGGCCAGCTCGTCGACCGTGGTCCGGCCGGTCGCGGCGGTCACGGCGGTCATGCGCGGGCCCTCGACCAGCGCAGGAAGACGACGGCGAACGCCAGGTTCAGCGCGAGCATCACCACCGAGATCGTCGAGCCGTAGCCAACGGCGTGGTTCTGGAACGCCTCGTGGAACGCGTACAGGGCGATCACCTCGGTCTGGAACGCCGGCCCGCCGTTGGTCAGGGTCTGGATGAGGATGAAGGTGCCGAACGTCGCCATCGTCACGGACAGCAGGGTCAGCGCGGCAATCGGCCGGAGGATCGGCAACGTGTGATCCCAGAAGCGCCGGAACGCGCTCGCCCCATCGACCCGGGCGGCCTCGTAGATGTCGCTCGGGATCGTCCGGAGCGCGCCCAGGAAGATCAGCATCGTGAACGCGGTGCCGCGCCAGGTATTGGCGATGATCACGGCGAGCATCGGACCCTGGCCGAGCCAGTTGACCGGTGGGGCCCCGACGACGTGGAGCCCCGCGTTCAGCGATCCGTTGTAGAAGTCGAACATCGCCACCCACAGGAAGCCGGCGATGATCGTCGGGTTGACCCAGGCCAGGAGCACCGCCGCGTAGACGAGGCTGGTCGCGAGGAACCCGCGCCGCTGGGCGTAGTCGAGGAGCAGGGCGAGGAGCAGGCCCAGGACGAACTGCCCGATGATCGCCGAGCCGATGACGAAGATGACCGAGTTCAGGATGACCCGGCCGAAGTCGGGATCGCTGAACAGGCGGGCGTAGTTGTCGAGTCCCACGAACCGCGGGTTGGCGGCATCGAGGCCGACCAGCGCGCGGTTCGTGAAGCTCGATCCGATGGCCCACAGCGCCGGGCCGACGAAGAAGAGCGCGAGCAGGAACGCAGCCGGGCTGAGCCCAGCCAGGTACAGCCGGTTCCTGCCCAGCCTTCCCCGGGCCGCGACCGCCACTACTGGGAGGTGACCTTGTCGGCGCCGAGCGCCTGGGTCAGATCGTCCGTGTACCGCTTCGCGGCGTCGTCGGGGCCGAGCTCGCCGGCGGCAACCCGGGCCGTCGCCTTCTGGATGGCCTCGATGACCTTCGAATAGCCCGGATCCGGGGCGGTGAACTTCGCCTTGGCGAGAGCCGCGGTCGACGCGACCAGGTACGGGTCGGACTTGAACTCGGGGATGTCCGCGGCGTCCGTGCGGGCCACCGGGTGAGGATCCTCGGCGTTGAGCTTGCCGACGATCTCGGCCGTGTTCATTGCCTTGATGAACTCCCAGGCGCCCTGCTTGTTCGTGCTGCGCGAGCTGATGTACCAGCAGGTTCCGGGACCGCCGACCGTGAAGGACGGTCCGCCATTCTCGGTCGGATGGAGGACGTAGCCGACGTTCTGCTCGGTCGCCGCCTTGTTGGCGGACGCCCAGCCGCCATAGACCCAGCCGCCCTCGAAGAGCAACGCGAGCTGACCGTTGCCGAGCTTCTCGCGCATCGCCGTCCACGGCTTCGTCGAGGTCAGGATCTCCTTCGGGCTGAGGCCGTTGTACGCCTTCTGGTAGTAGGCCATGACCTTCTTGGTTGCCGGGCTGTCGCCGATCCACTTGCCGCTCGAATCCTGGAGCTCGCCACCGTAGGCCCAGAGAAGGGGCACGAAGGCATGATCGGCCGTGCCGCTCGATCCGGCGGGGCCGGCGTAGAGCGCGTACGGGATGACGTTGGTTTCGTTCGCGTTCTTGACCGCCGTCGCGGCGTCGAGGATTCCCTGGACATTGGCCGGCTGCCAGTCGGCCGCCAGGCCGGCCTTCTGGAGGTCGTCCTTGCGGTAGTACAGCCAGCGCATGTCGAGACCGTAAGGGATCGCCCAGACGCTGCCCTTGTACGTGACGCCGGTCCGGACGGAGTCCGGATACTGGCTCCAGTCGGCCCACTGGCTGACGTAATTGTCGAGCGGCTCGACATAGCTGGCGTCCGCCAGCTCGCCGATGGAGCTGCCGCCGACGTGGAACACGTCGGGGCCGGTCCCGCTATCGAGGGCGAGGAGCAGCTTCGTATAGAAGTCGTCATCACCGACCTTCTGGAGGTCGATCTTGACGTCGGCGCCCGGGAATTGCGCCTTGACCGCTGCGGCGGCCTGCTCGACGTACTTCGGCTTCAGACCGGCCTCGTCGGGATACGAGACGTTGATCGTGCCGGTGACGGCGCCCCCGCTCGGGGCCCCGCCGCTTCCGCCGGCCGGGCTGCTGCCGGCCGGGGCGCTCCCGGCCGACGACGGGCTCGAGACCGCCGATGGGCTGCAGGCGACCGCCACGGCGGACACCGCCGAGAGCTGAAGGAATCGCCGCCGCGTGATGATCTGCCGTACGACCTCGTCCATGTGAAACCTCCTCCAGGGTGCGGACACGCGCCCGCATGACGTGGGTCTCGATCGAGCTGCGGTCGCGCGAATCGCCAACCGTCTCGATCAAGGGGGCGGCAGTCAGAAGGTCATCCTCGGACCTCCAGCATCCAGCTGCCGTTCGGCGTCGGTCGCGCGGCATCGAGAAATGCCGCTCGACTCAGCCCTTTCTGGCGCGCCCCCGGGGCCGCCAGCGAGTGAGAGGCATAGGCGGTCGCGATGTCGAGGCTCTCCTCGAGCGATCGACCGGCGAGGTCCGCCCAGATGAATGCGGCCGTGAACAGGTCGCCGGCGCCGACGGTGTCGAGCGCGACGATCGGAATGCCGGGCGTCTCGGCGACGCGGCCGTCGGGGGATGCCGCGACCGCGCCGCGGGCCGCCCGGGTGACCACGACCAGGGAGCCGCGATCCGCCAGCTGCCGCGCCGCGTCCGAGGCATCGGAGCGGCTGCTGAGGTGAAATGCCTCGCGTTCGTTCAGAAACACGGCCCGGAGCCCAGCCCACCGCTCGACTGGGCGATCGAGCAGGATCGCGACCTGTGGATCGCCGACGACGCCGTACAGGTGCTGCTGGTCCGGCAGTCCTTCCTGGAGTCTCGGCGGCAACGGAAGGTTCACGACGACCGCACGCGGCCGGAGGCGTGCGATCGCGTCGACGTCGATCGTCGCCGTCGGGTGGACGGTGACGAAGGCGCGCTCGCCGTCGAGGGGCAAGCCGACCGAGACCGGCGTCGTCGTCGTCGGCTCGCCGAGCCACGGGATGCCAGCATCGTCCATCAGCTGCTTCAGGAAGCGACCCGCCGGATCCGTTCCGATCGGGGCGCAGACGACGGCGTCGAGCTCGAGCTGGCGCAGGGCGAAGGCGACATTGGCCATCGCGCCCGGCACGATCACGAGATCCTGGGCGAGTACCTCCTCGCCCGCCATGGGGATCCGGTCGAGGCCGCGGAACACGAGGTCCAGGAACGGAGCGCCGGCACAGACGACGTCGACGGTCATCGGAGCGTCTCGGCGAGGCCGGGCTGGGCGGCGAGATGCCGGTCGAGGATCCGTCCGGCGACCTCGACGGACGGGACGAGCGGATGCAGCGCGAGCGCCTGGACGGCCAGGCTGCGCGAACGAGTCAGGGCCGCTTCGATCGCCGCCCGCTCCGCTGCCCGGACGGCCACGATCCGGGCCTCGGCGGCCATGGGCACGGCCCCGATCGCGACCGGCACGATCCCGCCGCGACCGACGACGCACGGCACCTCCACCACGGCCTCCTCGTCGAGGAACGGCAGGCTCGAACGGTTCGCCACGTTGAGGATCAGCACCTCGTGGCCGTCGCCGTGGAGCGCATCCACGAGGTCGAGCGACAGGCGACCGTAACCGCCGGTCTCGCGGGCTTCCGCCACGTTCCGGAGCTCCTCGTCCCGGCCGTTCCAGGCCTCCTCCATGTAGCTCCCTTCCCGCTCGGCGAGGCTGGCCTCCCACGAGCGGAGGGCCGCGGCGGGGCTGCCTCCGCCGGCATAGAACGACTCCTGCTGGCGCTGGAGGAACTCGGCGCGGACCCGGCCGGCCTGCATCGCGGTCAGCGCCTCGGTCGCGAAGTCGTAGTAGTAGAGGTACTCGTTCGGGATCATCCGGATCGAGCGCAGCCACGCCGCGCCGAAGAGCCGTCCCTCCTCGAAGCTCTCGAGACTCGCCTCGTCGGCGAGGAGCCTCGGCAGCAGGTCGTGCCCGTGTTCGAACACCCCGCGGAGCCAGCCGAGATGGTTGATCCCGAAGTAATCGAACCAGAGATCAGCGGGGTCGCGCCCCAGGGCGGCGGCAACGCGTCGACAGAGGGCCAGTGGCGCATCGCAGATCCCGATCGCCCGATCCCCCAGGACTCGGCGGATCGCTTCGGTCACGAGCCCGACGGGATTCGTGAAGTTGATGAACACCGCGGCCGGGGCCCGTCGAGCGACCACTTCGGCGATCTCAGTCACGACAGGCACGGTCCGCAAGGCGAAGGTGATGCCGCCCGCCCCCGTGGTCTCCTGGCCGATCACGCCCTCGGCGAGCGCAGCCGTCTCGTCGAGCAGCCGGCCCGCGATGCCACCGACCCGGACGGCGCAGTAGACGACGTCGGCGCCGTCGACCGCCGCGTCCAGGTCGGTCGTCGCGGTCAGGGCCACGCTCCGGCCGAACTGGTCGTTCATGCCGGCCAGGACGGCTCCGATCCGGTCGAGTCGGGCCTGATCGACGTCATACAATACGACCGCGTCGTACTGGGTTCGAGTGCTGCCCTCGACCAACGCCCGATAGATCGCCGGGGTCCGGAATCCGCCTCCACCGAGCAGGGCGAGCTTCATGGCACGAGTGAACCAAAAGTGAACCAGTCCTGTCAACCGGACGGCCGAACTGGGCGCCGCGCGGACGCTCGCGGCAGCGACCTCGCCTACGTCCGAGTGATGCGCCGGCTCGAGGCGGATATCGCGACCGGCCGCTTGACACCCGGCGAACGACTCGCCCCCGAGCGACAGTTGGGTGCTCGTCTGGACGTCGCCCGGAACACCCTCCGTCGCGCCCTTGCCGACCTCGCCGCTCGCGGGCTCATCGAGTCCCGGGATCGCTCCGGCTGGTTCGTCAACGGTCGGGGCGTCACGATCGAGACGATCAGCGGACCCCAGGGGCTGACCGACTGGGCCGCGGTCCATGGCCTCGCGGTGTCGTCGAAAGTCAATGTCGCCCGCGTCCGCCAGGCGGACCACCTCGAGGCGGAGGCGCTCCGGATCCCCCTGAACAGCCAGGTCTTTGAGCTCGAGCGGGTCCGGATCGTTGAGGGCGCCCCGTTGTCCCTCGACCGCTCGATCCTCGTCCCGGCTCTTGCCGCGACCCTGGCCGGGCTCGATTTCTCGAATCGGTCCCTGTTCCAGACGGTCCGCGAACTGAATGGGATCGAACCCTCCCGCGCCGAGTGCCTGCTCCGGGCGATCACCACCGACGAGCGAACGGCCGATCTGCTCGGGTTGACGGAGGGCGATCCCCTCCTCGAGCTGTTCGAGACGGTGTTCGACCAGTACGGCGACCCGTTCGAGTACGGACGCCATCTCAACCGCGGGGATCGATACGCCTTCCGGACGACGATCCTGGCGGGCGGCGTCTGGGACGGGCCGAGCCGGTGAGGGGCGGGCCGCGGCTCGCGATCATGCCAGGTGGTGGGCGGTACTGGACTCGAACCAGTGACCCCCTCGGTGTAAGCGAGGTGCTCTGACCAACTGAGCTAACCGCCCGCGGGCAGGGTACGCCAGACGTGCTGCGCCGAGGATCCGACGGCCATGCAGATCTCGCATGGATCCCTGCCTTCGTGAGCGTGGTCGAGCGATAGATCCAACGTGACCACGCACGCAGAGGGCCAAATTGATGCGAGATCTGCATCGCGAGATCGGGCGCGATGCCCTGGGCGCGGGCGCGCGCGTCGCGCCGAGGATCCTGCCATTTGCTCCTGTGGACCGCATTAGCGGGGCCAGGGAGCGGTGTGACACGATAATTAGCCTGTGGGGGCTAATTCAGAACGGATCCGGCGTCGCAGCGCAGGCTAACGCGCAGGTAGGGAGCATTTGGCAGGTTCGTCGCGAGACGCCACGAGCGGGGTGCGTCGCAGCGCGGGAGGTGGTGCCCAGGCCGGGACTTGAACCCGGATGAGTTGCCTCATACGCCCCTCAAACGTACGCGTATACCAATTCCGCCACCTGGGCAGGTGTGCGATGCATCTCGGCGGGTCGGGAGGGAGGAGGTGGTGGTACCGAGGAAGGGACTTGAACCCATACGCCCTTGCGGGCACTAGCTCCTGAAGCTAGCGCGTCTGCCAATTTCGCCACCTCGGCGTCGACCCGCCGACGGCTGGCCCGAGGGCTCACCGGTCGTCAGCGAGGCGCCATGTTAGCACATCCCAAAATCGCTCCGACCCGTCGGCGACGGTCCGCGGAGCGGGTCCGATGACCCGGTCCCGAACGGCAACGACGCTGTCCGGCCAGGCGATCGGGAGGGCGTACGTGCCCCCGGCGAGGCGGGCCTGGAGGGCCTTGAATGCCGCCATCCGGGCCGGGTCGGCAGCCGGCGCCCGGGCCGCCTCGAGCAGCCCGTCGAGGACGGGATCCTGGAGACCGATCACGTTTGCGCCGCCCGTCTGGACCTGGGACGAGGCGAACAGCGGGTACAAATCGGGGTCGTGACCGACGGCGATGTCGACCACTGCGGCGCTGAAGTCGCCCGTCCGGAGATGGTCGGTCGCGAGGGTCGCCGGGTCGATCTCGACGAGCTTCGCGGCGAGGCCGAGGGCGACCCAGTTGTCGACGACCGTCGACCCGACGGCGTACAGGGCGGGGTTGGCGGCGCGCGAGGGGACGAGCACCTCGAGCGGGGTCGCGACCTTGGCTGACGGGGCGCGCCACCCGTCGGCGGTCTTCTTCCAGCCGGCCGCGGTCAGGGCCTTCGCCGCCGCCTTCGTGTCGCGCTTCACGACGGGGCTCGCGGCGGGATCGAAGGCCCACGAGGTCGGCGGTACGAAGGCATCCGCCCGGCTTGCGAGCCCGCCGAACGCGGCCCCGATGATCGCGGGCCGATCGATCGTCTCGAGGAGGGCGAGCCGGACCTTCGGGTCGCGGAACTCGAGGTGGCTGGGTCGAAGGTTCAGCAAGATGGCGGCGATCGTCGTCGACGGATCGCGGACGAGCCGCGTCCCCGGCAGGGCCGAAAGACCGGCGACGTCGAGCGGGGCCAGACCGGACGCCGCGTCGAGCTCGCCCGCCCGGAACGCCGCGACGAGCTGGTCGGGGGCGTCGAAGAACCGGAACTCCAGACGCGCCAGGCTGGGCCTTGGATCGGTCGGACGAGGGGTCGGGTGGCTCGGTCCGAGCGGGTCGCTCGGCGCCGGAACGCCGCCCGACGGGCCGGCGCTCGAACCCGCGTCACTCGCGCTGGGCCCCGCGGCAACTCCGGCCGGCTCGAGCACGGCGTGGTCCCGATCCAGCTCGACGATCGCATACGGCCCCGATCCGATGGGCGCCTCCCCGAATGGGTCGCCGGCCATGGCGGACGGCGGCGTGTTCCCGAGGAGATGCCTCGGAGCGATCGGCTGGGTCGTGAGCGCCAGGAACCCGGCGAACGGGTCCTCCAGGTCGAACCGCACCGTGTGGTCATCGACGGCCGTGGCGGTCACGCCCTGCCAGGACCCGGCGCCCGGTCCGTGGTACGCGGGGTCGCGGAGGGTGTCGATGGTGAAGACGACGTCGTCGGCCGTGACCGGCTGGCCGTCCTGCCAGGTCGCATCGGGCTGGAGCCGGAACGTCCATGTGGCGCCGGTGTCATCGGACGTCCAGGACGTCGCCAGCGCCGGGATCGGCCGGCCGTCGGAATCGAGCTTGGTCAACCCCTCGAAGACGAGCGCGACCAGGTCGCGATCGACCTGGCTCCGGGCGCCGAGGGGGCTGACCGAGACGGGGCGTCCCAGCTCGCCCTCGCGGTACGGGAGGGCCGGCGACGGGCTCGGATGGCCCGACGGAGCCGCCGCGGTGCCTTGCGGCGTGAACGCCGGACTGCCGATGGCGATCGCCGCCACAGCCAGGACGAGGACGAGGGCGGCGACGACAGCACGGTCGGTGCGGTTCATCGAGAGGAACGAACGAGCCGCTCGGGCGGAGTCGGCGTCCCCGGCCGCGACCCCGGTGCGAGCGTGTCGAGCCGGTTCAGCCCGCCGTCGTCGCCGCGGGGGCGAAGACGAACGACGCCACGGAGAACGCCACGAACAGGATCAGCAGGACGATCGTGAACTGCCACAGGCGTCGTTCGACGCCACGCCGGCTGCGGTAGACGGCCGAGTCGCCGCCGAACGTTCCGGACAGGCCGGTGCCGCGGGCCTGGAGCAGGATCGCCGCGACCAGGGCGATGCTGACGATGATCTGGCCGATCGCCAGGGCGGGATTCACAGGGGAAGACCTCCGGTGGGGGCGCCGGTGGAAACGGCGTCGGATGATATCACGCGTCGCCCGCCGGACCGGTCGGAACGGTCGCCCCGATGGGCCGCTCCCCGCTCGTCGCGGCCACCTCGGGCACGAGCAGCGACCGACCGGTCATCCCGTCCCAGCGCGGCAGTCCCGCGAGCTCGATGAGGGTCGGGGCGACGTCGGCAAGCACCCCGTCGGCGAGGCGCCGACCCTCGACGGCCCGGCCGACGAGGACGAACGGCACCGGGTTGAGCGAATGGGCCGTGACCGGCTGCCCGGCGTCGTCGCGCATCCGGTCGGCGTTGCCGTGGTCGGCCGTGATCGCGAGGAGCGAGCCAGGCCCGGTCGGATCGCCTCCGTCGACGTCGGCCAGGGCGGCCGTGACCCGGCCGAGGCACCCGTCGATCGTCTCGACGGCCCGGATCGTCGCCGACCAGACCCCCGTGTGGCCGACCATGTCGGGGTTGGCAAAGTTGGCGACGATCAGGTCGTACCGGCCCGACCGGATCGCCTGGACGAGGGCGTCCGTCACGCCCGGAGCGCTCATCTCGGGCTGAAGGTCGTACGTCGCCACCTTCGGGCTGGGGACGAGCCGCCGATCCTCGCCCGGCAGCGGCGCCTCGCGCCCGCCATTGAAGAAGTACGTGACGTGGGCATATTTCTCGGTCTCGGCGACGTGGAACTGGCGCCAGCCGGCGTCGGACGCCGCGTGGGCCAGGGATCGCACCTCCTCGGGCGGGAAGGCGACCTCGACCGGGAGCCCGCCCTCGTACTCGGTCATCG
>Ga0207684_10005909_pt1 | contig 11207 bp, 12 predicted proteins | sample KBSK5501metaG_FD_184342 | JGI IMG/M metagenome (GOLD analysis project Ga0207684, IMG submission 184342) | Corn, switchgrass and miscanthus rhizosphere microbial communities from Kellogg Biological Station, Michigan, USA - KBS K5-50-1 metaG... | ecosystem: Host-associated > Plants > Roots >... | reverse complement strand
ACGGACTTGCGCTCGCTTACGGCTACGACACCGCGTTCTGGTGGACAGCCGTTATCGCCGCCAGTGGAGCTATCATCGCCGCTTTGCTCTTCCGGCCTGGGCTTCTATTCCAGCCAGCGAGCCCTGTAAAGAGATGAGTACGAAAAAGCAACCAGGCGGCAGAGCGATGTTGGCCGGTCGTCCGGTGGCCCGAATCGGCTACGGCGCCATGCAATTGCCGGGTCCGGGTGTGCTTGGACCGCCTCGCGATCGGGCCGCGGCCCTTGCGCTGCTGCGCCGGGCCGTCGAGCTCGGCGTCAACCACATCGACACGGCCCAGTATTACGGCCCCGACGTCGCCAACGAGCTGATCCATGCAGCGCTCCATCCATACCCAGAGGACCTGGTCCTGGTCACCAAGGTCGGCGCTGAGCGCGACCGGCAGGGCGGCTGGATCTCCGCGCAACGGCCCCACGAGCTGCGCGCCGGGGTCGAGGCCAACCTGCGAAGCCTCGAGGTGGAGAGGATCGATGTGGTCAACCTGCGGCTCGCCGGTGATGGAGCTCCGGGGGTCGACCTCGACAGTCAGTTGGCGGAGATGATTGCCCTCCGCGCCGAGGGCAAGATCGGTGGAATTGGTATCAGCGGTGTCAGCGTCGGCCAGCTCCGCCAGGCTCTCCCGGCCGGCATCGCATGCGTCCAGAACGCATACAACCTCCTCGATCGGGCAGACGAGCCGCTGCTCGAACTCTGCAGCGAGAACGAGATCGCCTGGGTGCCTTACTTTCCCCTTGGATCGGCCTTCGCGGGGGCAGCGAAGGTGACCGAGCACCCTGCGGTGGTGGCCGCCGCGGCGGCGCAGGGAGCCACGCCCGCTCAGGTGTGCCTGGCCTGGCTCCTGGGGCACGACCCTCACATCCTGCTTATCCCCGGCACCTCGAGCCTGAAGCACTTGACCGAGAACGTGGCCACCGCTGAAGCACGCCTCGACGCTGACACGACGGCGCAGCTGGACGGTCTTGCCGCGACGCGTGGCCGGCGCTGACGTTGATTGACTTGCGTTAGGGGAACTGGCCCATGACGTCGGACCCTCGACCTAGGCCGTCAGCGCTCGCACGCCGCTGAGTGCTCCGGCCTCAGCGGCGCCAACTCGCGGCGTTCGCCAGTTCGTCCCGGTCATTTGCTGACAGCTTGACCAGTGATGCTGACGGTACGACGGCTGGTTTCGGGACTGGTCGCGGCCCGAAGCAGCCACGCGGCGACGTCTGCGCGCGCGATCCTCTGCGACAGCGTCCATCTGCCGGTCTCGGTAAGCACGGCCACCTGGCCGCGGCCCGGTCTGTCGGTCAAGGAGCTCGCGTAGACGATCGTCCAATCCAGATTGCTTTCGCGTAGCGCCTTCTCTCCCGCGCTCTTGTCTTTGATCATCGAGCCCATCGCTATGCCTGTCAGAAGCCGGGTGACTGGATTGAAGCGGTGACGCTCAACCAGAAAGGAGGACAGAAGGACGACCCTGCTGACGCCTGCCTCATATGCGGCTTCGACGATCGCCTGGGTAGAGTCGGAGATCACCGATCCGCCGCCGCCCAGCGTGCTGATCAGCGCGTCGGCGCGGTCGAGTGCGCGTGCGACCGCTGACGGATCCGTGGCCTGGCCGGCCACCACATGAAGGTTGGGATTGCGAACTGCCAGCTTTTCGGGGGAGCGGACCAGCGCCGTCACGGTGTGGCCGGCGGCGAGTGCCTGCTCGACTACCAGACGACCGGTGCCCCCGGTGGCTCCGAGGACTGCAAGGTTCATTGGATATCCCTCCATGCGAAGTCTCGAAGTTGAAGCTTCAAGTTGTTACCATAAACGACTTGAAGCGTCAACCTATTCCCGGGCCCGGTTCCGCCCAGGCGGCGCTACCGCCGCGGGGGCTGAACAACCACGAATGGAGCGCTTGGCTCCAGCTGACGGCCTTGTTCACCCTGCTGCCGGCTGCACTCGATTCTCAGTTGCAACGCGAAGCCGGGATGACTCATTTCGAGTTCACCGTGATGGCCGCCTTGTCCAGGCAACCGGGCCGCCGGCTCCAGCTCAAAGACCTGGCCGTGATGGCAAATGGTTCGCTCTCGCGGCTCTCACATGTGATCTCGCGCCTCGAGCGGCAGGGGTGGGTGCAAAGGGTGAGTGGGAACAAGGGCCGCGCGACGAACGCGGAGTTGACCGACAAGGGCTTCCGCAAGCTGAGAGGGGCTGGACCAATTCACTTCCAGGAGGTTCGAAGGCTCGTGTTCGACGTTCTGACTCCCGAGCAGGTGAAAGACCTGCGGCGATTGACCAGCCGCCTCAATGTCGGTCTGATCCCGGAGACCGATTTCGGACCCCTCGCGCGCAGGACCCGGGCTACCGCGCGGCGCGACGCTCCGTCATAGCGATTCAGATCACCGACGGGATAGCCGCCGCCGTGTAGAAGTTCATGTAGTCATTCAGCGGAAAAACGCTTCAAATCTGGACGGAGATGCTGGCCGGATAGAAGTTTCGAACTGAAACCGATCGTTTCCGACAGTTCTGGACGGGAGGTCTCAGAATTCGGGACCGTGAGGCCCCGGGGTCAAATCGCGGGCCCCCGACCAGGCACCTTCCCCTCCGCAAGCGCGCCGGGCTATGGTGAGACCCAGTTCCAGTGGAGTCAAGGAGTGAGGGCGTATGAGGAAGCAAGACGTGCGGCGGGCATTGGATGAGACGCGCCGCCGAGAGGCGGAGCTCGTCGCGATCTCTGTGGACGAACCGGCTGATCCTGCTGGGCGCTGGCATCCCAAGGACCACCTCCTCCATATGGCGATGGCGCGCGAGCGGGAAGCCGCGCTCATCGAGGCCGTCCGCACCGGTGGAGAGGTCCCGCCCCGGTTCGAGGAGGGCCACAACGACGAGGTCTACGCCGCGAACCGCGACCGGCCGGCCGCCCAGGTCATCGAGGACGCAGACGAATCGTGGGAGAAACTGCTGGCGGCCATTGATGCGTCGACTGATGAAGACCTAGAGCGGCCGCACCCACACCACCGGGATAGAAAGCTCGTCGATGGGTCGTCGGGGGATCACCTCGCGGCACACCTCATGTGGGCTCACCTCGACGCAGGCAACGAGGTGGCAGCAGAGGCTGCCGTCCGGTGGGCATGGGACCTCTCGTCGCGCACGTCGAGGGACCGGCGAAGCAATGCTCTCGGCGCCTATAACTTGGCGTGCTTCTACGCCCGAATGGGACGAGTCGACGACGCGCTGCCCCTCCTTCGCCAGGGCTTTGAGGGGGCGCCCGACCTGAAGGATTGGGCCCTTAAGGACCCAGATATCGACCCAATTCGAGAGGATTCCCAGGTCGCCGAACTTCTCGCCGGAGCGGTCCGCCAAAGCTGAATCGTCGCGTCCTAAACCGGGATAGTCGCGTGAGCCCACACTCCGAGGCCATCTCCAGTTACCGTTTTTGAACATCTGGTGGCGGCGACGCTGCTTCCCGATCTCGTCCGGAGTGCAGTTGTGCGGCTAGTGGCGGAGGCCGGGATCCAAGTTGGGTCTTGAGAAGAGCCCGGATTTCCGGGCACCGGGCCTGAACTCGCTGGGCAGGTCATGCTGCCGAAGGAGCCCGAATACGCAGGGTTCGGGACTCGCTCGAACGTCAGACGTTCAATGGCACCCGGATTCGCTGTCAATCAGTTGCGGGGTCGAGGTCGACTCGAATCGTGAGCAAGTCGGTTCCCATCCGTTTGGCGATAGCCAGAGCGCGCGGATTGATTGAACCAATGCGCGTCACGGGGTCTTGGTCGGATGCGACCACTGCGTTTCCGGATCGCCAACGACCGCCGGTCTTGACCCTGACACGCGAGTCCGCCTCTAGGTTCTTGACATAGGAAGCCGCGCGGCCGTGGTGGGAGACGATCCAGAAGACGTCGCCTTGCAGGATGTCGAAGACCGGTATCTGCCGAGGGATGCCCGACTTGCGGCCACGCGTCTCGAGAATCGCCGCGCTTGAGCTTTGCTCGCCAGCCTTCCGCAGCTGGCGAGGGTTGAGCAGACGCACTTGCAAGAAAGTGCCGATCCTTCGCTTCATTGGATACTCAGGTTTTGCGGGGAGGCTCCTCCCGCCAGCCGACCTGCATACGCAAGGTGCTCTCGCTCGGCCGTAGTGTCAAGACTTGTGGCACTCCGTCAGAGGCGACTATTCCGTCAAACTTAAGCCCACGCGCGCGTCACAAACGTGTCACGCATTCGCGGAACCAGGAGGACACGGAAGGACACGCGAGGACACGTTGGCGGCCGACATCGGGTACAGGGGGACACAGGAGGAACCGTCGGATACGGGAGGACACGACGTACGCAGGGTTCGGGACCGTTAGGCCCCGGGTTCAAATCCCGGGCCCCCGACCAGTTTTTGAGTTCACAAGTGTCAGGTAGCGCTTTATGCAAGACGCTTCGCGGCGCCACCGCGGCACAGCTGTGTCACAGATTTTGGAAAACTCGGTGCCGGCAGCTCGGTTTGAGGGTTCGTAACTCGCGTTTGAACTCGAGCATCGTCGCCAGGCAGCCGATATACCAGCACGCGCACGGGCCCGGGACCGTGAGGCAGCCCACTGTGCCGGATCATCCCGATTGGGCATGCTCGAGGTGGGCGATTTCGTTCTGATCGTCTGAGACCCCCGAAGAACCGCCAAGCTTGGCGCTCGCCCGGAGCTGAGCCGACCGATTACTTCCTGTCCCGTGTAGCGTCGTATGTGGCATGAGAAAGCTGATCGTCCTCACGTTCATAAGCCTCGACGGTGTGATGCAAGCTCCCGGCGGTCCCGAAGAAGACACCTCCGGCGGGTTCAAGTTCGGCGGCTGGACGGTGCCGTACTTCGACGAGGCAGGCGGGAACGTTATGGCGGAGCAGATGGGCCACCCCTTCGACCTGCTCCTCGGCCGTAAGACCTACGACATCTTCGCCGGCTACTGGCCGCAGCACAATGACGAGACGGGCGCCGGCATCAACAAGGCGACGAAGTACGTCGTATCGCACCGGCCAGTCAACACAGACTGGAAGACGACCGTCCACATTGGAGGCGACGTTCCGGCGGAGATCAGGAGGCTCAAGCAAGAGGATGGCGCGGAGCTGCAGGTCCACGGTAGCGCAAACCTCATCCAAACGCTGCTCAAGAATGATCTCGTCGACGAGCTCTGGCTGAAGACCTTCCCGGTCGTGCTCGGCGCCGGCAAGAAGCTGTTCGCTGAGGGCACCATCCCGGCCGCCTTAACCGTCGATAAGACGAGCGTTACGCCCAGCGGCGTCGTGGTTGCGAACTACAGGCGAGCGGGAGAAGTGAAGACCGGCTCGTTTTAGCCGTCACAGGCAATCTGTTGAGTAACCCGCGCTGAACTCGAGATCGTCCAGCGGGCGGCGCAGGAACTTGGCATGCGGGACCGGATTGGAACCCGGCCGTTAGTGGGCCGCAACCCCCCGTTTATGAGTTGGTGCCGGAGGCCCGGCTATGCTGGCTGGCGACCCGATCTCTCCGATTTCCCCGTTGGATCAAAGCTCTGCCGATGCACTTCCGTCTTTCTCGCTCCCTGCCGCTTTGACCAAGCTCTGCTGATTGGTAATCGCGTAGCGCATCGCCTCCTCGAGTGACAGGGCGTGTCCGCGAGCCAGCCCGGCATCGAAGTCCGGGCCCTCGACCCGGTCGACGTAAGGCCGGTACTCACGCATCGCGTCCTGGGTTGTCGAGCGTGGCTCGCGCCGCGCGATCGACTCGAGGGCGCCCCAAAGCACTCCGGCGCGGACCGCGTCACCACGCAGTGACGCAAGGGCGGCTCCCGCCGCGAAGGCATACGGCATGTTCATGTGATCGCTGACCGCTTCGATCATCTCGACCGCAGCGATGTAGTCTCGCTCCGCCTCCTCGAGGCGTCCCGCCGCGATGAGGCGCTCCGCCGTGGCCAGCAGTGTGACACCGCTGAACCAGATGTATCCCACCTGCTTCGAGAGCGCAGCGCTCTCGTGCGCGAGCTCAGCTCCGCGCGATACATCGCCTTGCTGGAAAGCTGCCTCCGCCAGGATGTGGAGCGCGAATCCCTCGTCCGCGACATTCTTCTGGCGACGAGCCTCTTCCAGCGACTCCATGGCCATCTGCACGCCGAGTTCGGTACGTCCTTGTCGCAGCACCGCGTAAGCGAGCCGACTTTTCATTTGGGTTATGTGCGCAGCATCACCAGCAGCTTCGTAAGCTGTCAGGGCCTTCCGGTACTCGGGCTCGGAGGGGTCGAAACGGTTGTTCAAATCGAATGACGCGGCGCGAAACCGAAAGGTGTGACCCCTCATGACGGGGTCGAGGTCGTCACCAGCGCTTTCGACCAGGTGATCCAACCGGCCGCGGCCTCCAGCGGGGTCGTTGGTGATCCAGTACATCTCCGTTTGGATCAGCAGCCTCAGGCCGTCGACCGCATGATCCGAGGCGGCCGCCCACGCGAGCGCGACATCGAGGTTCGCACGCTCGACCTGTGCGATGTCGGTGCGTGGCGCACCGGGTGTGTCCTCACTCAAGTTCGTTGTCGCGAACAGCTCGAGGAGGTACCCGAGCAACCGGCGCAAGACCGCGTCACGATCGTCTGCTGGGAGCTGCTCCGTCGCGAATTCGCGGATTACCTCGAGCATCGTGTACCGTCCCGACTCGGTCCGCCGCACCAGGCTCTTGTCGATCAGCGACTGCAACAGCTCGAGATTCGCGTCCGCCACTCGCTCGGCACTCTCGAGGTTCCATCCACCGCGGAATACGGAGAGCGCGGCAAATAGACGCTGCTCCTGAGCTGTCAGCAGGTCATACGACCATTGCATCGTCGCCCGCAGGGTGCGGTGACGCGTGTCAGCGTCGCGCTCACCTGAGACGAAGTCGAGTCGCTTGCCCAACCGTTCGAAAAGTTGCTCCGTGGTCAGCACGGAAACCCGCGCGGCTGCGAGCTCGATGGCGAGCGGCAGGTCGTCGAGGCGGAGGCAGAGGTCGTCGAGATGGTCGCCGGCTTCGATCGCCGGATCGATCGCCCAGGCCCGCGCAAGGAACAACTCCCGTGCCTCAGTTCTCGCGAGCACCGGGACCGGATACGCATGCTCTCCTCGGATGCGGAGGCGCTCCCGGCTGGTCACGAGCACATCGAGGCGCGTGCAGGTTTCGAGGAGGCGGGCAACCTCAGGTGCAGCCGCCACCACCTGCTCGAAGTTGTCGAGCAGAAGCAGCAGGCGACGGTTGCCGATGACCTCCGCCGCCGATCCCCCGCCCAGCGCGGCCGCGATCGCCGGCATCACATCGGCCGCGTCGGAGACGGCCGCCAGCGGCACCCACCAGACGCCGTCCTCATAGCCGTCGGAAGCAACGCCGGCGACCTGCAGGGCGAGGCGCGTCTTCCCGCTCCCGCCGGCCCCGGTCAACGTGACGAGCCGGATGGCGTCGCGGCCAAGCAGCGCGACCGCTTCCGCCAGCTCGCGCTCGCGGCCAATAAACGGCGTGAGCGGCACGGGAAGGTTCGTCGCGAACAGCGCGCGCAAGGGTGGGAACTCGCCGTTTCCGAGCTGGTAGATCCTCTCCGGCGCGGAGAGGTCCTTCAGGCGGTGCTCACCGAGGTCGCGGACATCGTCCCGGCCCGCCAGGTCACGGGTCGACTGGGACACAAGGACCTGCCCGCCATGAGCTGCTGCAGCGATTCGCGCGGCTCGATGCACGTCGATTCCGACGTAACCCTCGGCGGTGACAACGGGCTCGCCCGTGTGCAGGCCCATGCGTACGCGTACCGGGCCGTCGGCGAGCCCACGTTGTCCTTCTTCCGCTGCGGCGACCGCGTCCGATGCCCGCGAGAATGCCGTGAAGAGAGCGTCGCCCTGTGTATCAACCTCGACGCCGCCGTGCCGGCCGAATACCTCACGCAGGATCCGGCGATGGTCGGCCAGGAGTTGCGGATACGTGTCTGGCTGTTCGCGGAGGAGCCGCGTCGATGCTTCGACGTCCGTGAACAGGAACGTCACTGTTCCTCTCGGCAGCCGTTCCATCAGGAAGGATGATTCTCCGCCGAACGGCCTAACGTCTGCGGCCACGGGCGATGCGCAGCCGAGAACTCCGTCTTCTGCCGATCGTTGTCGCGCTAGTAGTAATCCGAGGCTTTGAAACGGCTCGAAACTCGTCTAACAGGCATGCGCGAAGCTGCCAATCGATCTCAAAACCCTTGAAAACGGTCCAGGTGGACCAAACAAGGCAGATTTCGGAAAGATTCGCCCAAGAAGCCATGTTGAAGACGTTTCCTGGCCCTCGTTTGAATTCGCGCATCGTCATCACGCGGCCGATATACCAGCAGACGCACGGCCCCGGGACCGTGCGTCACATCTCTTCGAAAAATCCAAGCTCCCCGACGATCGCAAGCGCCGCGGGTCAGGACCGTGCCCTTACCACTGAGAACTCGCTGTGGCCGTCAGCCTTCCGTCGGAATGCACGGGCTCATTATGTATCTTGACGGTTACGTACCCGCTGGGGTACACTGGCGCCGGTGGACCAGTTGTTGCTCGCACTGGCGGATGAGAGCCGGCGCACGGTGCTCGAGATCCTTCGCACGCACCCGGCGACGGCTGGCGACCTAGCGGAAGCACTGCCGATCGCCCGTCCAGGCGTCTCGCGGCACCTGCGGGTGCTTCGAGAGGCGGGACTCGTCGACGTCGAACAGCAGGCTCAGTGGCGGATCTATCGACTTCGACCCGAGCCGCTCGCAGAGCTTGACAGCTGGCTCGAGCGCTATCGGGTCATTTGGGAGCAACGCCTCGGCGCTCTGCACACGGAGGTTGCCCGCGGCAAGCGGGAGAAAAGGAGAACCAGATGAATCGAATGCTAGGCAGCATGCGTCGGATCGACGAGGCCCGAGGCGCAGTGCGCGTGGAGGATGTCTATGACACGGACATCGGCGACCTCTGGTCAGCGGTCACCGAGCCCCGCCGGCTCGCGCGCTGGATCGCCGAGGTGGAGGGCGACTTGAGAGTCGGGGGCATGGTGCAGGCGCGCTTCACCAGCACGTGGGAGGGGCCCGGACGCATCGACGTCTGTGAACCCCCAAACCACGTTGTGCTCACAATGGAGCCAGCCGCCGCCGACGAGACAGTGATCGAGGCCTGGCTCACCAGTGAGGGCGAGCAAACGCGGCTCGTTATCGAGGAGCGCGGCCTTCCGGTCGACATTCTCTACAAGCATGGCGCCGGCTGGCAAGCACACATCGAGGATCTCGGTCGCTACCTGGCTGGAGGCCAATCGAACTGGAAGGCGCGTTGGACGGAGCTCGCTGATGCCTATCAGTCGCTCGGGCCGTCATGAGGAGAACCAGATGACCAGAAACTCACGCCCCAGCACCCGCATCCTTGGAAGCCTGCGATCGGAAGAAGGCAAAGGGGTCGTGCGCGTCGAGGACCGCTACGACACCAACATCGACGACCTCTGGTCGGCACTCACACAGCCAAGCCGCTTGGCCCGCTGGTTCGGCCAGGTGGAAGGCGACCTCCGCCTTGGCGGACAGTTCCATCTCGACCTCGGACCGGATGGGGAACGCAACGGGCGCGTGGAAGCGTGTGAGCCACCAAAGCGACTGCAGGTGACGATGCGGGAATCGGATGAGTCCTACCGGAAGGGTCGTGGCGTGCCACCTTTCGACGCCGCCGTTGAGGCCACATTGACCGCCGACGGCGACGAGACCATTCTCGTACTCGAGGTCCGAGGCATGCCCTTGGACAAGATCGCCTACTACGGGGCCGGATGGCAGATCCACGCGGAAAGTCTCGCCACTTACCTGGCTGGGCGCGATCGCGGCGACACGGAGGCGCGATGGGACGAGCTCGTTCCTCATTATCAGGACCTTGCGGCCGACATCTCCTAGTCGTCTTCCTGCTGGTGTCATCTAGCTCGACTGCCAGTTCACAAAATGCGTAACCCATTCGCGGAACCAGCAGACAGGAGGACAAAAGGACAGTGAGCGGAAATCCGACCCCAGATCGTCCTTCAGGATGAGGTGAAAAATCGATCCGAGGGCTGACGACGCCCGGCGCACGCGAACCTAGTCTGACGGTCATGGAAAACGTCACGATTGTCGAGACCCACGGTCTCGCCAAGCGCTACGGCAGCGGTGTCCTCGCCGTCGATTCCATCGGCATGACCGTTCACCGTGGCGAGGTCTACGGCTTCCTCGGCCCGAACGGGGCAGGTGGCTTCATTCACCTACGAAACTGTGCTAAACAGCTAGGAGGCAAATAGGAGGTTGCGATGAAGTTCAACAGCATCTTGATCGGATCGGAAAACCCCAAGCGTCTTGCCGAGTACTACACGAAGCTGTTCGGGGAGCCCGCGATGTCAGACGGTACCTACAGCGGTTGGAAGATCGGAGACGGGTTTGTCGCCGTCGGCCCACACGACCAGGTCAAGGGCCGGAACGCGCAGCCCGGCCGCATCATCTGGAATATCGAGTCCGCCGACGTCAAGGGCGACTTCGCAAAGCTCGAGGCCGCGGGCGCGAACGTTGTTCGCGAGCCCTACAGTCTCGGCGATCCACCCACTTGGATAGCGACGTTTGCGGATCCCGACGACAACTACTTTCAGCTCATGACGGCGATGTAGGGCTGCGGCTCAGCGGCCTGGTTTGACCACCCTGTCCCAGGGTAGAGCTCACCAAATCACGTGGCCGCCTTACTCGGGGTCACATCAGGCACGTCCGAAAACGGCCGACGGGTTACTCTCGCCTCCACGCCGACGATGGAGGCAAAAGAGATCCTATTGGGTACTGGAGGACACGAAAGGACACACCGGGACACTAGAGGACACGACATACGGCCGGTTCGGGACCGTGAGGCCCCGGGGTCAAATCCCGGGCCCCCGACCAACTGATCTTCCCCAAGAGACGGCACGCTAGACGCCAGGGTCTGCGGCAGGACGATGCCGAGCAGGGGTCCAACTAGGTCCGGACCCAAGGCGCAGTTCTGAACCCAGAATCGTCCCGATGCCGGAAACTAAGGCGACAACCCGGCTGCATCGCTGCAGCAAACCGTCCGAACCTCGTCCGCCATACGTAGAGTGCTGGCCGTGGACTCGACCGAGCTCATCGAGCAGTGCGATTGCCTCGTAGCGCTCGCCGACCGACGTCTTGCGTTTCCGACGGTGAGCCCCGCCGCCGAGGCACGGGCGCGGCAGCTACACGACCATCTCGAG
>Ga0207684_10005906_pt1 | contig 11208 bp, 7 predicted proteins | sample KBSK5501metaG_FD_184342 | JGI IMG/M metagenome (GOLD analysis project Ga0207684, IMG submission 184342) | Corn, switchgrass and miscanthus rhizosphere microbial communities from Kellogg Biological Station, Michigan, USA - KBS K5-50-1 metaG... | ecosystem: Host-associated > Plants > Roots >... | reverse complement strand
AGAAGACCACCCTTGAAGTACTTGCCTCAGTGCAAGGAATTCAGCAGGACGTTTCGCTTGATTTGGTGAATGACACTCCGGGTGTCGTCAGCATCAGCGGCGGCGATAATCAGCACTTCACAATTCATCCGGCGGACGTGCAATCTGATGGAACCTATCATCAGAATTTTACTGTGACAGCTAATCAAGCCGGCGCGTGGGGAGCGACTGCTACCGTTTCCTGCGTTGGCGGCGGGCCAGGTGGCCCGAGTGCTGGTGGTCCACAAGCAGCCGCGGGTCCCGCAGTTGTCGGCGCTCCGGGTCCGTCGGTCATTGCCCTAGGGTCGACACCAACGCCAACTCCGACTCCATCTCACACTGGTCCACCTTCCTCGCCCACTCCAACTCCGACACCCAGCCCAAGTCCATGTTGCTCAGTTTCGCCACACACTTACACCGTCACTTATCTCGGCACGCTACCGCCGCCGGGTCCGGCCAACGTTAGTATTGCAGTTGGCATTAATGACAGCGAGGACACAGTCGGCGGTTCATATAATGTAAAGTTCACTGGGGCGCCACACGCGTTCAGCATTTATCCCGCTGACGCGCCCCTTGTGGCTAAGGATGACTTGGGCTGGCCTCCTGACAAGTCACCGTACGGCACCGGCGGCGTTGGCGCCTTCGCCTATGGAGTAAATGCCTCCGGTCACGTGGTCGGAATTTGGTTTATTCCTCCTGCTCCTCTCGCGTTTACCTACCCTTTCTGGTTTGATGGGTCCAAGATGTATAAACTGCCCGACCCCGGCTTCCCCAGTGGCTCCGGCTTCGCCTATGCCCTCAACATCCATGACGATGTAGTCGGTATTATCTATTCTGGTAAATCTGGCTCACCTCTCTTGGGCGGACATGCAGTAATTTGGCCTCATGATGGTCACCCCATGGTGGACCTTAACACGCTCCTCCCCAAGGGATCTGGCTGGGAATTGAAGGCCGCCTATGGCATCAACGACGCGGGGCATGTCGTGGGCAAGGGCGTACTTAAAGGAGCAACACACGCTTTCCTCTGGAAAGGCTCAGGCGATGCTGTTGATCTCGGAACCCTTCCCGGCGGCGCCCTCAGCGTTGCCTTCGGGCTCAATTCTTCAGACGAAGTTGTTGGCTATTCGACATCCACAAAACCGGGATTTCACGGATTTGTCTGGAAGGTCGGCATGATGACGGATATTGGGACGTTACCTCCTTACACTGACAGCTTCGCCCAAGCCATTAACGAAAAGGGTTGTGTCGTTGGCGATATATTTTTAGGCGAACACAAGCCCATCTTCGAGGGTGGCGACTTCGGTGCCAAATCTCACGCGGTTCTTTACACCGGCGTGCTGACGGACCTCAACACTCTGATCCCTGTCGATTCCGGTTGGGAACTCAAGACCGCAAACGACATCAATGATAAGTGTCAGGTTGTCGGGGCGGGTTATTATAAGGGCTCGAAATATTTGACGGCGTATGTGTTGACGCCACCGGGAGTCGCATTAACTGGAAGCCCTAAGCCAACGCCGGCCACAGCTTCGGCGGGAGCTTGTCCGATTGCTGTCGGATCAGGAGACTATCTCTTTAACAATTGGAATATTTGCGGCGTCAAGAATGGTCCAACGAAAGACACGACGTTTACCATCGATGCGCCTTACCTCATCACCTTTGTGGCGACCTATCACTGGAACTATGGAAAAGGAGCGCTGCCCACAAAAGGCATCAGCCTGAAAGACAGTTCGGGAAAGGTGTATGGCCCGTGGCCAGTGACGACCAGTGCAGGTTCAGGTGGAGCGGCCAATGTGAACTGGGAATGTCACCCAGGGATAACATTGCCGGCAGGAACCTACACCGTGATCGATCCAGATCCGGCAACATGGTCGCAGAATGATGGGTCGGGAAACAGCGGATTCGCAAGGGTCGCGGGCTCCAAGAAGTAACCTCAGCCCGCTTCAGCCTTTGTCTCCAGTTAAGATTTCAGACAAATGTTTTGTAAACGCCGAGCGGGGCAGCACTCGATCGAAACCTGCGTGTTCAGCCTCTCGCTGAAGTTCGGTCTGCACGTGAGAAAAAAATCCCAGCAGCGGAATCGATCGCAGTTGCTCATCTGCCTTTAGCTGCCTCGCCAGCTCGATTGGATCGGTTTTCTGCGAGTGAAGATCACAAATGATTAGCGCGGGCGGATCGCGACGGGCAGCTTCGGCCAACGCGTCAGTGGTGCGCGCGAACTTAACGGCGACGCCTAACTGCTCGGCCGTGCCCCGTATCTTTGACGCAAAGAAGAGATCATCAACTACTGCGATTACCGTCCTGGGCATTTTACTTTGACTCCAACGTTACTCTGGCTTGATCTCTCCATTACCTTCGTCTGATTTCGTGGATCGTCCTTGTGCGTGGACTACGATCCACTAAGTCACATGAAAAATCACGAAACCAATAATTCGATTTCAGCTCTAAGAACATTTTCGGCTGAGTTTCCCCAAGCGGGCGCTTGCTAAGGCGCGGGCTGATGAAACATCATTCCGCTGTGAGCACGAGATCGCCAGCTATCGACTTCTCAGCACGTCCCAACAAGGGGATCGAGTTTGGAAATCAAAGCGCGCTGCAAAACGAAACTGAAACACCAACGCGCCTGGTTCTGGCCTCGTACAATATTCGCTACGCCGTCGGCAGCCGGCTGATTCCTTCGGGCGTGTTGCGCAAGCTTGGCTATAACTTTCCGCGCCCTCGCCCTCAAGCTGTCGCCCGAAATATCGCAACGGCTGCCCGCGCATTTTCTGAAAACGAACTCTTGCCGCGGCCGGATATCATAGCATTGCAGGAGGCCGACAAAGAGACCGGCCGCGCCGGAGGTCAACATGTCGCGGCCCGTTTGGCCGAAGAGTTGAATCTGGCATACGTTCATGTCGGCGCGGGAATCCCGCGCGGAGTAACGCCGGAACAGCGCGAATGGTGGCTGAATTTTGAAGAACAAATTGCGCTTCACGACCCAGGCGATACCGGGGTGGCATTGCTTAGCCGCCTGCCGCTGGATGAATTGACCCGGATCGATTTGCCCTGGCACACATGCGCGTGGCGACCGCGACTGGCGATGGGCGCCACGATTGCATTCAGTGAACAGCGCGTTCGGCTATTTAATGTCCACGTCGATCCGCACGGCCCGCTTGATAATCAACATCAGCAGCTCAATTTGGTGCTGGAACACGCAAGGGGCCACGATGGCCCCAGTATAATCCTGGGCGACTTCAACACACTCTCAAAACAGAAAGCGATAGAAATAAGGCGCTTGATGGAGTCGCACGACTACGCCACACCGTTTCCGACCGGCACGCCGACGTGGCGAGGCGCGGGCTTACGCTTTCACGCTGACTGGATTTTCGTCCGTGGCCTGAGGGTAAAACATTGGGGCGTGGTCCGGCCTTTGGATGTTTCCGATCACTGGCCGATCTGGGCTGAGATAAGATTGCCGATTTCCGATTTCCGATTGCCAATTTCTGAACACGAACCAACAAGTTCGGAATGAGTATTCACCGACCCAGGCCTCGTCGGAATTCGAATTGAAGTATTCTTAAATCGGCGATTGGCAATCGAAAATTGGAAATGAAAATTACCAGCCGTGACAATTCCCTGCTCCGCCGCGCACGCGCCGTGCGCGACGGCAAGGAACCTGCCTCGATTTTTGTCGAGGGCCTGCGACTTGCCGAGGAAGGATTGGCATCCGGTCTTAACATTGAGGCCGTTATTTACTCTGAAGAAATTGCACGGAAAGAGCGGCCGGCGCCACTGATTAATGCCCTCGAAGAGTTGGGCGCGAAATCGGCGTCGGTCAGCGAGAAACTGCTTGAATCCATTTCCTACACTAAAACTCCGCAAGGCATCATTGTTCTGGCATCGCGTCCTCCGAGTGACAAAGCAGATTTCGAGACGAGACAAAACGCTGCGCCTTTACTGGTTATTATGCACGGCATCAACAATCCGGTTAACGTCGGCGCAATCGTGCGCGCCGCAGAGGCCGCCGGCGCAACTGGAGTCATCGCGACTAAGAAGACGGCCGATCCTTTCTCGCCGAAAGCGCTGCGGGGCGCGATGGGCTCGAGTTTTCGGCTGCCAATCTGGATTAATGCGGATTTCGACAAGGTGATTGAGTGGTGCCGAGTGGCCAAAATTAGAATGTTCGGAGCCGATGTAAATGCGTCAATGACTCATCTCGAAGCAGACTGGAGAGTTCCATGCGGGATGATTCTTGGGCCGGAATCAACGGGACTCACGCCGAAGGAAATTCGAGCAGCGGGTCAAGCGATTAGAATTCCCATGCAGAGCAGGGTGCAAAGCCTCAATGTCTCAGTGGCCGCCGGAGTTATTCTTTACGAAGCAGCTCGCCAGAGAGGATTGAGCTAATTACCGGCATTCCTCCAATGAGTGAAGCTAATCGGAAGCCTTTTAAGAGCGGCTCCTCCACGCGAAAAGGTGGGCGATCTTGGAATCACTTTCTTCTACTGCGGGCCCCTTTGTTGGTGCTGGCTGTTGAGACAGTTCTAAGCGCCACGTTCATACTTTACTTTTGCCGGACTTATAAAATCAGCCAGTCTCTTATTGCGATCCACGTGCCTTTGGCGATTGCGCTTTTTGCCATTAGCGTCGCTCTGCCCGGCCTGTTTCTTTATAGCCGCAAGATCAGAGAAAACAGATTCAGTCGATACCTGTTGTCACTCATTCCGGGATTGACGTTTGCGACGATGGGAATCCTGTACGCGTCGGACTTCGCAAGCTACCTATGGACCGGATACAACATAAATTACAAGCTCGTTCAGCTTTTTATTTCTGATTGGCGCCGCGGCGGAGAACTGATTTCCTTATCGCGTTCGATTTATGCCACGGTTATTGTCTTCGTGGTCATTGTCTTGGCAATCCATGCCGGCCTGGCCAGGAAAGTCTCTGCCGGTCTGGAAAATCTCTTACTTCCGGGTCGTCCCGCCAGCTTGTTCAAAGATCGTCACCGCGCGATTCGATCCTGCGTTGTGATCGCTCTGTTATCGCTTGGTTATTTCTTCGATGTTTACATATCTCTAAGACGAGCGCCTTACAGTGAGCTTCTCAGCAGCGATCCGCTGCTGAGTTTTGTGAGGAGCTCAACCGAAATATACGACCCGAATTATCCCGCTTACGAAGGGAAGCTAAGAGAAGAGGAACGACAGTGCCGATCCGTTTATCCAAAAGGCCGGAAGTTCGAAAAGAAAAACGTAATCATCATCGTCGTGGACGCGCTGCGAGCAGATCATACACAGGTTTACGGTTATAGCCGCGCCACCACACCGTTTCTGGAAAAGTTGTTCGAGACGGGAAAACTGCATAAGGTCGAATTTGCGACCTCGACCTGTTCGGGAACATTTTGCGGGGTCATAAGCACACTCGCCTCCAAACCTCTCAAGCGCCTAATACCAGGGGATTTCAAACTGCCTGACTTACTGCATGACCAGGGATACAAAACTTACTTTCTGTTGTCCGGAGGTCATGATTGGCAAGGTCTCAAAGAGGCCTATGGCCAGGAGATGGATCTTTATTTTGACGCTGCGAATTCAAAAAAATACTCCAGCACTGACGACCGACTGATCTTTGAGGGTCTCGATCTGGTTCCTAATTACGGCGATGCACCCGCATTTTTTTATATCCACCTGATGGCGGTTCATCTGATTGGCGTAAAGCAAGACGCTTATAATCTGTTCCAACCGGTCGCCGAACGAAATGATTTTCAAGCGATGTTCCGCGGTGAAAGTGGTCATTGGCCGATGATAATCAATTCGTACGACAATAGCGTGATGCAGGCCGACGCCACGATCAAAGACATCTTTGCCGCGTTGGACAGTAAAGGTTATCTAAAGAATGGTATTGTTGTGATTCTGGCTGATCATGGTGAGGGTTTAGGCGAACGCAGCAGATACGGATGGGGACACGGCCATTGGCTTTACCAGGAGTTCATTCGCATTCCGCTCCTTATTTATGACGAAACAGCATTCAAGTATGCCAACTTGAAGTTCGCCACCCAGATTGACGTAGCTCCCACGATCGTCGATCGATTGGGCCTTGCGATCCCGGGTTGCTGGCAGGGCGCATCGCTCGTCAATTCCAACATCAAGACAGTTACGACTCATCAAACGAGTCTCTCAAAGCCCTGCTATGCAGTGCTGTACCGAACCGACGCGGTGATGTACAAATACATGTATTGTTCCGTGGGCCAGCAAGAAGAACTGTATAACCTGACAGACGACCCGAACGAACAGAATAATCTGATAGACACCGCTGACCCCTCGTTGCTTCCGTTTATGCGCGCGGAACTGCAACGAATGAAATCCGATTAGCGCGCCGCGATGATCTTTGCTTGAACGAGATTTTGAATCAAGTAAACCACAAGTCTGGGCACGGGACGATCCGTATGCCGTTTGGGGTGATAGTCTCAAGGCCGCGCAGCGCGAATGCTGCCTTATGAAGCAAATCGTCAGCGTCAGAGGTCAGCAAACGTGGAAATCTATTGAACGCCGGGTTCGAGGCCATCCATGCGTTTCTCAACGCGTCGTTGATCAGCACGGACCTGTAGGACATCTTGGTTTATAACGTCGATCTTGCGGTTGAGGTCCTCAACACCTTTCTTAACTTCAAGAATTTCCGTGAGGGCGCGCTCCCAGATTGGCTTTGTATCAAGCGCTCTGGCTTCCAAAGCGTGCACGCGGATGTCAAGACCATCCAATCGCGCGTCCACGCGATCGAACCGCGCGTCGACCAAGCCAAACCGCGCATCCACGCGATCGAACCGCGCAAAGACCCGCTCCTCAAAAGAACGGTTGTCTGGAAGGTCTCGCGTGCGCTCTTCATTCACTGATTAGATTATAGTCGTGATGCTCATTCATTCAAGGCCAAACTTTGTTTCGACTTGATTTTGCTGCGGGGCATCAAGATACCGTTAACTGCCTTAACTTTGCATCAGCGAACCGGGAAGACAGAACGGCACAAAGTAGTGTATTTTTGTTCTGGACTTACCAGCGAATAATGGGCATTGAACACCTTCTTTGGGATTTTCGTATTCTGATTCATGGCTGACGAACAAAATCCATCAAAGCGTAGGCGCGACACGATCCTGCCTGAGCGCATAATGCGACGCGTCCTGGAGGGCGTTGGCGATGTAGTCGATCGCAAACTCGGTCGTACTATCGATCCGAAGTCCGGGCTCACAACCGATCAGCTCATCAACCGCATGAACCGGCTGATTGACGAGCGCGTGCGTGAGGAGAAGGGTCGAGAGCGCATCGCGCCGCATCATTTGAAACTGAAAGTGGAATGGGGCACGCACTCTGACACGCCGACGGAAGTTACCCAGCGCCTGGAAGCTGAAATCCTGGCGGCGGCAATCGATCACATCAATGACAATCGCTATCGAACGCTGGCGCCCGTGAAGATCGAAACCGAAGTCGACATTTTTACCACCGGGATTTCGGTTGATCCCACCTTTGGCGAGTTCGAAGAAGAACTGAAGCAGCAGGATCTGGAACGTAAAGTCGGGAAGCAAATCAAAGCTCCGCACCAGGAAAAGTCTGAGGTTCCAATTCACGCACGCGTTACTTTGCCCGAAGGCTCGCGCGATGTTGAGCTTTCGTTTGTCGCCGGCGGACGCCGCCTGAACGTGGGACGGGGGACCGACAACAATCTTTATTTGAATCATTCGAGCGTTTCGAAAATTCACGCGGCTTTAAAAATGGACAAGCTCGGCACGCTGCTGGTAGCCGATACCGGCTCGACCAACGGCACACACATCAACGGCGGGCGCATTCCTTATGGCGAGGCGCGGCCAATTGCAGACGGCGACGTCGTGGCGTTCGGCGAAGTCGAAGTTCGCTTTCGCAGAGTCGATTCGTGACAATGACGCTGGTACTGCTTCTCTTTCAAACACCTACACCTTCGCCTGCGGCGCTGCCGGAGAAACTTCCGGCGTGGTTAACGCTGATTTATGTTTCGGGCATTGCGCTCATCGTCCTGCTCCTTTTGATTTCTTTGCTGCGCATGTGGTTGCGGCGATCTCCCAGCGCGCCGACCGCTCCGGCAAATCTGCCCACCGACATACGGAAACGTCTCGGCGCCACCTCGACCAATCGTGGCTTGCGCGCCTGGCGATGGCTGTTCGCCCTGGCGGCCCTCAGCATGTTTGGGTTTCACGTTTACTGGGCGCGCTATGCGGGCGAGCGCAACGCGAAATTCCAGGAGCTGAGTTATAAAGACTTACGCAACCGACGACTTTCCGAATCAACACTCCGTGGTTGGATTTACGATCGTAAAGGGCGGCCGTTGGCCTTTTACAAGAAAGAATCTGACGGCAACATTCAGCGCGAATATCCGATGGATGCGGCGCTGGCGCACATCTTCGGATCGGATCGGGGCGAGCCCGGATTAGAGCGGGCGCTGTTCGGCACCGAAAGCGGGGCCGTGCCGGAAGTCTGGCAAATTATCCACGGTCAAACCGTCCAGCAGAAGCTCAACAAGGACTACACCCTGACAATTGATCAGGATCTGCAGCAGACCGTCGTCGAACAGCTCAAGGGCAACCACGGCGCCGTGGTGATGTTCAATCCACAAACCGGTGAAGTGTTGGCCATGTACAGCAATCCTTCGTACAGCCTGAAGGACACACAGGACGAAGCAACGTGGATCAAACTGGATAACGACAAGAAAGAGCGGCCGCTCTTGAATCGCGCCCTCAGGGAGTATTACGTCCCCGGATCTACGTTCAAGACCGTCATGATGTACACGGCCTTTCGCAACGGGATGCAAGGCACTCACTTCAATACCAGCGGCGGCTTTTCACCTCAGGGCTGTGGCCGGACGATTACCGATGATAACGGCGGATGCGAAGCCTGCGGCGACATCGGTATTGATTCTGCTTATCAACATTCAAGCAACATCTACTTTTCATATCTGGGAACTCAACTTGGCGGCGAAAAGATCCGCGACACGGCAAAGCTCCTGGGTTTGGGCGCCTATGACAGCGTTAGCGGCGAAGGACAGGGCCGCCGCGAGCCTGAAATCTGGAATGCGAGCTCCGGCGCCGTCAAGAATGCTATCGCGCCGACCGAGTCCTGGCTCAAGGCGGGCAAGCACTCGACCCGTTGCGAGCTGATGTATGAAGGGTACGGCCAGGGATACGCTTCCCAAATGACGCCCTTCCAAATGGCCCTGATCATTTCTGCCGCGGCGAACCTTGAAGGCAAGCTGATGAAACCGAAGATTGAATCTGATCGCGCGGCCGAAATGTTCAGTCAGGTGCTGACCCGCGATCAGGCGGCCGAAATACGCCGCATCATGAACCTGGTCACGGAAGGCGGGACGGCAAACAGTGCGATGGCGCCCGTGAAAGCCGCCGGTATCCGCAGCGGTGGAAAAACCGGCACCGCGCAGAAGGCCGTGCCCATCATCGACCCAAAGACGGGCGAGCCCATGAAGCGCGTTGTAATCGAGAAGGATCCCAAGGGGAAGATTATTGGGCAGCACACTGAGATTGTTATGGCTGACAAGCTGCGCAGCGACGCCTGGTATTTGAGTTTTGCGCCGCTGGAGAAGCCGGTACTTGCCATGGCAGTGCTGCTGGAAGGTCCGGGGCCGGGAATAAGTTTCTATGGCGGCAAGAATGCCGCGCCCATCGCCGCACAACTGATCTTAAGAGCTAAGAGCCTTGGTTATTTTGGCGGCCCCGCCAACCAACCCGCTCAACAACCTGGTCAAACCAAAGGAAAACGCCGATAAGGACTGGCAGATGAGAAATCGCTTATCGTCACATTTGTTCGTCTTGCTCGCGCTGGTCGGCGTTGAGATTGTCGGCTATATGGCGATTCGTCGCAGTTCGCTGATTCGGGGCTACGAAACTTCCTTGATCGGCGCAATCCGCGACTTGATGATTTACCTCCCGCTTATTGTGATGGCCTTATGGCTTTCGATCGGCAGAAAGTTCAAGGGTAACTGGACTCTGTATACGACGGCCATCGTCCTTTTCTCGATCGGCTTGCTGGCCCAGTATCGCCTCTACAGCGATCCCGAATACAACGCAAAGAGCAAGGCCGTCGCGCGGCAGGAGAAGACCGACACCCTGCGCATGCGCTACATCAACGAAACCTACGATGCGACCAAGCGACAGATGATGGGTCTGCCGGCGATGCCGCCGCCGAAAGAACAGGAAGCGCCCGTCAAGGAATCCAGCTACACGGTCGGCAATGCGCTGACCTCCAGCTATACCTGGATTCCAATTCTTTCGCTGCTCGGTTTCGCCCTCGCATTTTCGTTTTGCGCCAACGATCGCTTCCTCTCATGGACCCAGCGCAATAGCTTCATCATCGTCCTGTTGACGCTGGTTCCGCTGGCGGTTGCCATCGTTTATTCGAGCGCCGGTAAAGCTTTGGGTAACACTACGCCGTGGGAGCCCGCTAAGATCCCCTTCCTGCTCGGTTTCGCCGGGCTGCTGACGGCCCGCTACAAAGACTTAGCGCGCACATACTGGGGGATTCCGCGAGCTCGCGACATCATTCCTCTGGTGGTGATGGCAATTATTCCTTTCATTCCCTTTTTTGCGCTGAAGGACTTTGGCCAGATGCTCATCTTCAGCGGTGCGTATGCCACGCTCTATTTGGTCGCCGTGCGCCGTTGGCCGCAACTGCTGCTCTTTGTTGGTTCGGTGATGCTGGTGATTTCGATTCTGGTTATCGGCGCCCTGCCGCGTGATATTCAGGAAAAGGTGCCGCTACTGCCGACGCTCGCCCGGCCCGTTCAGCATGCGCTGCCGTCCCGCATTCAACAGCGCTTTCATCTATGGCTGGATGGTTTCGATCCGCCTTCGCCGGAAGAGGCCTGGTGGAAAAAGGATTACGACGAAGCCCTGTCCAAAGACCCGCGCATGAAAGAACTCGCCGATCAGAGCGAGGCAATGAAGAAGAGCGTCAACACGGATATCTGGTTCGACAAGCTTGCTTTTCAGCCGGCCCAGGCGATCTTTGGCATCGCGTCCGGAAAGACAACCGGGCGCGGGCTCGGGCTCGGCTTTCCCGAGGTTATTCCCATCGCCGACTCGGACTATGTCTATGCGGCTCTCGCTGAGGAACTGGGTCTCGCGGGGGGGTTGATGGTCATACTGGCCGTCATAATTTTCGTAATTGCAGGTATTCGCACTTCAAT
>Ga0207684_10005905_pt1 | contig 11212 bp, 8 predicted proteins | sample KBSK5501metaG_FD_184342 | JGI IMG/M metagenome (GOLD analysis project Ga0207684, IMG submission 184342) | Corn, switchgrass and miscanthus rhizosphere microbial communities from Kellogg Biological Station, Michigan, USA - KBS K5-50-1 metaG... | ecosystem: Host-associated > Plants > Roots >... | reverse complement strand
ACCAGATCGAGCACGACGATCAGCGCCAGCGCGCCGCGCACAACGAGGAGCAGTGAGTGCGGCAGGACATAACGCAGACCCGAGCGCGTCACGGCTATGCTCAGTCCCGCCAGCGGCGGCGTCAGCACCGCTAGCGCCAGAAAGCCGAGATTGTCGCGCAGGTTGGGAAACACCACGACGACGCCAGCCGCCGCCACGAGTGAGGCGACGAGAATGCTGAAGAACACCGGCCAGCTCGGCACGCGCTGCGTCGTATGCGGCGCCTGACTGCGCTCTCGCCTCGTGTAGTGCATGGTCTGCCCCTCACTTGCCTGGCAGGCGCATCCACTGCTTCAAAAGCTGCGCGCCGGCACTCCCCATGCTACCCGAGCAATCTTACGCAAATCTGAACGCGTGGCCCTGTGCGATTGAGATCGTCCAAAAGTGGTTCCCGCGCCATTCGTTCCACCGCACGCACGGCGCGCAGGTGCCAGTGCTCAACACGCTGAGCGACACCATCGTGGGGCGCGGCGCTGCTGTGAGTGATATCTATACGCTGAACACCAAAAATGCGGAAGACCCACGGGATGCGCAACGAGATATGAGGAAGGAAAAGGCAGGAAAAGAAACCTTGTAGCGCAGGCAAGAAATCGACCTCCAGTGTCAGGACACGTGTATCGGAGTGTCCCTCCAGGAGGTCGTCATGGGCACCATACGCCATCCGTGCGTGGACATCCACACCACGCCTACTCCCCAACCGTCGCTCCCCCCGTGGTTTGCCGAAATCGTCCTCATCGCGGGCCATTTGCGCAGTCATGGACTCCTCGATGCGCTCAGCGCCCAGGTGCGCCCTGTGCGGGGGCGCTTTGGTCGGTACGAGGCACTCGATTTTCTGGCGCTGCTCTTTGGCTATGCGATCAGCGGCGAACGGACCTTGCAAGCCTTCTTTGACCGACTGCACCCCTTTGCCGGTCCCTTCATGGCGCTCTTCGAGCGGGGGACCTTGCCCCATCGGTCAACGCTGAGCCGGTTCTTGGCTGCCGTCGATAGCTCCTGTCTGCAAGCCTTTCGGACGGCGTTTGCCACCTCCTCGTTCGTGTGGGGATGGACCCAGGAGACGATTGGCGGCCTGTGGGACCGGTCGGGCCACCGGTATCTCGTCTTTGATATCGATGGCACGCGCGAAGCCGCCCGTCAGCGCAAGCTCCCCACCAGCGCTGAGCTTCCGGTGGCCAAGCGGCGACTCGACACGCTGTGTGGACCGGGCTATGTGGGACACCGGCGTGGGGAGGTCATGCGCACCCGAACGACCGTCTTACAGATGCATACCCGGCAATGGCTGGGCAGCTTTGGGGGACGGGGCAATGGAGACTATCGCGGGGAGTTGCAGGCAGCGTTGCAGGCCGTCACCACCTCTCTGACCGCCTGGGAACTGCCGACAGCGAGTGGTCTTGTACGCGTGGATGGCCAATATGGTGACAGCTCGGTGATTGCGGATATCGTGGCCAGCGGCGTACAGATCGTCGTGCGCAAGCGCGGCTACCGCGTAGTGGATCATCCGCTGGTGCAGGCGGCGCTTGCGCAGGAGCCGGTAGCGCGGATCACGACGCGGGAAAGTCAGGTGCCCTATGCGGTCTTCGATCTGCCGCAGATGCTTCTGGAGGATGGCACAACGTCGGTCCGGTTGCTGCTGACGCGACGTGCCTGGAAACGCGGAGAACCCATCTCGGTGGGCAAAGTGCTAGGAAATTGGGGGTATGAGCAGTTTGTGACGACGTTGCCCTGCGAAGGGTTTCTGGCCACCGATGTGCTTGATCTCTATCAAGGGCGTGGCGCCTGCGAAGGAACGCTGGCGGATGCAGATCGCGAAGGCGATCCCGACCGGTGGTGTTCGCTGACGGCGTGCGGCCAAGAGTTCTGGCACATCGTCTGGCAATGGGTCTGGAATCTCCGGTTGGCCTGCTCCTTGGATTGCTCCGCAGGGTGTGCTCAGACCCCACTGCGCGAGCTGGAGTGGGCGCCCCCGCATCCGCAGACGGTCTCTGTACAAGCCAGTGCGGAGCCGGCTGCTGGTGAAGCGTCAGTGGATGGACCGCTTGCATGGGCCCGAGCGCGCGGAGGGCGGCTAGGCGCCGAGGCGTTTGCGCTGCAAGACGATGGGACGCTGCGCTGCCCGCAAGGAGGAGCGCTGTGGCAGACCGAGATCCGGCAAGAGACCACGTTGACGCAGCGACTGGTGTTTGTTGCCCGCGACGCTGACTGTGCCGCCTGTCCTCTGCGCTCCACCTGCCTGGGACGGACCGCCAGCGGCACACGCGGCCGGCGGGTGAGCGCCGTTCGGCACCTGCGTATCACTGAGGTCGTCCTGCATCCTCGTCCTGTAGTGGCCGAGGCGGCCATCCGCTGGAACGCTGTCGCAGGGCGTCAGTTGCGCCGCACCTGGATGGCGCATTGGCGTCAGCAAACGGTAACGTTGGCCTCGTTGCCCGCGAGCTTGTCGCCACCGGCCCGTCCTCCTCGCGCAGCCCGCTCCCACCGGCGCCTGAGTTGGCTGGAGCGCCTGGGACGCACTGCACGGGGCCCTCTTCTCGTAACGAGCATCCACGTCTCGGGCGTGACGCCGCAGGTCCTCGATCTTCTCCAGCCCCACGTGTAAGGCCAGCCGAGGCCTCGATCTGGTCGTGGCGCATATCCTGGCATCCTTGGCCAGGTGGATACAGGGCAGCGCTTTCCGCGTGCTACACTTCCCTGGACAATGCACCGCATCCACGATCCTCTCAGTCAGGAGGAGCGCGCATGCCCCCACGGAAACCAATTGGCGCCCGTCGTTGGGTGGCGTCCCCGCCCCCAAAACCCAAGATTCCCGCTGCCATGAAAGCCGACGTCACGCGACAGGCACAAGAGTTGGTGGAAACGGTCCTGACGCCCCGTTATGTGCGTGAGCCGCCCTCCGAACCCCAATGGAATTACATCGTCGGTCTCTTGACGCGCTGGTACCGGTCGTCGCTCTACTTCTGCGCAACCTACTGCTGCCCAGGTCCGAACGCGCTTTCTCCGTCCTTTGAGCAGCGCTTCGCCCGGATGGAGTTTGCGGGAAGCAATCGCTTTCACCTCGCCTTCATGCGCTACACGGGCGCATGGGTGGTCCTCTACCACGACCTTCCTCTTGATGAGTGCCTGACCGCTATTCGCGACGACCCGTGGTTCCAGATGGCATAGTGCCTTCCATGGCGCATCTTGGGTCTCCCACGACCTCATCTCACTACATGTCGTTGCGCATCCCGTGGGAAGAGCCCAGTATCGCCCGTAACATGACAGGGCGGTCTTCCATCTGACCTCGACGGTCTCGATTCCGCTCTTTGAGGTGGGGTTCGCGGCCTTCCGCCAGGTCGGCACGAGCCCCACCAAGCAAATCGCGCTCGTCCTCGATCGGGGAAGCTAACAGAGCAACGTGAAGTTGCGCGTCCCGGAGCTCGTCCATTTACTCCTCGTGCCCGCCTATTGGCAAGAACTCCGGCCGGCGGAGCACTGTTGGCCGCTGACCAACGCGGCCCTCGTCAATCGCCACGTCGTCACTATCGGCGAGATCAGGGAGGCCCGTCGGATGCTGTGGCGCCGGACTGCAGCAGTGGCCCGATCTGATCCGCTCGACGACGCGCATCCGCTGGTGGCCAGAGCACATCCGCAGACGACTGGGGCCCGGGCGAAGGTAGTATGACTTACCGCTTGCTGGGTCTATGTGGCGGCGAGTCCTGCCTGCCCGCGAAGACCCATGGTTCATCGCTGACTCAATCCCGGCAGCTATCTCATTGGGCACTGCCCTGGGGTATAGGCCCCAAGTATCGTCGCACTCTCTACCAACATACCCGCCCTTGGGTTAGAGACATCGCGCATCGCCCGATGTAGGGTTAAGGCGGGTTGTCTAGACCATGCAGATTATGGAACGTCGTGGACTGCTCGATTACCTCTTCAAGACGGCCATAAGATCGCCCTGGCCGCCCGGCAGGCGATCAGCCGCCCGCTGGGAGGGTCACGCGGGTGCGGGCGCAAAGGCTCAGCCATGTCCCTTCATAGGTAGGATTCAGCTCCGAACCGGGTTCGCCGAAAGCTCATCCCCTGAATCCGTTGGGTCGGCTTCTCAGGTGAGTCAGCGTGGCCGGAAGGGTAGTTATGAGATGACTTGTAGTCATGGCGTTCCAGCCGGCAAACGACCTCCTCAATCTGTTCACCCCGACCTTCAGTCGTCGTTGGTAGATCAGCGATTGGTCGTGCGCCTCTCAAACACCTGGTGGAGGCTTGTCTTCCCGCCAGTTGGGACATTCGCCGTCATCGTTATGGTTGTGCTTTCCATTGCTGTGCTAATGCGCGGGGGAGTGGCGCGCGTCATCCTGCCGTAAGCGCGACAACCATCGCTTGTGCCCAGGCTATTCGCGAAGGAGGCCCTCAAGAGCAGCGTTTGGCGTCTATTCTGAGGTCGGTCGATTGCGCGAAACAAAGCGAGGAGAGCAATGGACACCGCACCGAATGATTCGGCATCAGTGCAAGCGGCCGAGGCACAACAGACGGCGATGAAGCTCGCCAAATGGTGGTGGGCCTGGCTTGTCGCGGGCATCCTCTGGATCTTGGCCTCAATCGTCATCCTGCAGTTCAGGCAAGCCTCGGTGACCCTCGTCGGTATCATAGTTGGCATTATGTTCTTGGCTGCTGGCGTCCAGGAGTTTGTCGTGGCCGCGGTTACCAGTGGCCTGAAGTGGCCGCGAGTCGCCTTGGGGGTTCTCCTCATCATCGGCGGCATTTACGCCTTGTTCAATCCGGTTGGAACGTTTGTAGCGCTCGCCGATGCCCTCGGCTTCCTCTTCGCGCTGGTCGGGATCTTCTGGATCGTCGAGGCGTTTGCGACGCTCGAGACCAACGAGTTCTGGGGGTTAGAGTTGGTCGCCGGCTTCATCATGTTGGCGCTTGGCTTCTGGGCCGGCGGCCAGTTCTTCGCTGCAGACGCCTTTGCGCTGCTGGTGGGCGCAGGGATCTGGGCGTTGTTGCATGGCATCGGCGACATCGTCAGGGTCTTCGTGATCAAGAACATGGCCGTGATGGGCGCTGCGAAGCTCCGCTGACGGCTTGCTGCTCGCTATCGGACTGGGAACGAGGATCATCGGCTGCTCAGTTGAGGGCCCCATTCGCGCGCTGCGGCGCCGGAATGCAGCAATGGCCCGATCTGATCGCTTGACGACGCGCGTCCACCGGTGACCAGAGCGCACCCGCAGATGACTGGGTCCCGGGCGAAGGTAGAAGCTACAAGGTAGAAGGTACTATGAGGAAGGAAGAACCGACGATGGCGACAACCTCGCCCACTTATGGCTTCGATGTAAGTATTTCTAGTGCCGTGACCAAGGTCGGTGGGCGACCAACAACACGTGGACCAACAACGACTCCTGGTCAAGCAGTAGCAGCCGTCGGACCGCTGGCGCCCGCACTCCTGGACCGGATGCAGCGCTACTGGCACGCTGCCAATTACCTGACTGTCGCGCAGATCTACTTGCTCGACAATCCGCTGCTGCGTGAGCCGCTGCGCCCGCAGCACATTAAGCCGCGACTGCTCGGCCACTGGGGCACGTCCCCGGGGCTCAGCCTCATCTACATCCACCTGAACCGCATGATCAACGAGCGCGGTGCCGACATGATTTACCTGACCGGGCCCGGTCATGGCGGCCCAGCCGTGGTCGGCCTCGCCTACCTCGAGGGGACCTACTCCTCCGTCTATCCTGAGGTCTCTCAGGACCTGGCGGGATTGGAGCTCCTGTGCCGCCGTTTCTCGACCCCCGGCGGCATCCCAAGCCACGTCAGCGTGCAAACTCCAGGCTCGATTCATGAGGGCGGCGAGCTTGGCTACGTGCTGTCTCATGCTTTCGGCGCGGCCTTTGACAACCCGGACCTGATTGTCGCCGCTGTGGTCGGGGACGGCGAGGCGGAATCGGGGCCGTTGGCTGGCGCCTGGAAGGGTACCAGCTTCCTCAACCCGGCGCGCGACGGCGCCGTGCTGCCCATTCTGCACCTCAACGGCTACAAGATCAGCGGCCCGACGGTGCTGGGTCGTGACGGTGACGATGACGTCGAGGCGCTCTTGCGGGGCAACGGCTACGAGGTCCACTTCGTGGAGGGTGACGACCCGGAGCGCGTGCACCAGGCGTTGGCCGCGACACTCGACCGCTGCTATGAGCGCATCCGCGCTATCCAGCGAGAAGCCCGCGAGCAAGGGGTCTTCCAGCGGCCGCGCTGGCCAGCTATCGTCCTGCGCACGCCAAAGGGTTGGACGGGTCCGAAGGTGGTCGGTGGCCAGCCTGCGGAGGGCACCTTCCGCTCGCACCAGGTGCCGCTGGCGGACGTGCGCAACGACCCGAAGCAGTTTGCCCAACTCGAGGAATGGTTGCGCAGCTACCGCCCGGACGAGCTGTTCGACGCTGAGGGCAAGCTTGTGCCCGATCTGGCTGCCCTCGCGCCGTTAGGTGACCGCCGCATGAGCGCCAACCCGCACGCGAACGGGGGCAAGTTGCTAGTCGACCTGGACATTCCCGACTTTCGCGACTATGCGCTCGAGGTCCAACGTCCCGGCAGCGAGTTGCACGAGTCGACGCGGCAGTTCGGGAAGATGCTGCGCGACATCTATGCCCGCAATGCCGTGGCGCAGAACTTCCGCTTATTCTGCCCGGACGAGACGAACTCGAACCGACTCGGCAACGTTTTCGAGGTCGAGAACCGCTGTTTCGTCGGCCGAACACTCGATATCGACGTTCACGTGGCGCCGGAAGGCCGCGTCATGGAGGTGCTGAGCGAACACCTCTGTGAAGGTTGGCTCGAAGGCTACTTATTGACCGGCCGGCACGGGTTGTACGCGACCTATGAGGCCTTCGCCATGGTCTCCGCGTCGATGACTGTGCAGCACACGAAGTGGCTCCAGGAGGCGGTGAACCTGCCGTGGCGAGCGCCGGTTGCCTCGTTGAATATCCTGCTCACCTCGACGTGCTGGCGCAACGACCACAACGGCTTCAGCCACCAGGGCCCCGGCTTGATCGACGTCATGCTGTCCAAACGGGGCACGGTCGCGCGCATCTACATGCCGCCCGATGCGAACTGCCTGCTCTCGGTCGCCGACCATTGCCTGCGCAGCCGCGACTACGTGAACCTCATTGTGATCGACAAGCAGCCGCAGCTCCAGTATTTCGATCTGGACCATGCCATCGAGCACTGCCGTCGCGGCGCCTCGATCTTGCCGCGGGCCAGCAGCGACGAGGGTGGCGAGCCGGACGTGGTCCTGGGTGCCGCGGGCGACATCCCGATGCTCGAGACGATGGCTGCTGCGTGGTGGCTACGACAGCTCGTGCCGGACCTGCGCGTGCGCGTGGTGAACGTGGTTGACCTGATGCGGCTCTTCCCAGCCGAGTATCACCCGCACGGGATGACCACTGCGGAGTTCGTCGAGCTGTTCACCGCGGACAAGCCGGTGGTCTTTGCGTTCCACGGCTACCAGCGGGCGATCCACGAGATCGTGCATGGGCACCCCGACGTCGATCGGATCCACGTGCGAGGCTTCAACGAGCAGGGCACCACCACCACGCCGTTCCAGATGGTTGTCCTCAACTCAATCAGCCGCTTCCATCTGGCGGCGGAGGCGATTCGTCGCGTGCCGCGCCTGAGCGCGGTCGCGCCGGGACTGATCGCGGACTGTGAATCGCGTATCGCGCAGTCTGTGGCGTACGCCCATGAGCATCTCGAGGATCCACCCGAGATCCGCGACTGGGTGTGGACCGACTGAGCACGAGTGCCTGCGCTCCATCGCAGTCAAGGAGACGGCAGAGATATGTCCAACGCTTCTCTACCTCAGGCGACGCAGACGATCGCCGCGGTGTTAGCGGACGTGGATGGCACCCTGGTCACCAAGACCAAGGTGCTGACTCCTCGCGCGATCTCGGCGATCGGGCGGTTACGCGATCGCGGCGTGCTCTTCGCAATCACGAGCGGACGTCCGCCGCGCGGCATGAGGATGCTGGTCGAGCCGCTCGGCATGACAGGACCGATGGCCGCCTTCAACGGCGGGATCGTCGTCCTGCCCGACATGACAGTAGTCGACGAACGGGCACTCGCCGAGGATATTGTGCCTGCTGTGATCGAGACGATTCGCGCGCATGGCCTGTATGTCTGGATCTACCGCTCCACTGAATGGTACATCACCGATCCCCATGCTGCGCATGCAGAGCGGGAAGCCAGGACCGTCCAGTTTCAGCCGACAGTTGTGCCCAGCTACGACGCGCTCCTCGATCGCGTCGTCAAGATCGTCGGCGTGAGCGATGACCACAACATGGTCGAGCAGTGCGAGGCCGCGGTGCAACACCAGTTCGGGGTACAGGTCTCAGCCGCCCGCTCGCAGCCGTACTACCTCGATGTGACACACCCCACAGCCAACAAAGGTGTCGTGATCGAACGCCTCTCGCACTACTACCACATCCCAATAGAGCAGATCGCCACGCTTGGCGACCAGTCGAACGATGTGCTGATGTTCCAGCAAAGCGGCCTGAGCATCGCGATGGGCAACGCGAGCGAGGAGGTGCGGCGTGCGGCTACCTTTGTGACGGCCTCTAACGAGGACGAGGGCTTCGCCAAGGCCATCGAGGAGTTCATCCTGCCGCGAGCGATCGCCGCCACCGCGGCGGGCATGGCCGGGTAGTGGAGGAAAGACGATGCTACTAGTTGGCGACATTGGCGGCACCAAGACCGACCTGGCCTTGTTCAGCGCCGATCGCGGTCCGCGGGCACCGATGGCTCAGAAGCGGTTCAGTAGTCGCGAGTATCCCAGTCTGGGGGCCATCGTCAGCGAGTATGTCGCGAGCGTCGACTTCCCGGTGATGCACGCCTGCTTTGCCGTGGCCGGACAGGTCATCAGCGGACGGGCGGTGCTGACCAACCTGCCCTGGGTGGTCGAAGAATCGGTGCTGCAGGCGGAACTCCGTATCGAGTTCGTCCGCCTGTTGAACGACGTGGAAGCGGTGGCGGCGGCGGTGCCCCACTTGCAACCCACTGACCTGCACACCTTGCAAGCCGCCGAGCCGGTGCCGGGCGGTGCCATCGCCGTGGTCGCCGCTGGCACGGGGATCGGGGAAGCGTTCCTCACCTGGGACGGGGCGCGCTACCGGGCCCAACCATCTGAAGGCGGTCATGTCAATTTCGGACCTACCACGCCGCGCGAGACGGAGCTGCTGCGGTACCTGCAGGCGCGCTGGGGGCGCGTCAGCTACGAGCGAGTGTGCGCCGGCCGCAGCATACCTGATCTGTACGACTTCCTGAAGGATGAGGGGCGCACCCCCGAGTCGCCCATATTGCGCGGGCAGCTCGCGACGGCGCCAGATAGGACACCCCCCATCGTGGCCGCGGCGCTCGACACCCACGACCCCGATCCATTGTGCCTGGCGGCCCTCGACCTGTTCATCGCGAATCTGGGAGCGGAAACCGGCAACCTGGCGCTGGTGGTGCTCGCAACCGGCGGCGTCTACATCGCCGGCGGGATGGCACAACGCGTCCTGCCCGCGACCGGATCGTGGCTCTTCCTGTCCAAGTTCCACGATAAGGGCCGCCTGAGCCCGCTCCTGGCGCGCATGCCGGTTCACCTCATTCTGGAGCCGGTGGCGCTGCTCGGAGCGGCCGTCACGGCCTTCGAGGCGATCACGCAGTCAGCAGGGAGGGTGACCGTATGATCGCTCTCCTTCAGCGGGAAAAGCGCTGGAACGTTCGTTGTGTCCTGGAACGAGCTCACGGACTGAGTCGACGCGAAGAGTGGCCTGCTGGCAAGCGCAAGCGGAGCACGCTAGGGGGAGACCGTTATGACCGCGAATATCCCGGAGCTCAAGGAGAGACCCGCCTGGCACGCGCTCACGGCGCGGTATGAGCAGCTTCAGCACGTACACCTGCGTCAGTTGTTCGCCGACGACCCAGGCCGCGGCGAGCGTTTCGTTGCCGAGGGCGCGGGACTCTATCTGGACTATTCGAAACAGCGCGTCACGGGCGAGACGCTTGGGCTTCTCCTGAAGCTGGCGGCCGAGTGCGACCTGCGTGGGCGCATCGATGCCATGTTCCGAGGCGAGAAGATCAACCTCACCGAGGGGCGCGCCGCACTGCACGTGGCGCTACGCGCGCCGGCGGGAACGTCCATCGTCGTCGACGGCGAGAACGTCGTGTCCGAGGTCCATGCCGTGCTGGAGCGGATGATGGACTTCTCCAAGCGCGTCCGTAGCGGGTCTTGGACGGGCCATACTGGTCGGCGCATCCGCAACATCGTCAACATCGGCATTGGCGGCTCCGACCTCGGACCGGTCATGGCCTACGAGGCGCTGCGCGCCTACAGCGCGCGCGACCTGACCTTCCGCTTTGTCTCCAACGTTGATGGCACTGACTTCGCCGAAGCGACACGGGACCTGGACCCAGCCGAGACGCTGTGTATCGTCTCCTCCAAGACCTTTACGACCCTGGAGACGATGACCAATGCCCGCACGGCTCGTGACTGGTGCCTAGGTGCCCTGGGCGACGAGCGGGCGGTAGCGAAACACTTCGTAGCGGTATCGACGAACGCCGAGGAAGTCGCCAGGTTCGGCATCGACACCGCGAACATGTTCGGCTTCTGGGATTGGGTCGGCGGGCGCTACTCCATGGACTCGGCGATTGGCTTGCCAACTATGTTGGCCATCGGTCCGAACGGCTTCCGCGACATGTTGACCGGCTTCCGGGCGATGGATGAGCACTTCCAGTCCGCACCCTTCGAGCGTAACCTGCCCGTGCTCATGGGGCTGCTCGGGGTGTGGAACAGCAACTTCTTCGGCGCGCAGGCGGTGGCTGTTCTCCCCTACGACCAGTATCTTAAGCGCTTTCCAGCCTACCTACAGCAGCTCACGATGGAGAGCAACGGCAAGCACATGACGCTCGACGGTACCGAGGTGAACTACGACACCGGCCCGATCTACTGGGGCGAGCCAGGCACCAACGGCCAACACTCCTTCTATCAACTCATCCATCAGGGCACACGCCTGATCCCGTGTGACTTCATCGGTTTCTGCCAACCGCTGAACCCGCTGGGCAACCATCACAACCTGTTGATGGCCAACCTCTTTGCCCAAACCGAGGCACTGGCGTTTGGCAAGACCCCGGCTGAGGTCAAGGCCGAGGGAACGGCGGACTGGCTGGCGCCGCACCG
>Ga0207684_10005903_pt1 | contig 11213 bp, 12 predicted proteins | sample KBSK5501metaG_FD_184342 | JGI IMG/M metagenome (GOLD analysis project Ga0207684, IMG submission 184342) | Corn, switchgrass and miscanthus rhizosphere microbial communities from Kellogg Biological Station, Michigan, USA - KBS K5-50-1 metaG... | ecosystem: Host-associated > Plants > Roots >... | reverse complement strand
GCTGCTTATACTATGAAGGCGTACATCAGCCAGGACTACTGCATCGCTTGTGGCCTCTGCCGGGAAGTATGCCCGGTGGGGGCCATACACCCCAAGTTCCAGGACTTTCACCACTGGCTTGAGGTGGTGGCCGACGAGTGTACTGGCGATGGCTTCTGCCTGCAGTACTGTCCAGCGCCGGGCGCACTGGTCCAGTATGAAGGGTCTTCTCCCTCTGGCGGTTGAGAAGATGGTGGCGAGGTGTCTCCCAGCCGTGCTCTGTTAGGACAGGCAACCACCCTGACCACAATGGTATTTGACCCTCTCCCACGCTTATGCTTCAATACACCCCTAGCTCCCATAGGAGAGCCTTAGCAGAGTCAGCGTCCGCACTCGCAGTCAGAGGAGGGTGCAAGATGGCGGCCTACAGGTTGATCTCATCCGACAGTCATGTATATGAACCCCAGGACCTCTGGACCAGCCGCATGCCGTCCAGGTTTCAGGACCGTGCCCCACGCCTCATCTCCCAGGAGGATGGCGACTGGTGGTATTGTGACGGCCGCAAGGTGGCGGGGACTGGCGCTGGCTCCCAGACGGGGCGGCGCTTTGAGGAGCCCGATGCGCTCAGCCGCACCGACCGCTTTGCGCACATCCGGCTGGGGGGCTATCTGCCCGACGAGCGCATGAAAGACATGGACCTCGACGGCGTGGCCGCCGAAGTCGTGTATCCCACGGTGGGTTTCGTGTTATACAACATGGTGCGGGATGGTCAGCTCCTGTCGGCGTGTTTTCGCGCCTATAATGACTGGATCGCGGAGTTCTGCCACGCCTATCCCCACCGGCTCAAGGGCGTGGCCTTGATCAACCTGGACGAGGTCCAGGAAGGGATTGCGGAGCTGCAGCGGGCGCGGCGGCTCGGGCTGGTGGGGGCCTTGATCGCCGCCTATCCCTGGCTGGAGCGGCCCTACAGCAGCGCGGAATACGCCCCCTTTTGGGCGGCGGCGCAAGACCTCGGGATGCCCCTCGGGATGCATATTGCCACATATCGTCCGGGGCCCGACCAGCTCCACGGGTTCCAGAATGTGGACACCGTCTCACCGGCGTTTCTCACCAATACGGATCACTGGGTGCGCATGTCGCTGGCCGACATGATCTTCGCCGGGGTGTTCGAGCGCTATCCGCAATTAAAGGTCGGCACCGTCGAACAGGAACTCTCCTGGATTCCACACTTCCTGGACCGCCTTGACTACACCTACACCCAGCGGGCCCGCCGCGACTACTGGTACCGCTTCCAGGGTGCGGTGCTCCCCAGCGATTTCTTCCGCCAGAACGTCTTCTGCAGCTTCCAGGAAGATGTGATGGGTATTCGGGACCGCGCCATTATTGGCGTCGAGAATCTGATGTGGGGCTCGGATTACCCCCACCAGGAGTCCACGTGGCCGAAGAGCCGGGAGATTCTGGACACAATCCTGGCGGACGTGCCAGAGGACGAGAAAGTCCTGATTGCCGGGGCGAACGTCGCCCGCTTGTATCAGTTCTAAGCTTCACTGTTGCCCCGGGTGCAGGCGCGGGCAGCCATGGCTTCACGGGCGGCGTGCTAGAGCGCTGCCCGTGTGGTCAGCGACGGCCGCTCCAGCTCATTGCCGTCCTCTCACAGGAGGTGTGAACGCCATGTCTCATGTGCAGTCCCCCGATGCGTTTATCGCTGAACTCTGGAGCTACGCCGCAGAAGTGCCCATGGAACAGCATCCCTGGTTCCATGGCATCCTCCAGCACCGCTGGACACCAGAACAGATCATCCTCGGTGAACTCCAGCATTATCTTCGCGTGCGCACTAACCCCATACACTGGAGCTACATCTTAATAAACGCCGTGGCCGAACGGCGTTACGATGTGATGGACGTCGTCATGGCGAATTTCAAGGAGGAGTTAGGAGGGCCAAAGACCCACATGGACATCATGCTCCAAATGCTGGAGGAAGGCGGGATCACGAGAGAGGAGGCTGATCGCACCGAGCCCGCCCCAGGCACTCTGGCCGCCATCGAGACGATCAACGGGTGCTGCCAACATCGGTCAGCCTTGGAGGGGCTGGCCATGCTCAGCTTGGTGGAAGCCCAGCACGCTGTCGTAGCAGCCAAGGTGTATCGGGAGCTGACGGGCTACTATGGCTTCTCGGAGCGTGCCGCCGAGACCTACCACGTCCATGGAGAGCAGGATGTGGAGCACGGGGCGCGCCAGATTGCCGTCATCCGCGCCTGCGCCACCGACACCGACACCCAAGAGAAAGTGCAAAGGGCGGTGAAGCTGGGGCTGACTGCCTACACCCTGGAGTGGGATGGGCATGTCCAGGCGATGACTGGCAGGCGCGAGTTTTGGAGCGGCACGGGGAAGCTGAGCCTGCGAGCGCCTACCGTGCGCTTGGCACGAGTGCGTACCAGCTGACAGGGGCATGTACTTCGTCCCCCCTTGTGAGCGTCCCCCAGCACACCTGTCCCCGAACGTCCATGGCCGTTGGTGGACGGCGAGCCAACGCTTGTTCGGCTTCTATGCCAGGGGCCACGAGCCGTTGGGTCGGTTTGTTGTGAAAAAACGTCGGCACGAGGGAGAGTTGTTGATTCACGAAACCCAAGCCGTTGAGCACCATGGCCTTGACGGCGGTGCCCACGGTCACAATACGGGTCTCTGGATTTTGCTGCGTGGCTTGGTTAATGACCGCGCCAATCCCCAGCTCTTCGAACATCTCTGCAACAAGACCCGAGTGATCCAACACTTCACTGCTGTAGGGGCGAGCATCGTTGTCTCCTCCCAAGAGGAGATTCTACTGGCCCTCTGAAATTACTCAAATTTACTCGGGCTACTGCGGCAGGTCGGTCTCAGTCCTCCAGGGTAGTAATATCTCCTGGCTCCAGACCCAGCTCATTGGCCTTCAACAAGCGGCGCATGATCTTGCCGCTGCGGGTCTTCGGCAGCCTGTCCACAAAGTCAATTTCGCTGGGTTGGGCAATAGGACCAAGGTCGTGCCGCACATGATGCTGCAGCGTCTGCAGCATCTCCGGCGAGGCGGTATACCCCACCCGCAACGTCACAAAGGCTTTAATTGCCTCACCCTTGAGCGCATCGGGTTTGCCAATCACCGCGGCTTCAGCGACCGCCGGATGACTCACCAGGGAACTTTCCACCTCCGCGGTGCCAATGCGATGCCCGGCAATGTTCATCACGTCGTCAGCCCGCCCCACCACCATGAAGTAGCCATCCGTGTCTTTGATGGCCACGTCGCCGGTGAGGTAACAGCCCGGAATTCTCCCCCAGTCGCGCTCGTAGCGTTCGGGGTCACCGTAGACTGTGCGGAAGAAGTGCGGAAAGGGACGCTTGAGCACCAGGAACCCGCCCTGCCCGGGCGCTACCGGGTTGCCCTGCTGGTCCACGACATCGGCAACCACGCCGGGCAGCGGCTTGCCGACCTTGCCGGGACGCGCATCCAGACAGAGCGGTGTGCCCAGGCAGGGACCACCGGTCTCCGTCTGCCACCAGTTATCAGCCACATAGCCCCAGGCCCCAGCCCCCACCAGGTACTGGTGCGCCCAACGCCAGGCTTCAGGGTTCAGCGGCTCGCCAGCGCAGGTGAGGTAGCGCAGACTGGTGAGATTATACTTTTGGGGATACTCTGGCCCGTAGCGCATGAACATGCGGATGGCCGTCGGAGCAGTGAACATGACCGAGACGCCGTGCCGCTCGACAATGCTCCAGATGACTCCCGGGTTGGGATAATCCGGCGCCCCCTCACGGAACACCGTCGTGGTACCGGCCACCAGCGGCGCATAGACGATGTAGCTGTGCCCGACGACCCAGCCGATGTCCGAGGTGCAGAAGAACACGTCCTCATCGCGCAGGTCCCAGAACGCTTTGAGATGATAGTACGTGCCCACCATATAGCCACCGTGTACATGCACCACGCCCTTGGGCTTACCCGTAGTGCCGCTGGTGTAAAGAATATAGAGCGGGTCTTCAGTGTCCATCACCTCTGGAGCACACTCGACGCTCTGGCTTTCGACCAACTTGTGGAAATCAAGTTCCCGTGCGGTGCGCAGTTCGACGCGGGGCGTCTGGCGGCGATGTACAATGACCTTCTCGACGTAGTCCAGGCCACCTACCGCCTCGTCGGTGATCGCTTTGAGATCGACCGCCCGGCCACGACGATATGTCACGTCAGACGTCATCACCACCTTGGCCTGGGCGTCCTCAATGCGGCTACGCAGGGCCCCAGCACTGAAACCGGCATACACCACGCTGTGGATCGCCCCAATGCGCGCACAGGCCAGCATGGCGGTGATGCCTTCCATGGTCAGCGGCATGTAGATGATGACCCGGTCGCCTTTCCCCACCCCTAGGGATTTCAGTGCGTTCGCGACCCGGTTGACGCGGCGCAGGAGTTGCCCATAGGAGACCGTCACCTCGCTGCCATCCTCGCCGATCCAGACAAAAGCGACTTTATTCTTGCGCCAGGAGTTGACGTGGCGATCGAGGGCATTGGCCGTGATGTTACACTGCGCCCCAACAAACCAGCGAAAGCGCGGATAGTTCCACTCAAAGATCCGGTCCCACGGGCGAAACCAGGCCAACTCTCCAGCGACCTTGGCCCAGAAGGCTTCGTTGTCCTCGATGGACTGTTGCTGGGTCTGTTCCAGGTGCTGTAAATAGGCGGCCTGTCGGAGGGCTGCCGGTGGCGTAATAACATCCTCAATGTGGCTCAGGCTTTCGAGATAACTTGTCTCTGCCATCGCTGTTCTCCCGTGCGCTCGTGGCATGCCCGGTGCTGCACCACCTGTGTACCACATGGCCATAGGGTAACGGTGCGTAGGTGGTGGATAACGACGCTGCCAGTTCTAGCGCGCTTTGCCCTGGGAGTCAAGGTGACGCCAGGGGGTAGTGTTCTAGATGTGGAGATGGCCATGTTTACACCGCTCTTGCCGATAAAACTCCACATTGCATCTATCTCAGCTTCGCCCGCTTGCTGAATGTCCACAATCATCTCGTCTGGAGCCACGGTGCGCAGCAGCGCGGTGTTGACCGATTCCAGCGCCGCTCCTTTCTTCCGGAGCTCACTCAGCACGGTGTCGGTACTGAGGTGCAACACCCGTGCCGTATCACGCACCCCACTGGCGTTGAGGCTCATATCAATGATGTGTTGCTTCACCTCAGGCAACCGCCCCCGGTAGCGGTAATCGAGCAGAAAGCTCCGTGGGGTACACGCCGCGTTCTGACACAGGTAGCGCTGTGTTCCGCGGCGCGTCTTGCCGCGTTTGACGACCTGAGCACTGTGACAATATGGACATCGCACTGAGATGCATGTCATTGCCCACTCCTTGTTGTTCAACGCTGTCAAGTCAAGGCCCAGTGTGACATCAATCTCAGTCCATCTCCACATCTAGAACACTACCTTCTAGCCATGTTTTGTAATATATTGCTTGACATCCATCTCAGCCGCTGTGCGTGGGCATCGGTATGAGCTCGCGGCGTGAAAATGGACGGCAAGCCGTTCCTGTCCGTGCACCAGGGTACCCATACCCGTACGCTGAGAGAGCAGGGAAACACCCCTGCATCAGACGACCTGCAGAGCGCACAGCTCGACATCTCGGACGAGATGGATGTTGAGGCAGACCGCGCGCGCTACGAGGCCGACCGGGCAAAGGACATGGCGCTCACCGCCACGTACGGCATCGATGCAGTGATGAAGGGGGAGAAGCTCGACGCGATCCTGTTCCCGGCCGGAACCGGCGCAGCCATCGCCGCGAAGCCGGGGTACCCCACCGTGTGCGCCTGGAGGGCGTAGAGGGAGCCCACAGCACCGTCATGTCTGGTACTCCAGGATGTCCGCGGCCAGGGTCTCCAGTTCGGCGGTCCAGTCCGTGGGGGGCACCGCTGGCCGTAGGAGGAATTTCGAAAACCCGACGGCCAGCCATGCGTCGACCCGTTCATGCAAGGCCGTGCGGTTCTGCGGGATGAGGTCCGCGGGGTCGAGGTCTGGACGACGGCGGCGAAACTGTTCGACCGCTGCTACTGGCAAAGGGCCACGGCTATAGGTGAGGTTCACACCGAAGTGCTCCGGGTCGATAGTGCGCCCGGCCTCCGCCGCGCTGGCCTCGACGCGCTGGCGTTTCTGCGCGGCCTCGGCGAGCGTGAGCAGGCCGGGGATCCACCCGTCGCCGAGGCGTCCGGCCCGTCGCAACGCCTCCGGCAGCTGCCCACCCAACCACATTTCAAGCGGCATTTGCACGGGTGTTGGGGAGAGCCGGGCGTCACGCAGCTGATAGTGTGGGCCGTGGTGGTGGACGACGTCGCCACTCCACAAGCGCCGCAGCAAGGGGAGCGCCTCCTCCAGGAGCGCGCCGCGTTCGGCTTTGGTGACGTGCTGGGCCAGCAGTTCCGAGGTTGTGGGCTGGCCCAGGACCATGATGAGCAGCAACCGCCCGCCGCTGAGCCGATCCAGGTTCGCGAGTTCACGCGCCAGCCGCACCGGGTTGCGCCCTGGCACGATCAGGTAGGCACCGAGTTTCAGACGCGTCGTGCGCGCGGCGGCGTGCGCCAGGCCGACAAGTGGATCGAAGGGGCCGTTGAGCATATGTTCGGGCAGCCAGAGCGAATCGAACCCCAGCCGTTCGAGATCATCCACCAACTGCGGGAAGGCGTCGAGCTGCAGGTCTGCCTGGCCTCGACACGTGAACCCGAACCGGACCTTCATGGCCCTTCCTCCCTCGCGCCGCGAGAACAGGGTGTCGAGGACAGACGCATCGGTGTATAGGGTCTTCGTCCGTGCGAGAGACCCATAGTGTTTTCCTGCGGAGGAGGATGTCAGGTCAGACGCACAAAAGCAAGCGAGAAACACGTTCCGCTCCGACAGGGCACCAGGGACCTGCGGGATACGAGTGCCCTCTGGATGCCTCGCAGGCCTACCGGCGGTCTGCCTTGCCGGCGAATCCCTTGCCGGAGCCCGCTTCGTATGCGGCCCAGGCTCCGGCAACCCTGGCGCTGAACAGCGCCGGGCCAAGCATCGGGCCTTCCAGTCCCGCACGTGTACACTATGTCGAGGTTCGAAGCAAAACCCCCTGTCCCCAGAATGACCGTCCTGTGCTCTCTCCTCTTTTCCAGAGCATGCCTATTTTAGGCTCAGGACAGGCATGCCTGTGCAGGATGGCAGCGCGGCACCCCCTGTGTTGGCGTAGCATCATGCCCAGCACATCCTCAGCAGACGCGCTCCTAGAGTTTGCAGTGGTCCCTGCGGTATAATGCCCTCCATCACGGTGCGCGCCCGCTCGCACGGCGGTGTGACACGATCTCCGCCGCCTCTCGCGTGTCGCAGCTGGCGCCGAACTATCCCGACGTGGTGCCGCTGGCCCAGGCGCGGATTGCCGCAAACCCCGACCGCGTCGTCTGGGGCACGGACTGGCCGCATCCGACCGGGACGCCACCCGGGGGCAAGCCGACGGACGTGACACCGCTGTTGCAGATTGATGACGGCCGGCTGTTGAACCAGCTGCCGGTGTGGGCGCCGGATCCGGCCATCCGCCACAAGATCCTGGTGGACAATCCGGTACGGCTCTATGGGTTTTGAGCGCGTGCCAACGCCGCCCTCACAAAGAGAAAGGGACTGGCAATGCACTACGACGTGATTGTGGTTGGCGCAGGGTCGGCGGGGTGCGCGCTGGCGGCGCGGCTCTCGGAAAACCCCCATCGTTCGGTGTTGCTGCTGGAAGCGGGACCTGATTACCCTGACCTGGACAGCCTGCCCGAAGAACTCAAGCATCACTGCCATGAGGCCGCATCTCAGGCACACGCCCCCCACAACTGGTCGTTCGTGAACTCGCCCATTTACCAACAACAGAGAACGGCTCCTTCGCCGCGCGGCAAGGTGGTTGGCGGCTCCAGTGCCATTAACCACATGATTTTTCTCCGGGGCCTCCCTGAAGACTTTGATAGCTGGGCCGCCCTGGGCAATGATGCATGGTCGTATCGCAAGGTCTTGCCCTACTTCCGGAAATTGGAAACGGACCTGGACATCGATGACGACATGCATGGCACTGCTGGCCCTATGCCGGTGCGACGCCGCCCGCGTGACTCCTGGGATCCGTTTCAGGAGGCTTTCTACCGGGCATGTGTGGCGGCAGGCTTTCCGGAAGACCATGACATGAACCATCCGGAGGCCACCGGCGTAGGTGCTCTGCCGTTGAACAATCCCCACGAAATACGCATGAGCACGGCATTGACCTACGTGAATCCCAATCGTCACCGCCTCAATTTGACCATCAGAGGCCATGTGCTGGTCCGGCGCGTCCTGTTTGACGGCTCCAGAGCCACCGGCGTTGCGGTGACAAGCGGTGGCGAACGCTTCATCATGGCAGCGGATGAGATCGTCCTGTGTGGCGGAGCGGTGTCCTCGCCGCACCTGTTGATGCTCTCTGGCCTGGGGCCAGCGGCACATCTGCGCGCCCATGGGATTCAGGTGGTGCGCGATGTCCCCGGCGTTGGTCACAACCTTCGCAACCATCCCTCGGTGTCGGTGCGCGCCAGGGTGGCCGATGGGTTCGCTATCGACGCAGAGGCGCCACGAAATCAGGTGAGCCTACGCTGCACCGCCAGAGGCTCCAAGGCTCGCAACGACTTACAAATCACGCCAACATCTTCTCATCCACTGGGCGATACATCCGGTGTATGCCGGATTGGGTGCCGGGTAGAACTGCCCGTGGGCGCCGGGGTCTTGACGCTCGCCTCCGCTGACCCTGAGGTGCACCCCACGATTCAGTATCAAAGCCTGCAAGACCCACACGATAGGGAGCGGCTGAGAGAAGCAGTGCGCCTGGCCGCTACGTTGTTGCGCCACGAGGCTTTTCAGGGCATTATCGCGGCATGCGTAGCACCGACGGCGCAGGATTTGGCCTCTGCTGCAGCGCTCGACGCCTGGTTGTTGCAGACGGCTGGCAATGCGCACCACACGTCAGGCACGTGCAAGATGGGGCCAGCGTCGGATCCCATGGCCGTGGTTGACCAATACTGTCGAGTGCATGGGATCCAGGGCTTGCGGGTGGTGGATGCCTCGATCATGCCCAACGTCACCCGCTCCAACACCAATGCGACCACGATCATGATTGCGGAACGTGTCGCCGATTGGATGCGGTGATGGTAGCACGGCGCTGACCCGCCTGCTCAGGACGCAGAGTGACTCAGCACATTGTGTTTCAACCATATATGATCAATGGTACAATTGCTTGAGCATGCGAGGGTGTCCTTGGGAAGAGAATACGAGGACCATGATGGAAAAAAGCTACGTCGCACAGCGGGATGGTGGATATTGGATTACGGGAACGCGCATTTCACTGGATTCCCTTGTCTACGCCTTCAAGCGCGGGGCGGCGCCCGAGTCCATACAACGGGCGTTTCCGCTCTTAACGCTCGAGGAGATTTACGGCGCGATTACCTTTTATCTGGCGCACGTGCAGGAGATTGATACCTATCTGGCGCAGGCCGAAGCGGCGTTTGCCGGCCAGGCGAGTGCCTTGAACGCTGCGGCGCGGACGGCCAATCCTGCCCTGTTCCAACGTCTTGAGCACATGCGTCAGGCCCACGAGACGCCACGCCAATGACCGTCCGCTTCCAGGCTGACGCCGATCTCAATGCGGAGATTGTCGCAGGGGTGCTGCGTCGGGAGCCAAGGATTGATTTCCAGATGGCAGACGAAGCCAGTTTACGCCGGCTCCGTGATCCTGAGGTACTCGCGCTCGCGGCGCAAGAGAGGCGCATTTTGGTCACGCACGACCGCCGTACGATGCCCAGGCATTTTGCTGATTTCATTCTTCATCACAGCAGTCCGGGAGTCTTTATCATTGCTCAGACCGTGAGTGTTCGTGTGGCGATCGAGGAATTGTTGCTGGTGTGGGCAGCTTCTGAGAGTGCAGAGTGGAGGGATCTCATCGTCGAACTGCCGCTGTGAGCCGTCTCCTGCCCGTGCCTCTCGATCGAATATAGGGGTCAGACTGGCATGGTACTGCCTTAAAGCAGTGCCATGCGTGCCAGACACCTTTGCGAGTCTCTTAGTCTTTCGTCAAGCAGCTGCCCAGGGAGATGGACTGAGGCATAACGGCGTGGGAGACGCCATGATATAGTCCAGATGGTGCGCCGCCACACACGCTACGATTCCTTACAACTCTCAGTGAGACTATAGATTAGGCTTATCTTAAGGCCATGCCACTCCAACCCCAATTTTCTCTGACTTGCGCTGTTCTACTTGGGTGACACTCTCCGAGAGATGTCAGACGCCTGATTGCCTGGTGGATCCGTCGTGATGACGGCGATGGACTCGCCATCGGGCGCGATGAATAGACCGAAGGAAGGGAAGGTTGGTGGACCACTTGCCACTGTGTAGCTGCCCGTACAGTCCGCATTGACCGTATAGCTGATGGGTATGGAGGAATTCGAAAACACAGTGGCACCGCCGAGGCGGAATGTCACGATGTCTGTCCCCGTGCCGTCTCCATTGAAGATATGAAATCCAGCGGCAGCCGATAGCGTCGGCTCTGTTACCCCGAAGGCTGGAGGGAGAAGCGTTCCGTTTAATGCAAACAGATACCGCCCTTTCAGCGTTTTCAGGGTGCACGTTGGTGTTTGGTCTTTTTCCTCTGTATATCCTTGCTTCATGGTGATGAGTCCCACGGTGATGACCAGCCCTAACCCTAGCGCCCATACGCCTACACGTTGCATGTTTGTTCTCCTTTCGTACGGGATGTGCAAGATCTGTGTTAGTGGTACGAGTCGTTCTTTTCGAGGTGCACTGCAACAAGGTGGCCTGCAGGATGTCCCTCCCCATAAGGAGGGGATGAGAGCGCGTCAGGCGTTGGGGCTGTCCTTTTGCATGGCACTCCCCTCCAGCCTTCCCAAGTCGCCCTGCCCGAGACCTTCCCCCCAGGGCACCCCTGAGGCGCGACCCTCCCCCATCCTGCGACGCCGGTCCAGCACCAGCCAAAGTCGCGCCGCGCTCCGCGAACAGTTCCAAGCATACCAGGCTTCGACACGGCCTACCTGACCGTTGCCTGGCCAGAAGCTGCCATTTACCTGCAATGTAGCCAGTCCTCCGTTTCTGGTATACTGTGGACGTCTGTGCACCCGACACCTCCTGACACCGCATACGGCGCAGCCAGCAGGACCGGCGCTGCACAGAGGATGGCCCCATGCGCTACCTCTTCGCC
>Ga0207684_10005899_pt1 | contig 11219 bp, 8 predicted proteins | sample KBSK5501metaG_FD_184342 | JGI IMG/M metagenome (GOLD analysis project Ga0207684, IMG submission 184342) | Corn, switchgrass and miscanthus rhizosphere microbial communities from Kellogg Biological Station, Michigan, USA - KBS K5-50-1 metaG... | ecosystem: Host-associated > Plants > Roots >... | reverse complement strand
AACTAAAGCTGGAGGCGTGAGAATAGGTCGCGAGTCGCAGCAGGTGGCCGGCAGGACTCAGGAATGCGCACTTGGCTTCGATGCCTCGGCTCTAAGATCTCATACCTGAAACTGAGACCCGCAACCTATCCGCTGCCCTAGAATCCTTCCCGCACCAGGCGCTCTATCGTAATCGAGCTATTCGAGGCCTCGCCGTGCAGCATCTTCTCGACGTACTTCGCGACCATGTCCACTTCGAGATTGACCGGGTCGCCGCGTTTCAGCGATTTGAGGTTGGTCATCTCCAAGGTGTGCGGGGTGATAGCCAAGGTCACTCCCGCTTCATCAATCTTCGCGACCGTGAGACTGATGCCTTCAATAGCGAGTGAGCCCTTGAAAATCACATAGCGCGCCAACTCGCGCGGGATCTCGATGCGCAACCAGTAATCCTTCGCGTCGGGAATTCTGTCGAGAGCCAGAAATTTCCCAGTTCCGTCGACGTGTCCCTGGACTACGTGGCCACCGAAGCGGCCATTGGCACGCATAGGAAGCTCAAGATTGACCAGCGCGCCAGGCTTGATTCGCGAAAAAGACGTGCGCTTCCAGGTTTCTTCGGCAAGGTCCGCACCAAAGGATTTGGACGTGATCTCGACAGCCGTGAGACAGACGCCGCTGACGGCGATGGAGTCGCCCTTCTTCAATTCCTCCGTTACCTGCCGGGCGGACACGGTGAGGCGGCGCTTGCCGTCTCCGTGGGCAATGCGCTTGATTTTCCCGACCTCTTCAATGATGCCTGTGAACATGGGTATGGCTCCCGTCTTGTAGCAATTCCGATCCAGCTATTGAATAAACAACCATTCCGGTCGTCAATGCGATTTGCTGGCTGAATGCGGGTTGCTGCCTACTGAGCGCTTACTCCGCATATGGATCCCGCAGATATCCTTCCACCGCGAAGTCTTCGCCGAAACGATGCAGCTGAAGCGCCTTCACGTGGGCGGCGTCGCTCATACGGCGGAATCCTGCGCCAGCCGCGAAGGGAACCGAGCCATCGCCGGCGAGAATCTTAGGCGCGTAATAGAGAAAAACTTTATCGACCAGGCCAGAGGCGAGCGCAGCCCAATTGACCATCGCGCCGCCTTCAATCAAAACGCTAGTGACCTCCAGTTCTCCAAGACGGCGTGCAATTCCCGGCATATCGGGACGGCCGGCGGGCATCACCGGGGAAATCTGCTCCACTCGGATCCCCAGCGACCGCAATGCCTGCTTCCTGTTTTCTTCGGCGAAAGAGCAGAGCACCAGAACGTCATCCTTCGCCGTCTTGACCACCCGCGATCCATGGGGAAGCCGCAGGCGTGAATCGAGAATCACTCGTAAGAGCGGACGGCGACGAGGACGTCCGCTGCGATCGGTGAGCAGTGGGTCATCGGCGATGATCGTGCCGACCCCAACCATTATTGCGTCGTGCTGGTGGCGAAGTTCCTGGACATGAGCCCGCGCGGTTTCGCTGGTAATCCAGCCGCCCGTCGCGCCGGCAGCCCCGAGTGCAGTAGGATTGTGCGACTCGGCAGGTGGTGGCGCGATCTTGCCATCGAGGGTCATGGCGGCTTTAAGTGTGATCAGCGGAGTGCGGTGGCGGATGTACTTCGCGAAACTCTCGTTCAGCTTTTTGGCTTCTTCCTCAAGCAGGCCCACCTCGACTTGCACACCCGCAGCCTGAAGGCGCCCAAAGCCGCGTCCGCTGACCATCGGATTGGAGTCGTGCATGCAAGCCACGACACGGCGAATGCCGGATGAGATCACGGCATCAGCACAAGGGCCAGTGCGGCCATGATGCGAGCAGGGTTCTAGATTGATGTAGAGCGTTGCGCCCCTCGCTTTTTCGTCCGCCTGGTCGATGGCGAGAATCTCAGCGTGCTTGATGCCGTCGTAGGTATATGTGCCGCTGCCGACTATGTTGCCGCTGTCGTCCACGATCACGGCGCCGACGTTTGGATTGGGAGAAGTCAAACCAATGCCGGAACGGGCGAGCTCAAGGGCTCGGAGCAGGAAGGCTTCGTCAGTGCGCTGGTCGGGCATCGAGACGTTATTCACTGTGGAGACACCTTCTGTTGCGCCGCGGGGCAAGCTCCGCCACTGTAAAAGCTTGGCAATTAGAGCCTAGCGCATAAGTGCTTCTGAGGGACGCCATGACTTCAGCGATGCCATAGAGCCCTCAGTGGAGTCGGGCTCTGCAGGCGACGAAATAGATAGCTCCGCCGTGAGAAGGCATGCCTTTCAAGCGTGCCCTACAACGAGAGATTTTATTGCTTTCGAGGTGGGAAGAAGAAATCGGCATCGTCATCCGGTTCCGCTACGGCCGCACCGCTACGACCTTTGGGCCCGCGCTGCACGGGTACTAACCGCTCCGCATAGGGATCTCCTGGAGGCTGAGGCTTCGGACGGCGGAGACGACGCAACCATTCCAGCAAAACCTGTGGTAGCGAACGACGTGCACGCGATGCATTCACAGCAACCACCTTTGTCTTCTTCGGCACCAAAGCTCGCCACGTGCTTTCCCCATGTCTCTGTGCCTCGGTGGCAATGAAGTCTTAAGCGAACAGCGACTCCACAAATTCTCTCGAATCGAACGGCAGCAGGTCTCCGGCCTTTTCACCTACGCCGACATAGCGCACCGGCACGCCCAATTCGCGCGAGATGGCGACTACGACGCCACCCTTAGCCGTTCCGTCCAGTTTAGTAAGCACGATTCCGGTTACGCCCGCCGATTGCGTGAACAAGCGCGCCTGCTGCAATCCATTCTGACCGGTGGTGGCGTCCATCACAAGCAGAGTTTCGTGCGGCGCGCCGGGAATGATGCGTTGGGCAGTACGGCGCATTTTTTCCAATTCCGCCATCAGGTTGGTCTTCGTATGTAAGCGACCCGCCGTATCGACGATCACGTAATCAGTATGACGAGCTTTCGCGGACTGGAGGGCGTCATAGAGCACCGCCGCAGGATCGCCGCCCGGCTTCGTCTTGATCACTTCGGTGCCAGTTCGTTCACCCCAGATTTCGAGCTGGTCGATGGCAGCTGCGCGGAAAGTATCCGCCGCGCATAGCAGGGCGGTCTTGCCATCCGAACGGAACACCTGCGCCAGCTTGCCAATCGTAGTGGTCTTCCCGGTGCCGTTCACTCCCACCACAAGAATCACTTCGGGTGTGCCGTCCACTTTCTGCACGGGTTGGGTGTTGGCCGCAGTCAGGATGGCAAGCAATTCCTCTTTGAGCAGGCGTTTGAGTTCGTTGATGTTCTTGATCTGTTTGCGGTCTGCCTTATCGCGCAGCTTGTCGAGTACTTCATGAGTTGTGGTGGTGCCGAGATCAGCACCGATGAGCGTGGCTTCCAGGTCGTCTAGGGTAGCGCGGTCGATCTCTTTGCCGATGGAAACGACCTCGTCGATGCGCTCCGCCAGATTTTCTCGCGTGCGGGTAACCGCCTCCTTCATGCGATCAAGAAAACTGGGCTGCTGTTCGAGGCTGCCGAAAAGGGTCTGGATCATAAGGAGTTTGGGGGCCCCAGAGGTCAATTATAGCGGTCGAGGATGATTCGAACTGCAGAAGACGAAAGGGACCTCAAAGCATCGGCAAGTGAATCTGTGTTGCTTGGGTCCGCAGAGCTTTCGCAGCCCATTTGGATCTTTCGCGGCGTGAAAGCCGCTCACGATCATGTCCGGAAGAGGTGATGCTTACTCTCGACATAGAGACAGCCGCTTTTTGGGCGGCATGAACTGGCGACAGTGCCGCTCCCACACCGGGCCTCGAGAATTCAAAATCTGGTGGTTTCAACTGCGGCGACTGCGTCATTGGCGCCGGGCCCACGAGACTCGCCGGGAGTGGCAGCGCTGGCGGCGGAAGCCGCCATGGTGATGCGCTGCATGCGAATTTCGCCGCGCTCGTACACAGTCGTCAATGCGGCAACGGCTTCCGGATCCAGCCGCTTGCCAGCCAGTGAATGAATGATGCGAAGCGCATCCATTGGATCGTGTGCCTGCTGATAGGGACGGTTCGTGGTGAGCGCGTCGAAAGTATCGGCTACAGCGATAATGCGTGCCAGCCGCGGAATCTGCTCGTCCTTGAGTCCGTAAGGGTAGCCGCGTCCGTCGAGAGACTCGTGGTGCAATTCGATGCCAGGCAGCATCTCCTGCAATTGTTTCACCGGCCGCAGGATGTTCGCGCCCTTGGTGGTGTGAGTCTTCATGATCTCGAACTCTTCCGGAGTCAGAGTGCCCGGCTTTTTTAGGACGCGGTCCTCGATCCCGATCTTGCCCACGTCGTGTAACTGCGCCGAGATGCGGAGGGTTTCCAGAAAATCTTCATCGAGCGCCATCTCGCGCGCGATCATCATGGAATAGCGCGTGACGCGGTCAGAGTGGCCCCGAGTGTAGGGATCCTTCTCGTCGACTGCGCCGGCCAGCATCTGGATCGAGCCCAGGAACAGCGCCCGGTTTTCCTCGGCGGCACGCTTCAGGTCGAGCACGAATTGCTCGAGTTCCTCAGACATCACGTTGAAAGTTTCCGCCAGTTCTCCGATCTCGGTACGGCTCTTCAGGTGCACGCGCTGAGAGAAATCTCCGCGAGCAATGGCCCGGCTTGATTGGGTGAGGACTTTGAGCGGATTGGTGATGCGGCGCGCGGCGTAAATGCTGAGGGCAATACTGACCAGCACTGCTAGAAATGCCAACAGGCGGGCAGTATGCTGCATTTCATAAATGCCTCGATAGGCTTCACGTTGAGGCTTCTGCACGACAACCGCCCAGTCAAGCGCCGTCACCGGACTGTAGGTGCCGAGCATGGCAGTCCGGTTCTTTCCATTCCTGACTTCAAATTCCTTGGTGGCGGCGAGCTGAGCTTTATTGCCCTGGTCCACGAAGTTGCGCACGATTTCCAGGTTCTTCATGTCTTGGCCTGTTGCGTAATCGGGGATGGCGGCGGCGACCAGGCGTCCCTGACTGTCCACGACGTACGGAGTCAGGCCGCCACTGCTGACTTCCTGCAGACGGCGAATCAGGAATTGCAGGTCTACGACCGACCCAATCATGCCCAGAAAGCGCCCGCCATACATCACCGGAGTGCTGACCAGCATCACCGTGCGGGCTGACTTGCCGTTGCCCACAACCAAAGTCTGGCCGTTATACGCGCGGCCTTCACGGGCGGCAGCATAGGCACGCTCCAGTTCGCGTTGCAGGAATGCATCTGGGTCGATGCGGCCAGCGGAAATTCCTTTGGCGTCGGAGTTAAGGAGAGTTGCGTAGGCAATGTCGCGCGACGAAGAAACGAAGTTCTCCAGCAGCGCCCGGAGTTCGGGAGCCTCCACGTTCTTGGCGCCGACATCGCCGCCGCTAGCCACCTGAATCGCGGAGGATAGGTTGGCCAACATCATCCGCAAGGTTTCCTGGTGCTGCGAAATGTCGTCCGCCAGCGAGCGCGTTACAGTGTTCTGCAGCAGCATTTCGTTGGTCTTCAGGCGTTCGCGGTTGATGGCTTCGACCTGAGTCGAGTAGAAGTACATGGGCACTACGGCGATCAGCACGAGCACACTGAGGATGACGTAGAGGACCGGGATGCGCTCGGGAATCGGCAGTTTTAGAGGCAAAATGGCCCTGCAGCGCCGCACTCCAGGCGGCAGCGAGTATTGCTTTCCCTTAAATTCTACTTTGAAGTACTTGCGGCTAGAGCCAATCATGGATTTGCGACCATTACGAAAGTACCCGAGTCAGGATGGGCTTTTCGCACTTCTGACAGGACAGAGCGGTCGTTATAACTGGTGGTCGACAGATTTCAATCGGATAGGCTTTGGTCGAATCCAACAAGATGATAGAGCGCTGCAGCGAACGGGAAAGGACTACAAAATGGCACTGCCAATAAACGCCGAGTGGGGTTACCTGATCGTTTGGGAGTTTCATGTGCGACCAGGAGCGGAAGAACGATTTGAAAATGTCTATGGACCACAAGGAGACTGGGCACAGTTCTTCAAACGTGACGAGGGATATGCGGGGACAGAGTTAAACCGTGACTTTAACATTGCTGGCCGCTACGTCACCCTCGATTTCTGGACCTCACCTCATGCCTACGAGCATTTCCGCGAGCAACACCTCACGGAGTACAAGGCCATCGATGAGCGCTGCGAGGCGTTAACAGAAAGAGAAACCGAGATAGGAAGATTCGAGAGAGTGAGCAGGAGAACCTGATATCACAATCAGTGCCTGACGTGATTCGCGACGGAGGTGAATTGCCTTAGCCTTCTCGAATCCGACTCCGCCAATACAATTCAGGCCCTCACCGCCGGCGCCACCGCACGCTTAGGTAAGATCTCGCCAATGCGCCTGATCTGTGCGCCTACGCCGCGCAGCTTTTCCTCAATGTGCTCGTAGCCGCGGTCGATGTGATAGACGCGGTCGATAATCGTTTCGCCGTCTGCAACCAGGGCAGCTAGAACCAGCGAAGCCGAGGCGCGTAAATCCGAAGCTAACACCGCAGCGGCACTCAGGGGACTCCTTCCGCGGACCACCGCCCTGCTGCCTTCGATCTTGATGTTCGCGCCCATACGCACCAATTCCTGCGCATGCATGAACCGATTTTCAAAGATGTTTTCGGTGATCACCGAAGTGCCTTGGGCTTGTGTTGCCAGGGCCATGTACTGCGCTTGCATGTCCGTGGGGAAGCCCGGGTACTCTTCCGTGTTCATGTCGGCGGAGTTTAGCGGCACATCTCCCATGACGCGCACGGCATCCGCAGTGTACGCGGTCTTCACGCCAACTTCGCCGAGCTTTTGCAGAAGCGCCATGAAATGACGCGGGTCACAGCCCGCTACGTTCAGATCGCCGCCGGTAAGCGCGCCTGCAATAATGAACGTGCCTGCCTCAATTCGGTCCGGGATGATGCGATGTTTCACACCGTGCAACTTGCTAACGCCCTTCACGCGAATCGTCGAGGTTCCAGCGTCCTCAACGTGAGCTCCCATCTTATTCAGGAGGTCGGCAAGATCGGCGACTTCCGGCTCGCGAGCGCAGTTCAGCATAATCGTTTCGCCCTCGGCGAGGACGGCTGCCATGAGCAAATCTTCGGTGCCAGTCACCGTGATCTTGTCGAAAACAACCTCCGCGCCGCGTAGGCGATCGGCCCTCGCCTCGACGAAACCGTGTTCCTGCGTGATGACCGCCCCCAGGCGCTGAAGGCCTTTGATGTGCAGATCGATCGGTCGGGCGCCGATCGCACAGCCACCGGGCAGAGAAATCCGGGCCCTTCCGCAACGCGCTACCAGCGGCCCCAACACCAGGGTGGAGGCGCGCATGGTTTTTACCAATTCGTAAGAAGCTTCCGGCGAAGCCAGATCGCGGCAACAGATGGTAGTTCGGTGCTGCGCGCGGCCGTATCCCAGTTCGACCTCTGCGCCCATCCCGGCCAACAGCTTGCGCGTGGTTTCGATATCGCGTACCTGTGGGATATTTTCGAGGATAACCGGCTCCTCGGTAAGAATGGCGGCGGCCATGGCAGGGAGCGCTGCGTTTTTGGCCCCACTGACGCGAATTGTCCCCAGCAGCGGATTCCCGCCGCGAATCACCAATTTGTCCATGTCGAGATACCTTAAAAAAGTCCCAAGAGTCCGTTCCATCTCTGGCGCGCTACCATTCTAGCGGGGAACCACGCATACTGTAGGCAGGAAATTGCGAACCGGGAGGACACGTCCTTGGCACATTTCGCTTTGGGTTGCGGCGGCGCACTGCGGGCGAAGTCGAAAGGGATGCTCTTCGGCCGGCCGGTGGGACACCAGCGCTACTGGCTAGGGCTTGTACGCGGGGCTGCTGCAGTCAGGCGACGAACCTGTCCACCCGTTGATTTCAGCGCTCGCTCTGCTTCGGCCCGGCTGATACCCGCTTTCAGCATGACCAGCGCTACGGGGACGCGGTTCCCAGCGGTCCTCAGCGCGTCTTGAGCGGTTTCGCGATCGACTCCTGTGATTCGCTGCATAATGCCAATCCCGCGCTCAATCAGTTTTGTGTTCTTCAGATGAACGTTGGTCATCAGATTCCCGTAGACGCATCCCAGCCGAGTCATAGCGCCGGTCGAGAGCATATTCAGGACCATTTTTTGTGCCGTTCCGGCCTTCATACGTGTGGAGCCAGCGATCACCTCCGGGCCGACTTCAGTAATGATAGTGAGACCGGCAGCCTTTTGCAGTGGGGAATTCCGATTGCACGTGACGGCGATGGTTTGGGCCCCGCGGCGGCGTGCGTACTCAAGGGCGGCCACTGTAAACGGAGTCCGCCCGCTGGCGGCAATTCCGACCACGACATCATTCTTGCCAGGCTTCTTCTTGGCCATCTCGTCCTGGCCCAGTTCGCGGGAGTCTTCGTTGGCCTCAACCGCAGCGCCGAGAGCTTTGGGCCCGCCGGCGATCACAAATTGAACTGTGCGCGGATGGGTGTTGAAGGTCGGCGGACACTCGACCGCATCGAGCGCGGCAATACGGCCACTGGTCCCGGTGCCCACGTATATCAGGCGGCCACCTTTTTTCAGAGCAGCGGCAATGAGATCGATCCCACGTGCGATCTGCGGTAGCGCACGTTTCACGGCGGCCGCGACTTTGGCGTCTTCGGCGTTGATAGTGCGAGCGATCTGGAAGGCAGATTTCAGATCGAGGTCTGATGAAGCAATATTCCTCTGTTCAGTTCTGAGCCGTTTCAGATCAGACCGGCTGCCCGTGTTCTTGCCTTTCAAGGTTGGTTCTCCAGGCATTCGATTACGGCATCGTGGAACCTTGGACGCAAATGTTTGATGGCTTGATTCGAACAGTCCGGCCAGGTGCGGTTGGTTAGCAATGTGACCGAGAGTTGCCGCTCAGGGTCAATCCAGAGAGAAGTACCGGTGTAGCCAAGATGACCGAAGGAACGCGGAGAGAAATACCTGCCGGACTGAGACGGGGAAGACGGCGCATCCCACCCCAGCGCTCGCGAAGCGCCTTCAGGTTTGGACTCACGGCGAGTGAACAAAGCCAGTGTCTCTGGGCGAAGAATTGGCCGACCGCCACTCAGCATGACGTGAGCGAAGACAGCCAAATCCCGTGCAGTGGCGAACAGACCCGCATGTCCAGCGACTCCGCCCAGCACGCTCGCGTTCTCGTCCTGCACCTCGCCGTGGATGATCCGTTGGCGAAAAGTGCGATCGTCCACCGTGGGCGGAATGTAGGCGCGCCAGGCAGCCGCCGGCTTGAATGAAGTATGAACCATAGCGAGGGGACCGAAAATCTCGCGCTGGCAGAAGGGTTCGAGCGGTTCATCGGCGATGCGTTCCAGAGCAACACCCAGGATGATGAACCCGATGTCGCTGTAAACGGCGCGCGTGCCGGGATCCGCGGCGAGAGGGATTGTGAAGGCCGCATGCAGAAGTTCTTCGGGGGTGTGTGCCTGCAAGAACAGCTTTTCATAGGCGGGCAAGCCCGAACAGTGAGCCAGGAGCATGCGCAACGTGATTTCTTCCCGTCGTTTATCATCGCGCCCGCCGAATTCCGGAACAATGGCAACTACCGGCGCCTCGAGGTCGAGCAGGCCGCGTTCGTACAGAATCATCGCCATCGCGGTGGTCGCGGCCACCTTTGTAAGCGAGGCCAAGTCGAAGATGCTGGCGATCGTGACTTCGGGCGAATCTGACTCATAGGTGAAGCGGCCTACAGCCTTGAGAGCAATTAGTTTTCCGTGATACGTGACAGCCACCGAGGCCGCAGGAAAGGCTTGCTCGGCCATCCCGTTCCGCAGTACCTCAAACGCCCGAGCAAAAACAGCATCCTGCTGTTCATAAACAGGGGCAGGGAAGTGCGCGGCTGCATTCGAAGTACTGTTCAGAGGCAGAAAGCCTTCTGGCACAGGGATGATTTCAATCTTGATGTCTGGTTTATAGCAAAGTTGGGGCCGAAGGGTAAAGTCGTTGTCCGGCGTGAGTAGTGGGCTAATTGTGTGTTGCTGAGTGCTATGACCGATGTAACGGGTTCGATTTATCCCACTGCCCCGGTGTGAGAGATCTTGATGAAAGCGTCCGGTTTGAGACATGCGGCTTCCGAGACCGCACTTTGACTTATCGAGACCTGACGCGTGAAGCCCGAAGCCATCTCACCTGTGGCACAAACGGCACCCCCTCTTCTGACTTTCTTGAGCAATCGGGCTGGGCTTGTGTAAAGTCAGAACATCCACACAACGAAGAGGAACGTGATCCTGCGCCTGCATCCGTGTTGGCTTCGCCCGATTACTGCCGTTCTGATCATCAGCTTTTCTTTGCCCTGCTTTGCGGCAACTACGAAGCGCAGCGTGGCGCCGAACCATCTTGCGGTACTTGACTCCATCATCCAGGACGCCATCCACAGCGGACAAATTCCGGGTGCAGTGGTGTTGATCGGGCACAACGGTAAAGTGATTTATCGTAAGTCCTTTGGCAATCGGTCGCTCGAACCACGGCGCGAGCCGATGACGCTGGACACCGTCTTCGACGTGGCATCGCTCACCAAGGTCGTTGCGACCACTACTGCGGTGATGCAATTGTTCGAGCTCGGCAAGGTGCGGCTGAGTGATGCGGTGGAGAAGTACATTCCCGAGTTCGCACAGAACGGGAAGCAAGATATTACCGTGCGGCAGTTGCTCACCCATTACTCCGGCCTGCCTCCGGATCTCGACTTGCAGAGCCCATGGCAAGGCAAGGACACAGCTTTCCGCATGGCATTTGAGGAGAAGCCCCAACAGCCAACGGGCTCTGGTTTTCTCTACAGTGACATAAATTTCATCACGCTTGGTGCGCTGGTCGAGCGCGTGTCGGCCCTAGCGCTAGACCGCTACGCCGAGAAAAATATCTTCGCTCCCCTGAAGATGACGCATACGCGCTTCCTGCCCGACGCAGCTTGGCGGCCGAAAATCGCGCCCACGGAATACGACGAGCACGGGGCCATGTTGCGTGGTATCGTGCATGACCCAACTGCACGCCGCATGGGTGGAGTGGCGGGCCACGCGGGTGTCTTCTCCACTGCCGATGATCTCTCCAAGTTCGCACAGTCGCTGCTCGGCGGCAGCAGAATTCTTTCCCCACTTTCGGTTGAAAAGATGGCAACGCCCGAGCAGCCGCCCACTGCGACAACCCTGCGCGGATTTGGCTGGGACATCGATTCACCGTTTTCGACCAACCGTGGCGAACTCTTGCCGGTTGGATCATTCGGGCACACA
>Ga0207684_10005898_pt1 | contig 11220 bp, 9 predicted proteins | sample KBSK5501metaG_FD_184342 | JGI IMG/M metagenome (GOLD analysis project Ga0207684, IMG submission 184342) | Corn, switchgrass and miscanthus rhizosphere microbial communities from Kellogg Biological Station, Michigan, USA - KBS K5-50-1 metaG... | ecosystem: Host-associated > Plants > Roots >... | reverse complement strand
TGCTGCAAAGCGGATTAGCAGAGCGCGCCACCACTACACCTGCGGATTTGCCAGGCACCGAGCGTCCCTCAGCGTCCGCCAAAGTACGCCCGGCCCCGCCTGCGACGTCACTCACTTGGTCGCTCAATAGCATGGAGCACTCTGCTGGGCGATCGCCGGAGGCCATGGCTACTATCGTCGCATCGTCGGCGAACATCAGATCCGTAGGAGTGGGCAAGTCGTCCACAGCCGTCTGCCGGTGGTCGTGACCTCGGTCAGCATTCCATAGCCGTCGTCACGCGGCGGCTGGTGTCCGCTGTCTTGGCAGCAGTATTGGCAGCAGTCGGGCCAGGTGGCTGATCGCTTCCTTATCAGCTCTGGCCGAGCACGCGTCGCAGGCTCCGCGCGTGCCACCTCTCGCTGATGCGGGCGAGTGCCGAGCTGGCCCGGTGTGTAGCGGCGTTGCTGTCACTGCTGCTGTCATCGGAGAAGCCCGTACTCGTCAGCGGCGTCCATGGCGAGGCCCACGTATCAAGCGTCTAGCTCACACACGATCTGTTCGCCCTCGGCCCTGCCAGTGCTCTCTACACACAGGCCGATCAGGGCGAGGATGCCTGCACGATGACGCGCGGTCCGTTGCATTGCTGTCTCGGACGCCGGTGCCTCTGCATCGTCTCGACGCCAGGCCGCGATTGCTACGTCAGCAAGTGCTTTTGGCAACCGCATGGTCAGTTTCGTCGGCTGCGAGGAGAGCACAGCTCCGATCTTGCCCAGGGCCTCGGCCTCCTGGGCGTATGCGGCATCCTCGCTGGTCATCATCCGATGTTACGCGGGGCACCAGCTTGGAAGATCGGTGATGCGGTGGCTTGCGCGACCAGGCCGATCGTTCCTGCTGGTGTACAAGCGCCCAGTGCGCGTGAGTCTGGTGTACAAGCGCCCACTGCGCGTGAGTGACTGCTGCTGCCCCTGGAGATCCCTGGCATGTGGCCCGTGTGTGGCCCGGCTACCGGACATATAGACGGTGACGGTGCTCCGGCGGCTCGCTCTCTGGCCCGGCGCTGGGCTCTGGTCAACCACGACTTCCTCCGCCGTGGCGGGATGCTCAGCGAGCCGAACGAGCTCGATGCAAAGATCGTTGTCGGAGAGAGTCTTGCGAGCCACGCCTTCCGGCAGGCCATGCAGATTGGGCACGGCGGCCCCCCAAGGCTGGGTTGTATCGCGCTCCCCCCGCAAGGTCTTGATCCAGACATAGATCACGCCCGTAAGCACGTCGAACAGCCAGTCCATGTCCGCCTCCCTGGTTGCCAGCGAGAGCGCCCTGCGCCGAGCGGGGCCTTCGGCGGGTCAGTCAAGAACAGGCCCGGCGTTCTCTCACATTAGTTGGACGCGTGAGGGCCAGGATCGGGTGACTATTTGGCTGGTGGGGCTACCTGGACTTGAACCAGGGACCTCTTCCTTATCAGCCTCTCGTATCCCCTGTGGTGACGCCCGTTCTGGGCGGAAAATCGGGGGTGGCTGCTGCCCGCTGACACCGTCTAAACCGTGATCTTCGAGGTCGTTTATCAGCCGGGTGCTGGGAGCCAGCCCTGGGCCCTTCAGTGTCGCTGCGAGCACGAGGATCAGATTCCTTCCGCTACGCCCATGGCTCCTGCGGGCAGCGGCCGCCGTGAGTTCGGCCGATGGTGGGAGGCAGCCAGATGCTGGCAGAGACACAGGATGACCAGGGGATCATCGCACGGGTGGCGGCGCTGGATATCGGCAAGGCCGAGCTGGTGTGCTGCGTGCGGGTCCCGGATGAGGACCGGCTGGGGCGGCGGCTGCAGGAGGTGGAGACGTATGCCACGATGACGCGGCCGCTGCTGGGCCTGGCGGACCGGCTGGCCTGCCTGGACGCCCACCCGGTCATGATCCGCCCGTCATAGCCCAGGCCGGTCCACCGGCCGGACATGTTCAGCCCGTGCGGGTGCAGCACGAAGTACATGGTGCCCCTGGAGCGGATCGAGCCGTCGTTGGCCGCGTACCAGCCCATCAGGACTTCGTTGTCCCACAGCCGGCGGCACAAGCGGGGACCAGCCTCGCCGACCTGAAGGCCCGGATGGGTCACGACAGCGCACGTGCAGCGATGATCTACCAGCACGCCACGAGCAAGGCAGACCATAAGATCGCCGCAGCGCTCACCGAGCAGATCGAAGCCTCCCGCCAGAAGCCACCTGCCGACAGCCTGGCCGCTTCTGGCGAGCCGGAGAACGGCCGGTAATGGCACGCTAATGGCACGCGCCCTGACGAGTGATCTCGGCCGGGTGTGTTTTGCCTGGTGGAGCTAAGGGGACTCGAACCCCTGACCCCTTGCTTGCAAAGCAAGTGCTCTTCCAGCTGAGCTATAGCCCCGAGTACCGGCCGCTCCTAGGGTACCCGGGGTGCGGAGGCGGCGCGGGGCGCGTTGGCCTGCGGCGGCACGCGCCCCGCCGCGCCGGGCTCCGAACCGCGGTGCGACTCCGGGTCACCCGCCAGCAGGGCGGGCAGTTCGCCGATCTCGCCAATGAAATGCGTGGCGCCAGCGGATCGCAGCCGATCGCGGGTGTGCCCGCCGGCCAGTACCCCGGCGACTATGCCCGCGCCGGCCCGCTTCCCGCACATAACGCCGCTGGCGGTGCCGCCCGCGTAGGCAGCCTCACGCACGTCCTGCACGCCCAGGCGCAGCATGGCAGTCAGCATCAGGTCGGGCCACGGGCAGCCACGCGGAACATCCTCCGGGGCCAGGGCGAGGTCGATCCGCCGCCACCAGTCGAGGGTGTCGAGCACCACGCCGACGAGGCGGCGGGACAGCCCGCTGATCACGCATATCCGGGTACCGGAGGCGCGCAGTTCCGCGACCGCCTCTTCCGCGCCCGGCACGGGCCGCAGCCCGGTGCGCTCGAGGGCGGTGCGGAACGAGCGCTCGAACGACAGGGCCGCGGCCTCGGCGCGGCCCGGGCTATCGGGGAACAGGCTGCGGAACACCTCGACGGCGGGCTGGCCGAGCGACTGGTGCACGGCGACCATGCTGTGGGCGTAGTCGGCCGTGCCAGGCACGATGCCCTGCGTCGCGAACGCCTCGGCGAAGGCGCGCTCCAGCATGCCATCGTCCTGCGCGACGGTCCCGAACAAGCCACAGCAGGCCAGCGAGACCGGCAGCCCACCGCTCAACCCGATCACCCCCGTCCACCGCTCAGGAGCTCTGGCTGCGGCTTCAGTCGTCGTTGCTAGTGGCTTCCGTCCACAGGTCGAGCTCGGCACGATCGGCCTGGACCTTACGCCAGGCAGCGAAGATGCCAAGCCCGATCAGTGCGAGGAGCAACAGCTTCTTCACGGTGCGGACCCCTTCACCTTGCCGCGCGGAGCCGGCTCGCCACGGACGGCCGGCCCCTGGAACTCCTGCAGCCTAGCAAGGCCCGGGGTCAACGGGGCCGGGCCGCGCGAGTCTCCTCCCACACGGGAACGTCACACTCCTGCACATTCCCGTCCGCACGGAACACGAGGAACCGGTCGAACGACCGGGCGAACCAGCGGTCGTGGGTCACCGCCAGCACCGTGCCCTGGTAGGACTCCAGGCCGTCCTGCAACGCCTCCGCGCTGGCCAGGTCCAGGTTGTCGGTCGGCTCGTCGAGCAGGAGGAGGGTCGAGCCGGCGAGTTCCAGCAGCAGAATCTGCAGCCGTGCCTGTTGTCCGCCGGACAACACGCTGAACGGCTGCCGCGCACAACCCTGAATTTCATAACGCGCGAGGGCTGCCATGGCTTCGCTGCGCAAAAGCGCGTGCTCGGTCATGAGGATCTCTTCCGGCCAGCGGGCCGCCAGATCGGGGCGGGCGTGGGTCTGCACAAACAGTCCCGGCACAACCCTTGCCCCCAGGCGAGCGGTCCCCGTGTGCGGCATCTCCTCACCGGCCAGCAGGCGCAGGTACGAGGTCTTGCCCGATCCGTTGCTGCCAAGCACCGCGACCCGCTCGCCGTACCAGACCTCAAAGTCGAACGCGCTCGCGAGGCCGGTCAACTCCAGGTTCTCGCACATCACCGCGCGCTTGCCGGTCCGGCCGCCGCGCAGCCGCATCCGGACGTTCTGCTCTCGCGGCGCCAGTTCCGGCGGGCCAGCCTCCTCGAACCGCCGCAGCCGGGTCTCCGCCGCCTGCAGCCGGGAGGCCATCGCGTCGTTGTAGGACGCCTTCTGGCGGTACATCCGCACGAGTTGTTTGAGCTTCTCGTGCTCCTCGTCCCACCGGCGGCGTAGCTCATCCAGGCGCTCGTTCCGTTCTTTCCGAGCCTGGTGATAGCTGGCGAACCCGCCGCCGTGCACCCAGACGCTGCCGTCCTCCACGGTGATGATGCGCCGCGCGCTGTTCGCGAGCAGTTCCCGGTCGTGGCTGACCAGCAGCACCGTCTTGACCGTGCTGGCGAGCTGTCCTTCCAGCCAGCGCTTGCCGGGCACGTCCAGGTAGTTGTCCGGCTCATCGAGCAGCAGCACCTCGGCCGGCCCGCGCAGGAGGGCGTCGAGCACCAGCCGCTTCTGCTCGCCGCCCGAGAGCGTGCCCACCTCGCGCCAGCGGCACCGCTCGTAGCCGGTCCCGAGCGCGGCCAGGCAGCAGGCGTCCCAGAGCACCTCGGCCTCGTACCCGCCTGCGTCGCCCCACTCAGCCAGCGCACCCGCATACCGCATCTGCGCCGCCTCGTCGTCCCGCTCCATCATGACGAGCTCGGCCGCATCCAGCCTCGTGGCCGCATCACGGACCCGGGGCTGCGCAACCGACAACAGCAGGGCACGCACGGACGAGTCCCCGGTGATCCGACCGGTGTCCGCCGCTGCGGAGGGAGGCTGGCCGTCCCCGGGCCGGATCGCGCCGACGAACTGCCGCATCACGCCAAGCCCGCCGCTGAAGCTCACCGTCCCCGACTGCGGTGCGACGTCCCCCGCGATGAGCCTGATGAGCGTCGTCTTGCCCGCCCCGTTTGGCCCGACCAGCGCAGCCGTCGTCCCCTCACCGACCCGGAACGACGCGTCGTCGAACAGCACCCGCCCGTCGGGAAGGGCGTGACTCACGTGCGCCACCTCGACGTGTCCCACCTGATCACTTCCCCGACGAGCCGCAAGCCGACGCCAGACAGTACGTGCCCGACCTCGACGTCAGCAACGCATTTCCGGGCCGGCGTGGCGGGCCGGTTCCGTGGTGATCGCGTCGGCGGGGAGCTATTCGTGGTCGGCGAGCCTAGCCCCGAGCCCGTGCGGGGACGGGGCGCGGCTAGATGGGGGCCGGGGCGGCGGGTGGGCGAGCGCAGCGGTCAGGTCGTCCAGGGCGTTCAGCGAGTGCGCGCTGACGACCGCGTCGCAGTACGGCCACGCGGCCGCCATCCCACCTGCTAGCGGCTGGTACTCCGGGCTCTGGGTGCGCGGGTTGACCCAGACAATACGGTGCGCCACCCGCGACAGCCGCTCCATCTCCCGGCGGAGGAGGGCGGGGTCCCCCGTGTCCCAGCCGTCGGAGATGATCACGACCACCGCCCCGCGGGCCATGCCCCGGCGGCCGTGGCTGCCGTTGAACTCGGCGAGCGACTCCCCGATACGGGTGCCGCCGAGCCAGTCCGGTGCTGCCTGGCCCGCCTGCTGGAGCGCCACCCCGGGCCGGGCGTGCGCCAGCGTGCCCGTGAGCCGCGTGAGCCGGGTCGCGAACGTGAACACCTCCGCCTGCGCGCCCCCGGCCGCGCAGTAGAGCAGCTGGAGCATGGCCCGGGCGTAGGGCTCCATCGAGCCGGAGATGTCGCAGAGCACCACCAGCCGGCGCGGCTCGAGCAGCGGCGCCTGCCGCGCCAGCCGCAGCGGATGGCCGCCGGTCCGCCGGGCCTGGCGCAATGTGCTGCGCAGGTCCGTCCGCCGCCCGTGCGGCGTGCGCCGCGGACGACGGGACCGGCGCAGCGGCACCGCGAGGGTGAGCTTGCGCATGAGCCCGGACAGCAGCGCCAGCTCGGCGGGGGACAGCTCGGCGAAGTCGGTGCTGGCCAGCCGCTCGACGGCGCTGGCCAGCGTGTGCCGCGCTACCTGCGCGTCCTTGCCCTCGGGGGCGGCCTCGTCCAGCGGCACCAGATGCCGTGGCTGGTCCGCGCCGGCTAGGGGGCCAGGCGGATCGGTGTCATCCCAGGCCGGCTTCGGAGCGAGCCGCTCCGGAGCCGGCCGACCCGGCAGGCCCGGCTGGGCGCCGTGCGCACGGGCGGCCTCGGTCGCCTCGTGCAGCACGTCCGCCACCGGCGAGGTCCGTGGGTGCCCGCCGGGCAGCCCTCCGGCCTGCCCGGCGTGCCCGTCCGGAGCCAGGTCCGCCGGCCCACCGAACACCTCCCAGAAAACCCGTTGCAGCGCCTCGATGTGGTCCTGGCTGGACGCCAGGGTGGCCAGCGCGCACAGGTAGAGGCCCCGCAGCGTCGGCGGCCGGGCCACGGTGACGGCGTGGGCGAACCGCTCACACCGGCCAGGGTCGGCCGGCACCCCGGCGGCGCGCAGCGCCGCGCCGAACCGCGCCGCCACCAGCGCGAGGTCGCCGCGCTCCGCGGCCGCGCCGGAGCCAGGCCCGTCGCCAGAGCCAGGCCCGTGGCCAGAGCCAGGCCCGTGGCCAGAGCCAGGTCCGTCGCCAGAGCCAGGTCCGTCGCCAGAGCCAGGTCCGTCGCCGGAGCCAGGCCCGTCAGAGCTCATCGGCGGCCAGCGCAGCAAACCCGTCGGCGCGGACGGCGCGCAGGTCCTCGGAATACTTGAGCACCGCCCCGGCGGTCCGGGCCGCCGACTCGCGGTCCAGACTCGCCGCGCCGAGCACGTTCAGCGCCCCGGCCCAGCTGATCGCCTCCGCCACGCCCGGCGGTTTGGCCAGGTCGAGGTCGCGCAGCCTGCCGACCCCGCGTGCCACCTGACCGGCGAGCTCCTCGGTGGCTGCGGGCACGCGACGGCGGATGATCGCCGCAACCCGGCCCGTGTCCGGGTAGTCGATCCAGTGGTACAGGCAGCGCCGCTTCAGCGCGTCGTGCAGGTCGCGGGTCCGGTTCGAGGTCAGCACCACGACCGGGCGGAACCGCGCCCGGCGGGTCCCCAATTCCGGGATGGTGACGGCGGACTCGGCCAGCAACTCGAACAGGAACGCCTCGAACTCGTCGTCCCCCCGGTCCACCTCATCGATCAGCAGAACGGCCGGGCGCGGCCCCGGGTGGTCGAGCGCGGCGAGCAGCGGACGGGCCAGCAGGTAGTCCTCGCTGAACAGGTCCGCGTCGCGCAGCGCCTCGCCGCGCGCCTCGGCCAGCCTGATGGCCAGCAACTGGCGCGGGTAGTTCCACTCGTAGAGGGCCTCCGACGACGTCAGGCCCTCGTAACACTGCAGCCGCAGCAACGGGGTGTCCAGAGCCTCGGCGAGCGCCTTGGCCGCCTCGGTCTTGCCGACCCCGGGTTCGCCCTCCAGCAGGATGGGCTGACCCATGCGGGCGGCCAGGAACAGCGCGGTGGCCAGCGCCTCGTCCGCGAGGTACCCGGTGGAGTCGAGCGCCGTCAGCAGCGCCGCAGGATCGGGGATAACCGCGGCCATGTCGTTCTGAATGTCTGTGCTCTTATTTATGGCTTCCTCGCTCATGTGACGGCCAGGTCTGTGCGCAGCGGGTTGCCCTGGATGGCGGACCAGACGTTGGCCGGGGTTAGCGGCATGTCGGCGTGCCGCACCCCGAGCGGCGCCAGCGCGTCCATCACGGCGTTGACCACCGCCGCGGGGGAGCCCACGGTGGCCGACTCACCGACCCCTTTGGCCCCGATCGGGTGGTGCGGGCACGGGGTGACGGTCTCGCGAAGCTCCCAGGACGGGCACTCCATGGACGTGGGCAGCAGATAGTCCATGAACGAGCCGCCCAGGCAGTTGCCGTCGGTGTCGAACGCGATCGCCTGCATCAGCGCCATGCCCACCCCGTCGGCCAGCCCGCGGTGGATCTGCCCCTCCACGATCATCGGATTGATCCGCACCCCACAGTCATCCACCGCGATGAACCGGCGCACCGTCACGGCCCCGGTTCCGGGGTCCACGTCTACCACGCAAATGTAGGCACCATAGGGATAGGTGAGGTTGGGCGGGTCGTAGACGGCCGCCGCGTCCAGGTGCCCCTGCACCCCGTCCGGCAGCTCCAGCGAGGAATGCGCCGCCATCGCGATCTCGGCGATGGTCCTCCCCTGCTCCGGGTCGCCGCGCACCTGCCACCTCCCGTTTGCCCACTCCAGGTCGTCGGCGGAGGCCTCCAGCATCGCGGCCGCAACTATCCGGGCCCGCTCCCGCACCATGCGCGCGGCAACCGCGGCCGCCGCGCCGGAGACCGGGGTCGAGCGGGAGCCGTACGTGCCCAGGCCAAACGGCGTCCGGTCGGTATCCCCGTGGACAACCTCGACGTCGTCCGGGGACAGACCCAGTTCGGCGGCCACGATCTGGGCGAAAGTCGTCTCGTGGCCCTGGCCCTGGGTCTGGCAGGACACCCCGAGCACGGCCTTGCCCGTCGGGTGCACGCGCAGGTCCGCGCCGTCGGCCATGCCCAGCCCGAGGATGTCCATGTGCTTGCGCGGCCCGGCCCCGACCGCCTCGGTGAAGAAGCTGACGCCGATGCCCATCAGCTCGCCGCGCTCGCGCCGTTCCGCCTGCTCGCGCCGCAGCGCGGGGTAGTCCGCGGCGTCCAGCGCCACCCGCAGCGTCCTCGCGTAATCGCCCGAGTCGTACTCCCATCCGGTCGGCGTGCGGTACGGGAACTGCTCGGGGCGGAGCAGGTTCTTAAGGCGCAGCTGCGCCGGGTCGGCGCCGATCTCCCGGGCGAGCAGGTCCATCATGCGCTCCACCAGGTAGACCGCCTCGGTGACCCGGAACGAGCAGGAGTAGGCGACCCCGCCCGGGGCCTTGTTGGTATAGACGCCGGTGACCTGGCAATGGGCGGCCCGCAGGTCATAGGACCCGGTGAACACGCCGAAGAAACCGGCCGGGAACTTGGTCGGCTGCGCGGTCCCGTTGAACGCGCCGTGGTCGGCGAGCACCCGCACCCGCAGCCCCTGGACCGTGCCGTCCCTGGTGGCGGCGATCTCACCGTGCATGTGGTAGTCCCGCGCGAAGGTTGTGCTCATCAGGTTCTCCGACCGGTCCTCCACCCACTTGACCGGCCGGCCGGTGATCTGCGAGCCGATGATCGCGCAGACGTAGGCCGGGTAGACCGGGACCTTGCTGCCGAAGCCGCCGCCGATGTCGGGGGAGACGACCCGGATCTTGTGCTCGGGCAGGCCCAGGAACATCGCGTACAGGGTGCGGTGCGCGTGCGGGGCCTGGCTCGTGCACCAGATGGTCAGCTTCCCGGTGACCTTGTCCATGTCGGCGACCACGCCGCAGGTCTCCAGCGGGGCCGGGTGGGACCGCGGGTAGAGCATGTCCTGCGCCACCACCACGTCGGCCGCCGCGAAGACCGCGTCGGTCGCGGCCCGGTCGCCCGCCTCCCAGTCGAAGATGTGATTGCCGGTCCGGCCCGCGATGTCGTCGCGGATGACGGGCGCGCCGGGGCCCAGCGCCCGCGTGGCGTCGATCACGGCCGGCAGCGGCTCGTATTCCACTCCGATGAGCTCCAGCGCGTCCCGCGCCGAGTACCTGTCCCTGGCGACGACGAACGCGACCTCCTGGCCCTGAAAGCGCACCTTGTCGGTGGCCAGCACCGCCTGGACGTCGCGGGACAGCGTGGGCATCCAGGCGAGGCCCATTCCCGCCAGGGTCTCGCCGGTGATGACCGCCGCCACCTTGGGGTGGGCCTCGGCGGCCAGCGTGTCCACGGAGACGATCCTGGCGTGCGCCAGCGGGCTGCGCAGAACGGCGCCGTACAGCATCCCCGGCAATTGGATGTCGTCGACGAAGGTACCCCTGCCACGGACAAAACGGGCATCCTCCTTGCGCCGGACCCGCCCGTAAGCCCCGTTCGGGCTATCCCCGACGGCCGTCATTGGCGCACACCGCTGTCTGCCTCCGCTGTGGCGTCCAGATCGCCACCCGAAGGCCGTTCTGCAATGTCATTTTTGGCCGCCCAGAGGACGGACCGGACGATGTTCTCGTAGCCGGTGCAACGGCAGACCTGCCCGGACAGCGCCTCGCGGATCTCATCGGCCGACGGGTCCGGGTTGTGGTCGAGCAGCCAGCGCGCGGTCAGCATCATGCCGGGCGTGCAGAAGCCGCACTGGAGCCCGTGGCACCGTGCGAACCCCTCCTGGACCGGGTCGAGACGGCCGCCGGATTCCAGGCCCTCCACGGTGCGTACCCGGTGCCCGTCCACCATGGCCGCGAGCACGGTGCACGACTTCACCGGGGTCTCGTCCAGCCACACCACGCAGGCACCGCAGTTCGAGGTATCGCAGCCCCAATGGGAGCCGGTGAGCCTCAATTCGTCGCGCAGGAAGTGAATCAGCAGCAGCCGCGGCTCCACCTCCTGGGTGTACGCGTCGCCGTTCACGCTCACGGTGATCTGCATGTCAGGCGTCCCCAGCCCGCGCCCGGTGTAGCGCCCTGCGCAGCGCGCGCACGGTGAGCTCCTTTGCCAGGTGCTGCTTGTACTCGGCTGGGCCGCGCTGGTCCGAGCTCGGCGTGCAGTGCTCGGCCGCGATCTCCCCGGCCCGCGCGAAGCTCTCCTCGCTGGCCGGCGCGCCGCACAGGAACTCCTCGGCCTCCGCGGCGGCGAAGTGCTTCGCGCCCACGGCGGTGAGCCCGATCCCGGCGTCGGAGACCGTATCCCCGGCCAGCCACAGGGCCGCCCCCGCGGCACCCACCGGCCAGTCGCCGACCCGGCGCCCGACCTTCTCGTACGCGCTGCCGCCGCCTGCCCTGACCGGGATCCTGATCTCGGTGAGCAGCTCCGCCGGGGCGACCACGGTCTCGTAGGGCCCGGTGAAGAACTCCCTGGCGGGCACCGTTCTGGTGCCGCCCGGGTGGCAGATCACCATGGTGGCCTTGAGCGCGGCGAACGCCGCGGACAGGTCCTCGGACGGGTCGGCCTGGCAGAGCGAGCCGCCGATCGTGCCCCAGTTCCGCACGATCGGGTCGGCGATCACCTTCTCGGCATCATGGAGGATCGCGAAATGCCCGCCCGCGACCGCGGAGTCGAGGAGCTGCGCGTGCCTGGTCAGCGCCCCGATCCGCAGCGTGCCCTCCGCCACCGTGACGTAGGACAGCTCGCTCAGCCCGTTGATGTCG
>Ga0207684_10005897_pt1 | contig 11221 bp, 8 predicted proteins | sample KBSK5501metaG_FD_184342 | JGI IMG/M metagenome (GOLD analysis project Ga0207684, IMG submission 184342) | Corn, switchgrass and miscanthus rhizosphere microbial communities from Kellogg Biological Station, Michigan, USA - KBS K5-50-1 metaG... | ecosystem: Host-associated > Plants > Roots >... | reverse complement strand
ATCATCGGCAAATACGTGTCCGGCAACGTCGCGGTGGTTCAAACCGAGTTGCGAATTGGCTTTATCGAGGAATCCGGCGTCGACCGGGTCATCGTTTGGTGCATTTACGAGACCAAGGGCGACAAGATCGCGGTCGTCACCTTGGCGGGTCAGCGCACCGACCCGCAGACTGCGCGCTTTATCGAATGGTCTCGGTCGCAGCCGGCTCGTTGACCGGTCATCGATCCGTGGGCGAAACGGTTGAGCAGCGGGAAGAGCCCCGCTGTCGCCCCTATGGAGACCGTAGCGCCTCCGGCATCCGGCGACCGGTTATGCCCCGGCGTCAAGAGTGGCCGTTACGGTGGGAACGGATATTCTCCACCCGCTGGCCCGATACTGGGTCAGCGCCCTCCCGCTTTGCATCCACAGTCAGGCAAGGCCCCGTTTGACCCTGCCCAGCGACGGATCAGATCGATTCCTTCAGCGCCTTAGCGACGCGGAACGCGACCCTCTTCGATGCCCTGCTCGCTTTGATCTGGATTTCCTCGCCCGTCGCGGGATTGCGCCCCTTGCGCGCCGGGCGCGCGGGACGAACGCGCACTTGGAGGATGCCAAGGTTGGGAATGCGGATCTTGCTGCCCCTCTTCAAGGCGCGGCCGATATCCGCGACGAAGCCGCTGAGCATGGCGGCTGCTTCCCTTTTGGGTACGCCATGATTGTAGCCCGCCCACTCGGCGAGGTGGCTCAACGTGACTATGGGCGGCATCGGACCGGTCATCGACGCGGGCTTGGACGCCGATGTCGCGGCCTTCGGTTTGGCGGCCGCCCTTCGGGCTGGCGTCTTGCGTGCTGCCGGCTTCTTCGCCGGTTTCCTGATTTGACGTGTAGCCATAGAGAAGTCCTCCGGTTTGCGTTTCCACAGTACAGATTCAATGCTTACCGAGTCGTTGCAAGAACGTAGTGCGGCCTGTGCGAAACCACGGCGGTTTACTAGGCAGCGTGCCGGGTCGAAGGCCATCCCGGCGCCGCCGCATTGCTGAGGTTTTAGCCGAATCACGTTTAAAGGGCGAAGCTGGCGCTTCTCCGGCCGTGGCGTACGGGTCCGGTTTTCGCCCGGCACTGCTGCCGTATCCGATCCTCGGCAAAACCCTTGCACCGCAGGGCGGCTCTAGGTAGCGTGACGGCATGATGAAGCTCAGGGTCATTTGTCGGCCCCGCCAATTTGCACGATTTTACTACGCTCCGTATTGGACGGCGGCTTAGGAAATCGCGTCTGCGTTTGTTCCAAAAGCCGCCACATTGAGGCGGCTTTCGTGTTTTATGAGGTACGTCACGAAGTCGCCGAAGATGGAGCGGCCTCCCGTTCCGGAGGTGATCCATGGCTAAGTCTGTTACGGCAAATCGTGGTGTCATGATGCAAGAATGGTCGCCCCGGAGCTGGCGCGAGCTGCCGATCCGCCAGGTTCCGGGCTATGCCGACGAGGCGGCGCTCGCCGGTGTCGAGGAAACCCTGCACCGCTTCCCGCCCCTGGTCTTCGCCGGCGAGGCGCGGCGCCTCCAGGCCCGGCTCGCCGATGTGGTCGCCGGCAAGGCCTTCCTGCTGCAGGGCGGCGACTGCGCCGAAAGCTTCGCCGAGTTCCACCCCAACAACATTCGCGACACCTTCCGGGTGTTGCTGCAGATGGCGGTCGTGTTGACCTTCGGTGCCGCCTGCCCGGTGGTCAAGGTCGGACGGCTCGCCGGCCAGTTCGCCAAGCCGCGCTCCTCGGACACCGAGACGCAGAACGGCGTCACCCTGCCCTCCTACCGCGGCGACATCATCAACAGCCTCGAATTCGACGCCGCGGCGCGCGAGCCCGATCCGCAGCGCATGGTGCAGGCCTACAGCCAGTCGGCCGCGACCTTGAACCTGCTGCGTGCCTTCGCCCAGGGCGGCTACGCCGATCTGCACCGGGTGCACGCCTGGAACCAGGATTTCGTCGAGAACTCGCCGCAGGGCGAGCGCTACCGCGCACTCGCCGACCGGCTAACCGAGACGCTCGACTTCATGGCGGCCTGCGGCCTCAATTCCGAAACCACGCCGCAGATCCGCGAGACCGAACTCTACACCTCGCATGAGGCGCTGTTCCTGTCCTACGAGGAGGCGCTGACCCGCGTCGATTCAACCACCGGCGATTGGTACGACTGCTCGGCTCATCTCGTGTGGCTCGGCGACCGCACGAAGCAACTCGACGGCGCGCATGTCGAGTTCCTGCGCGGCATCAAGAACCCGATCGGCATGAAATGCGGGCCGACCACCGAGCCCGACGATGTGCTGCAGCTGATCGACAAGCTCAACCCGGCGAACCAGCCGGGCCGGCTGACCCTGATCACCCGCATGGGTGCGGACAAGGTCGAAGCGAAACTGCCCTCACTGATCCGCGCGGTGCAGCGCGAGGGCCGGCAGGTCGTGTGGTGCATCGATCCGATGCACGGCAACACGATCACCTCCTCGACCGGTTACAAGACCCGCGTCTTCGACCGCATCCTCGACGAATTGCACGGCGCCTTCGCGATCCATCTGGCCGAAGGCAGCTACGCCGGCGGCGTGCATTTCGAACTGACCGGACAGGACGTCACCGAATGCATTGGAGGCGCCCAGAACGTCAGCGAGCAGGGTCTCGCCGCCAACTATCTGACGCATTGCGATCCACGGCTCAATGCCAGCCAGGCGATCGAGCTCGCCTTCGAGGTCGCCGAGGCGCTGAAGCGCGAGCGTCAGAGAAACGGGAATGGCTTCGGCCCCGCCGGGACGGACCGGCTCGCCGCCGCCTCGTAAGCAAGGAGCATCCCCTCTTCCCCACCCGGGGGAGAGGGTCGGGGTGAGGGGGCGGGCCACCCCTCGCCGCTTCCGCCCTCACCCACCGCTTGCTGTCGCAAGCGGTTCCCCCTCTCCCGCGGTGCGGGAGAGGGGATTAAGGCGCCAGTCCCGTCGAGATTGCTTCGCTCCGCGCGCAATGACAGATTTGTTGCAATGGACGACCTCGCGAGCCGAACTGACAGCTATTTTCTGAAGTCGAAGGCGATCGTCGAGCGGTTTGGCGACCGCCCGGCGACCTACGCCGTCTTCATGCGCCGGCCGGTCGTCAGCGCGCCGCGCTTTGCGGTCGAGTTCCTCGAAGGAATGGCGGCGGAGCGCAGCACCGGCTTCGAGATCGAGATCAACCATCCCGAAGGATCCTGGGTCGGCGCCGGCGAGCCGATCCTCTACGTGACCGGTCCGCTCTATCACCTGGTCGATCTCGAGACCGTGCTGTTGCAGAAGCTCGGGCCGGCCTGCGTCGCCGCCTATAACGCCTCGGCGATGTGCGCCGATCTGCCGAAGGTCGCCTTCCTGGCGATGGACGCGCGCCACTGCGCCGGCGCCGAGATGGCCGAGATGATGGCGTATGCCGCCTCCGTCGGCTCGGAGCACGCCAAGCGCGTCGCCGGCGCAATCGGCTTTGTCGGCTGCGCAACCGAGGCGACTGCTCCCTATTTCGGCCAGGAAAAGGGCATGGGCACGATGCCGCATGCGCTGATCGGCTATGCCGGCTCGACGTTGCGGGCGGCCGAAATGTTTCACGAGACCTTCCCGGGCGAGCCGCTGACCGTGCTGGTCGATTATTTCGGGCGCGAGATCAGCGATGCGGTCGAAGTCTGTCGGCGCTTTCCGGAGTTGGCCGCTGCCGGCCGGCTGGCCTTCCGCATGGACACGCCGGGCGGGCGCTATTGCGAGGGGCTCGATCTCGCCCGCTCCTACGAGGTGCTGGAAAACCAGGCGCCGCAATCGATCCGCGGCTACCGCACCGAGGCGGAATTGCGCTACCTCGTCGGGACGGGGGTCACCGCCGCCGCGCTTTGGCGCCTGCGCCAGGTGCTCGACGCGGAGGGGTTCCCGAACGCGAGGATCGTCGCCAGCTCGGGCTTTGGACCCGAAAAGTGCCGCATGATGGCGGCCGCCGACGCGCCGATCGACGTGATCGGCACCGGCTCCTACCTCCCCGAGATTTGGAGCGAGACCTACGCGACGGCCGATATCATCGCCTATGACGGCGAGCCGATGGTCAAGGCCGGCCGCGAATTCCTGCTGCGCGGCAAACGGTAGCCCGCCCCTCAGTTGGTCCAGGCGAAGGGCGCGTAATGCCCGTTATTGCCCTGGCCGGCCATATCGAAATCCAGCCCGAAACTGCGCACGTGCAGGTCTTTGGCGCGGGCCAGCGCGAGGCGCCGGTTGGCGGGGTGCGCCGTGTTGTCGATGTAATAGGGCTCGCCGCCGCGGTTGCGCGAGGCCACCCCGTCGATCTCGAAGGCGAACAGGCCCGGCACGGCGGCGCGGCGGGTCAGCCCGGTCATCTCGAACTCGATCGGCTGATATTCGACGCCGCGGAAATCGCTGACCAGATTGGTCCGGATCAGGCCCGGGGTGCCGCCGGCGTCTCCCCCGGCGAGACGGGCGAGGGCGGCACGCTGGGCAGCGTCGGCCGCGTCGACCACGACCGCAAAGATCCAGTTGCCGTCGGCCATGACCTTGCCGGAGCGCAGCACAAAGGCAAATTTGCAGCCGCCTAGGGACAGACCGCCGAAATCGCCCTCGTCGATGCGAAACACCAGCACCGCCGTGCAGTGGTCGTAAGTCACCGGCCCCTGCGGGTTGGTATAGACGCATGGGCAGAGATAGTCGCAGTTGCAGCTCTCCATGTATTCGCCGCGGATCGACCATTTCGTGTCCGGCATCTCTCCCTTCCCCGGCCAGTATCGGAGCGATATCCGAGCTAAGCGCAGTTCGGCCTGCGGCGCAATGACCCTACCAGGAAGCGACGTTGACAAGGGTTGCCGGGCACGGCTACCAACCACGTCCAAAGCATGAACGGGAGGAACGAAGGGTTGCCGCCGCTCTTGGAAGTCAAGGATCTGCATACCGAATTCCGCACCGGCGCGGGGCTGGTGCGTGCTGTCGACGGGATCTCCTATACGGTAGATCCCGGCGAGACGGTGGCGATCGTCGGCGAGAGCGGCTCAGGCAAATCGGTCAGCGCATTGTCGATCCTGCGCCTCATCCCCGACCCGCCCGGCCGGGTCACCGGCGGCGAGGTGCTGTTCGCCGGCCGCGATCTGATGCGGCTCTCCGAAGAGGAGATGCGCCAGGTGCGAGGCAGCGACATCGGAATGATATTCCAGGAGCCGATGACTTCGCTGAACCCGGTGCTGACAATCGGGCGGCAAATCACCGAAACTCTGGAGCAGCATCGCGACATGAACCGCGCCGCCGCCGACCGGCGGGCGGTCGAATTGCTGGGCCTCGTCGGCATTGCCGATGCCAACCGCCGCCTCGAGCAATACCCGCATCAATTGTCCGGCGGCATGCGGCAGCGCATCATGATCGCGATCGCGCTGGCCTGCGATCCCAAGATGATCATCGCCGACGAGCCGACCACCGCGCTCGATGTGACGATCCAGGCGCAGATCCTCGAGCTGATGCAGAAGCTGACGCAGCAGCTCGGCGTCGCGCTGATCATCATCACCCACAATCTCGGCGTCGTTGCCCGCTACGCGCAGCGGGTCAATGTGATGTATGCCGGCCGCATCGTCGAAAGCGGCACCGCCGCCGCGCTCTACCACAATCCGCGTCACCCCTACACGATTGCGCTGTTGCGCTCGGTACCGCGGCTCGACCGGCCGCGACAGGCGCGCCTCGACCCGATCGAGGGCCAGCCGCCCGATCTGACCCGGCTCGATCGCGGCTGCTCGTTCCGGCCGCGCTGCCGGTTCGCGATCGCGACATGCGCCGAGGCGCGGCCGCCCTTGGCTCCCGCCGGGGCGCCGGGCCAGCTCTCCGCCTGCTTCCGCAGCCATGAGCTCGACGTGACGGCGGGCGCCGCATGACGATGGCGGCCGCCGACGCACAGCCGCTGCTGCAGGTGCGCGGCCTGCGGATGCATTTCCCGGTGACGGAGGGGCTTATCGCGCGGCGCCATATCGGCGACGTCAAGGCGGTGGACGGCGTCGACCTGGCGATCCGCCGCGGCGAAACCCTGGGGCTGGTCGGCGAGAGCGGCTGCGGCAAGACCACGATGGGCCGCTGCATCCTGCGGCTCGAAAAGCCGACCGCCGGCGAGATCCTCTACGATGGCGTCGACATCGCCAATCTCGGCCGCCGCGAGCTGGTGGCGCTGCGGCGCCGCATCCAGGTCATCTTCCAGGACCCCTACAGCTCGCTGAACCCGCGCCAGAAGGTCGGCTCCATCATCGGCGAGCCGATGATGGTGCATGGGGTCGAGCCCGATGCGCGCCGCCGCACCGACCGGGTGCGCGAGCTGTTGTCGGTTTGTGGGCTCAACCCGAATTTCGCCGACCGCTATCCGCATGAGATGTCGGGCGGCCAGCGCCAGCGGGTCGGGATCGCGCGGGCCTTGGCGCTGAACCCTGAATTCATCGTCTGCGACGAGGCGGTCTCGGCGCTCGACGTGTCGATCCAGGCGCAGATCATCAATCTGCTCGAGGATTTGCGCGACAAGTTCAACCTGACCTACCTGTTCATCGCGCACGATCTGTCGGTAGTGCGGCATCTCTGCCAGCGGGTCGCGGTGATGTATCTCGGCCGGGTCGTCGAGCTCGCCGAATGCGACGAGTTGTTCGACAACCCGCTCCACCCCTACACCAAGGCGCTGCTTGGCGCGGTGCCGGTGCCGGACCCGGCGGTCGAAGCGGAGCGCGCCTTTCAGCCGGTGGCGGGCGAGGTGCCGAGCCCGATCAACCCGCCGCCCGGCTGTGTCTTTCATCCCCGCTGCTCGATCGCGGTCGCGGCCTGCAGGGTGACGCGGCCGGAGTTGCGCGAATTGCGTCCGGGGCATTGGGCTGCCTGCGACGTCGTCAGCTAGCAACAAGAAGAAGAGAGGACACGATGCGGAATGTCATTATCGCCGCGGCTGTCGCTGCGTTCGTGGCGGGCTCCACCCTAAACGCGGTTGCGGCCGAGGAGCCGAAGCGCGGCGGCACGCTGACCTACATGATCGCGGCGGACGCGCCGCCCAGCTTCGACGGGCATCGCGAACAGACCTTCGCGATGATCCACCCGGTCGCGCCGTTCTACAGCCTCCTGGTGCGGGTCAATCCGGAAAACCCGGCATCCAACGAATTCGTGTGCGATTTGTGCACCGAAATGCCGAAGCCGACCGATGGCGGCAAGACCTACACCTTCACGATCCGCGACGGGGTGAAGTTTCACGACGGCTCGCCGCTGACCGCGGCCGACGTGGCCGCCAGCTGGAACCGCATCGTCTTCCCGCCCGAAGGCGTGACCAGCGCCCGCTCGGCCAATTACAAGCCGCTCGTCGATAAGGTCGAGAACCCGGACCCGAAGACGGTGGTGTTCCGGCTCAAATTCGCCACCAACGCGTTCATTCCGGCAATCGCCGACCCCTTCAACTTCATCTACAAAAAAGAGATCCTCGATAACGACCCGCACTGGTACGAAAAGAACATCATGGGCTCGGGCCCATTCAAGTTCGTCAGCTACGATGCCGGGTCGTCGATCAAGGGCGAGCGCTTCGCGGAGTACCACCACAAGGGACTCCCATATCTCGACGCAATCGAGGGCATCTTCGCGCCGAAGGAGGCGACCCGGATTGCCGCAATGCGGGCCGACAAGGCGGCCGTCGACTTCCGTGGCTTGCCGCCCTCGGCGCGCGAGGAGCTGAAACAGTCGCTGGGCGACCAGATCGCGGTGCAGGAAAGCGACTGGAACTGCGGCAGCGACCTGTTCTTCAATCACAAGAAAAAGCCGTTCGACGATGTCCGGGTGCGCCGCGCCCTGACTTTGGCGATCGACCGCTGGGGCGGGGCGCCGGCCTTGTCGAAGATCGCCGTCGTCAAGACGGTGGGCGGCATCGTCTTTCCGGGCTCGCCGCTCGCCGCGACCAAGGACGAACTCCAGCAAATGGCGGGGTTCTGGCCCGACATCGAGAAGTCGCGAGTCGAGGCCAAGCGGCTGTTGAAGGAAGCGGGCGCAGAAGGTCTCAGCTTCGAATTGCTCAACCGCGACGTTGACCAGCCCTACAAATACGTCGGCATCTGGCTCGTCGATCAATGGAGCAAGATCGGCCTCAAGGTGACCCAGAAAGTCGTGCCGACTGGCCCTTGGTTTCAGTCCATGCGCAGCGGCCAGTACGACGTGGTGCACTATCCGATCTGCCGCAGCACGGTGAACCCGCTGCTGGATGTCGGCGCCTATCTGCCGAGCTCCGACGAGAATTACGGATATTACGACGACCCGCAGGTGACTGCGATGCATGACAAGCTGCTGCACGAGAGCGATCCGCGGAAGCAGCACGCGCTGATGGTCGATCTCCAGAAACAGGTGATGGACACCGAGGCGCATGCCACCAAAGTCATCTGGTGGAACCGGATCGTGCCGTACCGCTCTTACGTCAAAGGCTGGAAGATCAGCCCGAGCCACTTCCTGAACCAGGATCTCTCGACGGTCTGGCTCGATAAATAAAGCATAATCGTCGTTCGGGACCGGCTTGCTGCGGAAACCGGCGCTCAGCCCTATACCCAGGGCCACTCGACAGGTCGTTCTGGGTCGGCTGTAATCAAGAAAAAAGACATGAACGGGAGGATGCCATGCGAGTGCCGAAACGGCTTGCGGCAGCGCTTGCCGCGTCATTGATCTTTGTCGTGCCGGCGACGGCTGAGGAGAAACCGAAGCCAGGCGGCACCCTCACCTATATGATCCCGGCCGACTCGCCGCCGAGCTTCGATGGCCATCGCGAGGCTACCTACGCGACGGTGCATTCGGCGGCGCCGTTCTACAGCGTGCTGATCCGGGTCGACCCGAACAACCCGGCATCGCCGACCAATTTCGTGTGCGATCTGTGCACCGAGATGCCGCAGCCGACTGATGGCGGCAAGACCTATGCATTCAAGATCCGCGATGGCGTCAAGTTCCATGACGGCTCGCCATTGACCGCCTACGACGTCGCCGCCAGCTGGCGCAAGATCGTGGATCCCCCTGAGGGCATCACCAGCGCCCGTCAGAGCTTCTACATTATGATCGACAAAATCGAGACGCCCGATCCGCTGACCATCATTTTCCGGCTCAAATTCCCGACCAGCGCGTTCCTGCCGGCGCTCGCCGACCCGTTCACCTGGATTTACAAGAAGGAGATCCTGGACAAGGACCCGCGCTGGTACGAGAAGAACATCATGGGCTCGGGCCCGTTCAAGCTAGTCAGCTACGAGGCCGGCCAGGCCATTAGGGGGGAACGGAACCCCGATTACTATCACAAGGGGCTGCCCTATCTCGATGGCATTACCGGGATCCTGGCTCCGAAACAGGCGACGCGCCTCGATGCGATCCGCAGTGACCGTGCCGCCATCGAATTCCGCGGTCTGCCTCCCGCGGCGCGCGACGAGCTGGTTGCGGCGCTGGGCGACAAGATCACGGTGCAGACCAGCGATTGGAACTGCGGTCTACTCGTCACGCCCAACCACAAACGAAAGCCGTTCGACGATGTCCGCGTCCGGCGCGCGCTGACCTTGGCGGTGGATCGCTGGCACAGTGCGCCTGCCCTATCGAAGATCGCGATCATGCGGACCGTCGGCGGCATCGTCTTTCCGGGCTCGCCGCTGGCGGCAACCAAGGACGAGCTCGAACAGATCGCCGGCTACTGGCCCGACATCGAGAAATCGCGGGCCGAAGCACGCCGGCTGCTGAAAGAAGCTGGCGCCGAGGGGCTCAGCTTCGAGCTTCTCAATCGCGATGTCGATCAGCCCTTCAAATATCTGGCGACTTGGCTGGTCGATGAATGGAGCAAGGTCGGGCTGAAGGTTGCGCAGAAGGTCGCGCCGACCGGTCCGTGGTTTGAGGGCCTGCGCAGCGGCAATTTCGAGGTCGCGCTCGAAGGTAATTGCCAGAGCGTCGTCAATCCGGTGCTTGATGTCAGCAAGTATCAGCCGTCACCGGCATTCACCGAACAGTACGGCAATTTTGACGACCCCGCCGCGATCGATCTCTACCAAAAAATGCTGCACGAGACCGATCCGGCGCGGGAGCGCGGCTTGATGCGCGCCTTCGAGAAGCACACCCTCGACGATCAGGTACATAACATCACGACCTTGTGGTGGTACCGCATCGTGCCGCATCGCTCTTATGTAAAGGGCTGGAAGATCAGCCCGAGCCATTTCGTGAACCAGGATTTGGCGACAATCTGGCTCGACAGATAGGCCGGACAATACGGGAGTAATGAAAGCGATGGGGTTTGTGCTGCCGCAGGTCACCGCCGCAATGCTGGCCGTATTGGCGCTGACCGTCCCCGCCGCGGCCGAGGACGTGCCGAAACGCGGCGGCACACTGACCTACATGATCCCGGCCGATGCGCCGCCGAGCTTCGACGGGCATCGCGAGGGGACTTTCGCCACGCTCCATGCAGCGGCGCCGTTCTACAGCGTGCTGATCCGCGCCAATCCGAAAAACCCGGCCTCGACGACCGACTTCGTCTGCGATGTCTGCACCGGAATACCGGAGCCGGAAGATGGCGGCCGGATCTACAATTTCGAGATCCGCGACGATGTGAAATTCCAGGACGGCTCGTCCTTGACGGCCTACGATGTGGCGGCGAGCTGGAACAAGATCGTCGCCCCACCCGAAGGTGTCATCAGCCCGCGCCGCGGCTACTATTCGATGATCGACAAGGTCGAGGCCCGCGACCCGAAAACCGTCACCTTCCGGCTGAAGTTCGCAACCGCTGCATTCATCCCGGCCATCGCCGACCCCTACGCCTTCGTCTACAAGAAACAGCTGCTCGACCAGGACCCCCACTGGTTCGAAAAGAACATCATGGGCTCCGGCCCCTTCCGTTTTAAGGAGTATCAGGTCGGGCAGTCGATTTCCGGCGAGCGCAATCCCGATTACTACCACAAGGGACTGCCCTATCTCGACGGCTTCACCGGCATCTTCGCCGACAAGCAGGCGACCCGGGTCAGCGCGATCCGGGGCGACCGCGCCGCGATCGAGTTCCGCGGTTTTCCGCCGTCGACACGCGACGAGCTCGTCGCCGCTCTCGGCCCCGACATCACCGTCCAGGAGAGCGACTGGAATTGCGGCAACCCGATCACTCCGAACCACAAGAAGAAGCCGTTCGACGACGTCCGGGTGCGCCGCGCCCTGACCCTGGCGATCGACCGCTGGAACGGCGCGCCGGCCATGTCGAAGATCTCGGTG
>Ga0207684_10005894_pt1 | contig 11223 bp, 11 predicted proteins | sample KBSK5501metaG_FD_184342 | JGI IMG/M metagenome (GOLD analysis project Ga0207684, IMG submission 184342) | Corn, switchgrass and miscanthus rhizosphere microbial communities from Kellogg Biological Station, Michigan, USA - KBS K5-50-1 metaG... | ecosystem: Host-associated > Plants > Roots >... | reverse complement strand
TAGTTAAACTAGCGCTGCGGCGCCCATACACGTTCGTCGTGATGGCGCTGCTCATTTTGTTGCTGGGTGTTTCGGCGATCAAGACGACGCCGACGGACATCTTTCCGGAGATCGACATCCCGGTGGTGACGGTCGTCTGGCAATACACCGGGCTTTCGCCCGATCAGATGGCGAAGCAGATCACGACGTTCAGCGAATACACGATCTCGTCGGCGGTCGATAATGTGAAGAACATCGAGTCCCAGACGCTTGCCGGCACCTCGGTCATTCGCATTTTCTTTCAACCGAATGTGCGCATCGATTCAGCGATCGCGCAGGTGACGGCGGTGTCGCAAACCATTTTGCGCCGGATGCCACCGGGCACGCAGCCGCCATTTATCATTCGCTACAACGCCTCAAGCGTGCCGATTCTACAACTCGCGCTCGGCAGCAAGACCCTTAGCGAAGCCCAACTTTACGATTACGGCATTTACCGCGTGCGCCAGGCAATCGCGCCGGTGCGCGGCGCCACGCTGCCGCTTCCATATGGCGGTAAGCCGCGCCAGATCATGGTAGATCTCGATCCGCAATTGTTACTCGCGAAAGGCCTGTCGCCGCTCGATGTCAGCAACGCCGTCAACGCGCAAAATCTCACGCTGCCGACTGGCACCACAAAAATTGCCGAGCGCGAATTTATCGTCGGACTTAACAGCAGCCCCGACACCGTCGCCGCGCTCAACGACGTTCCGATAAAGGAAGTCAACGGCTCGATGGTTTACATCCGCGATATCGGTCATGTTCGTGACGGGTTCGCCGTTCAGACGAATGTTGTGCGCCAAGATGGCAGCCGCTCGGCCCTGCTCACGATTCTAAAAAACGGCGGTGCTTCGACGCTCGATATCGTGAATCAAATTAAGGCGCTGCTGCCGGGAATGCGCGCCGCCGCGCCCCCCGGGCTGGAGCTGACCGAACTGTTCGATCAATCGATTTTCGTACGCGCGGCAATCAGCGGGGTGGCGAAAGAAGGCGTCATCGCCGCGTTGCTCACCGCCACGATGATCCTGCTCTTTCTCGGCAGTTGGCGAAGCACCTTCATCGTGATGGTTTCGATTCCATTGTCGATCCTCGCGTCGTTGTCGATCTTGAGTTTGCTCGGCTACACGCTCAACGTGATGACGCTCGGCGGCCTCGCGCTCGCGATCGGCATTCTGGTGGATGACGCCACGGTTGAGCTCGAGAACATCCACCGCAATCTGGCCCAAGGTAAACCGATCCAGCGCGCGATCCTCGATGGCGCGCAACAGATTGCGGTACCGGCGTTCGTTTCCACGCTCGCCATTTGCATCGTCTTCGTGTCGGTAGTCTTTCTCACCGGCCCGGCGAAGTATCTATTCACGCCGCTCGCGCTCGCGGTCGTGTTCGCGATGCTCGCCTCCTACTTGCTCTCGCGCACGCTCGTGCCGGTGATGGTGAAATACATGATCCGCGGTCACGAGGGCGAAAAGGCGCCGTCCAATTTCTTCACGCGGATTCAGGAATCGTTTAATCGCCGATTCGAGAATTTGCGTCAACGTTACGTGAACGGGCTTGCCTGGTCGTTGCAAAATCGACTGACCGTCTTTGTTTTGTTCGCCGTCCTGGTGGGAAGCGCGTTCGCGATTCTGCCGATCGTCGGGCGGGACTTTTTCCCGACGGTCGACGCCGGTCAGTTCCGGCTGCACGTAAACGCGCCGGCAGGCACGCGACTCGAGGCAAGCGAACAGATTTTTTCCCGCGTTGAAGATGTGATTCGCGACGTCGTCCCGCCTAACGACCTCGCAATGGTGCTGGATAATATCGGAATCCCGCAGGGGATTAATCTCGCGTTCAGCGACAACTCAACTATCAGCTCCGCCGACGGCGAAATCCTGGTTTCGCTTAAGCCGGGCCATCGCGGTTCGACTCCCGGCTACATGAAAGCGCTGCGTGAAAAACTCGCGACGCGGTTTCCTGATCTGACTTTCTATTTTCAACCAGCCGACATCGTTAGCCAGATACTGAACTTTGGTCTGCCGGCGCCGATCGAGATCCAGATCGCTGGCTACGCCGAAGAACCGAATTACGCGATTGCGCGTGAGATCGAGGCGCACGTGAAACAAATTCCCGGCGCGGTCGACGTCGCCTTGCACCAAGTCACGAATGCTCCGGAGATGCTGGTAAAAGTCGATCGCACTCGCGCGCAGGAGCTTGGCTTTACTGAGCGCGACGTCGCCAACAGCCTCTTAATTTCCCTCAGCGGCACGGCGCAGGTCACGCCCAATTTCTGGGCCGATCCGAAAACTGGAATCAATTATCCGGTCGCGATCCAGACACCGCAGCATCTGGTCGATTCAGTCGATGCCACGCTTTCGACTTCGCTCGCCGGCAGAGATCCCGCGCATCCGCAATTACTCAGTAACGTTGTCTCGCTCGAGCGCGCCGAAACGCCTGCTGTCGTGAGCCACAGCAATGTGCAGCCGGTGTTCGACATTTATGCAAATGTGCAAGGCGCTGATCTCGGCCGGGTCTCGGACAAGGTAACCAAAATCGTCAGCGAATTTCGCCCAAAGCTTCCGCCCGGGAGCACGATCAATGTGCGTGGCCAGGTTGAAAGCATGAACACCGCGTTCGGCAAACTCGGCCTCGGCCTCATCTTCGCCGCCGCGCTCATTTATTTCCTGATGGTCGTCAATTTCCAATCGTGGACCGACCCCTTCATCATCATCACGGCGTTGCCGGGCGCGTTCGCCGGCATCTTGTGGATGCTGTTTCTGACGCACACGACTTTCAACGTCGAGTCGATGATGGGGGCAATCATGAGCGTCGGCGTCGCCACGGCGAACAGCATCTTGCTGATCACGTTCGCGAATGAACAATTGCGCGAGGGCAAGACCGCGCTCGATGCCGCCATCGCTGCAGGTCACACGCGTTTGCGTCCCGTTTTAATGACGGCGCTGGCGATGATCATCGGCATGGTGCCGATGGCGCTCGGTCTCGGCGAGGGCGGCGAACAAAATGCGCCGCTCGGCCGCGCCGTCATCGGCGGTTTATTACTGGCGACCGTCGCGACGCTGTTCTTCGTCCCGGTCGTCTTCAGCGTGATTCGTCACAAAACGCGGCCGCGCACGACGGACGACGATGTCGATCTTGCCCAAACACAACTCGAACCAGCCATTCAGCATTAAGGAGAACCAAATGACCACAACCGATCACATTGAAACTTTCAAAGCGAACTTCGGATCATCTGCCAAAAAGATTCGACTTGGCTTAAGCGGACGTGCCGTGCTTGGCACACTCGTTGTCCTCGCCGCCTTGTTTATTGTCGGAATGTTCCCACGCTGGCGGGCGAACGCTTCGCTCGCAGATGCGGCGCGCGATCAACGCCTTACGGTGAGCGTCGTCCCGACGCAACGGCCCGACGGCCCCGCCAACCTTGTTTTGCCGGGAAGCACACAGGCAATCCAGGAGACGGCGATCTACGCGCGCACGAATGGTTACGTCCGCCAATGGTATGTGGACATTGGCGCGAAAGTCGAGGCTGGCCAGTTGCTCGCCGAGATCGAAACGCCGGAGGTCGATCAGGAATTGAACCAGGCGCGCGCGGCCGCGCAGCAAGCCTCGGCCAACTCCGACCTGGCGCGCGCGACGTTGACGCGCTGGCAGAAACTCGTGGATGAGAAAGTCGTCTCACCGCAGGAGTTCGATGAGAAGAAATCCGCGTTGGATGCGCGCCAGGCCGATCTCAATGCGGCCCAAGCGAACGTGGCCCGGCTCGAAAAGTTGCAGGGCTTCGAAAAAATCGTCTCGCCATTCACCGGAATCGTTACGGCGCGTAACATCGACAACGGAATCCTTGTTTCCTCGGGCAGTAGCGGTCAAAGTCCGCCGCTCTTTCGCGTGGCGCAAACCGACACGCTCCGCATCTACGTTACCGTTCCGCAAACAAACGCGCGCTCGGTTGTTCCCGGACAAAACGCCGCCGTCTCGTTCCGCGAAATTCCGGAAAAAACTTTCGATGCGAAAGTGGTCCGGACCGCCGGCGCGCTTGATCCGGCATCGCGCACGTTGCTGACCGAGCTGCAAGTCGCGAACGCCGACGGTCAATTGTTTCCGGGCATGTACGCCGAGATCAAATTCGCCTTTCCGCAAGACGGACGCACTCTGCTCGTCCCCGGCAACGCCGTCATGGTCCAATCCGATGGCCCGAAAGTGTTGACCGTCGATGCGAAAAAAATCCTCCGCGCGCGCGCGGTGAAACTCGGGCACGACCTGGGCGACAAAGTGGAAATTCTCTCCGGCCTCAACCCGACTGAGCCGCTCGTTGCAAATCCGAGTGGATCTCTGCGCGACGGCGCTGAGGTAAAGATTCAGCCGCAACCGACTGAAGCGAAGAAGCAACAATAAATTTCGCCAGGCATTAGCAAATCAAACAAAGGAAAATCAAATATGAAAACTTCAATACTCTCGTTGTTCGCGCTGACTATCAGCGCGGCATTAGCCATTCCCGTGCAAGCGGGGGGCCATGGTGGCGGAGGAGGAATCGGCCTCAGCAGCAGCGGCGGTGGTCACATCTCGTCGCCTGCGCCCTTCGCCGGTCCCTCCTTCCGGGCCGCACCTGGGGCTGGTTTCAGCGGCAGCCGCTTTGCAGCGCCCGGACAACGTTTCTCATCAATCGGAATGCGCTCACCGAATTCGTTTCGTCAGCAGCACTTCGTCGGTGCTAACACTCACGCATTTGTCGGTCGCCGCCAGGGCACGCCTGCAATGATCGATCGTCGTGGGGATCGGATTGGTACAATCGGAAGCCACGGCTCAGGTAGCGCGCGAGATCACATCTTTGCACGGCGCACGGCCGATTGGCATCGCGATTGGGACCGGCGTCACGACCATTGGTGGCATGGCCATCGTTGCCGTTTCGTTAACGGCGAGTGGTTCATCTACGACATCGGATTCTATCCATACGATTATTGGTATCCCTACGGATACCCCTATGACGAATACGCCTACGATTATTATCCGTACGGGTACGACGCGGGCGCCTACCAGGACGATGCGGATTACTACAGTCAGGGCGCCTACGATTCTTCGGATCAAAACGCCGACTCGACCGTCGTCGCCGCCCAGGAGCAATTAGCGCGACAAGGCTATTACCGGGGAGAAATCGACGGCGTCTTCGGCCCGGAAACCCGTCGCGCCATCATGCGTTATCAAAGTGACCACGGCTTGCGCGTGACCGGTCGTCTTAACATGGACACGCTGCACGCTTTGAGGTTGCCACGAGTGGCGAGCAATTAACGAGGGAACCAAAAAGATGACCAACACAAAATCTAATGCCATCACCGACTCAGACTGGAACGTCTCATTCTGGTTCGCTGTTCTCAGCCCTGTGCTCGGGATTCTGGTCGGCTTTCTCGCCCTTCTCTTGTTCTACCACTAACAACAACGAAAGGAGAACGAATGGACTCGAGAAAGAAAATGGACGGTGAGCGATCTCTTGGGGAGCAAGAAAAAAGAATGAAAATTCGGCAACGAAGCCTCGCGCACAAATGGCGAGAAATGTTCCGGCGCCACCGGCGAACGCACGACCCAATGCTTGTGCTCAACATGTCGATCTTCAACTTCGCCGACGGGTGGAACCGCACTTTCAACCCATCTCATGAAAAGCCATATGCGTACCGAAACTAACGATACCGCAATGAAGGTTTATCTGCGTGAGATCGGGCGAACCCCGCTCTTGACGCCGCAGCGGGAAGTCGAGCTCGCAGCAAAGATTAAGAACGGCGATCGCAAGGCGCGCGCCCTCATGATCAGTTCGAATTTGCGCCTCGTTGTGACGATCGCACAGGACTACGCGAATCTCGGCTTGCCGCTTCTTGACGTCATCTCCGAAGGAAACATCGGATTGATGACCGCGGTCGATCGGTTCGATCCATCGAAAGGCGCAAAGCTCAGCACCTATGCGGCATGGTGGATCAGGCAAGCCATCAAGCGCGCCCTCTCCAATCAGAGCAAGACGATCCGGTTGCCGGTTCATCTCGGCGACAAAATCTCGAAGATACGCCGCGTCGCGCTGCAGATGAGCGAGGAGCTCGGCCGCGAGCCAACCGATGACGAGCTTGCCGAAGAGATCGGCATTGCCAGTGGAAAAGTTTCGCAATTAAAAACCGTGTCGATTCGACCTGCTTCGCTCGAGGCCCCAATTAGCGATGATGATTTAACGGAGTTTGGCGAAAGTGTCGAGGACGAACAGGCGCGAACGCCGTTTGAATTATTGCGCGACAAAGACCTGCACAACGATGTCGACGGCTTGCTCGAAGGGCTCAACGATCGGGAGAAGAAAATTATTTCCCAGCGTTTTGGTTTCGATGACGGAGCGCGGAAGACGCTCGAAGGAATCGGCAAAAAATTGGGCGTCTCGCGCGAACGGATCCGTCAATTGGAGAATATCGCGCTCTCGAAATTACGCCGCGCGCTCAGCCAGAAGGAGGATCCCATCGGGCTTCCGGTTGCAGCTTAGAAAAAGCATCCATCACTCGAATTTCGAACAGTGATTTAGCCGCAAATACCCGCCTAAAAAACATTATGAACAGAATCATTGAAGCAAACTTTTTCCCGCAGGCATTTGAAGCGATCAAAGAGAAGCCGCGCATCTTAATCATCGATGACAACCGCGATTTTACTTACTCTGCCAAACTCGCGCTGGAGAGGACCGGGCGCTACTCCGTTTGGGAAGAAAACGAACCAGCCAGGGCTCACCAAATAGCGCAACGCGTCAAGCCCGACCTTATCCTTCTTGATATTGCGATGCCGGAAACGGATGGCGGCGAAGTCGCCGCACGGATTGAATCCGATCCGACATTGCACAGAATACCGGTTGTCTTTCTGACGGCTCTGGTGACGAAAGCTGAGACTAGATCGGGCCTGCAGATCCAAGGACATCCATTTCTCGCCAAGCCGATCAGCATTCCAGAGTTGGTCGCAGGCATTGAACGAAATCTGCCTGCGCACGCAGCGTCCAGCTAACTACATATCGTCTTATGAAGAAATTTTACCGTTCTTATCACCGTCCTCACATGCTTCTCATTATCGTTGGGTTGTTCGCGCAAGGGAAGCAATGCCTCGGCGGGCGCACCCGAAGTGCTCATGACAGAATTGCGCGAAAGAACGTGCCCATCGTTAAAGAATCGATGGACACGCTACACGCTTTGGGGTTGCAACGAGTGGTGAGTGACTAACAAGGAAACCGAAGCGAATGAACGCGAGATAGAAAGGGATAGATATATGATTGAGAACAAAGTTGCATTAGTCACGGGCGTCTCCTCGGGCGTCGGTCGAGAGACCGCCCAATTACTGGCAGAACGCGGAGCACGAGTGTTTGGAACGGTGCGCGATCATCAGACCGGCGACGCCATCGCTGGGGTCGAATTGGTTCGCATGGACGTGACGAACGAATCGAGCGTGGCGAAGGCCGTACAGTCGGTGTTACAGCAAGCGGGCGAAGTCCATATGCTGGTCAATAACGCGGGCTACTCGCTGGCGGGTGGATTAGAGGAGACAAGCATTCAGGAAGCGCAGCAGCAGTTTGACACGAACTTCTTCGGAGCGCTGCGCGTGACCCAAGCCGTTCTTCCCGCGATGCGTCGCCAGGGTTACGGCCGCATCGTGAACATCAGCTCGATGCTCGGTCTTCTCCCAGGGCCTTACCGTGGAATTTACGCCGCGAGCAAACACGCGTTGGAGGGTTACACCGAGACGCTGGACCACGAGGTCAGACAATTCGGGATCCGCGCGGTGTTGATCGAACCCGTCTTCACGAAGACCAACATCGGCAGAAACGAGAAGTCCGTGCTAACTACTCTCGACGCTTATGCGGATCAAAGAAAGCGAGTCGAGGAAGTCATTCAGCAAAGGATCGCGCATGGGGACGAGCCTCGCGCCGTCGCCGAGGTGGTTTACCGTGCTCTGACCGCGGCGCCGCCGCGCCTCCATTATCCCGTAGGTGAAGGCGTAATGTTAAGCCGATTGCGCCGCTTCGTGCCGCCCCGCATGTTCGACAGCGTTTTTCGCAGACAGTTTCAACTCGATGAAGAGCCTTCAACACATGAACCAACCATCCAAAACCAAAGTCGCCCGGATCACCGGAGCTAACCAATCTATGAAACCAAACCTCGAAAAAGTGAAGTTGCTGACCCGCGATCTGCGGGACGGCAAAGAATATCCTCGTAGCCCGCGCGAAACGCTCGGCGGCTACGTGCTGGCCGCTCGCGCGGTGGACAAATGCCGGGCTGTTCTCCTCGGGCAAGAGGGCGAATATCACTCCAATTGTCCCCTGGACCAGCGATGGCTGAAATTCGCGCAGATTGATTACGATGCCTTTAAGTCATTCGTCGCGACTGGCGCAACCGACCAGGAAATCGCCGCGTGGATTGGCAAGAATGCGAAACGCTCCCGCGTTGAAATCATCGCGTGGAATAACAAAGAACGCGACCTGCGGTTGAGCGATCTGCCTGCCGAAATTCAGGAGTACATGGAGGATTACATCGCCAAGTTCGTCCCGCGCAACCGGGTCGTTTACCACTGGTTCGATGTTTACGATCTGGAAGAAGAACGAATTTAAAAAATCAACACGAAAGGAAATTCTATGAACACAAAAAAATTGGCAGGAAAAGTCGCCATTGTGACAGGCGCGTCCAAGGGAATCGGCGCCGCCATCGCCAAACATCTTGCGGCCGAAGGCGCGGCCGTGGTCGTCAATTATTCCTCCAGTAAAAAGGAAGCCGACCAAGTCGTCGCCGAAATTGTCAGCAATGGCGGAAAGGCCGTCGCGGTGCAGGCCAATGTGGCCAAGAAGGCGGAAATCGAGCGTCTCTTTGCCGAGACCAAGAAAGCCTACGGCTGGCTCGATATCCTGGTTAACAACGCTGGAATCTACGAATTTTCGTCGCTCGAAGAGATCACCGAGGAACATTTCCACAAACATTTCGACGTGAATGTTCTCGGCTTGCTCTTCATCACGCAGGAGGCGGTCAAACAATTCGGTTCCGCCGGTGGGAGCATCATCAACATCAGTTCCACTGCCACCTCCCTTACTCCGCCGAACTCGTCAGTTTACACCGCCACGAAGGGCGCGGTTGACGCCATCACGCGGACGCTGGCCAAGGAACTCGGGCCGCGCAACATCCGCGTCAACGCCATTAATCCCGGAATGGTGGAAACGGAAGGAGTGCGCGCAGCCGGCTTCGACAAAGGTGATTTACGCAAACAGGTCGAATCGCAGACCCCTCTTGGTCGGATCGGCCAGACAGAGGACATCGCCCCGGCCGCTGTTTTCCTCGCTTCCTCCGATGCCGCCTGGGTCACAGGTGAAACGCTGAGAGTCGCGGGCGGCCTTCGCTGACTAACAAGGAACAAATGACAACGGAGAAATAAAATCACAACTAAGGAGAAATAGATGGGTAAGCTTGAAGGAAAAATTGCACTTATTACTGGTGGCAATAGCGGCATTGGCCTTGCGACGGCCAAGCAGTTTGTGAATGAAGGCGCATACGTCTTCATCGCGGGGCGCCGTGAGCCGGAATTGGCTGCGGCGGCAAAGGAGATCGGAAGAAATGTAACCAGCGTGCAAGGAGATGTGTCAAACCTTGGCGATCTTGATCGACTCTTCGCGCAAATTAAACGGGAGAAGGGCAAGCTCAATATTGTGTTCGCGAATGCCGGTGTCGCGAAGTATTCCCCCTTTGGCACGATCACTGAGGAGTTCTATGACTCGATCTTCAACATCAATGTCAAAGGCGTCCTTTTCACGGTGCAGAAAGCGCTGCCGCTGCTGTCCGATGGTGCCTCAGTCATCCTGAATGCGTCCATTGTCGCCAGCAAAGGGTTCTCCTCAAACAGCGTTTATAGCGCCACGAAAGCCGCCGTGCGTTCGTTCGCACGGACATGGACGACGGACCTAAAGGATCGCCACATTCGCGTGAATGCGGTGAGCCCGGGTTCCACGGACACGCCGGGGCTTAGTGAGCTGCTCACTTCCACGGAAACCGGCCAGCAACGCAAGAAGATGATTTCCAACACCGTCCCGCTCGGTCGGCTCGGTACGCCCGATGAGATCGCCAAGGCCGTGGTGTTTCTCGCATCCGATGACAGCAGCTACGTCACCGGAACGGAACTGTTTGTGGATGGCGGTCTCGCACAAGTGTAGACCATCAATAAAAGAATTTTTGAAAACCAAAAAATGAAAGGCACACAATGAAAAATGGAAAATTGAACGGAAAAGTCGCGGTCGTGACAGGCGCTTCGAAGGGAATTGGCGCTGACATCGCCAGACAGTTCGCTGCCGAAGGCGCAGCTGTGGTCGTTAACTATGCTTCCAGTAAAGATGGAGCCGACCGAGTAGTAGATCAAATTGCAAAGCGTGGCGGAAAGGCCATTGCCGTAAGGGCAAATGTGGCCAGGAAGGTAAACATCGAACATCTCTTTGCTGAGGCTAAAAAAGCCTTCGGCAAGATCGACATCCTCGTCAACAACGCGGGAGTTTACGACTGGTCGCCAATTGAAGAGATCACCGAGGAGCAATTCCACAAACATTTCGACATAAATGTTCTCGGCCTGCTCCTCGCCACGCAGGAAGCGGTCAAGCAATTCGATTCCACTGGCGGCAACATTATTAATATTAGTTCGACCGTCACGTCATTGACCCCGCCGAGTTCGTCGGTTTACACCGGCACAAAAGGCGCGGTCGACGCCATCACCAGAACGCTGGCAAAGGAACTCGGCCCGCGCAAAATCCGCGTCAACGCCATCAATCCCGGCATGGTGGAAACGGAAGGAGTGCGTGCAGCCGGCTTCGACCAAGGCGATCTTCGCAAAAGCGTTGAAGCACAGACACCACTCGGCCGCATCGGCCAACCCGAGGACATTGCTCCCGCCGCGGTCTTTCTCGCTTCGTCCGATTCCGCGTGGATCACCGGCGAAACGCTGCGTGTTGCGGGCGGCCTGCGCTGATTAACCAAGAAACAGAACGAATGAACTCAAGAAATAAAATGAATGTTGAGCGATCTCTTGTGGAGCGAGAAACAAGAATGAAAACTCCGCAACGCGGCCTCGCGGGCACATGGCGAGAAATGTTCGGGCGCCACCGGCGAATGCACGATCCAATGCTTGTGCTCAACATGTCGATCTTCAACTTCGCCGATGGGTGGAATCGAACTTTCAACTCACTCAGAA
>Ga0207684_10005893_pt1 | contig 11224 bp, 7 predicted proteins | sample KBSK5501metaG_FD_184342 | JGI IMG/M metagenome (GOLD analysis project Ga0207684, IMG submission 184342) | Corn, switchgrass and miscanthus rhizosphere microbial communities from Kellogg Biological Station, Michigan, USA - KBS K5-50-1 metaG... | ecosystem: Host-associated > Plants > Roots >... | reverse complement strand
GTCGAAACCGGCGCTTTTATGCGTGACTGTCGTACCAGGGCCGAGACTCCGCTGCATCGCGCCGCCGCCTTCGCCAGTGAAGACACGATTCAGCTTCTTCTCGATGCCGGGGCGAAGGTCGATGCGAAGGACAGGAACGGCGATTCACCACTCACGTGGGCGAGTTGGTCCCTGCGCCCGGATTCAATTCTCAGAAAGCTTTGCTATGGTAGCTTCTCCGTCCATCCCGAAAGGTGCTCGATGGATGAATATTTATTGGGAAAACCACGCGTCTAGGTGATTCCACTTAGAGCTCGGGATTGGTGCAGGCACTACTTTTTTGTAAGGGGAAGTTTTGCCGAGTGGGAGCTGCCATTTCTAAGATAGCTTATTTTGTGCCCAGCATAAGTGCTTCAAGCATTCTGTCAAGGAGCCGCCTACGCGGTGGGTTTTGGCTGACCGCAGCTCGGTATTTGTCGATCCACTGCGGTTCTGCATCAAGTATCGGGCTGGTCTGCTCCGGAATGGGCACTTCCAGTTTTGAGGAGCACCCGGTAATAGCCTGCAGTCTGCGTTGATCTGCGTAAGCGAGCGCCACGAAGCGGAATGGCTGTTGAGTCCATGAGACAGGACTCAACATCTCTGCTGCGCCCAGCACCGGGCCCCTTTGAGTCAGGAACATTACCTTGATGCGGGCGCCCCGAATCAAAGGTTTCGACAAACAGAGCAGGCCGCCAGTGGAGGAAATGACCTCCAGGCTGCCCGTCACGCAGTCACCGCTCTGGAACCGAAGCACCGCGGGAGTGTATTCGGTGGCTCGGACGCGCGGGGCTCGGCCAGTGAGCGATGGGGGCGGGCTAATCATTTGCCTGACGGGCAGTATCGTACTTATCCCTGACTGCGTAGGAGATAACGAAAGGGTATACCAGGGCGCGGTTACCCAGTGGTCCAGGGCCTCGCGGGGGAATTGCAAGAAGGGGCCGTTCAACATTCACCTCTTACAGATGTCCGCCCGAGTTAGAAATCAGCTCATCGATGCGCTGGCCCAGCGGTTGCTGGTGTATTTGCCTTGTTACGCCAACGATTCTGCGGGGGGGACTCAGCTCCGAAGCCGATCGGCTATGCTGGACGGGACAGCTCTGGGGATTCTACCTGCGATGTTTCGGAGAGAGCCGGATCTCGAAGACTCTTGGCCACAGTTTTCCAGTGACAAACAAGCGCTTTCGAACGGGATCGTAAGCGATGCCGTTTAGCACGGCATCCGATTCGAGACGATAGATTGGGCTCAGAAGGCCCGTAAGGTCAATCCACCCCACTACATCACCGGTCTGCGGAGAGATTCGAGCCACGCGATCACTTTGCCATACATTGGCGAAAACCTGTCCTTCGACGAACTCCAGCTCGTTTAGTCGGTCGACCGTAGTCAACCCATCGTGGACCCTAAAGCGGCGTTTTTCTTGAAGCGTTTGGGCATCGAGAACACGAATCTCCGACGTTCCATCACTCATGAAGACTTCACGACCATTCGTCGCCAGGCCCCACCCTTCCCCTGAGTACGAAAACCGATGCAACAGACGGAAGTCGTTCAGATCGTATACAAAACCAAGCTCTGACTTCCAGGTGAGCTGGAGCACCTTGTCTTTGACGAGCGTGATTCCTTCACCGAAGAACTCCGACCCCAGGTCGGCGTGCTGGACGACCTCTCCCGTCTCGAGGCGAACTTTTCGCAGCGACGACCGACCGTTAAGGCCAGTACCCTCATACAGAAAGCCGTCACGGTATGCGAGACCTTGGGTAAAGGCGCGGGTGTCATGAGGGAACGCCCGAACGATCGCAAATGTGTACTCCTGCGGACGATTGGCTTGAACCTGACGGGAAGACTGTCCTACCAGAAACGGGCGGTAGGCGATCAACAGAACCGCGACGACAATCCACGAAGAGATGCCCCTCATTTCACTCAGGCCTTGGCTATTGTCGCATCGCGAGAGGAGTTCATGGAGGGTTCCTGATCCTAGGCGATCACACCAACTGTGGATTACTGGTGAAAGGGGTTTGTCGACGGCGATCGGCTCTGGTGTGTCATCGGGTAGCACGCGGGTTCAACCTGGTTGCGTAGCCGTGCCGTGCATACGGCGAAAACCTGGCGGCAAGTAGTCTTGGGAGTACGTCTCGCGCGCTTTTTCCCAGGCCCCAGCGTCCTGTGCACGTGTCACAAGCTGGCTGGGGGCTATTCGCGCACCAGTAACGCCAAGCGCGGGAAACGGAATTGCCCGGCGGCATCGTCGATCACATTCACTTGGCAGGTATAAAAACCGGGTTTCAGCTGAGTGAGCGGTACGTCGAGCTGAAAAATCGCCGCCTTGCGGTCCGGCGCGTTCAACTGTTCGCTCTCCACCAGGGGCGTTTCATAAGCTTTCGTCTTTCCTTGAAAGAAAGCCACGTTGGTCAGCAGACGGATCGCAGGACTGGTGGGGCCATTCGCCTTACCGTCCGTATTGGCCGCGGCGTGAGCCGGTTCATAGACCTCGTAGTAGAAGTACAGATGCTGGCCGGCAGAGAATACGTGCGTCACGTTGGGAATTACCTCGGATCCATCGCGCACGAGCGGATTCGCGCTTTTGCGTTTTGTATTGGCCTGCAGCTGGCTTGCCAGCACAATCGAACTCATCTTTACAGGAACCGTCTTAAGGTCGGGAACGGTGAGGTCGGTCTCGAACGAGCCCAGGCGACCACTTTGGTTCTCGCGCACCACAAACTTGAGGTGATACTGGCCCGGCGGCAAAACCAAGCCGCTGTTGTATTGCACGTTCTTGCGTTGCACCAGCTGGCTGGTGTTCACAGAAAACCGTACCGTATCCCGGATTTGCCCTACCGGCCGCTTCTCGGTGTCGGTCACAATTCCAAGAACGTCGAGCGTAGCCCGGTCCTGATCGTTGTTTCGGGTGAAAGGAATCTGCGAACCCGGTACGACCAGAGACACAGGCACGTAAAATTTCCGGTCGCCGATGCGGAAATATGCAGCCGACAAATACACCGGCAAATCGGTGGTGGAGAGGTCGGAAGCCAGTTCTTCGTCGAGCTGGCGCTCGCGGTCGTCACGCGTGGAATGCTGGAAATCCGCCGCGGCATAATAGCCGCGTCGGAAGTCGAGTTTGAGCCCGGGCCGGTTGATCCGCACCGTGATCCGACGGAAGCGCCCATCCCGCGCCCTATTTGTGCTGTGATAACCGAGCAGGTAGTAAAGCGAGCTGTCCTGTTGCACGCCGGTAAAGACCCTGCCAAAGTCGTTCGAATCGAGGAAAGCGCGTCCGCCGGTATCCCCCGCCAGCGTGACCAGCGTTTCCTGGGTAGTAGAGTTGGAGTCGAACTGGCTCGCCGTTGACTTGCCGGAGTAGGGCGAGGTCCCGCGCAGGCTGGCATTCTGCGCTTCGCCACCCGGCACCAGAGCCTGCAGACCGCGAATGTCCATGGTGTAAATCGCCATGTTCGCCTTCACCGCGGCGTTGGTTGCCGAACGGAGTTGCGACTGGTTCTCAATGCCGGTGCGATCCATGCCGCTGGAGAAATAAATCAGCGACTTTTTTTCTTCGATGTGAGAAAGCTTGTCGGCGATCGAGCGCAATGCCTGCAGCCTGCGATCGGTGTTAAAGATGTTGTACTCCGTATCGTCGACAGTGAACGACTGGCCAGTTTCAGCCGTGCCCTCGGTCGTTCCGGTGCTCCCGGTCTCGAACCCCCCGCCCGCGCCCAGATTGAAGGCCTGCAGAGATTTCTTCAGCAGCGCCCGGTCGGAAGTGAAGTCCTGATTGACGGACAGGGTGTCGCCCAGCGAGACCAAGGCGACCAGGTCCGCCGCAACCATCTGCTTGTCCACATAGTTCTGGGCTGCGGTGGTGGCGCGGTCGACTTCGTCCGGCTGCATGGAACTGAGGTCGAAAAACAGAATGATGAGCCGCCGGTCTTTGAGCGGACGGGTTTCGATCGCCGAGGCCGCGCCGGCGCTTTGGGGTTGAGTCTTGCCCAGCAGCGGCGCCTCGGTCGTGGCCGTGGACAATACCGCATCCGTATTTTCGAGATCGAAAGAAACCACCTGCTGGGCTTGGTTATCTTCCAGTACGGTGAAGTCTTCGCGCTTGAGATCGCGAACCGGGTTGCCGTTCTTGTCGCGCACGGTCACGTTCACCAGCACCAGTTCAGTCTTGGAACGGAATGTGTAATCACTCGAGGTTTCCTGGGAAACGACGCGGCCTGGCGCCAGCAGCAACGCCAGAACCATGGCCAGTGCCGCCTTGGTCCAGTTGACGCGATCTGGAGCCGAAGTCGTCATGTTCGTCAAAAGCGGAACCGGGCGCTCAGTTGTAGGGAGCGCATCGCTCCCACCGAAATCACCCGGCCGTACGTAGGCGAGTTCACGATTGTGTCAATCGTCGAAAATTGCGGGGTATTAAAAACATTCGAGAACTGTGCGCGAAGTTCCAGAAAACGCGACTCACTGATTGGAAAAATCTTGGTGAAGGCCATATCAAACAACCGCTGGCCTGGGCCCTCAATGCTGTTGCGGCGCGCATTTCCGAACGCGCCCGACGGCGCCACGAACGCGGCTGTGTTAAACCATTCCGCGACCGAGGCATCAGGCAAGCTGACCGGCTGACCGGGCACAATATCCGCCCGTATTGTGCCATTGGTACCGCGCCTCACATCGGCAAAGTTCCCAAGAATTCTGGGAGTGAACGGCAGTCCCGAAGCGATCGTCCAGTCACCACTCCAGTTCCAGTCTCCCAAGATGGATCGCAGCCGGCTGTTGCCCGTCAGCCATCGCCTCTCATGGCCGAACGGCAACTCCCACAGATAGTCGGCGGTGAACTGGTGCCGCTGGTCGAAACTGGACAAGCCACGCTCCGCCGCCAGGTCGAAGGCATTCTGGGCCACGTTGGTCGTGCCCGATATGCCGCTGCGTCCGCTTCCGCCTTGCGCCACGAGCGGTTCACCGTTTCCGATGGTCGAAGCGTTGTCCAGCGATTTGGAGAACGTGTAACGACCGCCGACGGACAGGCCACCCTGAAGACGCTTGCGGACGCGGACCGAGCCGGCGTTGGCGGTGGAATCTCCCCCCGAGCCTTCGAAGTAAAACGGCTGTACCCCGGGGAAGAGCACTCCGGTGGCAGTGCGGTTGGGCGCTTCCAGAATGTCGAGACGTGTGCCTTTTGTGCCGGTGTAGTCAAGGTTCATAATCAGCGTAGGTAGAATTTGCTGTTGAACATCGACATTCCAGATCTGCACGTAGCCCAGCCGGTAGTTGGGATCGACGCCAAAGTTATTGCTGATGGAGCCAGCCGGCACCGGTGGGAATCCATTCCGCAGCGTGAGCTGCGTGGTCGACGACTCGGTGTTTGTGGCTGTGGTCGAAAAGGGCGGCTGGAACGCCATATTCTGCACGATGCTTTGATACGCGCTGGTGTTGTAGTTGATGCCATATCCGGCGCGGACCACGGTGTTTCGCAAAGGTTTCCAAGCCAGGCCGAGGCGCGGAGCAAAATTGTTGCGGTCGGGACGGACCAGCGTCGCAGGCAAGTGCCCGTTGTAGGGGCCCGACTGTCCCACCCGCACCGGCACCGGTGGGGAGGTGAAACCCGCCGGCAGATCGAGATTCACGATGCGATCATTAACCTCGGAGAACGGCGAGATGTATTCGTAGCGCAGACCGAGATTCAACGTCAGATTGCCGCGCAGCCGCCATTCGTCCTGCGCGAACCCATCCCACGAATTGCCGCGAAAATGATAGTTGTTGGTGCCAAACTGCACCGAAGTCAGCTGCGGACGGGCCAGCAGGAAATCGGCAAAGTCGTAGCCGCTATTGACACCGGTAAAGGTAAACGTCCCACGGGCGTTGCTGTCAGCCTCGGTATTGATCTGAATCCGCCTGAAATCGCCACCCCAGCGCAAGGTGTGTTTTCCGTGGTTGTAGATCATATTGTCAGAAAAAGTCCAAGTCTGGTTGCGCAGCAGTTGCGGATTGGTGTCAGTAAGGCTACCGAAGTTGGTGAATGAAAGGTTCGGCAAACCCCAGTCGAACGGGTTCGACGAAACTCCGGTAAGGCCGAGTGCGCCGGTGATGTCCTGGTTGAAAGCGTAAAGGTTCTGGGTACGAATGCGCGAGCGGTTGAAGTCGAAGCGGGCGTTGTTGATCAACTTGCCAAAGGTTCTCGTGTACCCGATTGGCACATCAAAGCTGCGGGTGTTGGTGTTGCCCCCTACGCTAGGGAATGGATTGGTCACGTTCGCGCTCGCCGAGTGGTAATGGAACCCGAGGTTCAAATTATTTCGTGGACCACGCCGGCCCCGCTGGGGCACGCTGCTGGCGCCGCCCAGAGCCCGCATCACATGAACATTCAAATCGTCGCTGTCGTTGAGGGTCGCGGTGACGAAACGAAAATTCTGGGGATTGGAGCTCGTTGCCGTCACATTGGGCAGCGGAATGTACGGCAGCAGCCGTTGCGCAATGGGATCAATCGTCAGCCCAGCATTTTGAAGATTATTCCCAGCCACAGGCTGCCCGTTGCTGGGATTGATGAGCTGGACTCCCACGGCGGAAAAGTCCCCACCCCGTTCGCCCAGCGTGGGTACCGTCGAGAACGCGTCATAGGGCGCGCTCCCCCGCGAACCGTTGTAGTTCACGAAGAAAAAAGTCTTGCTTCGGCCCTGGTAGACTCCAGGAATATTCAGCGGCCCGCCAATGGAGGCGCCAAAACGCTGCCTCGTATACCCGGCTTTTTCGGTGGGACTGTCAGTCAAAGCGTAAGGCGCAGCATCCAGCGCGGAATCGCCGACGGAGCAATAGACCGACCCATGGGGCCGGTTGAGGTCAAATTTGCCCCGGCCAAGAATCATGGGGCCACCTCGTCCGCCCCCGCCTCCGAATCCGCCAAACCCTCCGCCGGGTGGTCCGCCGCCCTGTAGTCCGCCGCCAGGCGACCCGCCACCGGGGCCGCCTAGGTACACTGCTCCCGGTCCGGCTTGGCCACCGCCAAAGCCTCCCTGCTGTTCCCGGCCTTCCCGCAACCGCTGGTCGAGTTCATCGGTGCTCATGCCAAACATACCCACGCCCGAGGTGTTGCCGGAAATCGATACCGACTCCGTAGCCGCGTCCGCAGCAACGCCCGGCACCGGCATTCCTGATGGCACGATTTGATCTGCCCCGCCACCGGCAGCTTCGGTTGCCGCCATCCCCTGCATCACCGCTAGACTCTGAAATCCCCGGTTGGCTCCGGCCGCAGCTGGCCGTTGCTCCGCGCGCGCAGCCTGTTGCGTCCGCGATTGCAGAGTCAACTCCAGGTCCGCGCGGCCCGTTGGACCCTCGAGAACAACTTCCCGGGTGCCGGGCGCGAAGGCGGGCATTTCGATGCGCACCTGATACTTCCCCGGAGCGCCCACCGGAAGCGTATAGGCGCCGTTAATGTCGGTCGAAGTTGCGGTCTTCTCTCCGGTTGACGAGTTGCTTGCCGTGACCGTCGCTCCGGGAATCAGCGAATTGCCCGACTTCACCACTCCAGAAATGGAAAAGGTTTGTGCGGAAGGTGCGTCCTGCGCCAGCGAACTCACCGCCACCACTAGCAGGATGGCAATTCGCTGCAGGACGACAGCCCCCGTCCTGGAGGAAAATGTTTTGCCAGCGAATTCAGCGCAGCGCTTCATGCGCAGTTGTTCCGACGAACTGCGACCATGAATACATTCAACACTGCCGGCCGCGTTCCAGTGGTAAAAAGTTGGTCAACGACCGTAAAGTTTCGTAAACGCCAGATCTGTCATACGAATTCGGCTGTCGAAATGCGCCATCAGCTCCCGCCGCGGGGGTTAAGGGGACGGAAATCGACGCGGGTGGTCCCTCTAAAGGACGCGAAGTTCAGCGGCCTTCTGAGAATCCAGAAAAATGCATGAGGGCTTGCAATTCCCTCGAGCCTCAATGTACAAACGAGAAATTCAGGCCCGTGGTGAGCAAAATATCGTTCTGCTTAGCTCCCGCCGGCGGATTGGTCACATAGATGTCGCCGAACGCGTTCTGCCACCCCAGCCATTTGCTGATCTTGGTCACAGTGCCGAAGTTGAATGTCGCGCGATACTCGCTGGTGTCATTCAGATTAGGGAAGAAGTAGAGCTTCTCGCTCAGCAAGGTGTTCATCCCCAACTTGTGGTTCAGTTCTTCGCCCACCGACACGGCGGCAAAGCGGCGGCTGGGCAGCGCAGTGTATTTTTCACGGGTGTAGTCAAGGCCGGCAAGCAGGTCCAGCGTGGTGCGGACATTGTTGATCGCGTGCCAGCCCAAGCCGCCGCCAAAGACGGAACGCAGATCAAGAGTCTGCAAAGCATCGGTCTGGAAATCCGCACCGACGTAGCCGAACAGCCGGCGAGTCAAATTATGGTCGTAACGAGCTCCGCCCTGCACCGCGTTGGCAGTAGTGGCAGGAGTCGCCCCCGGGGCATCATTGGTAGCGTATATGCTGTTGGTATACAGGCTCAACTTGTCGCGCAAGGTCTTGCGGTCGGCAGTGAAGGCCAGCGCCAGGTTCTTGGTCTGGCTGTTACCCCGAGTAAGTCCGAAGCCGACGTTAGTCCCACCCTGCCAGCCTTCCAGAAGGCCCGGATGCAGTGACTTCTCGTAGGCAGCTTGTTCTGTCTCCCCCAGCAACTTGGTGACTGATGCCTTGGGCTCGGTGACGGTCCCAGCGTTTGCCGTAGCGACGGCGAAATTGGCATCCGATGTGGTCACCGTTCCCACCACCGTCTGACCGTTGTTCAGGCTCACGTGCAGAGGCTGGGTGGAATTGATCGCCTGGACTGCTCCCCACTGGACCGTGACCTCGCCAGCGAACTCGGTCTTGATCACTAGTGCCTTGTCGTCGGATTTTTCGATGTTACCGGTTAAACGGTCGCCATCGTTTAACACAATCTGATCGGCGAACAGTGCCACCGGAAATAGAAAAACAAGAATAACCGCGAGAACTTGTAGCTTCGACACGTCTTTCCTCCGAAGTGATTTAAGAAATTGACGGTGATTTCGTCAATTCATGGACAGCGTGTAAGGCCGCCAATCGCTGAACAAGCAGAAGAAGAGGATAACAGTGGGGAGTCACCGACTGCCTGAGTCACTCATTCTTACAGTCCTTCGCCCGGGTTGCGAAGAGCATGGCTTGCGAAAACCGAGGAATTATATGAGAGATGGTCGGCGAGATCAAAACTTGACCACCACGCAAGCCGCCCAGTTTGAGTTGAAAGCGTCCAAAACCAAAACCGGATCAAGATACCGAATCGGAGATGACCCACGACAAGGTGCTTCTGGCTGTGAAAGCAGACGCGAAGCGGAGACGCGAAATGTCAGCTCGGCCGATTGGAAGTGTCCGGGGCCTTGGTCTCGACGGGAGTCGTGGGGGCTTTTGCTTGTTCCTCGGAGGTCTCCTTCATACCCGACTTCAGGGCACGAATGCCCTCTCCTATTCCCTTGCCCAGCTCAGGCAATTTCTTCGGACCAAACACTAACAAAGCTATAAAGAAGATCACCAGCAGATGCATCGGCTGAAACAGGCCTTCAATCATAAACCCTCCGCTGCCTGCTGCGGGCAGCAAGCCCAACACTATCGAAAGTACGTACTTACGTCAACTTGCCAGCAGTCGAGATGGTTGGGCTGAAGGACACTTACCTTCGTGACCTACCCTCTCTGATTCCCCGGTTCTATGTTGCCAACTACCGCCAGTGAAGTTTGTCTCCTGGAAAAGGAGTTGGAGTGCGTCCTCAGGCCCTGTTGTTTCTGCTATTTACCCTGTCCACGGTGTCTGCGCCCGCGCAACACAATGATCCCGTGCCGCTAAGTTGCACCCAGTTCATCGCTTGGACCGCCGGGGGGATGTCCAGTCAGCGCCTCGACCGCCTTTCACATCAGCGAGGACTCGCATTTTCGCTGGATGCCCCTACCCTGTTAGAGGCAGGCGTGGAGCCAGCTTTGCTGCAAAGCTTGCGCACCATCACTCCTAGTGACCGGAACGTTGCCGACTGTCCCGCCCTTCTGGTCCGCGCCAGTGAGTTCGTTCAACAGAAGAAATATCACGAGGCGCAATCCATTTTGCAGAAGCTGATCGCCGCCGACGCCAACAACCCGGCGCTGCACTTTGCCCTGGGCTATGTTCACCAGCAGCAAGACGACTGGGACGAAGCCTCTGACTCCTACGAAACTGCACGCACGCTCATGCCCGGGCTTTCCGATATCCATAGCCGGCTGGCCTACCTGCTCTATCGCTCCGACGACGCTGACGGTGCGATTGCGGAGGCGCGCACTGCTCTGAGCATCGATCCTGGCAATGCCGAAGCCTATCGCTTCCTTGGCCTTGGTTTTTACGCCAACCGTCAGTATCCGGCGGCTGTCCATGCCTTCCGCCAGGCGCTGACTGGCCAGCCCAACAATGCTGACGTTTACTACGACCTGGGAATTACTCTCCGCGACCAGGGCGAGGTAGATGCCGCCGCGGCCGCTTACCGTAAGGCAATTGCTTTGGATCCGCGCTTCTGGGAGGCTCACAACAATCTGGGAATGCTGCTACATGACCTGAGAAGCTTCGATGGGGCGATTGCCGAGTACCTCGAGGCCAAACGCTTGGCACCGCAAGAGTCCGTTGTCCGCAACAATCTCGGAAACACCTATTGCGACAAAGGCGATTACGACAGCGCCAGCACTGAATTTCGTGAACTGTTTCGTATGGATTCCAGTTGGCAGCGCGGTCACAGCTGTCTGGCTCGAGCGCTTATGTCCCAGCGTGACTACGAATCCGCCATCGTGGAACTCAAGCTCGCTATCTTGCAGAATCCCACCAGCGCCGACGAGCACCGTTACCTGGGGCAAGCTCTGCTTCTGGTGCACCGGCAGGCGGACGCAATTCGCGAGCTTCGCCTGGCGGTTCAGTTGGACCCGGATTCTCCCTTAGCCCATCACTATCTCGCCACTGCTCTTTTCAATAGCGACGATTTCGCCGCTGCGGAAACCGAATTTCGTCAGGCCCTCCGCCTCCAACCTTCGGCCGGCAATCACTACTATCTCTCCGCCTGCCTGATGAGCCTGGGACGTTACGATGCCGCTCTTGCCGAACTCGAGACGGCCGCCCGTCTTGAGCCCGCGGAAGATCTCTATCGTACTCGCAAACAAGAACTACTAAAGCTCATGAAAGCCTCAAACGTGCGCTAGGCGTTGCACTTGTGGTCTCA
>Ga0207684_10005891_pt1 | contig 11226 bp, 10 predicted proteins | sample KBSK5501metaG_FD_184342 | JGI IMG/M metagenome (GOLD analysis project Ga0207684, IMG submission 184342) | Corn, switchgrass and miscanthus rhizosphere microbial communities from Kellogg Biological Station, Michigan, USA - KBS K5-50-1 metaG... | ecosystem: Host-associated > Plants > Roots >... | reverse complement strand
CTAACTAACCCAGATGGCACCAGATTGACGGTGCGACGAGAGCGGTTTGGCGGTCGGCTCATGGCAACGAGCGTCGGCGTTTTGCCCGGCCCGCGGACCCCCGCGCCGGCGGTCCGGCGCGCCTGGTGGCGGTCCGGCCTCGAGGATTCAACCACCCCAGCGAGGCTCCGGCTGCTGCTCGCGATCTTGATCGTGCTCAGCCTGGCCTGGGGCGTGCTCGCGGCGCTCACCGCCAACCAGCACGCGTCGGCGGCCGCCGACGTCGTCGCGGTCAGTGAGCCGCTGAGCCTGGACGCGGAGCAGATCTACCAGAGCCTGTCTGACGCCGACGCCGCCGCGGCGAGCGCATTCCTGTCCGGCGGGCTCGAGCCCGCCGCGACGCTGCAGCGCTACAACGCCGACATCACCCAGGCGGCCATCCGCATCGAGGCGGCGAGCGCCCTGGTGGGTGCGTCCGCCGCCCGGACCCAGTTGCCCGGCCACCTGGCCAGCCAGGTCGCCTTGGCTGGTTCGGCCGTCGGTGACGACCTGGCCGCGTTGTCTGGGCAGTTGCCCGCTTACACCGACGAAGTGGGCACGGCCAGGGCCGACAACCGGCTCGGCCTGCCGCTCGGCGCGGCCTACCTCCGTGAAGCCTCGGCCCTGCTGCGCAGGACGCTGCTCCCGGCGGCCGGCGACATCTACTCCAGGGAGAGCGCCCTGCTGACCTCGGCCAGCGCGCAGGCGACCGGGCTGCCTCTCATGGTCGTGACGGTCCTGGTCGGCTTGGCCATCGGCTACATCCTCTACCGCTCATCGCGGTGGCTGGCCCGGCACACGCACCGGGTCGTGAACTACGGACTGCTGCTGGCCGCCCTGGCCGGGCTGGTCTCGCTGGTGTGGCTGGCCTCGGCCTTCTTCGTGGGCCGGGCCGACCTGCTGCACGCCCAGCAGCAGGGTTCCACCCCCGCCCAGGCCTACGCCCGGGCGGACGTGGCCGCACTGCGGGCGCATACGGACGAAAGCCTCACGCTGATCGACAACAGCGGCGACGACGCCTACCAGTCCGACTACGTCGACCAGAAGAACCTCCTCGGGCCAGGGGGCGGTACCTTGCTGGGCGCCGTGCAGGCCTCATCGGGAAGCGCCGGGGCCGCCGCCGGGGCCGACGCCCAGGCCTGGTTCCAGGCGCATGCCGCGCTGCGCGCGAAGGACAACGCGGGGAGCCATGCCGACGCGGTGGCATCGGCCCAGACCGGCGACGCCGCCACAAAGTGGACGCAGTTCTCCAGGACGCTCAGCGACGGTATCAACCGCCATCAGGCCGTCTTCGCCTCCAGCGCCCGGGGCGGCCGGGACGCGTTCACCGGCCTGGCCATCGGCATGATCGTGGCGGCGCTCTTGATGGTGGCCGGCTGTGCCTGGGGTCTGAGCCGTCGTCTTGCGGAGTACCGGTGAACGCGCGGCCCCGGCTGGGCCGGGCCCTGCGGCCCGTACTTCGCCGACTACCCCGGCTGGTCCCGGTGCGGTGGCCGCGAGCGCTGCTCGCGGTCCTCGCGACGGCCGCGCTCGTCCTCGGGGCCGCGACGGCGGCCGCCGCGCCCGGCCGGCCGTCCGTCACCGGGGCGGCCCGGGCCGCCGGGGCTCCCCGCTCCGCGAACGCGAACGCGACCGCCGCCAGTTCGTGCAATACGCACGCCAGCAGCCTGCGCCCGACCGGCCCGCCCCAGGTGACCGCGGGCTCGTTCATGGCGAAGATCCGCGCCCGCGGCTACCTCATCGCCGGAGTGGACCAGAGCACCTACCACTTCGGCTTCCTCAGCCCGTTGACCGGGCAGATCGAGGGTTTCGACATCGACATGATCCGGGCGGTGGCCAAGGCCATCTTCGGCGACCCGAGCAAGGTCGTGTTCAAGGCGATCTCCGATGCGCAGCGGATACCCGACGTCGAGTCGGGCACGGTGGACATCGTGGCGCACACGATGACGATCACCTGCGACCGGCTGCAGAAGGTCGACTTCTCCAGCGTCTACTTCGACGCGGCCCAGCAGGTCCTGGTCCTCAAGAGCTCCCACGCGACCAGCCTGGCCAGCCTGCACGGCCAGAAGGTCTGCGCGACCAGCGGGTCCGACTCGCTCACCGTCATCCGCAAGGAAGGGGCCGTCCCGGTCCCCGTGACGTACTGGACCGACTGCCTGGTGCTGCTCCAGCAGGGCGACGTGGTCGCGATCTCTACCGACAACTCGATCCTGGACGGGCTCGCCGCGCAGGACCCATGGACCATGGTGATCGGGAAGCCGCTCACCGACGAGCCCTACGGCCTGGCGATCTCCAAGCAGCACCCGGAGTTCGTCCGCTTCGTGAACGCGGTCCTCGAGCAACTGCGGACGGACGGCCAGTGGCGCAACATCTACCAGCACTGGCTCGGCACTCCGGTTCCGCCGCCGAAGGCACAGTACGCGGACTGACGAGGGGAGTACGGGGACGATGAGCACGTGCACGAGCTGTGGCGGAGCGATCGAGGACGGGTACTGCACCGTCTGCGGCCTGGCCGCGTCCCCGGCTTCCCCGGCCGGCTCCGCGTCGGTCCCGGCCGGCTCGGTCTCCGTCCCGGCCGGGTCCGCGTCGGCGGGTTCGGCGGGGTCCGGGGCCAGCCGCCGCACCTCGGGCGCCCGAGGGTCCCGCCGGACCAGCGGCCGCTCGGCGCGGGGCCGGCTCGGCGCGGGCTTGGTCGAGATCCCGCCGGTGCCCTACCGCGATCCGGCCAGCGCCGTGCTCGCCGACCCGCAGGTGCCGGAGAGCAGGCGCTACTGCGCCAGCTGCGAGCAGCCCGTCGGGCGCGGCCGGGACGGTCGGCCCGGAATGACCGAAGGGTTCTGCCGCAACTGCGGCACCCGGTTCTCGTTCAGCCCCAAACTCGATCCCGGCGACGTGGTGGCCGGGCAGTACGAGGTGCTCGGCTGCCTCGCCTTCGGCGGTCTCGGCTGGATCTACCTGGCCCGTGACCATAACGTCAGCGACCGCTGGGTCGTGCTCAAGGGCCTGCTGAACACCGGCGACGCGGACGCCATGGCGGCCGCGGTCGCCGAGCGCCAGTTCCTGGCTCAGGTGGAACACCCGAACATCGTGCGGATCTACAACTTCGTCCAGCACGCCGACCGGCGGACGGGGGAGTCGGCCGGGTACATCGTGATGGAGTACGTGGGCGGCAAGTCGCTCAAGCAGATCCTGCAGGACGCGCGGGCCGTCGGCGGTTCGGTGCCGGTCTCGCACGCGCTGGCGTACGCGATCGAGGTGCTGCCCGCGCTGGGTTACCTGCATGACCGCGGCCTGGTGTACTGCGACTTCAAGCCGGACAACGTGATCCAGACCGAGGAGCAGCTCAAGCTCATCGACATGGGTGGCGTGCGCGGCATCGACAGCGAGGGGCCGATCTACGGGACGGTCGGCTACCAGGCGCCGGAGATCAGTGCCGAGGGGCCTTCTGTCCCATCCGACCTGTTCACGGTCGCGCGGGCGCTGGCCGTGCTCACCTTCGAGTTCAAGGGCTTCCAGGGCCAGTACAAGTACACGCTGCCGGACGGGGTGCCGCTACTGGAGCAGCAGGAGTCGTTCGCCCGGCTGCTGCGCCGGGCCACCGACGCCGATCCTCGGCGGCGCTTCGGCTCGGCAGGCGAGATGGCCGAGCAGCTGACCGGCGTGCTCCGCGAGGTGCTCGCCGTGGCCGACGGCATGCCCAGGCCCGCATTCTCGACGGTGTTCAGCCCGGAGCTCCAGGCGATCGGGACCGGGGACGGCGCCGCGGGCACCACGCTGGCCGCGCCGCGGGCCGCGGAGATCATCGCGGGCATGCCGACGCCGCAGGTGGACCGGGCCGATCCCGCGGCCGGTTACCTGGCCACCTTCGCCGGGCTCGATTCCGCCCAGCGGGCCGCCGCGCTGTCCAGGGCCCTGGCCGGCGACTCGGCCGTGCCTGCCGAGGTGGCCACGTCCGCCGAGACGCGCCTGGCGCTGGCGCGCGCCCAGCTCGACGTCGGAGACTACGACGGGGCCGGGACCACGCTGGCCGACCTGGCCGCCGAGGACCCGTCCGACTGGCGGATCGCCTGGACCGACGGACTGCGCCGGCTCGCACTCCACGACGCCGGCCCGGCGGGTACCGCGGGCAGATCGGCGGCGGCTGGCGGCGCCGCGACCGCAGGCGGCGCCTTCAGCGCGGTGTACGACGAACTGCCCGGTGAGCTCGCGCCCAAGCTCGCGCTGGCCTTCGCGGCCGAAGCCGCCGGCGACACCGCTTCGGCCGGCCGGTACTTCCGGCTCGTCTGGACGGTGGACCGGTCCTGCATCAGCGCCGCGTTCGGCCTGGCACGAGTGCTCCTCGCGGCAGGCGACCGGCCGGGCGCCATCGCTGCGCTCGCGGCGGTCCCCGAGACGTCCAGTCATCACGCCGCGGCGCAGATCGCGGCGGTCCGGATCCTGGTGTCACCCGGGGTGACCGGCGATGACCTGCGCCAGGCCGACGGCAGGCTGGGCAGGCTGAGCCTGGATGAGGCACGCCGCCAGCAGCTCACCGTGGAGATCCTGCGCGCCGCGCTCGACTGGGCCAGCAACGAGCCGCCCCCCGTCCCCGGCCAGGCACGCGGTTCCGGCCAGGCACGCGGTTCCGGCCAGGCACCTACCCACAGGCAGGCGCCCGGCTCGCGGCAGGCGATCGGTTCGGGGCGAAACGGCCCAGGCGACGGCCTCATCCTTGGCTGTGAGCCGAACGAGCGCGCGCTGCGCTTCGGCCTGGAACGCGGCTACCGCGCGCTGGCGAGGCTGACGTCGGACCGCGGCCGCCGGATCGAGCTGGTCGACATGGCCAATGCCATCCGCCCGAAGACCTGGTCATGAAACGCAAAGGATCCTTGGAGTGCGGGCAAAATAGTAAACGTCATGGTTCGTCGGTTCCGATGACGGGGAGCGACATGGCGGGTCGGGTATGACTGTGCCGATGCTGACCAGAGACCAGGCCGGAGCCGCGGTCAAGGCAGCGGTGGCCGAGCGCGACGCGATCCAGGCCAACCTGCTCGAACTTGACTCCAGCTTCGGCAAGCAACTGCTCGCCGGGGCCGAACTCACCGGGGACACCAAGCGGCGCTGGGACTCCACCGCGGCCACGCTGGCCACCCTGTGGCAGGTCTACGAAGCCTACTCGGCCGTGGTCGACCAGGCCGCGGAAGCGGCGGCCAGGCACCTCGGCCAGCGTGAGCTCGCCGCGCTCAGCAGTCTGCTCGCCGGGCGCTCGGTCCAGCTGGCCCCGGGCCCCGCCCCGCTGGCCGGCCGCGATCTGGCCGACTCCGGGCGGGAGAACCTGACCATCGCCACGGCGGTGGCGCGGATGCGCGGCGCGTTCACGTCGGTGACCGAAGTGGTCTCCGCCGCGGAGCACGTGTGGACCGAGGTGGCAGGCCGTCTGGACACCATCGGAGCCGAGCTGTCCCGGGTGTCGTCCCAGGCCGCCACGCTCGGGGACGAAGCGCTGACCGTCAACCTGACCGCCGCCCAGGGCAAGCTGGCCCGCCTGCGCGACACGCTGAACTCCGACCCGCTCGCCCTGTGGCTCGGTCCATCGGGGCGGGGTGGCGGAACAGTGGATACCTCGGGGGCGGACCGCCTGCAGGAGCGGGTGACCGCCGCGGCGAGCCGCGTCGACGAACTCGTCCGGCTCAGGGACGAAGCCAGCCAGCGCGTCGCCGACGTCGCGACGGCTGCTGCGACCGCCCGTTCGGCCCATGACGACGCGGTCGCCGCGTGGCAGCGGGCCGCCGAGAAGATCGCCGCCGGGGCGCTGCCGCCCCACCCCGCCGACCTGGCCGACCTGTCCGCCCGGCTGGCCGACCTGGGCACGCTGGTGGCCGCAGGACGGTGGACGCGCCTGGCGTCCGAGCTGGACCTGCTCGACCGCGAGCTGGCCACCGCGACCACTAGCTTCAAGGATGCCGAACGGGCCGTGGTGGCGGCCATGGCGAAGCGTGACGAGCTACGCGGTCTGCTCGGCGCTTACAAGGCCAAGGCCGCCCGGCTCGGCGCGGTCGAAGACTCCCGCCTGTCCGACCACTACGCGCGGGCTCGGGATCTCCTGTGGACGGCGCCCTGCGACCTGGCCGCGGCCGAGGCCGCGGTGGCCGGCTACCAGCAGGCCGTGCTGGGGGTGCAACCGCGGTGACTTGTCGACATGGCCAACGCAATCCGGCCCCGGACGCTGACATGACGGCCGGTGCCCTGGATGATGGCCTGATGCACGATGGCAACACCGGAGTCACCTGCCCGGCCTGCGGCAGCCAGGTCGGCGCCGCGGACAGCTTCTGCGAGTCATGCGGGACCGAGCTCGCCCCGCCCGTCAGCAGCGCCGGGCCGCCCGGGTACACCTCGCTGTGCCCGGTGTGCTCCCTGGACGAGTCGGCCCCGCCCGGCGCGATCAGCGCGGAGGGCTACTGCGAGTCATGCGGTCGCAAGGTGCCGTCCGGCCGCGACCACGTCGAGCTCAACCTCGAGCTCCTCGCCGGGATCACCGACCGCGGCTTGCGTCATCCGCGCAACGAGGACGCGATGGCCCTGGCGACCACGGAGACGCCGGACGGCCCGGTGGCGATCGCCGTGGTCTGCGACGGGGTGTCGTCTTCGCCGAACCCCGAAGACGCGTCGCTGACCGGGGCGCAGGCGGCGGTGCGCATGCTGCTCACCTCGATCCGCCGCGGCGACGACCCGGACGAGGCGTCCATGGCCGGGGTGCGCCAGGCCCACGAGGCGATGACCATCCTGGGCTCGCCGTCCCGCGCGCCGTCGGCCACCTACGTGTCGGTGATCGTCGCCGCGGACGCGGTCACGGTCTGCTGGCTCGGCGACAGCCGCGCCTACTGGCTGGCCACCGAGTCCGAGTCCCAGCGTCTGACCAGGGACGACTCGCTCGCCGAGGAGCTGGTCGCGGACGGCGAGATGACCGAGGCCGAGGCCATGGCCTCCCCCCAGGCGCACGTGATCACCCGCTGGCTCGGCGCCGACGTGGTCACGCCGGTGCCGCACATCGCCCGGTTCGAGCCGCCCGGGCGCGGCGTCATCCTCGTCTGTACCGACGGGCTGTGGAACTACCGGCCCGAGGCGGCGGCCCTGGCCGGGATCGCCCTCCCGGAAGCGTTCAACGATCCGACCAGCGCCGCCGACGCGCTGCTGAAGTTCGCCCTCGACGCCGGCGGCATGGACAACATCACCATCGTGCTGGTGCCGTTCCCCCTCGTCCGGCCCGCGCCGTTACCAAGGAGGCTCCATGACCGACTCCGGCTTCACCGTCGACGTCGACCAGAACCAGTACCTGCCCGAGGGGGGCCGCGACGTGAGCGCCGTGGTGACCGTGACGTCGGGGGCGGACGTCTCCGTGGCGGCTCCGGGCGCAGGCGCGGGCAGCGCCGAGATCATCATCATCGACTGCTCCGGATCGATGGATTACCCGCCGACCAAGATGAGCCAGGCGCGGGCCGCCACCGCCGCCGCCATCGACGTGGTCCGTGACGGCGTGGGGTTCGCGGTCGTCGCGGGGACCAGCACCGCCTGGCCGGTCTTCCCTCCGGACGGGAGCATGGCGGTCGCGAGCCCGGCGTCGCGGGCCGCGGCCAAGCAGGCGGTGACCGGGCTGCGCGCCAACGGCGGTACCGCGATCGGCCAGTGGCTGGGGCTGTCCCGGCGGATCTTCGCAGGCTACCCGGCCCAGCTGCGGCACGCCATCCTGCTCACCGACGGCAAGAACCAGCACGAGACGCCCGAACAGCTTGCCGCCGAACTCAGCCAGTGCGAGGGCGTGTTCAGCTGCGACTGCCGCGGCGTGGGCACCGACTGGGAGGTCAAGGAACTGCGCACGGTCTCCACCACGCTGCTCGGCACGGTGGACATCGTGCCCGACCCGGCCGGGCTGGCCGCCGACTTCGCGTCGATGATGGAGAACGCGATGGGCAAGCAGGTCGCCGACGTGTCGCTGCGGGTGTGGACGCCGCAGACCGCTGCGCTCAAGTTCGTCAAGCAGGTGGCGCCCGCGGTCGAGGACCTGACCGCCAGGCGCACCCAGTCGGGCCCGCAGGCCGGGGACTACCCGACCGGGGCCTGGGGACCGGGGGAGAGCCGGGACTACCACGTCGGCGTGGAGGTCAACCCGGCCGGCGTCGGCCAGGAGATGCTGGCCGCGCGGATCAGCCTGGTCGCCGGCGCGGAAGTCCTCGGCCAGGGGCTGGTCCGCGCGATCTGGACCGACGACGAAGCGCTCTCCACCAAGATCAACCCGCGGGTGGCGCACTACACCGGCCAGGCCGAACTCGCCGAGGCCATCCAGGAGGGGCTGGAGGCCCGCAAGCAGGGCGACGAGGAGACCGCTACCGCCAAGCTGGGCCGGGCGGTGGCGCTGGCGCACCAGTCGGGCAACGAGGACACCGCCAAACTGCTGGCCAAGGTGGTAGACGTGGTGGATGTGGAGTCCGGCACGGTCCGGCTGAAGAAGAAGGTCGAGGACGCCGACGAGATGGCCCTCGACACCCGGTCGACCAAAACCGTCCGGGTGAAGAAATAGCGAGCGGGAAGGGAGGCGGCGATGGCGCTCTGTCCCAACGGGCACGACTCGGCGAGCGATGACTTCTGCGACGTCTGCGGCATGCGCATCGCCAGCGCCCCGGTCAGCCCTGCCACCGGCTCATCGTCGGCGGCCAGCGCTCCGCCCCCTTGGCCCGATCCCGCGGCCTCGGGCGCCGAGCCCTGCCCCCGCTGCGGCACCCCCAGGACCGGCCAGTTCTGCGAGGCCTGCGGCTTCAACTTCGGCGCCCCCCGGTTCACCTCGTCCGGCCCCCCACCGCCCGTCCCCGGCACTGCCGCCTACCCCTCCAGCCAGCCCAGCCCCGGCCCCGGTACCGGTTACGCCCCGAGCCAGCCCAGCCCGGGCACGGCTTACACGCCCAGCCAGCCGTCTTCCTACCAGTCGCCCCCGCCAGCCCCTCCCGCCTCTACCATCCCTCCGACCTCCACAGCCTCTCCAGCCTCCCCGGGCTCGCCATCGATGTCCTCGTTCCCGTACCCACAGGCCACCTGGACCGCCGTGGTGGGCGCGGACCGCGCCTACTACGAGCGCGTGCAGGCGCTCACCGGCCCGGAGGGCGCGGAGGTGGAGTTCCCGTCCTACTACGCCGAACGCCGTTTTCAGCTCGTCGGGAACCAGATGCGGATCGGGCGGCGCAGCGTATCACGCGGCCTGTCGCCGGAGATCGACCTCACCGGGCCGCCCGCCGACCCGGGCATCAGCCGGCTGCACGCGGTCCTGATCGCGACGCCGGACAGCAACTGGGTCGTACTCGACCCGGGCTCGGCCAATGGCACGCTGGTCAACGGCTCCGAGATCGGGATCGGGGACCAGGTGCCCCTCCACGACGGCGACCGCATCAACCTGGGCGCCTGGACCGCGATCACCGTGCACCGCGGGTTAGAAAATTCTGATCTGGCAGTAGGGCAACGGCGTACGACGAGGGACGATCGCAGGCACTAACGTATGCACATGATCACCAACCCGCCGTCGCGAGACCACGACGAGGTCGACCTCGGTCCCGCCGCCGGCGTCAGCGACAGGGGCCTGCGGCATCAACGTAACGAGGACGCTATGGCCCTGGCCGCCGAGCAGGCGCCGGATGGTCCGGCAGTGGTGGCCGTGGTCTGCGACGGCGTCTCATCCTCGGCCCGTCCCGACGAGGCGTCATACGCGGCCGCGCAGGCCGCGCTCCCCGTGCTGGTCGCCGCGGTGCACGCAGGCGGAGATCTGGCCGCGGCCTCGCTGGACTCGGTGGCCGCGGCCCGCAGGTCCGTGGCCGACCTGCAGGGGCCAGGCGGCGACACGTCGGCGACCACGTTCGTGTCCGCCGTGGCCAGCGGCTATGAGGTGACCTTGTGCTGGCTGGGTGACAGCCGCGCCTACTGGCTGGGCCAGTCGTCGTCCGAGTCCCGGCTGCTTACCCGCGACGACTCGGTGGCCGGCGGAATGGTCGCGGCCGGCCTGGCTACCGAGTCCGCGGCGATGGCCTCGCCGCACGCGCACGTGCTCACCCGCTGGCTGGGCGGAGACGCCGCGGACCTGGCCGACGACCCCGACCGCGCACCGCACGTCGAGCGGTTCGAGCCGCCCGGCGCCGGAACCCTGCTCCTGTGCTCCGACGGGCTGTGGAACTACCGGCCCGAGGCCGCGGACCTCGCCGGGCTCGCCCTGCCCAAGGCACTGACCGACCCCCTCGGCGCCGCCTCCGACATGGTGAAGTTCGCGATCGAGGCAGGCGGCGCCGACAACATCACCGTCGTCCTGATCCCCTACCTGGGCCCCGAGACCCCCTGACCGCCCTCCTCAGCCCCCTCCCGCCCCGTTGCCCCCTCAAGACAGCCGGGTCCCGGCCGAATCGAGCGCTGCCGTAGCTGATGCGGGCCGGCCCATACGCCCTCAGTACTTGGGCCCCACGAACTCGTCGAGCCGTGCCACGGCCTCGCGCCGGGCCACGGATATAGCGTTGCGCCGTGAGAAGCGCCACACCACTCCCAGTTGATCCAGCGCCTCCCCACACAGCCGGAGAATGTCGCCGGACTCGTTCGTGAACAGATATCGCGGATACTCGTACCATTGATCACCGTGCACGAGACGGGCCCGTACCCGGTTAATCCCGCGATAGCCGTCGGAGTGGAATAGCCCGCGGGCAAAGTGGCCGGGATGTGCCATCACAATGGCGCGCTGCCATGGCTGCAGCTCGATTTTGCGCATGTGCTTCCGGCCCGGCCCGTGCTGCGGGAACAGGCACGGCCAGTGCCGGGAGCAGCTCACCACTTCGATGCAGCCAGGGTGCTGCTGAGTTCTGACCTTGCTGGCCGGCCGGACCGTGCTCATCGCCCGCGCGCACTCCTCTCGCAGCCCTGGCCAGGCGTCCGCGCATGCGATGCGAAGCTTCCACATCTTCTTGTCTCGCGCGCCGGCCAGGCTTATGCAGCCATCTCCCAGGTAGAGGCCGAACAGATACGCGTAGTCGGTTTGCGGCTCTGGGAGGGTCGGGCTGGCCGCGCACCTAGCGCAGACGGCATGCGGATTGACCTTAATCTCCGGATGCTCGCGCCAGTCACGCAACGTCGCTCGTGAGATTCCGGTCGAGAGGCTGATGCTGCGCAGGCTATTCCCGCGTTCCATGAGGGCCACCGCGCGACGACGTA